>Ga0299907_10000235_pt1 | contig 25176 bp, 25 predicted proteins | sample RVTome_16_FD_198680 | JGI IMG/M metagenome (GOLD analysis project Ga0299907, IMG submission 198680) | Soil microbial communities from uranium-contaminated site in the Upper Colorado River Basin, Wyoming, United States - RVT152D67 (version 2) ...
CCATCCGCGCCAGCTCGCCGACGTACCGGTAGCGGGCGTCGTAGAGGTTCTCGGTGATGATCGACGTGCCGGTCGACAGCGCAAGCAGCGCCACCATCTGGGGCTGCATGTCGGTGTGGAACCCCGGGTAGGGGAGAGTGGCGAAGTCGACAGGCTGGGGGCGCTCGGGGCCCTGGACCCGGAGCCAGCCATCGCCGCGCTCCACCACGCACCCGGAGTCTTCGAGCTTGGACAACTCCATCCGGAGATGATCGGGATGACATCCCGTCACGGTGATGTCGCCTGCCGTGATCGCAGCGGCGATGGCATAGGTGCCTGCCTCGAGACGGTCCGGTACGACCTTGTGATCGACCGGCATCAGGGACTCGACCCCCGACACAGTCACGATCGAGGTGCCCGCACCGTCGATCTCGGCCCCCATCGCATTCAGCTGGCTGATCAGATCCTGGATCTCCGGCTCTCGGGCGGCATTCACGATGACTGTCTCGCCATCCGCCATGACCCCAGCGAACAGCAGGTTCTCGGTGGCGCCGACCGATGGGAAGGGAAGCTCGAGCTCGGTCCCCTTGAGACGCCCGTCGACCCGGGCAACCAGCTCCCCGTGCACAAGATCGAAGGAGACGCCCATCTGGGCGAGCCCATCCATGTGCCAGGCAATGGGGCGGGCGCCGAGGTCGTCTCCCCCGGGCAGCGCCACCCGAGCCTCGCCACATCGGGCGAGCAGAGGGCCGAGGACCACGATCGAAGCCCTCATCTGACGAACCAGCTCGATGGGCGCCTCCGGCCGGAGCTCGTCGGGGACGACGATCCAGAGCTCGTGGTCCCCTTGCTCGACCCGGCACCCGGTGTGCTCGAGCACCCTGGCCATCAGCTCGACGTCCAGGATCGAGGGGACGTTGGTGAGATGGTGTCGCCCCGGTGCCAGGAGCGTCGAGACGATCTCCTTGAGCACCGCGTTCTTGGCTCCCAGGGTCCGGACGGTGCCGCTGAGACGCGCTCCGCCTTCGACCACGATCTTGGACATCACGATGAATCTACCTGCGGTGGGGGCCGATCCCCGGTGACCCGGTGTCGACCACGAGGCGTGGCTACCCTGCGCGGGCAATGAGAATCGCCCTCGGCGCCGACCACGCCGGCTACGACATGAAGGAGCATCTCGCTTCCTGGCTTGCCGAGTCGGGTCACGCCGTCTACGACCTCGGCACCCACTCCCCAGACCCGGTCGACTACCCCGACTACTCGGCAGCGGTGGCCCAGGCCGTCCTGGATGGCCGGGCGGACCGGGGAATCATCGTCTGTGGCTCGGGCGCCGGTGCGTCGATCGCGGCCAACAAGCTGGTCGGGATCCGGGCCGGGGTGGCCCATGACCCTTACACCGCCCATCAGATGGTGGAGCACGACGACGTGAACATCCTCTGTCTGGGGTCCCGGGTCATCGGACAGGCACTGGCCGAGGACCTGGTCAGGACGTTCATCGATGCCAAGTTCAGCCGGGAGGATCGTCACGTGCGCCGGGTGGAGAAAATCAAGGCCCTCGAGGCCTGATCCTCCTCAGCCGTCGATGCTGGATTGGGCCAGTTGGGCCATCGCCTCCAGACCGGCCACTCCCCGCGCCCCGGAGAACCGCCCCAGGTTGTTGTTCTCCCCGTCGAGGACGACGTAGAACGGAGTCCCCCTCATCCCGTAGGCGAGGACCGCGGTGTTGTCGGCGTCATCCATGATCGTGGGGACCGTCCAACCCTCCTCCATCAACCAATCCTGAGGGGGCCAGTTGGGCTGTAGCCGGTTGGTGAGGACGGTGATCGCGTACATGTCGACGTCCTCGGGGAGACCGCCGCTGTCGATCCAGTCCTGGATCACCGGGACCTCGGCCTGGCAATGTGGGCACCAGTGGGCCAAGAAGACGATGATCTTGGGAGTCCCGTCGGCCTCGATGGTGTGTGCCACGTCATTCCAGTCGGCACCGATGGCAGTTGGTGCGGTGAGCGCGATGGCGGGATCACCTGCGTTCGCGTCGGCTAGGACTGGCAGGGCTTCGCCCTCGACGGTGATCTCGCCGAAGCCGATCGCCTCGTTGAGCCCGGGGTCACCGGCGATGGAGAAGGCCAGCCAAACGATGAGCCCGAGACCGACCACCCCACCGACGATCCAGTAGAGAAGACTCTTATTCGACTGTTGTTTCTTCTTGGATGCTTGCTTTGTTGCCATAGAGACCAAGTAGGACCGCGATCACGATAAACCCGCAGCCGGCCATAAACGGGATGCTGATGAAGTCGAAGACGTTCACCAATTTTGCCGAGCAGGGGTTGGCCGGGTCACAACCGCCACCACCCTCAAGACTCGGGAAGGTCTGGATCAGATAGTGATACACCGAGATCGCCAGGCCGATCAGCGCCAGGGGCAGCGCGTAGTACCTCACCTGGATCTCTCTCCGTACCGCTCCCACCAGCAGGATCACCGCCAACGGGTACATCGCGATCCTCTGGAACCAGCAGAGACGACATGGTTCGAAGTGGATGACCTCGGAGTAGATGAGTGAGCCGATCGTGGCCACCAGGGCCACGATCCACGCCAGCCATACGGCGCGGCCGGAGAGCAGATCGGCAGCCGAGGGCCCCTTGGCCAATCGCAACACAACCAGTACGACGGCCGCGGCCAGCGCCACCAATGCGAGCAGGGCGACCAGATTGCTGTAGACCAGGATCGACTGGTTGGACATGTGTCACTCAGATTGGCAGTGATGGTCTCGCAAGGCGAGCAACCTCCGGATTCGCCCTTCACAGGCAGTGGTCGCCTGGGTAGGCTCTGCCTGGGCATTGGAAGGGGAATGATGAGAAGTCGAGTCCTCAGTGTGGTCATCGTCATGGCCACCCTCCTCCTCGCCGTCCCGGCCTACGCCGCTCCAACGCACGAGGAATTCATCGTGGTGCTGAAGCCGACCGCGCGACCGGTGCAACAGGTGGCAAGCGAGATCGCCGGTCTTCATGGCGGCGAGGTCGAGTTCGTCTACCAGAACGCCCTGCAGGGCTTCACCGTCACCCTCCCGAGCAATGCCGTCCTCGGGTTGAGCCAAAACCCCAAGGTCGCCTACATCGAACCGGTCCGGGAAGTCCAGGCGGTGGGGACGCAGCCGATCCCGACGGGGATCGACCGCATCGAGGGCGACCTCAACCCAACATCCTCGCCCATGAATGTCGACATCGCCATCCTCGACACCGGTGTCTACATCGGCACCAACCCCGATGGCTCGGCACGATCCCACCTGGACCTCAACCTGCAGTGGGTGAGCGACTGCACTTCGGCGATCTTCTACCCGTGGGCCGGCGGCTGCAGCGGTTCAGGTGACTTTCAGGATGTCTACGGGCATGGGACGCACGTGGCCGGAATCGCAGCCGCCCTCGACAACGACATCGGCTCGGTGGGCGTGGCGCCGGGTGCAGTCCTCTGGTCGTTCAAGGTCCTGCAAAACGATGGGACGGGCACCACGGGCATGATCCTGGCGGGCATCGACGCCGTGGCCTCCAAGGCGTCCGAGATCGAGGTCGCCAACATGAGCCTGGGCTTCGTCGGTACCTCACAGGCGATAAACGACGCCATCGCCAACGCCACCAATGCCGGAGTGCTGTTCGTGGTGGCCGCGGGCAACGACGCGATTGATGCATCACAGTTCAGCCCGGCCAACAGCCCCGACGTGCTCACGGTGTCCGCCCTTGCCGACTTCGACGGGCTCCCCGGTGGCATCGGTGCGCCAACCTGTCGCGACGACGTGGACGACACACTCGCCGACTTCTCCAACTTCGGCCCGGCCGTCGAGCTGGCGGCACCGGGGGTCTGCATCTTCTCGACACATCTCAACGACGGCTACGCCACTTTCAGCGGAACTTCCATGGCGAGCCCGTTCGTCGCCGGCGCCGCGGCGCGTCTGATCGCCGAGAACAGCATGCCCACCAACAGCCGGAGTGACGTCGAGGCGATCAAGACGGCTCTGATCGGCGGTGGGATCCCCCAAGGCTCGGAGTGCGGGTTCACCGATGTCGACTCGAGCCCCGAGCCACTGGTCTTCGTCAACAGCGCCGTCTTCGGGGGCGACGGCAACTGTGGGAGCGGGACCGTGGTCAACAACCCACCGACGGCCGACTTCTCGTTCTCTTGTCTGGACCTGGCCTGTGACTTCACCGACCTGTCCCACGATCCCGACGGCGTGATCGTCGAGCACGCCTGGGACTTCGGCGACTCCACGACCAGCTCCGAGCCGAGCCCGTCGCATGAGTTCGCTGCATCAGGCAGCTACACGGTGAGCCTCACCGTGACCGATGACTCCGGTGACTCGGCCACGACCACACGGGACGTGGAGGTCTCGGACGGGCCAGCGCCGAATCAACCTCCCACCGCGTCGTTCGGGTCGTCCTGTCTCGACCTCGACTGCGACTTCACCGACACCTCCAGTGATCCCGACGGTGACCCGCTGACCTACGACTGGGACTTCGGTGACGGAGCGTCGAGCACGTCGGCCAACCCGTCCCACACCTACGCCTCGGCGGGGACGTACACGGTGACACTGACCGTGTCCGACGGCACGGCGAGCGACACGGCCAGCTCGGACGTTTCGGTCACCGAGCCGGCGACCTCGTCTCTGGTGACCGCAGGAGTGAACCCGATCATCGTCGACGGTCGTGACGCCGAGATCCCCATCAACGTCTTCGACGAGAACGGTGATTTCGTCGGTGGTGCCCTGGTCGAGGGGGTCTGGACCTACCTGGACCGGCGGGGCCGGGAGCGGACGGTCAACGACAGTGTCGTCAGCACCGCCCAGCCGGGCTCCAACCCGTTCGGCAATGCGGTGCTGACCAACCGGTTCCCACCAAACAGTGAGGTGGTCAGCTTCTGTCTGACCTCGATCACCGCCGACGGGTACGAATACGTCCCACCCCCGATCACCTGCGGCTACCCGTTCGACGGCTGAGCCCCGCCCCTGCGGGCGATGTACGTACGATTGACGAGTGTCGAGTCGCGTCCTCACGGCGCGGGCGCTCAACCGCTCGGTGCTGAACCGCCAACTCCTGCTGGAGAGATCGAGTCTGTCGATCCCCCGCGCCCTGGAGAGGATCGCCGGTCTGCAGACCCAATACGCACCGAGCGGCTACATCGGTCTCTGGTCGCGCGTGGATGGCTTTCAGCGCGGTGACCTGACGCGCGCCCTCGAGCGCAAGCGGGTAATACAGGCCACGTTGATGCGGGGCACCATTCACATGGTCTCAGCCCGTGACTATCCCCTCCTCGCCGCCGGGATCGCCCGCTTCAACCGGGAGTGGTGGCAACGACAGAGCCGACGCAGCGGGCTCGATGCCCGAAGCTTCAAGGACTTGATCCCCCATGTCGTCGAGGCCCTCGCCGCCGGCCCGAGGCGGCGTGACGAGTTGATCGCGGTGGTCGAGTCGGCTGGGTTCCCCAAGGAGCTGTGGGGCGGGCTCGGCTTCTGGCTGCCGATGGTCAGGGTCCCGCCATCGGGCACGTGGGAGCGCCGCCGTGCCGATCGCTACGCACTCTCCGAGACCTGGCTCGGCCCTGAGATCCCGTCCGAGGAGCACGGCGTGGAGCACCTGATTCGGCGTTACCTGCGTGGGTTCGGGCCGGCCTCCCTCGAGGATGCCGCCAACTGGGCCGGGGTGACCCAATCGACCCTCGCGGCAGTGGCCGAGAGGATGGGACTTCGCCAGTTCCATGACGAGGAGGGAGAGACGTTGGTCGACCTGCCCAGGGTCACGCTCCCACCGGCAGACACTCCGGCGCCGGTGCGTTTCCTGGGGACTTGGGAGGCGATCCTGCTGGTCCATGCCCGACGCTCCCGGGTGCTGTCCGAGGACCACCGGGGGGAGGTGTTCAGCACCAAGAACCCCCACTCCGTCCCCACGTTCCTGGTCGACGGCTCGGTGGCTGGGACCTGGCGATTCCAGGATGGGACTGTTGAGGTCACGCCATTCGAGCCCCTCCCTGGGGCGGTGCGTGCAGAAGTGGAGGAGGAAGCGGCCCGCTTGGCCCAGTTTCATCTGGCATAGCAAGTCCGGCTGACTCCTATGGTGAAGAATGAGTCGAGTGAGGAGTCCATCGATGACAGTGAGCGTCCGATACATCGTCGACGACGTGGCCGCGGCTATCGAGTTCTACCGCGACCGGTTGGAGTTCCACGTCGACATGCATCCGGCTCCGGGCTTCGCCGCCCTCAGCCGGAGCGACCTGCAGCTGTTGCTCAATGCACCGGGTGCGGGCGGCGCCGGGACTGCCGGTGGCAGTCCCGAGCCCGGTGGGTGGAACCGATTCCAGATCGAGGTCGACGATCTCGACAGCCACGTCGATGACCTGCGCAGCCATGACGTGGCATTTCGCGGTGAGGTCGTGGAAGGCAACGCCGGCCGTCAGATCCTCGTCGAAGACCCCTCTGGAAATGTCGTGGAGCTGTTCGAGCCGTACGGTCGGTGAACCGGCCCGGGTGGCTCTGGCAGTCCCGACCGGATTCGAACCGGCGTTTCCGGCTTGAAAGGCCGGACCAGGGCGAAACGGAGCCTAACGACGATCAACGCTGATAGCCGAAATACGAGGGCTGACCAGGGAGAACGCAACGTTGTCTTTGCCCGACGTCTCGCGTCATCTCCCGCCAGTTTTCATCCTCGTGCGGCCCAGGAGCGGCCCAAGTCCCGAGTTGGGAGGCTCCAGTTGGGTCCAGCGGCAGAGTGGGAGCGAGGTTTAGTTCGTGAGAGATGAGGTCGGTGGTATGTGTACGCGACGGACCTCTTACTACCGGGCTTGCGTCCTGTCGCACCATCCGGGAAATTCAACACTCGCGTTTCTCGTGGCCCTCGATCGCCTCGAGGCTGCTTCGGATCACCGACTCTCTGTCGTTCGGACATTCGTCCAACACCAGGTCGGGCTCTGCGACCTCCTCGATCGTCATTGATGGGGTCTTATCCCAGAACCATGCCGTCGAGTGGCACGGCCTGAGTGCTATCAGCTGATGGCATTTCGGAAGTTTGCTGCGGACCTCGTCTATTAGATGCTCAAAGCCGACGATCGGATTGCCGACCACCACCAGTGCGCCGCTGGCTGTCAACGACTGGAGCTCTGGCGGGTACCTGGTACCCACCACCTGGAAACCGCCAGCGACATACTCCCCGCAGATGGGTCCGTATTGAATCATCGCCACGTGGGGCGGGACGACGATTTCTTGGGGCTCACCCATCACTTGCGACCGAGTGGGACTTGGTGCTGGACCCTTGACCACCTGCGACGACATGTCGATGGTGTTGTACGGCATTCGTCATCAAAGGGCCGGTACACTTCGAGCGCCTCGCCACTCATCATCTTCCGCGCCACGATGAGAGTCATATCGACATCCTAAAACCAAGCTGTGATCGCGAGTGGCCGGCAGAGTGGCTGGTCGCTTGGCGCACGTCGAACGAGCTGGCTCACCGATTCCGCGTGAAAGGGCAGTGCACTCCATTTGGGTGCGAACGTTTTCAAGATCGGGGCGACCAGGTGTCCCTGTTTAGAGTCCTTTGGATGCGAGTCTCACCTACACGATGATGACACTGGCGGTCGACGCTCCCGTCGAGTTCGCACCGCTGAACGAGCATCAGATCCTCATCTTCCTGGTTCAGATCATTCTGCTAGTGGCGATGGCGCGTCTTCTCGGCGGCCTGATGAAGAGGCTCCACCAGCCGCCAGTTGTGGGAGAGCTCTTGGCCGGTGTGGTCCTAGGCCCGTCGCTGTTCGGCGTGGTTGCTTCGGAGGCACACGAGTGGGTATTTGTTGCCGAGCCAGTTGTGAACTCGGCCACGTTCGGTTTGGCGTGGTTGGGAGTGGTGTTCCTGCTCGTGGTAATGGGCTACGAAACCGACCTAGCCATCATCGCTCGGTTCCGCCGAACCGCCCTAGCGGTGGCGGCTGGGTCGCTGATCCTTCCCATGGTGGCGACGGGAGGACTTGGTTTGCTCCTCGCTAGCGAACTCTCCGGCTTCGCTGAACCACAGCCATGGGTGTTTGCCGCATTCTTCGCGCTGGCGCTGTCAGTGTCAGCCCTCCCCGTGGTCGGGAAGATCCTGTCTGACCTCGGGCTCCTACGCCGCAACTTCGGTCAGGTCACTTTGGCAGCTGCAATGGCCAAGGACGCTGTGGGGTGGCTGATCCTGGCGGTGCTGTCAGGCGCAGCCGTCGCGGGTGTGCAGTTGGACAGCATTGCAGTTTCGTTCGGAGGTCTGGCTGTTTTCGTGGTGTTGATCTTCACCATCGGACGCAAGCTTCTCGATGGTCTCTTCCGATGGGTCCTGGCCCGCGGCTCTGACGTGGTGGTTGGGTTCTCCATCGCCGCGGTGGTGGCATTGGTTGGTGGCGCTATTACCCAGGCCTTGGGTGTAGAAGCCATCCTCGGCGCTTATCTGGTTGGCTTGACCTTGTCCCGGACTCGCCATCAACTACCCCAGGTGCGGGACCGGTTTGAGATGATCACCGCCGCGTTCTTCGCTCCGGTCTTCTTCGCCGTGAGTGGGTTGAGGGTTGACCTCAACGCACTTGCTGACCTCCAAACCGCGTTGTGGACCGTGGCAATCATCGTCGTGGCGGTCGGCGCCAAGATCGCCGGCACCGTTCTGAGTGGGCGAATAACAGGCGTCGAAGTTCGCGAGGGGATAGCTCTGGGCTCGGGTCTGAGTCCATTGGGTGTCATGGGTGTGGTCGTGGCCATAGTCGGCTTCAACATTGGAGTACTCGACGAAGCTGCCTTTACCATCCTGATCCTGGCGGCGATGGTCACCTCCTTGATTGCACCTGCAATGCTGCGATGGGCGGTGGGTCGATGGGAGCCGCCGGCTGAGGAAGCCGACCGCTTGGAACGGGAGGCACTCCTAGACACCGCAGAAATCCTCGGCACCAGTCGAATTCTCCTGCCTACCAGGGGCGGCCTGAACAGTGAGTACGCAGCCCGCTTGGTCTCTGCGGCGTTCACCGGCGCCGAGGTGACCGTGCTCGCGATCGATGTCCCGCGTCAGAGCGGTGCTCGCCGGTGGCTGCGCAAATGGGCCGGGGGAGCATCTGATCATCAGCCCGTGTTGGATGCGTTGAGCGAGACGGAGGTACGCGTGCTCAACAAGGTGGGGCAGGATCCGGCCGAGATCATTATCGAAGAGAGCAGGCTCGGTTACGACTTGCTGCTGTTGGGTGCATCGCAGGGCGACGAGAGTTCCATGATCTCGAACGTGGTCGAGCGGGTCTTGCGCGAGACGCAGATCCGGACTGCGATTGTGCAGGTGCCCGGCGATGGATCGCTGCCCGAGACATCGCCGCGGAATGTCCTTGTTCCTGTCTCGGCTAGTCGCTCCAGCCGGGCCGCCGAAGAGCTTGGGTACTCCATCGCTCAGGCCTCAGGGGGGAGAGCGATCGCCCTCCATGTCATCGATCGTCCCGATGGTGAGGGGGTCTTCATCCCCGGTGGCAGTATCGAGGCAGCGAGGACAACGGCTGAGGAGATGCTGATGGATGCCCGCGCTTTCGGCGAGCGGTTGGGTGTTCAGGTTGAAACCTACGTCCGAGTGGCTGCCAATGCTGAACAGGAGATTCTCGACTTCGCGCGGGACGAAAGCATGGACCTGTTGGTTCTAGGTACTTCCAACCGACCTCTGACCAATCGACCCTTCTTCGGACACCGCATCAGCTACATGGCCGAGAACGCCAATGGACCAATGGTCATTGTCGCACTTCCATCAGGTGCTGCCGGCGAGTAGGCCGTTGGGAGACAGCCAATGTGCCGGGAGCGTTGCAGGACACCAAGAGCCGATGAGCCTCGCCTCCCGGGGAGTAATCACGTTCGTCGCTGCTGATGGTCGCGGAGCCGAAGCGAAAGACGGTTAGCTCGCCATGTGTCGGCGTCAGGGCCCGATCACTTGTGATTGGCGCAGACTCTTGCTCGCTTGTTTCCGGCCCGCATTCGCCTTGGTGCGTAGCCTCGGCTCACAGGCGACAAGGACTGTTCCGATTAACTGCACGTCGCGATCACCGCGACCACGAGGATCGTCAGCACTCGCTTCCCTGAGACCACCGAACACTGGCTACTTTCCTCACTGGACAGCACATCTTTGGTCGAACGCATGATCTCCTACGGGAAAGGCGACTGGTCGGATGGCTCGACTATCGGTGTAGTCGATGCGTCCTCGGCGCTTATCTCCCGTTGGGGGTCATATCTCAAGGCTGAGGGGGTTCCCCATGTGGCGGTGAGAGTGAAGCGGTCGCCGCGGATGATGCTGTCGCGGTGTTCGATCGGGATCTTCGTGGCGTAGACAATTCGTTTGATCCGGAACGCCATTTCTCCTGGGGGAAGGTCGAGCATCGTGCGGTCATCGGGTTCTGGGTCGATGGGATGGATGTGTTCGACGCTGCCTGAAGGGATGACTCCTACCTGCGTGAGCCGGTCGTAGAGGGATCCGGTGGTGAGATCATCGGTGAGCAGGGATTCTCCGATGTGGAGGGGAAACCATGATCTGTCGAGAGCGATCGGCTCATCATCTGCGTATCGCACTCGCATGATGTGTATCCCTTGGTCACCAGGAGCCAGATCGAGATGTTGGGCAGCCTCGTCGGGTAGTGCTGTCGCTTCGGTGATGGGTACCACGGATCGTTCGGCGAGACCGGTGCCGGTGATCCAACCTGCCAGGCTATAGATGCGGGCTGTCGAATCGATCAGCGGACGCTCGGTCACGCGGGTGCCCAAGCCACGGCGGCGTTCCACCAGTCCGGAGCGCTCCAGGGCGGCGACCGCCTGGCGAATGGTTGATCTGCTCACTTGATACACATCCATCAGGTCGGGTTCGGTTGGGAATCCCTCGTCGAAGTCGCCGCTGAGCAGCTTGGTCCTGAGCTCGGTTTCGATTTGAGCCCACAGCGGCGTTGGACTCGTCCGGTCAACCATTGCTAACCCCTGCCCCAATCATGGCGATTACAAGGGTCAACAACACAGTGAGACAAATCAGAGTCATGCCGAACCGACGTTGACGGGCCCAGTAGTACAGCAGCGCTCCGATGTTGGCGACTGGGGTGGCTGCAAGGATACCGATCCCCACCGCCATCAGCGCACCGGCAGCGGACAAATCTCCAAGATGAGCAACGTCGACCGACCCCAATGCCGTGTCCCCGCTCACCAACCCGATGAGGAACCCGACGACCATGGCCAGTGACGAAAGCGACAAGCCCCATGTAAAGATGGCGGCGACGATCCGGCGCTCGTGGTCTTCGAGGACGGTTTGGTTATCCAAAAAGGGACGCTCCGGTCGATTCAAGAGCCATCTCGACGGCAACGAACACGAGGATCAGTGCTAGCACGCGCTGCACGTGATGTCCGGACACCCGGTTGGTTATCCGACTCGCCCCGAGCGCACCGATGACGATGCCAATGACCACCGGGACGACCAACGCAGGCTCGACAAAACCCCGGGCAAGGTAGATGACCAGACTGGCCACCGCGGTTATTCCGACCATGAAGTTCGACGTCGCAGCCGCGGCCTTCGTGGGCACTCTCATCGCGATGGTCATCGCAGGGACCTTCAAGAATCCACCTCCCACCCCCAACAGCCCGGAAAGGATCCCGGCGACCGATGACAGCGACATGCCGATGCCGAGGCGACGCGGCGAGTAAGAAACCCTTGTCTGACTGTTCCGATCGAAGTAGCTGCCGGAGAGGCTCCGAGCAGCCACCAAGCCTTCGACGGGGTGGGCGTCTCCGGACTGTTCGACGTGGCGCCACATGAGCACCGCTACGATCATCATGACGACACTGAACAGCCCTGAGATCAGCGAAGGGGCAATCGACACCGCAATCAGACCTCCCACCACCCCGCCTACCGTGGTGGTGATCTCCAACATCAACCCAAGCCGAAAATTCGTGAGACCTTCCCGGGCATAGGCTATTCCAGCGGCCGCCGACGTCGCCACCACGGCCAGCAGCGATGTCGCCACCGCGATTCGGATGTCGAATCCGAATCCGACCGCTATCGCAGGAACGACGATGATCCCCCCACCGATACCGACCAATGCACCAACGGAACCAGCGAATAGACCGATCGCGAACAACAAGAACGCACCACCTAGGCTTACGTGCATACGTACGGACGTTAGCATCCAAGGCCTAGGAGCCTCCGACGATCGACAGGCGGATGCAGTCAGGGCGGTGGGTAGGTCGCGAGGAGGCAAGAGGCGATCTTCTCGACCATCACCGCCATGTCCAGCCACTTGGCGACGTCTGAGCAGCCCTCTGCCGCCCGACTTGGGCATGGGCCCTTGATCCTGGGCACGGTAGACGCGGTGACCGAAGCACTTGAAGCCTCTCGCCCGTGAAAGAGATCACATTCGTCACTTCTCATGGTCCGCGGAGCCAAGGCGAGAGACGGTTAGCTCGTCATGTGTCTTCGTCAGGGCCAGACCATTTGTGATTGGCGCAGACTCTGGCACGTGCTTCCGGCCAGCATTCGCCTTTGTCCGTGGCCTCGTCTCACAGCGAGTCCGATCATGGGCCTTCTGCGAGGAGGGTTCGAAAGTCGGAGATCTCGAGTGGAGCCTCCTTCAGTGATCCGTCGGCTCGGAACGCGGCAGTATCGACGCCGTCCAATGCGAACAGCACACCATCGACTTCGGGGTGGCAACCAAGGTCATCACCATCTGGGCGACTGCAAGAATCGCCTCCTGCCCCCCGACCGAAGCGAAGTCATGTGACATGTCAACCTTTGCGATGCCTTCGGCGATATCCACTGACCGGACCAGGGTGGCGGGCGGTATGGCTGAGCGTAGGTCAAGCCGCATTTCGGCCTCCGTTGGACCCCCGATCAGCGTCTGCACGATTCTCCGGGGTTCCGTGCTGCTGACGCTGCGGCGCACCGCGGTCAGGCCATCGTCGGATACGAAGTAGAGGTCGACATGAATCCCATTCGATGTCGCTTCTGCCGGCGGCACGGTGGGTGGAGCCGCGGCGGCGTCGATTGCATCTTGAATGTCCTCTTCGAAGACGCGTGGCTCGGAGTCCACCGGTACGACGAAGACACCGACGGATCGCCGGAAAACCCGCTGACCAGGGAGAACAATTGGCAGTCCCGACCGGATTCGAACCGGCGTTTCCGGCTTGAAAGGCCGGCGTCCTAGGCCTCTGGACGACGGGACCGGGCACTGCGGAGAGGTTACGCCGGCGCCGGGGTCACCCCAACTCTTCTCGAGCCCGCTCCAGTCGTGACAACGTGCGCTTCCGGCCGAGGGCGGCCATCGACTCGAACAGAGGTGGGCTGACCGAAGACCCTGTGATGGCAACCCGGAGCGGCTGAAAGGTCTTCCCGGCTCCGAGCCCCAGCTTCTCCGGAAGCTGTCTCAAGGTCGACTCGATGGAGACAGCCTCCCAGGTGTCGAGGTCAGAGAGCGCAGCCAATGCCTCATCGAGCACGTGCGGGACCTCCTCCTTGGTCATCACCTTCTGCCACGACCCGGCGTCGTACTCCTCGAAGTCCTCGAACAGGAACACCACCTGCTCCCCGGCCTCGGGGAGGAGCTTGGTCCTCTCCTGGACCAGCGGGGCGATCTCGAGGAACCGCGGCCACTCGTCACGGCTCAGTGCCCGACCAACCTCGGCCTCCACGTGTGGCCTTGCTCTCCGGGCGAACTCCCCCGGCTCCATCGCCCTGAGGTACTCACCGTTCATCCACAGCAGCTTGTCGGGGTCGAACGCCGCCGGGTTCTTGGAGACGTCGCCAAGATCGAATGCCTCCACGGCCTGGTCCCTGGAGAAGATGGTCGTTTCGGAGTCGAGTGACCATCCCAGGTTGGCCAGGTAGTTGAACATCGCCTCCGGCAGGAAGCCCATCTCCCGGTAGTCCGACAGCGCAGTGGCCCCGTGACGCTTCGAGAGCGGCTTGCCGTCGGTGCCGAAGAGCAGGGGAAGATGGGCATAGGTGGGCTCGGTGGCGCCCAGCGCCCGGAGCAGGAGGATGTGTTTCGGAGTGGAGGGCAGGAGATCCTCCCCGCGGGCGACATGGGTGATCTCGTAGTCGATGTCGTCCACGGTCGATGCCAGGTGATAGGTGGGGGTGCCGTCCGAGCGGAGGACGACGAAGTCATCGATGTCGGCTGGGGCGAAACTGAGGTCACCCCTGATCAGGTCGGTGAACTCCACCACCCGATCCTGTGGTATCGACAGCCTGATCGCGCCCGTCGAGGCCTCCTGCTCGGGTCGACGGATGTAGTGCCCGGGATGCTTTCCCTCCTGTTGAGCCCGCTGACGAAGCTCCTCCAGGTAGTCGGGGTCACGATCGTCGAAGTAGGCGTGACCGGCCTCCACCAGGCTCCTGGCCACGTCGGCATAGTGATCGAGACGATCCGATTGCCGATAGGAGCCGTGCGGCCCACCGACCTCGACTCCCTCGTCCCAGTCGAGGCCCAGCCAGCGGATCGAGCCCAGAATCTCCCCCTCGAACTCCTTGGTGGACCGCTGCAGGTCGGTGTCGTCGATGCGGACGATGAACGTGCCCCCGGTGTGCCGGGCATAGAGCCAGTTGAAGATGGTGGTCCGGGCGGTCCCAACGTGGAGGTTGCCGGTCGGGGACGGGGCCATCCGGACCCGGACGGTCAAGCGGCCACCACCCGGTTGACCAGGGTCCCTATCCCGTCCACCTCGACCTCCATCAGGTCACCGGGCTCTACTTTGCCCACTCCAGATGGGGTGCCGGTGAGGATGACGTCGCCGGGGAGCAGAGTGGTGAACGCGGTGATGAACTCGAGGATCTCGGCCACACCGAAGACCATGTCGGAGGTGAATCCGGCCTGACGCACCTCACCGTTGACCCTACAGATCACCGCGAGGCGCTCCAGTGGGTCGAGCTCGGTCTCGATGGCGGGACCGAGGGGACAGAACGTGTCGAACCCCTTGGCCCGGGTCCATTGCCCGTCCTTGCGCTGGAGGTCGCGGGCGGTGACGTCGTTGGCGGCGGTGTAGCCGAACACGTACTGGGAGGCGTCTTCTGCCCTGATGTTGCGGGCGGGCTTGGCGATGACCACCGCCAGCTCGGCCTCGTGATGAACCTCCTTGCTGATCGCGGGGTAAACCACGCTGGCGTTGGAACCAATGACGGCAGTCGCCGGCTTCATGAAGATCAGCGGCTCATCGGGCACCTCACCCTGCATCTCGGAGGCATGGTCCTCGTAGTTCTTCCCCACACAAAGGACCTTGGTGGGGATGACTGGTGACAGCAGGGTGACCGCCGGCCAAGGGACGACGATCTCGGTTGGCTCCCAGGCGACGAATGGGGTGCCTTGGTAGATCAGGACCCCTTCGGTGTCGGCCACGCCATATGAGATGTCGTCACCGGACTTGATGCGGACGATCTTCATGGGAGCGACGCTAATCAGATGGCGCGGGTTGGCCCTTCCGCTTCGACTTGAGTGCGTAGCGGATCTGCTCCGGCTTGTTGGCGAGGAAGTCGAGACCCACCTCGCCGACCGCAGTCTGACCGGGCCGCTCCTCGTGGTGAACGGCGTGAAGCCAGCGCTCTCTCCGCGCGATCACATCCTTGGGCACCCCCTCGAAGTACCCGCAGAGGACCAGGGCGGCCTCGATGTCCTCGGGGATCGGGGCGCGGCCGTTGGCCGCGGCTCGGGCCAGCACCAGCCCGGTCATCACCCTGCGGAGACGCGGGTCCTGGTCGGGGAGCTCGGCGTCCCTGACCAGCTTCAGGCCCCAACCCGCGTCGGGGCCGGTGTAGCCGAACAGTGGCCCGACTGGCACGTCGGACGGCTCGCCCGGGATCCCCGGCTTGTCGGCACGCCACTTCACCGCCGGGCCCGGCTGCGGGGTCGATCGTGGTCGCTCGGCGTCGGTGATCTCGACGTTGGGCTGTTGGGCCATCAGACGAAGGCGAGCCAGTCGCGATGAGCGTCGAGCTTGCCGTTGACTGCAGCCGAGTACATGTCCTGGGCTTTGCGGGTCACCGGTCCCGGCTCACCACTCCCCACCGGCCGCCCGTCGATGGCGCGTATCGGAGTCACCTCGGCGGCGGTGCCGGTCAGGAACGCCTCGTCCGCCGTGTAGAGACTGCCCCTCGCCAGGTCCGCCTGCCTCACCTCCAGGCCTTCCTCGGTCAACAGGTCGATCACCGTGTTGCGGGTGATCCCCTCCAGGATCCCGGACGAGACGGGTGGGGTGTGCACGATCTCCTTACTCACCGTGAAGAGGTTCATCCCACTGGCCTCCGACAGGGTCCCCACATCGTTGAGGAGGATCGCCTCGTCGAAACCCGCCCTGGTCGCCTCCTGTTTGGCCAGGACCGAGTTGAGATAGCCACCCGAGCCCTTGGCAGTGGGCACCAGGGACGTGTGCGAGATGCGGCGCCAGCTCGAGACCATAGCGCTGATGCCCTTGTTGATCCCCTCCTCACCCAGGTAAGCACCGAAGTTGAAGGCGCCGATCATCGTGTGCACCTCGTTGGTGGAGGGATCGAGCCCGATCGAGCCCAGCCCGTAAAACACCTGGGGCCGGATGTAGGCCGAGTCGAGACCGGTCACCCGGAGCAGATCGAGCGTGGCCTGGGAGAGCTGGTCGGCGTCCCACCTCATCGGGATCCCGTACGCCCGTGCCGACGCCTCGAGTCTCACCATGTGGTCGGTCAGCCTGAACACCGCGGTCCCCTCCGGAGTGTCATAGGCCCGGATTCCCTCGAACACACCGGTCCCGTACTGCAGGGCGTGGGCGAGGAAATGGACGGTGGCCTCGTCCCAGGAGACCATCTCACCGTCGCTCCAGATATGAGATGCAGGGTCCATGGGCCAAGGCTAAACGCAACCGGAGAATGGTGAAGCGCGCTTATAGGCTCGCCGCATGCACCGTTTCCTGGGATCGTGGTTCGGCACCGGGCTGATCCTGGGTCGAGCCCGCGGCAGTGACGTGGGGTCGGGCACCGTCGGCTCGCTGTTCGCCCTCCCCGCGGCGGTGGCCATCGGGGAGTGGCTCGGCTGGCAGGGCCAGATCGTCGCAGCCGTGGTGGTCCTGGCCGTCAGTCTGTGGGCCACTTCGAGGCTCTACCCTGCTCATGGTGACGCCGGTTGGATCGTGGTCGACGAGGCGGCAGGCGTGTTCATCTCGGTGATCGGTCTCCCACTCTGGCCACCCGCCGTCTTCGCCTGGCTCGTGTTCCGCATCGCCGACATCTTCAAGAGGCTGGCTCCTGGTGTCGCCCTCGCAGAACGACGACTCCCCGGTGGCCTCGGCACGACGGCAGATGATGTGGTCGCCGGTCTCTATGGGCTGGCAGCCGGGCACGTTCTCCGGGCGTTGCTCTAGATTCTGGGAGATGGAATGGAGTATCTCGACCATCGTCGTCGGCGTGGATGGCTCGGAGGGAAGCCAGCGGGCCGCCGAGCATGGCGCTGCGATCGCCCGCCACTGGAACGCGAAGCTCGAGCTGGTCACCGTGGTGCGGACCCCCGAGGGCTGGTGGGGCATCGGAGGCGCGCCTCCCAGCCCAGAAGCGCTGTCCACGGCGTTGATCGAGGGGCAGCAGAAGATCCTCCAGGACACGGTCGACCATCTCGACCTCGACGGCATCGAGTTTGACACCGTCGAGGAGCTGGGTGACCCGGTAGGCAGGCTGTTGGCCGTGTGTGAGACCAATCAGGCGGACCTCCTCGTGATCGGCCGTCGCGGAGCGGGGCTCGCCGAGCGGGTGATCCTGGGATCAACCGCGGATCGCCTCACCCACCTGGCTCCCTGTCCGGTGCTGGTGGTGCCCTAGACCTCGACCCTGACTCCACCCCAGAAAGCGACATGATCCCTGATCAGTGACGCCGCGGGACTCGGGTCGGGGTAGTACCAGGCAGCGGCAGGGTTGACCGCATCGTCGACGACGACGTCGTAGTAGCTGGCCTCACCCTTCCAATAGCAGTGAGTGTGTTTCTGGGACTGCCGGAAGTGCTCGCGGTTGATCGAATCGGGAGGGAAGTAGTGGTTTCCCTCGACCACCAACGTCTGGCCACTCTCGGCGAGGACCGCGTCGTTCCATAGCGCTCTGGCCACGTGTTCCGCAACCACGGCCCTCGTGTGGCTATTCCACCTACCCTCTGCTCATGCCCACCGTGGCCGTCATCCCGGTCAAGTCGTTTCGGATGGGCAAGCAACGGCTCGCCGAGGCCATCGAGGACGGCGCCCGCGTCAGGCTGGGACGCGCCTTGGCCGATCGGGTGGCATCGGTGGCCGAGTCGGCGTCCCTGCTTCCCCTGATCGTCACCGCAGACCCAGATGTCGCCGCCTGGGCCATCTCCTCGGGCTTCCCCAGCGTCGCCGATCCCGGAGCAGGGCTCGACCTCGCAGCTTCCACCGGGGTGGAGTGGGCGTTGCGCTCCAACAGCCGCTGGATCGTCCTCCACAGCGATCTTCCCCTGATCGACAAGGACGACATGACGGTGTTGGCACGGGCCCTCGCTGACGGCGACACACCGATTGCCCCCTCTGCGGACGGGGGCACGTCGGCCATCGCCGGGGCCGAGCTGTTCGAGTTCTCTTACGGGGAGGCGAGCTTTCATCGCCACCTGGGCAGGCTGACTTCGCCCCGTGTGGTGTTCCGCCTCGGTCTCGCCCTGGACATCGACAACCCGAACGACCTCCATGCCGCGGTGGGTCATCCCCGCGGCGCTTGGCTCGCCCAATCCCTGGAATGAGGGACCGGGATCTGGTCGAGACCTGGCTGCGGGCGGGTCTCGTCGCCGTCGACGCCGAGAAGCTGACCGAGGATGCAATTTCGGGCCTCAGGACTGCCACCGTGATCGCGATCGGAAAGGCAGCACCGGCGATGTGCCGGGGTGCGGCAGCAGTGATCGGCGCCATCGATGGCCTCTGCGTCGCCAACCACGAGGCGCCGGTCCCGCCCCGCGTCGAGTTGGTCCTCGGTGACCATCCCGTCCCCGGCCCGGCCAGCTTCGCCGCCGGTGAGAAGGCTCTGGCCATGGCGCCTCACGCCAATCTCGCCTTGATCAGCGGGGGCGGATCCGCCCTGTGCGAGTGGCCTCGTCCCGGTATCGATCCAGAATTCCTCGCTACGGCCAATCGGGCCCTCGTCGCCTGTGGCGTCTCGATCGAGGAGATGAATCTGGTGCGTGGCCATCTCTCCGCGATCAAGCGAGGCGGTCTCGGCCCGCTCCCGACGTACCTTCTCTCCGATGTAGGCGGCTTCCCGCCCGCCGTCGTCTCATCTGGCCCGACCTTCCCCGGGCCCCATGAGCCGGAGCGTGTCATCGAGATCCTCCACTCGATCGGGCTGAGCCCATCCCATCAGGTCATGGCGGCGATCAGAGCAGAGGAGTTGCGAAGACACGAGCCAGAGCTCGTTGCAGTGGTAGGTGATGGGAGGACCGCGGCGCGCGGCGTGTTGACTGCGATCGCCCCACAGATCGCCCGTGCTCGCATGCACGACAGCTGGTTGGAAGGCGAGGTGGCCGCTGCCGTGGACTCGCTTCTCTCCGTGGGTCAGGTCGGTGTCACTGTGGCCACCGGTGAGACCGTCGTCGCGGTCAGCGGGATCGGGCGGGGTGGGAGGAACACTCACGCAGCTCTCCTCGCCGCCAGGGCCATCGCCGGGACCGGCTCGATCTTCGCCGCACTGGCCACCGATGGCGTCGACGGCACCTCCGGCGCAGCCGGGGCCATCGTCGACGGAGAGACCATCTCGAGGGGCGGCGATCCCAGCCAGGCGCTGGAGAGCTTCGATTCGGCCTCTTACCTGCGTCGGACCGGCGACCTGTTGAGGTATGGCCCCACGGGCACCAACGTGGCCGACCTCTGGCTGATCTGGGTCCCGCGGTGACGTCCGGATCTATATTGAGCCTGGTGAGCAAGACAATCGTGATCACCGGTGGCACCGGGGGCCTTGGTACCGCTCTGGTACGCCGCTTGATCAGCAAGGACTACCGGCTCGCCGTCACCTACTTGCTTCCCGAGGAGGCCCAGGCGTTCGAGTCGGAGTTCGAGGCGGATGAGGAGCAGGTCATGCTCACCCGGGTCGACTGCACCAACGCCGAGGCAGTCAACACCTACATCAAGCGGGTCGCCGACCAATGGGGCGGCATCCATGGCCTGTGCTCTCTCGTGGGCGGTTGGGCCGGAGGACGCGATGTCGAGGAGACCGACGACGTGCGCTTCGAGCGCATGCTCGACCTAAACCTCCGCTCGGCTTTCTATGCGGTGCGGGCAGCAGTCCCTCATCTCAAGGAAACCGAATGGGGGCGGATCATCCTCATCGGGAGCAGGGGCGCAGTCGACTTCTTCGAGGCTCAGGCGGCATTCAACATCGCCAAGGCCGGCGTCGCGGCCCTCGGGCAGAGTGTGGCCACCGAGCTGGACGGCACCGGGGTAACGGCCAACGTGCTGATGCCGTCGGTCATCGACACCCCGGCCACCCGAGCATCACTGCCGTACGCCGACTATGTGAACTGGCCCACCCCGGACGAGATCGCGGCGGTGGTCGAATTCCTCTTGAGCGAGGACTCGGGAGTGATCAACGGCGCGCTGGTGCCGGTCTACGGTCGGGCGTAGAGCTCCAACCACTCGCCGTGTGGCTGGGCACGTCCGATCTCGGCCCAACCCGACCCGTCGTCCACCTCGATGCGGGCCGAACGGTCGTCCCTGATCCGGAGCTCCATCGAGACCCGGTGGACAGACCGGACTGCTCTCGCTTCGGAGACGACCCAGTCGATGTGGGCCCGCTCCTCCTCGCTCAGCTGATTGAGGGCGAAGGAGTTCATCACCACCGCCGGCTCTTCACCCGGCAGCCCGGCGAAGGCGAGCCCCAGGGTGTCGAGCGCACTCCCGCCCACCATCCGCCGCTCGACCTGCCCCGCGACCTCGAGAGCGGCATGGAGTCGCTCCCGACGATCTCGCTGCTCGGGCCAGATCAGGGCCTCCAGCCATCGACGCTCCACGGGATCAGAGACATCGACCGGGCTCAAGTCGAGCCCGGTCCTGCTCAGCACGGTGATGTCACGAGGAGTCGGTGACGCGAGCCGCAGCTCGGTCTCCAACAACACCGGGGATCGGCGTCCCCACCCGACTTCACCCCAGCGGTACCGGTAGTGGTCGAGTGCCAGGTTGAGCCCGGCGCTGGCTCCCAAGTCGATGAGATGGAACCGGTCGAAGGGAGCTGCCCAGATACCCGGAAGGAGGGCGACGCAACGTCGGCATTCGTTGGTCTGGGTGTAGCGGGTGGTCCCGATGGCCACGATCGGATCCTCATGATCGATCACGAACTCGGTGAAGACCGGGCCTGCCTCTGTGGCGGGCAAGGGGCTCTCGGTCAGCGACGGGTAGTAACGGGCCAGATCGGCACCCATCCCATCCATGAGCAGAAACTGCACCGCGGCGAACAGGATGTTCGGAGGCGGCTTGTGGGGGATTCGGTTGACGATCCGCAGCAGCTCATCTGATTCGGCGATCACCTCGACCAGCTCTCGATAGAGGGGGGAGCTGCCGGCGTGCTCCCCCCAAGCCCGCATGTACTCGGGAGTGACGACCGCCCTCTCTGTCAAAGCTCGCTTCTCCGAAAGGCTGTGGCGAGGGAGTCGGCGTACTCGTTCCATCGGTAGCCGCTGTGGGCCTTGATCCATCTGATTCGGGCATTGGGTTTCGCCCTGGAAAGCTCGTAGGCGCGTTGGACCAGCTCGAGGTTGGCGATCGGGCCGGCCGACTTCTTCCTCCAGCCCCGCTCTTTCCAGCCCTCGGCCCACTTGGTGAGGATGTTGACGACGAGCTCGGAGTCGGAGTAGACGTCGGTGGGCGTGTCGGCAGGGAGCATCTCGAGGCCGGCGATCATCGCAGTCAGCTCCATCCGGTTGTTGGTGGTGTGAGGCTCAGACCCGTAGTCCTGTGCGATCACCTGCCCGTCAACTACCAGGACAGCGCCCCATCCACCCGGGCCTGGGTTCCCTTCGGCAGCGCCATCGGTGAAGACACCGGTCTGCGGACCATCGCGGAAGGCTGCCAGGACCTCAGCAAGTGTCAGATCCCGCCCCTTCGTGACGCTGGAGCGCGGAGTCGGGTTGCCGGCACCCGTGGATGGGGCGCTCTGGGACTTGGCCCTGCAGTCGCGGCACTCCTTGGGTGTCCAGCCAGGATAACGGTCCAGGACATTGGAGGGCAGGTCGAACTCGCGGCCACAAGTCTGACAGGTGAACACGGTCAGCCGGCGGGCTCGAGATGGGTAGCCACCGCATAGTCGAGTATCTCGGGCCCGTCCTCGGTGAGCGCGATATGGGTCACCGAGGTGTTATCCGGCGTGTAGAGCGATTGGGAGTGGGTGTCGTCGGTCTTGGTCAGCGACGACACATACGACCGGATCGCGCCACCGTGAGCCACCACCAGGGTCGGCTCCCCGTCCGCCAGGCTGAGGCCTGCGATCGCCCCGGAGAAGCGGTCGGTGAGCTGTGCCCAGGTCTCACCGGTGCCGCCACGCGGCAGGTCCTTTCCATGTCGGTAGATGTGCTCGACGTCCTCCGGCCAGCGCTCGAAGATCTCGTCGGTGGTCAACCCCTCCCACTCCCCCATGTGGAGCTCCATCAGACCCTCGACATGGACGAACCCGTTGAGCGCCACCCGGCCGGCGGTCGACACCGCTCGCTTCAGGGGCGACGTGTACACCGTGGGATGCTTCCCGTACCAGCCACTCAAGAGCTCTGCCTGGCGATGTCCCTCTTCGTCCAGGTCCCAGTCGCCCCGCCCCTGCCAGCGTCGCTCCACGTTGGCCAGTGTCCGCCCATGTCTGATCAGAGAGAGGATTCGTTGGCCCTTGGCGAGGCGATCAGCCATCACCTGGGAACGTGGGCCAAAGTGGCCTGTGTCGTTGAACGAGGCGAGACGTACCCGACCGTGCTGCCATATCAAGCGGGTGATGGCGGTGTTGGCACTGAAGGCATGGGGACGTCTCGACTCTCCGGCTAGATGCCGACGCAGCACCGACTGCATGAAACCACCGTGCGTGACCACGGCGACCCGCTGGTCATCACCCATCTCCTCGAACAGCCGATCGACCGCGCCGATCGACCGCTGGTTCGCCTGTTGCAGGGTCTCCCCGGTCTCACCCATCGGCACCGTCCCGGTGGCAAACGCCTCCTTCAGCTTGTCCCCGTATCGGGACTGAACGACCTCGAACTCGAGCCCTTCCCATCGCCCCAGGTCGATCTCGGTCACTTCTTCGTCGATGTGGACCTCGGTCGAGAAAGCCTCGGCCGTGCGGCGGGCCCGGCTGAGTGGTGAGCTGATCACGGCGTCGAAGTCCCACTTGGAGAGACGTCGACCTAGGTGCTCAAGGCTGGCCTCTCCGCCCTCGCTGAGTGGCCCGTCGGTGCGACCGTTCCAGATCCCGTCGAGATTGGCCTGCGATTGGGCATGACGGACCAAGACGATCTCCTTCTTGGATTCATGCGGCGGGTAGGGCTGGCCAATCATCGATTATGGGCACTGAGACTAAGTCCCGGGTCCCCAGAGTACGAAGCGACGCCGGTTAGCCGACGAACGCCGAGGCGAAGATCAGCGACACGATCGTCATCACCTTGATCACGATGTTCATCGCCGGCCCCGAGGTGTCCTTGAACGGGTCACCGACCGTATCGCCGATGACGGCGGCGCGATGCGCGTCGCTCCCCTTGCCACCAAACGCGCCGGTCTCGATGAACTTCTTGGCGTTGTCCCAGGCACCGCCGGCATTTGCCATGAAGATGGCCAGCAGGAACCCGGTGACCAGGGCCCCGCCCAACAGGCCGCCGAGCGCCTCGACGTCGATGAATCCGACGACCAAAGGCAAAGCGACTGCGATCGACCCGGGGATGACCATCTCCCGAAGGGCGCCCGCCGTGGCGATGTCGACACACGTGGTGTAGTCGGGCTTGGCGTCGGGGCTTCCCTCGCGCAGGCCCGGGATCTCCCGGAACTGCCGACGCACCTCGTCGATCATCTTCCCCGCCGCCCGGCCCACCGCATTCATGGTGAGAGCCGCGAACAGGAATGGGAACATTGCCCCGATGAAGAGGCCAATGGTCACGGGGGCGTCGGAGATGTCTATGCCATCCAGGTCGACGGCCTTGATGAAGGCGTTGAACAACGCCAACGCGGTGACGGCTGCGGAGGCGATGGCGAATCCCTTGGCGATGGCGGCGGTGGTGTTGCCCAGGGAGTCGAGGGCGTCCGTTGCCTCACGGACTTCCGGTGGAAGGTGCGCCATCTCTGCGATGCCACCGGCGTTGTCGGCGATTGGGCCGTAGGCGTCGACGGAGATGGTGATCCCGAGTGTCGCCAGGACCCCGATGGCGGCGATGGCCACGCCATAAATCCCCCCGCCGTCTCCCATGGCCCAGTCACCTGCCCAGAACGCGCCACCGATGCCGGCGGCCACCGCTATGACCGAGAAGGCGGCGGACCGCATCCCCTCGGCAATCCCGGAGATGATGACCGTGGCAGGTCCGGTCTGTGCCTGCCGGGCGATCTCTTTGACCGTCTTGTAGTGATCCGAAGTGAACCACTCCGAGATCTTCCCCACGAACCACCCGACTGCAAGCCCAGCGACCACCGCGATCCAGACGCCGGCCCAATTGTCGATCAGGTCCCCGAAAATCCAATAGGCGATGCCAGCCACGCCGGCCGCGGTGGCGATCATGGCGAAGTTGGTCCCGCGGTGGAGGGCGGCGGCCAGGTGCGACTCGTCCTTGGCCCTCACCAGGAAGGACCCGATGATCGAGGCAAACATGCCCAGGGCCGCCACGGCCAGCGGGAAGATGATCGCCGCAGCCCGCAGGTCGCCGGAGAAGACGAAGATCGAATAGGCGATGGGAGCGACGATGGCCCCAACGTAGGACTCGAAGAGGTCGGCCCCCATACCTGCCACATCACCGACGTTGTCACCGACGTTGTCGGCGATCACCGCCGGGTTGCGGGGATCGTCCTCGGGGATTCCGGCCTCGACCTTGCCCACCAGGTCGGCGCCGATATCGGCCGCCTTGGTGTAGATGCCACCGCCGATACGGGCGAAGAGGGCGATGCTGGATCCGCCGAGACCGACTGCAGTGACTATGTCGACCCAGTTCGGGTCCTCCAATGGACCGTCCACCCCGAAGAGCCAGATGGCGAGACCGACG
>Ga0299907_10000236_pt1 | contig 25137 bp, 23 predicted proteins | sample RVTome_16_FD_198680 | JGI IMG/M metagenome (GOLD analysis project Ga0299907, IMG submission 198680) | Soil microbial communities from uranium-contaminated site in the Upper Colorado River Basin, Wyoming, United States - RVT152D67 (version 2) ...
TCACGGTGACCGACAACCGCACGGGCCGCCGCTACGAGATCCCGATCGAGGACGGGACGATCCGGGGGATCGCCCTGCGCGACATCAAGGTCGACGAGGACGACTTCGGCCTGATGTCCTACGACCCGGCCTACCTCAACACGGCCTCCTGCCGCAGCGAGGTCACCTTCATCGACGGCGACCGGGGGATCCTCGAGTACCGCGGCTACCCGATCGAGCAGCTGGCCGAGCACTCCACCTACCTCGAGGTCGCCTACCTGCTCGTCCACGGCGAGCTGCCGACGCGCCCCCAGCTCGAGGAGTGGTGCCACGAGATCACCATCCACACCTTCGTGCACGAGAACGTCAAGGAGTTCATGGGCGGGTTCCGCCACGACGCCCACCCCATGGGGATGCTGCTGGGCTCGGTGGGCGCGCTGTCGACCTTCTACCCGGACGCCAACGACATCCAGGACCCCGAGAACCGCTACATGCAGACGATCCGGCTGATCGCGAAGATGCCGACGCTCGCCGCCTTCGCCTTCCGCCACTCCAACGGGCAGCCGTACGTCTATCCCGACAACGACCTGCGCTACCCGGGCAACTTCCTCAACATGCTCTACAAGATGACCGAGCTCAAGTACGAGCCGGACCCCCGGCTCGAGCGCGCGCTCGACATCCTCTTCATCCTCCACGCCGACCACGAGCAGAACTGCTCGACCAGCGCCGTGCGCAGCGTCGGCTCCTCGCAGGTCGACCCCTACTCCGCGGTGGCCGCCGGCGTCGCCGCCCTCTACGGCCCCCTCCACGGCGGCGCCAACGAGGCGGTGCTGCGCATGCTCCAGCGCGTGGAGAGCAAGGAGAACATCCCCGACTTCATCAAGGGCGTGAAGGCGGGCGACGAGCGCCTGATGGGCTTCGGCCACCGGGTCTACAAGAACTACGACCCCCGCGCCAAGATCATCAAGAAGGCCACCGACGACGTGTTCGAGGCCACCGGCGCCGAGAACCCGCTGCTGGACATCGCTTTGGAGCTGGAGCGGATCGCGCTCGAGGACGAGTACTTCGTCGAGCGCAAGCTCTACCCCAACGTCGACTTCTACTCGGGCCTCATCTACGAGGCGCTGGGGATGCCCACCGCGATGTTCCCGGTGATGTTCGCGATCCCCCGGACCAGCGGCTGGATCGCCCAGTGGCTGGAGATGGTCCAGGACTCCGAGCAGAAGATCGCCCGCCCGCGCCAGGTCTACGTGGGCGAGCGCGAGCGCGACTACGTGGCGATCGAGCAGCGCTGACGCGCCGCCGGTCCGCTGTGACGCGGACCACAGAGGATCGGGCCCATCCGGGCTAGGTTGCAAATGTGAACTTTGCCCTGGACAACGGGCTGGAGGTCGCGGTGCGGCCCATCGAGCCCGGCGACAAGCCGCTGCTGCTCAACGGCCTGCGGCTCCTGTCCCCCGAGAGCCAGTACCAGCGCTTCCTCTCCCCCAAGCCGAGCTTCTCGCGCGGCGAGCTGCGCTACCTGACCGAGGTCGACGGGATCGACCACGTCGCGCTGATCGCCGTCGAGGCGGAGAACCCCTCGCACATCGTCGGCGTCGCGCGCTTCGTGCGCGATCGCGAGCGCCCCGACACCGCCGAGTTCGCGATCGTCGTCGGCGATCCCTACCAGGGTCACGGCGCCGGCCGCGCGCTGGCGCGGATGCTGGTCGACGAGGCGCAGGCGCGCGGCGTGCGCCGCTTCACCGCCACCACGCTGGCCGACAACGCGCCGGTCCAGCGGATCATCGCCTCGATCGCCCGCGACCTCGAGCACGTGATCGCCGGCAACGGCACCCGCGTGATCGAGGCCGAGCTGGCCGCCTGACTAGTCCCCGCCGCCGGCCGCGTACTCGACGATCGAGGTGTCGATCAGCCACTCGACCGGGGCGCGGTCGTCGGTGTAGACCTCGCCGCCGGGCAGCGACGGGGCCACGCGGGCGGCGCTCGCCGCCGCCACGGGCCGCAGCTCGGGGTGCAGGCGCGGGATCGCGGCCCGCAGGCGCGCCGCGCTCGCGTCGCCCGCCGTCCCGAGCAGCAGCGTGTTCGTCTCCTCCAGCGGGTCGCGCACGACGGTCGGGAACACGGCGCGCATGGTCGCCGCCAGCACCTTCTCCAGGTCGTCGGAGCCCTCCGGGTGCCCGGCGTTGACGATCACCACGCCGCCCGGCGTCAGCTTGTCGCGCGCGAGCTCGAAGAACTCGCGCGTGGCCAGGTAGAAGGGGATGTAGGGCTGGCGGTAGGCGTCGACGAAGATCGCGTCGTAGCGCCCGTCGTCCTGCGCCGCCAGGAAGGGCCGCGCGTCGGCCGTGTGCGTGCGCAGCCGCGGGTTGTCCATGTCGAACAGCTCGCGACCGACCTCGGTCAGCTCGCCGTCGATCTCCACGCCGTCGATCTGTGTCCGCGGGAAGTAGCGCTCGTAGGCGCGCGCGGTGGTCCCCGCCGCGTTGCCGAGGATCGCGAGGCGCCGCGGCGGGTCGCGGCGCGCCGCGAACGGGAGCACGAGGTAGCCGTCCCACACGTCGTCGGTGAGCACGCTGTCGGGCCGGTAGATCGAGTGCACGGCCTGGCCCTCGTTGAGCTCGAGGTCGCGCTGCCCGTCGTCGTCCTCGACCACGCGCGCGTACTGGTAGGTCGTCTCGCGCTCCCAGATCACCCGCTCGCCGTCGGCTCCCTTGACCGCGCCCACGGGCACGGCGATGAGGACGACCAGCGCCAGCGGGGCCAGCACGTAGCGGCGTCCGAGCCCGAGGGCGCCGACCACGGCCAGCGCCAGCGCGAAGGCCAGGAAGGTCCGGCGCGTGCCCAGGAAGGGGATCATGGCCAGGGCGGAGAGGAAGACGCCGACCAGCGAGCCGAAGGTGGAGATCGCGTACAGCCGGCCCGCCACCGCGCCGGACTCCTCCACGCGCCGCACGGTCAGCCGGATCGCGTACGGTGCCACCGCGCCCAGCAGCACCACCGGCACCGCCACGAGCGCGAGGACGCCGACCAGCGAGCCGAAGAACGCGCCCGCCGACAGCGCGTCGAAGGCCCGCACCGAGGTGCGCAAAAACGGGCCCGCCGCGAAGGGCACCACCGCCAGCAGCGCCGCCGCGCCCATGACGAGAGCGCACATGCCGCGCGTCGTCGGGTTGCGGTCGGCCAGCCGCCCGCCCAGCCAGTAGCCGATCGACAGCGCGACCAGCACGGTGGCGATGGTGTTCGCCCACACGATCGTCGAGGCGCCGAAGTACGGCGCCAGCAGGCGTGCGGCGGCGATCTCCGCGCCGAGGCTCGACGCCCCGACCACGAAGACGATCAGGCCGATCGGGGGTCCCTTGCGCATCCGTTCCGACCGACGATAGCTCTACGTTCACGCCCGTGACGACCGCCGAGTTGGCCAAGCTCGACCGGGACGTTCTCTGGCATCCCTTCACCCAGCAGCGGGGCTGGTGCGAGGAGGAGGAGCCGGTCGTCATCGAGCGCGCCCGGGGGACGACGCTGTACGACAGCGACGGGCGCGCCTACATCGACGGCGTCTCCTCGCTGTGGTGCAACGTGCACGGCCACGGGCACCACGCGATCGACGCCGCCGTCCGCCACCAGCTCGACCGCGTCGCGCACTCGACCATGCTCGGGCTCACCCACCGCCCGGCGATCGAGCTGGCCCGCCGCCTGGTCGAGCTCGCGCCCGGCGACCTGAGCCGGGTCTTCTACTCCGACAACGGCTCCACCGCGACCGAGGTCGCGCTCAAGATGGCCTTCCAGTGGTGGGCCCAGGCCGGCGAGCCGCAGCGCACGGGGTTCGTGTGCCTGCGCAACGCCTACCACGGCGACACCGTCGGCTCGGTGTCGGTGGGCGGCATCGACCTGTTCCACTCGCTCTACCGCCCGCTGCTGTTCGACGCCTGGCAGGCCGAGCCCGGCGACCCCGCGCACATGGAGGCGCTGCTGGCCGAGCACGGTGAGCGCGTGGCCGGGGTGATCGTGGAGCCGCTGGTGCAGGGGGCGGCGGGGATGCTCGTCCACCCGCCCGGCTACCTGCGCGCGGTGCGCGAGCACTGCGACCGCCACGGCGTGTTCCTGATCTGCGACGAGGTGGCGACCGGCTTCGGGCGCACCGGCCGGATGTTCGCCTGCGAGCACGAGGACGTCGCGCCCGACTTCCTGTGCCTGGCCAAGGGCGTCAGCGGCGGGTACCTGCCCCTGGCCGCCACCCTCACCACCGAGCGGGTCTACGAGGGCTTCCTCGGCCGCTTCGAGGAGTTCCGCACCTTCTTCCACGGCCACACCTACACGGGCAACCCGCTGGCCTGCGCCGCCGCGCTGGCCTCGCTGGACGTCTTCGAGCGCGAGCAGACGCTGCGCCGCCTCCAGGCCAAGATCGAGGTGCTCGGCACCTGGCTGGCGCGCTGGGTGGAGCCGCTTCAGACCGTCGCCGAGGTGCGCCGCCGCGGCTTCATGACCGGGATCGCGCTCACCGGCTTCCCGCTCGACGCCCGCATGGGCCACCGGGTCGCGCTGGCGGCGCGCCGGCGCGGGGCGATCGTGCGCCCGCTCGGCGACGTGGTGGTGCTGATGCCTCCGCTGTCGATCTCCGAGGCCGAGCTGCGCCGGCTGGTGGAGATCACGGCAGAAGCGATCGCAGAGGCGACCGGCGCCGCACCCGTCTGCTCGACCGCCGCACCGCCCGCCTCGCGGTCGGCGCCGCCGCGCGCGCGAGCCGCCTGACCGTCCGCGCGCTCACCGCGGTCCCGGCGATCGCCGACCCCGCCAGGGCCCCGGCCGCGACCGCGGCCACGACCGGCGCCACGCGCCCGCCGGGCCGCGGGATCGTCTCGTAGCGCGCGCCCTGCGGCCCCACCTCGATGAAGCCCTCGGGCCGGGCATGCAGCGTCCCGCCCCCGCCCCCGCCCTCGCCGCCGTCCTCGAGGTCGGAGCCGAAGCCGAAGCCCCCGGCCATCCGCACGCGGGCCACGGGGATGACGGCGCGGTCGCCGACCAGCACCGGCTTGCCGTAGACCATCCGGCCCCCGACCAGGCGCGACATGACGCGGGCGAGCTCGCGCGGGGTGGTCGGCCGCCGCGGAGCCATCCTCAGCCCTCGTAGGGCTCGAAGTCGCCCTTGCGCGCCCCGCAGACCGGGCAGAACCAGTCGTCGGGGATGTCCTCGAAGGCCGTGCCCGGCGGGATGCCGCCGTCGGGGTCCCCGTCGGCGGGGTCGTAGATGAACCCGCAGGACGTGCACATCCACTGCTGCGTCGCGTCGGCCATCGGCGCGGAACTGTAGCGTCCGGCGCGTGAGCGAGGAGCCCGCGACGCCGCGTCAGGCCGCCTCCGTGATCCTCGTGCGCGGCGGGCCCGAGAGGCTCGAGGTGCTGCTGGTCAAGCGCAACCCCGAGGCGCGGTTCATGGGCGGCGCGTGGGTGTTCCCGGGCGGCGCCGTGGACGCGGACGAGGGCGAGGACGACGCCGCGCACCGGCGCTGCGCGGTGCGCGAGATGCGCGAGGAGGCGAGCGTCGCGCTGGAGGACCCGGACGGCCTGGTCGCCTTCTCGCGCTGGATCACGCCCCGGGAGGTGAGCATCCGCTTCGACACCTGGTTCTACCTCGCGCCGTCGCCGCCCGGCGCCGACCCGCTCCCCGACGGCCAGGAGACCGTCGACGCGCGCTGGTACGCCCCCGGCGCGGCGCTGGAGGCCCATCGGCGCGGCGAGATCCTGCTCGTGTTCCCCACCATCAAGCACCTCGAGCAGCTGGGCGGGTTCGACACCGCGGACGCGCTGCTGGGCTACGCGCGCGGGCGGGAGGTCGAGCCGGTCGAGCCGCGCGTCCTGCGCAGCGGCGAGACGGCCAGGATCGTGCTCCCCGGCGAGCCCGGCTACGAATAGTCTTGGCGCGTGACCGCGTCGCTGCCCGCGGACGTCCAGGACGTCTTCGCCCGCTTCATCACCACCGAGTACACGACGATCGACCGGCAGGGCCATCCCATCACCTGGCCGGTCACGCCGTACTACCGCCGCGGCGCCGGGGCGATCGACCTCTCGACGGGCGCGGGGTACCCCAAGAAGGCGCTGGACGCCAGGCGCAACCCGCACGTGGCGCTGCTGTTCTCCGATCCCACCGGGAGCGGGATGGAGCGCCCGCCGATGGTCCTGGTGCAGGGAACGGCGAAGGTGGACGACGCCGATTTCGACCGCAACCGCGCCCGCTACGAGCGCGAGGTGGTCGAGAAGCTGCCGGCCAGCGAGGACGTCGCGCCGCCCGACTTCCTCAAGCGCTTCTTCGGCTGGTACTACGCGCGGCTGTACGTGTACGTGCGCCCGGAGCGGGTGTTCGTGTGGCCCGAGGGCGACATCGCCGCCGAGCCCCGGCTGCACGGCGCGCACCTGGAGGAGGTGCGCTCCGGGCAGTCCCAGGAGCCCGAGGAGGGCCCCCCGCCGCCCGAGGGCGGCCGCGAGGCGTGGGACGAGCGGATGGACGAGCTGGGCGCGCGCTATCCGACGGCCGTCCTGAGCTTCGTGGCGCCCGACGGGTTCCCGTTCTCCGCGCGCGTGCCGATCTCGCTGGACCGCGAGGCCCACCGGGTGCGCATCGGGGCGGTCCCGGTGGGCGCGCCGATGCTTCCCGGCCTGGCCTGCGTGACCGCGCACGACCACGACGAGGACTTCAACTGGCAGCGCAACTTCCAGGTGCGCGGCGACCTGATCGAGGAGGCCGGCGGCTGGGCGCTGGTCCCGCACCGGCTGGTGGGCGGCTTCGAGATCCCGCCGACCTCGACCTTCCAGCGCTACCGCATGAACCTCGGCAAGATCCGCCGCTTCCGGCGCACGGCCAAGCGCGTGATGGCGGGGCGATGACGCCCCCGGCCAAGCGCTCGTCGCCGGGCCTCACCGTCGCGGTCACCGGCCCCACCGGGGACATCGGCAAGGCGTTCGTGGGCGCGCTGGAGCGCTCGCGGTCGGTCAGGAAGGTCCTGGGAATGGCCCGCCGCCCCTTCGACCCGGCGGCGCAGGGCTGGCGGAAGACCGAGTACCGCCAGGGCGACGTGCTCGACCGCGCGGCGGTCGACGACCTGGTCAAGGGCGCCGACGTGGTCGTGCACCTGGCCTTCATCATCTTCGGGAGCCAGCGCGAGACGCGCGAGGTCAACCTCGAGGGGTCGCGCAACGTGTTCGAGGCGGCGGCGGGCGCGCGGCGGGTCAAGCGGCTGGTCTACGCGTCGTCGGTCGCCGCCTACGGCTTCCACGACGACGGCGACCGCCCGGAGCGCTTCACCGAGGACGTCCCCCCGCGCGGCACCGAGCGCTTCTACTACTCCGCGCAGAAGGCGGAGCTGGAGGGGCTGCTGGACGAGGTGCTGGCCACGGCGCGCGGGACGCAGGCCTACGTGTTCCGCCCCTGCATCGTCGCCGGGCCGGGCGCGCTGATCCTGATCGAGAACCTGCCCTACGTGTCGCTGTCCGAGAAGCTGCCGGGCGCGGTGCGGCGCCTGCTCGACGTGATGCCGGTCCTGCGGCCGGTGCTCCCCGACCCGGGGCTGCCCTTCCAGCTCGTGCACACCGACGACGTGGCCAGCGCCCTGCGCGCCGCCGTGCTCGGGCGCGGGACGCCGGGCGTCTACAACCTCGCGGCCGACGGCGTGCTGACGATGTCCGACCTCGCCGACGCGCTCGGGTGGTACTCGGTGCCGGTGCCCGAGCTGGCGGTGGACGCCACCGCGCACGTGGCCGCCCGGCTGCCGTTCCTGCCGCCGGAGGCGGACTGGCTCCAGGCCTTCCGGGTCCCCACGCTCATGGACGCCTCCAAGGCCCGCCGCGAGCTGGCCTGGCGCCCCAGGCACGACGCGCGCGACACCCTCCGCGAGACCGTGCGCGCCGCACGCGAGGAGGGCCTGCTCGATTGAGACGCGACCCCTCGCCGGCCGGGCGCCGATGACGTCGCTGCGCGAGGACTCGCGCGCGCCGGGCCTGTTCGTCGGCGACGGCGTCGAGATCGCCGGCGACGTGTCGATCGGCGCCCACGTCGTCCTGCACGATCGCGTCTCGCTGGGCGCCGGCTGCGCCGTCCAGGACGGCGCCGTGCTGGGGCTCAGGCCGGTCGGCGGTCCGGGCGCCGACGAGGCGGGCGAGGCGGGGCCGCTCGTGGTCGAGGCCGGCGCGGCCGTGTGCGCGCAGGCGATCGTGTGCGCGGGCGCGCGGATCGGCGAGGGCTCGATCGTGGGGGACCAGGCGCTGATCCGCGAGGGCGTGGAGGTGGGCCGCGGCTCGGTGGTCGGCCGGGGCAGCACGCTCTCGCGCGGCGCGCGGGTCGGGGACCGGGTGCGCGTCCAGACAAACGTATGGCTGGCCGCGGGGACCGTCGTCGAGGACGACGCCTTCGTCGGCCCCGGGGTGACGGCGGCCGGCGACGAGCCCCGCGGCCCCACGCTGCGCCGCGCCTGCCGCGTGGGCGGCGGGGCGGTGCTCGTCGGCGGCATCGAGATCGGCGAGGAGGCGTTCGTCGCCGCCGGCGCGGTGGTCGAGGGCGACGTCCCGGCGCGCACCGTCGTCATGGGCTCGCCCGCGCGCGCCGTGCGCGAGGTCGACGACGAGGACCTCGTGGAGCGCTGGCGCTGATGGCCGAGCCGGATCGACCACCCGAGGAGGAGCCGGTCGCGCCCGATCCGCTCGACCTCGAGCGAATAGCCGGCGAGGACCCGAGCGGCCGCGCGGCGTGGATCCTGCTGGAGACCTACCGCTGGACGGTCCTCTACGGCGAGGCGCCCTACGACGAGGTCTGGGACAAGCGGGAGGGCTACCCGTCCACCAAGGACGTCGTCGAGGTGTTCGGAGGCTGGGAGGACCTGTGGGAGCTGACCGGCCTCTACGACTCCTACTACCTGCGCGCGCTGGACGCGGCCGACGAGGACTACGAGAAGTTCCTGGCCGAGCGCGACGAGCTGCGCGCCGAGCGCCAGGCGATGCGGCGCGAGGCGAGCCGGCTGCGCGACGAGCGCGCCAAGCTCGACGACCAGCTGCGCGAGATGCGCCGCCAGGTGGAGCGGGCGAAGGAGAAGGGCGGCTCGGCCCAGGACGCGCTCACCGCGGAGCGCGCCCGCGCCGAGCGGGCGGAGAGGCGCGCGAGCACTGCCGAGCAGGAGGCCGAGGCCGCCGCGCGCGAGGCGGCTCGCGCCGCAGAGCGCGCCGGCGGCGGAGCCCCGGCGGGTGCCATCTCCAGCGAGGACGCCGAGGCGCGGATCGCCGAGCTGCGCGAGCAGCTCGAAGGGGCCGAGCGCTTCGCCGACGCCCTGACCGAGCAGCTGCACGAGGCCCACGACCGCCTGGCCGAGCGCGACCGCGAGACTGCCGAGCTGCGCCGGGCCCTGGGGCGCGTCGAGGAGGCGCCCCCCGACGCCGGCGAGGCCGAGCCCGAGCCGGCGAGCGTGCTGGAGGCGGTCGAGCGCGCCGCCGCGCGGCTAACCAACCTGCGCTTCGCCCCGCGGGCCTTCGAGAGCGCGGCCGACTCCCCGTTCGCCCGCCCCGGCCTGATCCTGGAGAACCTCGAGCGCCTCGACGAGCTGGCCGCCCGCTACCTCGCCGGGGACATGGGCGAGAAGGTCTCCGACGTCGCCTTCCGCCTGGGGATGAACTGGCGCGGCGGGATCTCCGAGCGCACGCGCACCCGCTACGGCCGCGAGTACTCGTTCACCTACGAGGGCCGCACCTGGGAGCTCGGCCCCCATCTGCGCATCGGCAGCGGCCAGGGCGCCGGCGCCATCGCCCGCATCTACCTCGTCCTCCACGCCGGAGACGACGAGATCCCCCGCAGCGTCATCGTCGGCCACGTCGGCCGCCACCTGCCCGACTCGACGACCTAGAGCGCTCGCGCGTAGATCTCGCGGAAGTCCGCGGCCGTGGTCTCGCGGGGGTTGACCAGGGTGCAGCCGTCGCCCTCGGCGTCCTCGGCGAGCTGGTCGATCCCCGACTCGGGGACGCCGACCTCGGAGAGGCGGCCGGGCAGGCCGAGGCGGGCGACGGTCTCGCGGACGTGCGTGGCCAGGGTGGCGCCGACGTCGACCCCGCTTCCGCCGGCCTCCAGCCCCAGGACCTCGTTGACGTCGCGGTAGCGGTCCGCGATCTCGTCGCCGCCGGCGGCGTTCCACTCGATCGCCCACGGCAGGTTGATGGCGTTGGCCACGCCGTGGGGCACGTCGTAGTGGGCGCCGCACGGGTGCGAGAGCGAGTGGGCGATGCCGATGGCGCCCGAGGAGGTCGGCATGATCGCCAGGTTGGCGGCCACGAGCATGTTGCCGCGCGCGTCCTCGTCCGAGGTGTCGGCGACCGCGCGCTCGAGGTTGTCGCGGATCAGGCGCAGCGCCATCAGCGAATAGGCCCCGGCGTGCGGGTTCCACTCGGTGGACACGTAGCCCTCGATGGCGTGCGTCATCGCGTCCATCCCCGTCGCCGCCGCGATCGGCGCGGGGAGCGTGGCGGTGGCCTCGGGATCGAGGATGGCCAGGCGCGGATACATCGGGAAGTCGGCGACCTGGAACTTGACGTGCGCCTCGCGGTCCTTGATCACGGCGGCGAAGGAGACCTCCGACCCGGTCCCCGCGGTGGTGGGGATGGCGCCGAGCGGGGCCAGCTCCTGCGGGCGCCCGAGCCCGTCGCCGTCGCGCGGCAGCCCGAAGTAGCCCTCCCACTCCCGCGGCTCGCCGCCGTGGGTGAAGATCACGTTGGCCGCCTTGGCGGTGTCCATCACCGACCCGCCGCCCACCGCGAGGATCGAGTCGGCGCCGTGCTCGCGCGCCGCGTCGGCGGCCGCGACCACCGCCGCGGCGTCCGAGTCGGGCGGCACGCCGTCGAAGATCGCCGCCACCTCCAGGCCGCCGTCGCGCACGCCGTCGGCGACGCGGTCCACCAGCCCCGTCCCGCGCACTACCTCGTCGGTCACGACCAGGACGCGCGAGGCCCCCTCCTTGCCCAGCTCGAAGCCCGCTCCCTCGAGCAGCCCGCGCCCCGCGACCACGCGGGTGGGGGCGACGAACTGCCAGAAGTCCTTGAAGCTCAAGCCGCCTCGACGAGGTCTGAGCGGCCCTGCTCCTCCAGCTGCTCGCGGTAGCGCGGGAACACCGGCTTGACCAGGGGCACCAGCTTGAGGATCTTGGCGACCGGGCCCTTGGCCTTCATCTGCCCGCGCGCCAGCGCCACCGTCACGTTGACCTTGCCCAGCCAGAAGCGGTGGGCGGTGTCGGCCTCCATGCTCATCGTCACCTCGGGCTCCATGTCGGTCGGGCCCAGGTCGACCTCGCCCGGCTCGGCGTCGAGCATCTTCACGGTGATCTGCGACTCGGGATCGCGGAACTGGTACTGGACGATCGTGTTCGCCCGCTGGAACTTCGGGAACAGCTCGTCGTCGTCGCGCAGGTTCTCGAACAGCTTCCCGATCGTGTCGTAGACCTCTTGCTCGCTCTTGAAGTAGCCCAACTCTCCTCCTCGGGTCGCCGCGGGGCGCGCTTCACCAGCCTAGTCACTGCTCGCGCCGCTCGTCGGCGACGACGTGCAGCACGGCGTTGATCAGCGCCAGGTGGGTGAACGCCTGCGGGAAGTTGCCGAGGTGGCGGCCGCTGGCGGCCTCCAGCTCCTCGGCGTAGAGCAGCAGCGGCGAGGCCAGTGACAGCAGCCGCTCGCACAGCGCGCTGGCGCGCTCGGGCTCGCCGATCTCCGACAGCGCCGAGACCAGCCAGAACGAGCAGATCAGGAACGTCCCCTCCTCGCCGTGCAGGCCGTCGTCGGTCTCCTCCGTGCGGTAGCGCAGGACGAGGCCCTGCTCGGTCAGCTCCTCGTCGATCGCCAGCACGGTGGCGCGCACCCGCTCGTCGTCGGGGGGCAGGAACCGGACGAGGGGGACGAGCAGCGTCGAGGCGTCCAGCGCGTCGGTGTCGTAGTGCTGGCGGAACACGCCGCGGTCGCTCACCGCGCGCGAGAGGATGTCCTCGCGGATCTCTCCCGCCGTCGCGCCCCAGCGCTCGGCGCGCTCGGCGTCGCCGCGCACCTGCGCCAGCCGCGCCGCGCGGTCCATGGCCACCCAGCACATGAGCTTGGACGACGTGTAGTGGCGCGGCTCGCCCCGCGCCTCCCAGATCCCCTGGTCGGGCTCGCGCCACGCCTTCGCCGCGCAGTCGGCCTGGTCGCACAGGACCGGCCACAGGTTCTGGGGGATGTAGCCGCTGGCCTTCGTGTGGACGTAGACCGAGTCCAGGACCGCCCCGTAGACGTCGTTCTGGCGCTGGTCGAAGGCGCCGTTGCCGATCCGCACGGGCCGCGCGCCCTCGTAGCCCGACAGGTGGTCGAGGGTGGTCTCGGAAAGGTCGCGCTCCCCGTCGATGCCGTACATGATCTGGAGCGACCCGTCGTCGTTGCGCGCGAGGTCGGCCACGTACTGCATGAAGTCGTCGGCCTCCCAGTCCAGGCCGAGCGCGTGCAGCGCCCACAGGGTGAAGGTGGCGTCGCGCATCCACGAGTAGCGGTAGTCCCAGTTGCGCTCCCCGCCCGGCGTCTCCGGGAAGGAGGTGGTCAGCGCCGCGACCAGGGCGCCGGTGGGCGCGTAGGTGAGGCCCTTGAGCGTCAGGGCGGAGCGCTGGAGCGGCTGGCGCCAGCGGTGGTCGGGGAACTCGCCCGACTCCAGCCACGCGCGCCAGTAGTGGGCGGTGCGGTTGACGTGCTCCCACGCCTGCTGCACGGTGGCCGGGCCGCCGCGCTCCTCGGTCCAGGACATCGCCACGTAGGCGGTCTCGCCCTCCGCGACCTGGTGGCGGGCGCGGACCCGGTTGCCCTCGATCCCCATCCGCAGGTCGCTGAGCAGGCGGACCGTGATGGTCCCGTCGCTGGCGTCCAGCGCGGCGGGCGCCTCGTGATGGGCCTCCGACCACGTCGCCTGCGCGCGCCCGTAGTCGAACATCGGCTCGCAGAACATCTCGATCATGACCTCGCCCTGGATGCAGGTGACCGTGCGGACCAGCAGGTGGTCGGCCTCGTGGTCGGTGGGCGGACGGGTGTGGGCGGCCTCGCCGAGGTCGCCCGCGTGCCAGGGCCCGATGGTCAGCGCGTCGTGGACGACCGCCCAGCCGTGGGGGGTCATCCACGTGGTCTCCAGGACCATGGTCCCCGGCAGGTAGCGCCGGGCGGCGGGATGCGCCTCGCCGTAGGGCGCCAGCCGGAACCCGCCGCCCCCGCGGTCGAGCGCCATGGCGAAGATCGACGGCGCGTCGAAGCGCGGCACGCACAGCCACTCGATCGTCCCGTCGGAGGCGACGAGCGCGCCGGTGTGGCAGTCGGAGAGGAACGCGTAGTCGGCGATGGCCGGGAACGCCATGGCGGCCGATGGTACGTTCCGGGCATGTCGGCGACGTTGCGAAACCTCATCCGCGGGGAGTTCGCGGACGCGGCGGACGGCGGCACGACTGCGGTCCTGAACCCGGCCACCGGCGAGGCCATCGGCGAGGCGCCCGACTCCGGCCCGGCCGACGTCGACCGCGCCGTGGCGGCGGCCCGCGATGCCTTCGACGGCTGGGCCCGCACGACGCCCGCCGACCGCGCGCTGGCCCTCCTGCGCCTGGCCGGGGCGATCGAGGAGCACGGCGACGAGCTGGCCGAGCTGGAGGCCGACAACGCCGGCAAGCCGCTCCAGGCGGTCAAGGACGACGAGATCCCGGCGATCGTCGACAACCTGCGGTTCTTCGCGGGCGCGGCCCGCGTCATGGAGGGCAAGGCGGCGGGCGAGTACCTGGAGGGCTACACCTCGATGGTCCGCCGCGAGCCGGTCGGCGTCGTCGGCCAGATCGCGCCGTGGAACTACCCGCTGATGATGGCGGTGTGGAAGATCGGCCCGGCGCTGGCCACCGGGAACACCGTGGTGCTCAAGCCCGCGCCGACCACGCCGGTGACCACGCTGCGGATGGCCGAGCTGGCCTCCGAGCTCCTGCCGCCCGGCGTGCTCAACGTGGTGGCGGGCGGCGACGAGGCCGGCGCGGCGCTGGTCGAGCACGACGACGTCGACATGGTCTCGCTGACCGGCTCGGTGGAGACCGGGAAGTGGATCGCGCAGCACGCCGCGGCGACGCTCAAGCGGGTGCACCTGGAGCTGGGCGGCAAGGCCCCGGTGGTGGTGTTCGACGACGCCGACATGGATGCGGTCATGGAGACGGTGGCCGGGACCGCCTACTACAACGCCGGCCAGGACTGCACCGCGGCCACGCGCGTGCTCGCGGGCGCGCGGGTGTACGACGACGTGGTGGGAGGGCTGTCCGAGCAGGCCCAGGCGCTGGTGATGGGCGACACGCGGGCGCGGGAGACGACGCTGGGGCCGCTGAACTCGGCGCGCCAGCGCGAGCGCGTCGAGGGCTTCCTCGACCGCCGCCCCGGGCACGCCGAGGTGGTCACCGGCGGCCGCGAGCCCGAACTGCCCGGCTTCTTCCTCGAGCCGGCCGTGGTCGCGGGGGTGCGCCAGGACGACGAGCTCGTGCAGCAGGAGATCTTCGGCCCGGTGATCACGGTCCAGCAGTTCGCCGACGAGGCGCAGGCGATCGCGTGGGCCAACGGCACGAGGTACGGGCTCGCCTCGTCGGTGTGGACCCGCGACGTGGGCCGGGCGCTGCGGGTGTCCAACGCCCTGCGCTTCGGGTGCGTGTGGATCAACGACCACATCCCGCTGGCCTCCGAGATGCCGCACGGCGGGTACGGGCAGTCCGGCCAGGGCAAGGACCTCTCGATGTACGCCCTGGAGGACTACACGCACATAAAGCACGTGATGGCCAGTCTTTCTTGATTTCCGCGACTTCCGCCGGCCGCAGCGGTTAGAGTGGATTGAGCGTAGGTTCGTCGCGGTGGAAGCATCTGCACTCCAAGCCCCCGTAGGGCTGGCGCGCATCTCCTTGAGCGCGCCGCTCCTGCGGCTGCGGTCCGACGACCAGCTCCTGGCGCAGTTCCGCGCCGGTAGCGACGAGGCCTTCCGGGTCCTCCACGACCGCTACCAGCAGCGCCTGTTCGCCTACGCGCGCCAGATGCTCTCCGGCTCGCGCCAGGACGCCGAGGACGCCGTGCAGGACGTCTTCATCCGCGCCTACGGCGCCCTGCGCGCCACCGACCGGCCGATCGCGCTCAAGCCCTGGCTGTACCGCGTGGCCCACAACCGCTGCGTCGACCAGCTGCGCCGGCCGCTCCCGCCGGTCGCCGACGTCTTCGACGTCACCCGCACGCCGCTCTCGGATCCGCTCTCGGAGACCGAGCGCCGCGACGACCTGCGGCGCCTGGTGGACGACGTCCGCCGGCTGCCCGAGCAGCAGCGCTCGGTGCTGCTGATGCGCGAGATGGAGGGCCTGTCCTACTCCGACCTGGCGGGCACGCTCGAGGTCAGCGTCCCGGCGGTCAAGTCCCTGCTCGTGCGGGCGCGGATGGGCCTGGTCGAATCGGCCGAGGCGCGCGACACCGCGTGCGCCGAGATCCGCCACGACCTTTCGCTGGCCCACGGCCGCGGCGTGCGGGCCACCGGCCGTGCCCGCCGCCACCTGCGCGACTGCGCGGGGTGCCGCGACTACCGGCGCGACCTGCGCCGCGTGCAGCGCTCGTTCGCGGCGCTGAGCCCGGTCGCGGCCGGCCCGCTCGGGCTGCTGGCGAAGCTGGGCCTCGGCGGCGGCGGCGCCGGGGGCGGCGCGACCGCGGCCACCGGCGGCGGAGTGGCCGCGGGCGGCGGCGGCGCGGTGGCCGGCGGCGGCGCGATCGCCGGGACCGGCGCGGCGGCGCTCAGCGCCGGCAAGGTGGCCGCCGTGGTGTCGGCCGTCGTGGTGGCCGGCGGCGGCGCCGTGAAGGTCGAGCAGACGATCGTCGAGCATGCCAAGCCGAGCGCCGCCCCGGCGGCCGCGCCCGCGGTCCCGGCCAGCGTGGGCGTGCGCGACTCCGCCGCCCGTGCCGTGGACGCGCCCGCCAAGCTCGAGCCGCCGGCGACCATCGTGGCCGCCCCGGCGCCGCGCGAGGCGGCGCCCGCGACCGAGCTCCCGGCCGATCCCGCGGCGGCGGAGGAGGAGTTCGTCGCCGGCAGCGGCGGCCTGGCGGCCCCGGAGGAGAAGCCGGCGACCGCGCCGGCCACGACCCCGGCGCCGTCCGACCGCCGCGACTCGCTCGCCCCCACGTCGGGCATCCCCACGCCGCCCCTGACCACGGGCACGCAGGGAGGCCCTACCGCCACGCAGCCCAAGTCCTCGGGGACCGCTCCCGCGCCGAGCTCCGGCTCGGGGTCCGGCTCCTCCACGGGCAGCGGCTGACCCCGGGCCTCGGTCAGGCTCCGGTCAGACCCGCCGAGCCGCCCGGCCCGGCCCGCCAGACCCAGCTAGCCGCCCCGCCCGGCCGGGGGCCCCGTCAGACCTCGGGAGGGTCCCCGGTCGGCGGGCCGGCGTCGACCCCCTCGGGCAGCCGCCCCTCGCCGGCCAGCTTCGCCAGGTGCGCGCGCATGGTCACGGCGGCCGCGGGCCGCAGCGGCGCGGGAGCGTCGTCCCAGACCTCGTCGAGCAGCTCGTCCTCGCCGCGCAGCCCGCGGTCGAGGGCGTCCAGGAGCCGGCGCTCGCGGTCGAGGCGGTGGGCGAGGTACTCGTCGAGCTTGCCCGCGGCGTCGGCGACGGCGGGCCCGTGGCCGGGGCACAGGACCTCCAGGGGCAGGGCGCGCAGCCGGCGCAGCGCGTCCAGGTACGGGCCGAGCGACGAGGTGACGAACACGCTCCCCCGCCCCAGCACGGCGTCGCCGGTGAAGGCCGCGCCCCCGGCCACGAAGGCGAGGTGGTCCGCCGAGTGCCCCGGCGTCGCCACCGCCACGAACGGCCCGAACCGGTCGCCGTCGCCCAGACGGACCTCTGCCGGCCCGCCATCTCGCGGGCGGACCTCCTCCGAAGGCCGGTGGCGGTAGCCGTCGGGCGCCGCGGGCTCGAAAGCCGCGACCGCCGCCGGGCCGGCCGCCTCTAGCAGTCGGGCGACGGCGCCGGAGTGGTCGCCGTGGGAGTGCGTCAGGGCGATCCCGCCGAGGCCGCCGCGCGCGGTCACCTCCGCGGCGACCGCGGCGACGTGGGCGTCGAGGTCCGGGCCGGGGTCGACCACCCAGGCCGGGCCGCGGCCGACCACCCAGGTGTTCGTCCCCTCCAGCGTGAAGGGGCCGGGGTTGTCCGCGCGCACCAGGGCTATGTCGTGGCGCGTCAGCAGGTCGTCCGCCATCGGGCGGACGCTAGCGGCTAGCGGGCAACGATCCGGGTGACCGTGCCGCCCAGCGACACGACGTAGATCCGGCCCAGGGCGTCCTCGCCGAAGGACGACAGGTTGGACACGCGCAGCCCGGTGGAGCGCTGCCCGGCCGCGCCGCCGGCGCTCAGCCGGGCCGAGAGGATGCGGCCGTTGCAGAAGTCGCCGTACAGGAAGCGGCCCTGCCAGCCGGTCAGCCGCGGGTCGCGCACGACGTACCCGGCGGTCACCGCGCACCCCGATCCCGTCGGGTAGGTGATCTGCGGGAAGAGCAGACGCGAGGCGGGCTCGCCGGTCCGCCGGCGCCGGCCCTCCCACACGCGCCACCCGAAGTTGCGCCCGCGCGCGCGCCGCGCCCGGGTGAAGGTGATCTCCTCGAAGGACCCCTGGCCGACGTCGCCGACCACGAGGTCGCCGGTCCGCCGGTCGAAGGACCAGCGCCACGGATTGCGCAGGCCGTAGGACCAGATCTCGTCGCGCCCGGCGCGCCCCACGAACGGGTTGTCGCGCGGGACCGTGTAGCGCCGCCGCCCGCGGCGGCGCGGGTCGATGCGCAGCAGCTTGCCCAGGAGCGTGCTGAGGTTCTGCGCGTTCCCGCGCCGGCCGTGCTGATCGTCGCCGCCCCCGCCGTCGCCGAAACCGGCGTAGAGGAAGCCGTCGGGCCCGAAGGCGATCAGCCCGCCGTTGTGGTTGGACTCGGGCTGGCGCTGGAAGAGCACCAGCCGGCGGCTGCCCGGCCGGGCCCGGTCGGCGGAGGACCGCCGGAACTCCTCGATGCGCGAGTCACCCGACCGATCGGTGTAGGAGACGTAGAAGCGCCCCGTCCGCGCGTAGTCCGGCGCGAAGGCCATCGAGAACAGCCCCCGCTCGCCACAGCACCCCACCCGGCCGCGGATGTCCAGGAACGCCCCCGGCAGCACCCGCCCGTCGCGCACCACCCGGATCCGCCCCTCCTGCTCGACCACGAACACCCGCCGCGGATCGCCCGGAGGCGCCGCCACATGGACCGGCTGATCGAAGGACCCCACCCGCTGTAGCGCCAGGCCCGCCTGAGCCCCCGCGCCCGCGGGCAGGGCGAGTGCCCCGAGGACGGGCAGCAGGGCGAGCACGGCGCGAGAAGCCATCGCCAAGCCCAACACCCCCCACCCACCGAGGTTGCGGGGCGCGCAAACGCCTGACCGCACCCAAGATCGCGCCGGCGGTTCAAACCCCGCCTGAACACTGGCGATTTCAGCCCTGTGCAATCGGACTGCAACGGCCACGCCGGGCGCGAGAGCGCGGCCGGCACCCTCGCGGGCTCCGGATGCGGGTGACCGCGATCGGCGCTACGGTCGGGAGGTGTTCAAACGTATCGGCGGGCAGTTGGTCAACACGGTTTCCTTCGGCGCGGGCGATCGCGCGATTCTGGGCGTCGGAGGTTGGGTGGGCACCTGGGAGTTGTGGCAACAGCCCTTCGAGCTGCTCAGCTCGGAGTGGCGAACGGTCGCCTACGACCATTTCGGCGTCGGCCAGACCGAGGCCACCCCGGAACGCCTGACGTTCGACGCGCAGGTCGATGCCGTGTTCGGCGTGATGGACGCCCACGAGATCGACACCTGCCTGCTCGCGGGCGAGTCCGCCGGCGGCGCCGTGGCAGCAGCCGCCGTCCTGCGCCATCCGGAGCGGTTCAGCGGCGTCGTGTTCGTCGCGAGCGGCTTCGCCAGATCGGACGACGACATCACGCGTCGCTTCGTCGACATGATCCGGCACGACTTTCCCGCGGTCGTTCCCGGCTTCGTCGAGATGTGCGTTCCCGAGCAGGACTGCAGCCACGTGCGCCGGTGGCTCCAGCACATCATCTCCAGCGCGGAGCCAGAGGTCGCGGCCACCTTGATCGAGGCGCTGTACGACGTCGACCTGCGCCCCCGGCTGCCCGACGTCGCCGTCCCCGCTCTCGTCGTGCATGGGGCCCTGGACGCGCTGCCGGCGTCGTCGCCGGGCAATGCGCGCGCGGCGGCTGAGCTGATCCCGGACTGCGAGCTCGTGATCGTGGACGACGCAGGTCACGTACCCACGCTCACACGCCCCGAGGCGGTTGCGTCGGCGATCGCTGCGGCATTCGCTCCGGCCGCTTAGGCGGAGCGGTGTGCCTCATCGATCACGACAACAGGCACGTCGGTGAGTCCTCCCGGGCTGGCAGAGCCCGTTCGCTACATCGAGACCGCCCGCGACTCGCCTCCTGGCAACCCGAGGGCGTTCGGCGCCCCGATTTGGCGAGCGGCCGGGCGGGGCTGCCAAGGAGCGCCGGATGGGACAGTGCTCCGCACGGCCCATCCGGCAGCGACACAGGCAGCACCGTCCGGATGCCGCCAAATCGGGGCGCCCGGATTTGAACCGGGGACCTCACCGACCCGAACGGTGCGCGCTACCAGGCTGCGCCACGCCCCGAGGGGGATGAGTATAGGCGGGGCTAGGCGCCGACCGCCGCGGCCCTGGACGTGACCGCGGAGGCGTCCAGGATGGACGGCCCCTCGCCGGTCGCCGGGGCGGGCTTCGGGCTCGGCGCGGGCTTCGTGCTGGCGGGGGCCGAGACCTTGGGAGCCGAGACCTTCGGGCTCTCGGGCACGCTCGGCCCGCTGGGGCCGGAGCCGCCCGAGCCGGTGGTGGCGCTCGGCGACGTCGCTCCCCCGCCGCCCGAGCCGCCGGGGCTGGGCAGGTCGACCTTCGGCGCCCCGCTCGGGAGCGCCGGGGCCAGGGAGGAGCCGGAGTCGGTCGCCTCGCCGCCCGCGCGCGGGGACGTGCCCGTCGAGCCGGTGCGCGAGTCGGTCGTGCCCGACCGGGTCGCGGGGGTCGGCCGCGCGGCGCCCGTGCCACGGCTCGGGGCCGGCGAGGCCCCGACCCCGCCGCCCTTGAACGCGCCCCCGGGCGCGAGGATGCCCTGCGCGCCGGCGCCGCCCGCGTCGCCGCCGCCGTCGCCGGCCAGGCCGCCCACCACGGGCAGGTCGCCGAGCCCGGGGACGGACAGGCCGTGCTTGGACACCGCCCCGGCGCCGGCGCCCGCGATCGCCAGCACGGCGATCGCGGCCACGGCCTTGGTCCAGGCGGCGGCCATCGGCTCCGCGGCCGCGCCCAGCGAGGCCGAGGCGTGCGCGAGCAGGCCCGGCGAGGACTGGCCGGGGGAGGCGGTCCCGCCGCCGCGCCCGCGCCAGAAGACCAGCGGGAAGGGCAGCGCGCCGGCGATCCGCGCGGCCACGGCCGGGCGCTCGGCCACCTCGACCCCGAGGCGACGCGCCTGCCGGCGGCAGGCCTGGCAGGTGGAGACGTGGCGCGCCAGCCGGCGCCGGTCGCGCGTGCCGAGCATGCCCTCGGCGGCCGCGGCGATGATGGCCTGCACGCGCTGGCAGCGCCGGCCGCTGACCAGCTCGTCGTACTCCTCGGTGAGGCGCCGGCGCGCGCGGAACAGCGTGCTCTCGACCGCCGCGCGGCTCATGCCCAGGCGCTCGCCGATCTCGCGGTACGACAGGCCCTCGAGCTCGCGCAGGACGAGGATCTGGTGGTGCGTCTCGGACAGCCCGCCGAAGGCGCCGCACAGGTCGTCGAGGCGCTGCTTGGACTCCACCGCGTCGTCGGGGCCGGGGTTCGAGCTGACCAGCCGCATCGAGTCCGCGGGCGGGAGCCCGCCCTCGACGTCGTAGGACAGCTCCTCGGCGCGGCTCGAGCGCCGGTAGGCGTCGATGCAGGCGTTGCGCGCGATCTCGTAGACCCACGGCTTGAAGGCGATCGGCCGCTCGGTCTGGCGGATGCGCCGCAGCGCCGAGAAGAACACCTCCTGGGTGACGTCCTCCGAGCGCGCGTGGTCCTTGACCATCCCGCGCACGTACGCGGCCACCCGGGGGTGGTAGCGCTGGTAGAGCTCCTCGAAGGCCCGGTCGTCTCCCAGGCGAACGGCCGCGACGAGGTCGGCGTCCTCTCCCGTGACCGCAACGGCCGTCACTGCGTTCCCGCTCATTCCCCTACTCTCCTTCTATGTCCCCGCCGGTCCCCTCCCTGACGACCGGTGAGCGGAACATTACCGTTCATCTGAAGCACGTCAAGCCCCACCCGCCGCCGATGGCGAGCGTCGACGAGATCATCTCCCACCTGGACGAGCTCCTGGAGCCGGAGCGCTTCGACGACCACGGGCCCAACGGCCTCCAGGTGCCGGGCCCCGAGGAGGCGTCGACCGTGGTCACCGGCGTGTCCGCGAGCCTGGAGCTCCTCGAGCGCGCCCGCGACGAGGGCGCCGGCCTGGTGCTCGTCCACCACGGGCTGTTCTGGGACGGCGCCCCGCGTGCCCTGAGCCGTCCCCTGGCCGCCCGGCTGCGCACGCTGCTGGAGGGGGAGATGGCGCTGGCCGCCTACCACCTCCCGCTCGACGCCCACCCGCAGGTGGGCAACAACGCGCTGATCGCGCAGGGGCTCGGCGCGGCCGACCCGCGGCCCTTCGACGCGCACGCCGGCACCCCGATCGGCGTCGCCGCCCGCTTCCCGGGCGAGGGGATCGCGGCCGCCGCGCTGTTCGACCGCGTGCGCGAGCTGACCGCCCGCGAGCCGCTGGTGTTCGCCGCCGGACCCGACCCGGTGCGCAGCATCGGCATCGTCTCGGGCGGCGCGGCGGGCAGCGTGGAGACGGCGATCGCCGAGGGCCTGGACGCGTTCGTGACCGGCGAGCCGCGCGAGCCGTCGATGGCCACCGCCCGCGAGGCGGGCATCCACTTCGTGGCGGCGGGCCACCACGCCACCGAGACGTTCGGCGTCCGCCGCCTCGGCGAGCTGCTCGAGGCGCGCTTCGGCGTGCGCCACGTGTTCGTGGACGTACCGAATCCCGTCTAGTCGTCCGCTCTTTGCGGACGTTGGCTTGTGCACGTCCGCACCAGCCGATATACCTCAGGACACTCACAGAGCTCCTGAGGAGGGTTCCCCACATATGGCGATTCACCTGACGCCCACCGAGCTTGCACGCGAAGCCGGACTCGACCGCCGCGACGTGATCGACAAGTGCATGCAGATGGGCGTCCCGATCTTCGAAGGCAGGATCGACAAGACCCTCTTCCTCTCCAGCCTCCGCGAGTTCTCGCAGGAGGCGCGCCAGCAGCCCGCCAGCGCGTAGCCGCGCACTAGACTCTCTCCTCCATCCGGACCTAGGAGGAGAGAGAGATGGAGGCAACGACCGCCGAGTCCGCGGCCACCCCGTCGACCGGCTCCAAGACCATCGCGGACATGCTGCCGCTGGCGGCCGAGAAGTACGCGTCGAGGGTGGCCGTCCGCCACAAGGTCGACGGCGAGTGGCGCGACGTGACCTACGCGCAGGTGGGCGAGGTCGTGTCGGAGATCGGCCGCGGGCTGATCGCCCTGGGGATCGAGGCGGGCGACCGCGTCTGCATCCTGTGCGGGACCCGGCCCGAGTGGACGTACGCCGACTTCGCCATCTCCACCGCGGGCGCCACCGTGGTGCCCGTCTACCCCACCAACTCGCCGGACGAGTGCGAGTGGGTGGCCGGCAACTCCGAGGCCCGCGCGGTGATCTGCGAGGACGCCGAGCAGGTGGCGAAGATCGTCAAGGTCCGCGACCGCCTCCCGAACCTCCGGACGATCGTGGTGATCGACGCCGAGGGCGACGTGGCCGACGCCGTGCCGCTCGCGGACGTGCGCGCGCAGGGCCGCGAGGTCGACCAGGCGCGCCTGGACGAGCGCACCGCCGCGGTCAAGCCCGACGACGCCTTCACCTTCATCTACACCTCGGGCACGACCGGCCCGCCGAAGGGCTGCGTGCTGACCCACGGCAACTACCGCAGCGTGCTGGACATGTGCGAGAGCCTCGGGCTCTTCGAGGAGGGCGACACCGCCTACCTCTTCCTCCCCCTGGCCCACGCCTTCGCGCTGCTGATCCAGCTGATCTGGGTCGACTGCGGCGGCACCATCGCCTACTTCGGCGGCGACCCCAAGCAGATCGTGCCCGAGCTCTCCGAGGTCAAGCCGACCTACCTGCCGTCGGTGCCCCGGATCTTCGAGAAGATCTACACGCTGGCCACGACGAGCATCAAGGAGAAGATGCCCGAGGAGCAGTTCGAGCAGATGGTCAAGCTCGGCGTGCAGGTGCGCGACGCCGACGTCCACGGCAAGGAGGTCCCGGCCGAGCTGCGCCAGAAGTTCGACGCGCTCGACGAGCAGGTGTTCAAGAACGTCCGGGCGATCTTCGGCGGCAACGTCCGCCAGGCCGTCACCGGCGCGGCGCCGATCGCGCCCGAGATCCTCGAGTTCTTCTACGCCGCGGGCGTGCCCGTCCTGGAGGGCTACGGGATGACCGAGACCGCGACGGTGGCCACCTACTCGACCATCGAGGAGCACAAGTTCGGGACGGTCGGCAAGGCCCTGCCCGGCGTGGAGTGCCGGATCGCCGACGACGGCGAGCTGCTCATCCGCGGCGGGAACATCTTCAAGGGCTACTACAAGGACGCCGAGAAGAGCTTCGGCACGATCGAGGACGGGTGGCTGCACACCGGCGACCTCGGCCAGATCGACGACGAGGGGTACGTGTCGATCGTCGGGCGCAAGAAGGACATCATCATCACCGCGGGCGGCAAGAACATCACGCCCGCGCTGATCGAGAACGACCTCAAGCAGAATCGCTGGATCTCGCAGGCCGTGATGCACGGCGACCGCCGGCCCTACCCGGTGGTGCTGATCACGCTCGACCCCGAGGAGGCGCCGGCGCTGGCCTCCGAGCTGGGGCTCGAGGGCGACGACGCCGATCCCGCGCGGCTGCACGAGAACCCGAAGGTGCGCGACCTGGTCGCGGGCGTGGTCGACGAGGTCAACTCGCGCTACGCCCAGGTCGAGCAGGTCAAGAAGTTCCACATCCTCGACCACGACCTCTCGCAGGAGACGGGCGAGCTGACCCCTACGCTGAAGGTCAAGCGCAACATCGTCAACGAGAAGTACCAGGACATCTTCGATTCGCTGTACGCCAGCTAGGACGCTCTGAAGACGGATCCCACCGAGACCGGCGGCCTCTTCGTAGGGCGCCGCCCGGGCACGAGGCCCGTGAAGTACCGCGCCCTGCCGCATCTGCGGGGGCCGGCTCGTCAGCGCGTGGATCGCGCGCTGGCGGCCGCCCTGCTGGCGGTCATGGTGCTCGTCAACCTGCTGTTCTGGGGCCCGCTCCCGATCGCCTGGCTGTGGGTGGGCTCGCAGGTCGACTACGCCACCGGGAGCACGTTCCTGGGGATCTTCGTCGCCTTCGTCGGGCTGCTGTTCACCCTGCTGATCGGGCTGGCGCTGATGCGGCAGATCGACCTGCTGTGGATCCTGGCCCGGCGCGCGAGCGGCGTCGACCAGCGCCAGGGCACGATCGCGCGGGTGTTCGCGGTCAGCGCGGTGATCGGCGGGACCCTGTTCTTCGGCTGGCTGCTGCTGATCGAAGGCCCGGGCTCCTCGCTCGGCCCCGCCCAGTCGGAGTAGCCCGTGGGGCTGCTGGACTACTACCGCCAGTTCGAGGGCCTCTCCGACCGGGAGGTCAGCGAGCAGCTGCGCGAGCGCTCCGAGGAGCGCCGCCGCCGCGCGCTGGCGCGCATCGACCCGCTCGACCTCAGCGCCACCACGTGGCACGAGCTGCCCCACCCCGACGTGGTGTCGGCGATCACCTACGCCGCGCGGCGGGGCATCAACCGGCCCTCCGACCCGCTGGCCCTGGAGCTGCGCCGCGAGCTGGGGCGCCGTCACGGGCTCGAGCCCGAGCGCGTGGCCGTAGGCAACGGCGCCTCCACGCTGCTGCGCGTCGCCGCCCGGCTGCTGATGGGGCCCGGCGACGAGCTGGTGACGTCGTGGCCCTCCTACCCCCTCTACCCGCTGATGGCCC
>Ga0299907_10000237_pt1 | contig 25126 bp, 29 predicted proteins | sample RVTome_16_FD_198680 | JGI IMG/M metagenome (GOLD analysis project Ga0299907, IMG submission 198680) | Soil microbial communities from uranium-contaminated site in the Upper Colorado River Basin, Wyoming, United States - RVT152D67 (version 2) ...
GACGGTCACTCTGCTCATCGAGAATCGGTCACGACATGCGATCAGCTATCTGACAATCGATGACGACGTCAACCGTCTCGGAGTAGCCACCTTCGAGGTGGCCCGTCTCAAGAAGCGGGAGACGACCACTGCCACCTACCGGGTGACCTGTCGGCCAAGAGGGGTCTACCGCGTCGGGCCCACCATGGTCAGGGTCAATGACCCATTGGGTTTGGCCGAGTTGAGCGGAGGAAGCGGGCCGGTGGACAGGATCGTCGTCTACCCGGCGGTGGAGGAGCTCAACGGCTTTCCCATCATCCGCGGACAGGATCCCGCCATGCAAGCGTCGAGACCGGAGCACAGCACCAGGGGCGGCGAAGACTTCTACACGCTCAGGGAATACCAACGGGGTGACGACCTGCGGCGAGTCCACTGGCCGTCCTCGGCCAAGACCGACGAGCTGATGATCCGCCAGTTGGAGACCCCCTGGCAGTCACGCGCCCTGGTTCTGCTCGACGTGCGAAGTGCGAGCTACGAGTCTCAGGATGCCTTCGAGACCGCTGTCTCGGGCGCTGCCACCATCGTGACCCATCTGGTGGGCGCAGGATTCGACGCCGATCTCTGGGCCGGTGACGCCGAGCCAATCGACGCCACGCGTTACTCCTCGGCAATGGAGAGGCTCGCCCTGGTTCAGCCAGACCCGGCGATCGACATCGAAGCGGTGGCTGGCCGGATCAGACAGAAGGGCGGCGGGGGTGCCCTGGTCATTGTCACCGGTGTCGCCGACCGCTCGCTCCTCGGCGTACAACAGCTTTTGGCCGGGGATTACCCGACGACCGTGCTGATGACGGCGTCCGAGTCGACTTCACAGACGTTGGTCTCGTTCCACAGGTTGGGCGTCACCACAACTTCAGTGCGGCCCGGTCAACCCTGGGCACCGGCTTGGATGTCATCGATGAGGAGCTCATGGACAACCGCCTCGGCCGGATAGCCGGCATCGCCGCTTTCGTCTTGATGCTGTTCAGGCTGGGCCGCCTGCTCGACACCGGCACCGAGGCACCGGCCTGGCAGCTGATCATGATCGCCTCGGCGTTTCTCGGAGGCGTGATCTGGTGGCTGCTCAGCCAGACGGTGAGCAGCCGACGAGTGGTGATACTGGTCTTCTCGCTGGCTGGTGCCGCGCTCTTCATGCGGATATCCGTGTCGCACACCCTGGTGGCGGGGTTTGTCCCCACGGCTGACACCTTGGGGGCGCTTGGTCGTGAGATGTCCCAGGCCCTGGACCTGATTCGTTTCGGCGTCGCCCCGGTGTTTCCCACCTCGGGAATCGTCGCAATCCTCTCGATCCTGATGTGGCTGACTGGAGCGCTCTATGTCTGGGGCGCGGCCGGGGGGCCTTCGATTGCCATGATCGTCCCCCCGTTCGGGCTGTATCTCCAGTTCGCCGTCATGGACCGCGTGCCCGCCGGACGGGGTTGGATGGGGGCGGCTGCAGGGGTCATGGCCCTGGCCATTGCCTCAATTGGCGTGGAGCGCCGTCACGAGGCCGGAAGGGTGCGCGATCTCGAGGGAAGACCTCTCGCCCGCAGAGCCGGAGCGCTCGCCGTCGTCGTGGCTCTGGTGGTCGCTGTCGGCTCTTTCGCCGCAACCGACAACGCCTCGTCGCTCGTGCCCGAGAACGGCAACATGCGCTGGAGGTACGGGGGGGGTTATGGCCCCGGATTCGGGGGTGTCAGCTTCGACCGGCTCGCCGACCTCCAACAGAGCGTCATCCGCCGCAACAACACCGTGCTGTTTCGCGCCACGCTCGACCCCCAAGCACCGCCGGCCAACGAGATCTATTGGCGGATGGAGAGCCTCGACTACTTCGATGGCACGGCCTGGCGACCGTCTGCCAGCAGAGCTGACTTCTATGAGCCCGGCGTTGGCGGCGGCGACCCCGAGCACGCCTATCAGGGAACGACGAGGAGTATCACCCAGCGGGTTCAGGTCGTGAATCTCCGCTCACAGGTCATCCCCACCGCGGGAGTCGGGCAGTTCTTCCGCTCCAACTCCGTGAACGTGTCCGGTTTCCAGATAACCCCTGACGGCTCGGCGGTGTACCAGGCCCAGTTGGACGAGGGTGATGAATACGAGGTCCAGGCGGTCCTCGCCATGAGCAAAGAGGATCTCGGGGCACTGGCCACGCGACCCGACGGGAGCCTGAGCCCTCTCTTCGCCAACGCCTCAGACGCCGGCGTCTCCTCGATCGAGCCCGGGGAGCCACCGGGCGAAGTCACTGTCCCCTCGGACATCGATCGCTTCCTCGAGCTCCCCCAAGAGATGCCGGCGGGGATAACCCAGGTAGCCAGGCTTCAGACCGCAGGAGCGACCACACCTTTCGAAGCAGCCTGGCTCCTCCAGCGTTGGTTCCGGGACAGTGGCGACTTCACCTACTCCACCGATGTCACCACCGGTCACGCCAACCTCGACCTCGAGGACTGGCTCACCGAACCGACCAGCATCAACTACCGGGTCGGATACTGCGAGCAGTTCGCCGCGGCCATGGCGGTCCTCGGCCGCTCGGTCGGGATTCCCAGCCGCGTGGTCTGGGGTTTCACCCCCGGCACCGTCGAGCAGCAGTCCGACGGGACCGATGTGGTCGTGGTTCGCGACAACAACGCCCATGCTTGGGTGGAGATGTGGATGAATGGTTTCGGTTGGGTGCGGTTCGACCCGACACCCAGGGGCGACGGAGCACTCCCCGAGAGCCTCACCGCCGAGTTCGACCCGCTGCCGTTCCTGCCCCCTCCCGGCTCACTGATCCCGTTGACGCTCGACCAGCCCAACTTCTTCGAGGACTCCATTGACCCTCGCGACCGTATCGACCTCACCGACAACCCGATCGGCGATGGGTCGTCCGGTATCGAGCTCACCTGGGCATGGCTCGCCCTGCCCCTCCTGGCCCTCCTCGTCGGGCTCGTCCCGCTGATCAAGGGTCTGCGGCGGCGGCGACGTCTCGGTCGGCTGCGCCAGGGAGATATCACTGCAGCCTGGGACGAGATCGTCGACCGTCTCGCCGATCTGGGGTCGCCGGTGCCCTCATATCAAACCCCCCTGGAGTTCGCTACCGCCACCGACCGCTCACTGGTGCCGCTTGCGGTCTCTTACTCGGCCGCGGTCTACGGGAATCGCAACGGTCATGCCGAGGAGTCGGATCTGGCCAACGTCGAGACCTGGATCAAGCTTCGCTATGAGAGCGGCTCGAGGGCGCGGGCCGCGTTCAACCCCCGCTCGTTGCTGGGACACGAGTGAGCTCGTCCTCAGCCTGAGGCGCTCTGTTCCTCGCTGATATCGTCTTCGACGCGGCGAAGCATGTCGAGGAACCGGGTCCGGTCCAGCTCGAAGCGAGTCACATCTTCTTCGACCTCGCGGGCGATCTCGTCGATCGCCACGAAGAAGGCCAGCTGACCTTGGCGCAAGGCGTCCATCAACTCCCCCTCGTCAGAACTGACCTGGAAGATCGTCATGCCATCGGTAACCAGCTTGACGTCGGCGAGATGGTCCTCCATCCCGCCTTCCCGTCTCAGGTAGTCCCAGGCCCGGCGGACCCGCTGCAGGGACATGCCGTTGTCGAGAAGGCTGCGGACGACACGCAGGGCGACCAGATCACGGAAGGAATAGAGACGTCTGACTCCGGGTCTGCCACCCGTGGTTTGTATCGAGGGTTTGACCAGTCCTACCCGGTCCCAATAGCGAAGTTGATGATGTGTGCAATTCGTCAGCCGGCAGGCCTGCTCGGCTGTAAATGACTGGTCCACGCGTCCCTTCCTGCAACCAACAACACCGACCCAGAATCGTGAATCGGGCCCTCCTCCTCAACCAACGGGGCTCCCGAAACTGCCGTTGGAGGGCGGAACACTAGCCGTTTGAAATCAGTCGCGACGGAAGGGGTTGCGCCAACCCGACTCGGGCTCTTCGCCCTCAGGCTCACCGGTCGCTGCCCGCCAGCCGCGCGCCTTGATCCCGGTGACTAGGGCGGCAGCCGATCCGACCACGACCCCGAATCCGACGAAAGCGACCACGGTGTTGGAGGTGAAAAACGCGATGACGATTGCCAGACCAGCTGCCACGCCAAGCATGGCCAACCGGACACCGACACGCGACGGTCGGGCGATCTGCCGAACCGCTCGCGCCAGTTCCGGATCCTCCTCGTAGAACTGACGCTCTATCTCGGCAAGGATCTTCTGTTCATGGTCATCGAGGGCCATCTAAACCTCGTCGTCGACATGGGTCAGAATCCTCTTACACAATACACCTGAGACGGAGACAGTTCATCGGTCAGATTCCCAATCTTGCCCATCTTGCTCCAGGAGACGGGCCGGCTCGACGAGGTGCTCTCCAAACCTCTCCCGCACATCGGCCACGGCCTGGGAGACCTTGACCCAATCCGGATCGGTGCCCAGGTCTAGTTGCCTTGGCTCGTCGCCCGGCTCCAACCCCGACCCACCGAGGCCGAGCAGCCGCACCGGTCGAGTCAGATCCACCGAGCCGAGCAGGTTTCCCCCGGCCTGGAAGAGGTCACGTGGGCTGTCGACCGGGCTTCCGAGTGTGACGCTGCGAGTGATCGTCGTGAAGTCCTGATAGCGCACTTTCACCGTCACGGTGCGTGCGGCCATGCCCGATCGTCGGAGACGCCCCGAGAGACTTTGGGCGTGGGCGAGAAGCGCGGTTTCGACCGTCTCCCGCCCCTCGAGATCCCGATCGTAGGTCTCCTCCACCGAGATCGACTTGGCCTCGGTGTCCCCAATCACCGGACGCGGGTCGATCCCACGGGCAAGGTCGAGGAGATGGCGCCCGTTGGCCGGCCCCAGGGCACGAAGGACACTCTCGTCGGGCAACTCGGCCAGATCCCCGACCGTGACCACCCCCAGCCGCTGCAACCCGGCAAGGGTCGCCGGCCCCACTCCCCACAAGGACTCGACAGCGAGAGCGTGGAGGAACTCCAGCTGGGAGTCCAGGGGAACGTGGAACCAGCCGTCGGGTTTGGCCTCCTCGGATGCCAGCTTGGCCAGGAACTTCGACGAAGCCACCCCGACCGAAGCGGGAAGCCCGAGCCGTGACCTGATCTCTCCGCGTACCGCCGTCGCCACCTCAACCGGGGAGGTGAAGTGCCTGCGCAGGCCCGTGACGTCGAGAAAGGCCTCGTCGAGACTGAGACCTTCGACGTGGGGCGTGAACCCGCGGAACACCTCGAAGACGTCGGCTGAGACTTCCGCGTAGCGGCCGTGCGACGGCGGGACCACCACCAGGTCCCGACACAGCTTCAGTGCGCCGACCGTCGACTGAGCGGAGTGGACCCCATGACGACGCGCCTCGTATGAGGCACTGGCAATGACACCGCGCGGGCCGGTGCCCCCTACCGCCACCGGTTTCCCGATCAGGGACGGGTCACGTCGACGCTCGACCTCCACGTAGAAGGCGTCCATGTCGACATGGAGAATCGGCTCGGTCCACACTCAGCGTTGAAGTTACCTCCGGCCAGGCACGAAAACGGCCACAATGCCCGAATGGCAGCATTGGTGCATCTCGTCCGCCACGGGGAGGTGGAGAACCCGGGCCATCTGGTCTATGGGGATCTCCCCGGGTTCGGGCTCTCCCCACATGGCGTCGAGCAGGCCCGCCGGATTGGCAGATATCTCGGCCCGCGACCGGTGGTGGCGATCTGGTCCTCCCCTCTGGAGAGATCGCTCCGAACCGCCGAGGAGATCGCTGCCCGGACCGGCGTGCCGGTGAAAGTGGATCCGGATCTCACCGAATGGCGGGTGGTGGCACGTTGGAAGGGCCACACGTGGCGCGATCTGCCTCAGGCTTTCCCGGGCGAGCTCGAGGCCTATCTGGAGCATCCAGAGAACCTGGCTTTCGGAGACGAGCGCCTCGAAGACCTGGCGGAGAGGATGGCCGCCACGGCCAGACGACTCGACTCCGAGCACCCCCACGGTGATGTGGTGATCGTTTCCCATCAAGACCCAATCCAGGCCGGCCATCTTCGTCTCATCGGCTCGCCCCTGGATCAGTTGCAACAGGACAAGCCCGGCCCTGGTGCGGTGGTCACGCTGCGGCCCGGCACGACCTGGCGATTGGAGACAGTCTGGGAACCCGGCGAATCGCCCCGCTTCGGCGAGAAGTCGGGTCTACGCGTCCTCCATCGCTCTCCAGACCCTGAGGATTCGACTTCGGCTTGAGCAAGGCCGCTGCGACACTTCGAGCGTGAAAGTCCAGTTCGGCTACGCCACCCCTTTGATCGCGGCTCTGCTCTGGGTTGCTGCTCTGCTCTTCGAGCCAGGTCCCTTCGCCCCTGGCTCGATTCTGATGATCGGCGTCGGGTTGTTGGCGACGTCGTCGGTTGCCGTGGTCGGCATGGTCTTGACCGGTGGGCGCTGGGCACGACGCGCCGCCCTGGTCGTCGTCGGGCTCACTGCTCTCGTCGGCGCCGCACGCCCCATCGACCCGATCTGGGTGGTTGCCACTACAGGGACCGCGGTGGCTGCAGCCTCCCTGTTCTCAGGAGCCGTCACCAGTGGGATCCGAAAACTGCCCGCGGCAGCAGGGCCTCCCGAGCGTGCGGTACTGGTGCCGGTGATCTTGCTCGTGGTCCCGTTCCTACTCGGTCTGGCGTCATGGGATGTGGCGTCGGGCCCGACGCTCATCGTGGCCCTCACGGCTCCGGTCGCCGCACTCTGGTACACCCGGGTGTTGCCGGGCGGTCTCTTCTCGGTGCGAGCCCTGTGGCCAGGATTGGCGATCGGGCTTGCAGTGACCCAAACCGTCGCCCCGGGAGCTGTCTCTCTCCTCAGCGGGGTCACCGTCGCTCTCATGTCCTGGCATCCGTCGGTCAAGGTCGCCTTCCACCCACCACGCGAGAAGGGGACCGCCGTCGCGATCCCACCTGAGCTTGCACCCAGAGAGATCCTCGATGCGGCCAACCTCGACGAAAAGGGCCGTCCTCGGGAATGAGACGGCGGCCCAACCCTTGGATTGCCGTGCCCTCCTTGCTCCTTGGGGCCCTTGCTGCGGTCTTGGCTTGGATCGTCACCGACGTGAGCTGCCGTGTCCCAGCCGCGGACGGGGGCTACACCACCTGTGTCGGATGGGCGGCGGTGATCGCCACCGTATCGTTCCTTGTGGTGACCTTGGGTGTGGCCCTGATACTGGTCCTGGTCTATCGAAGTCTCGCCGAGTGGCGAGAGAAGCAATAGCAATAGAGGATCGGAGCCCGGGCTACACCCGGGAGAACACCAGACTCGCGTTGTGGCCGCCAAAGCCGAAGGAGTTGGACATGGCGTGTTGCAGGGACGCCTCCCGCCTCACGTTGGGCACATAGTCGAGGTCACACTCGGGGTCCGGGACTTCGTAATTGATAGTCGGGGGTAGGACCTGGTCTCTCAGGGCCATGATGCAAGCCACCGCCTCGACTGCCCCCGCACCGCCAAGAACATGGCCGGTCATCGATTTGGTCGAGGAAACCGGTGTGGAGTCAGCGGCCTCACCCAAGGCGATCCTGATGGCGGCGGTCTCGGTCGAGTCGTTGGCCTCCGTCGACGTCCCGTGGGCGTTGATGTACCCGATGTCGGACGGGGTGAGACCGGCGTCGGTGATTGCGTTGACCATGGCACGTGCTGCGCCGGTGCCGCCGGGTCGGGGCAGGGTGATGTGGTACGCGTCCGCCGACATCCCATATCCGGTCAGTTCGGCCAGCACAGTGGCGCCACGGGCCTGGGCATGCTCCATGTCCTCGAGGACCAATGCGGCTCCCCCCTCACCCATGACGAAGCCATCCCTCCCGGCATCAAACGGCCTTGAGGCGCCCTCGGGATCGTCATTGCGAGTGGACAGGGCCCTGGCCTGAGCGAAGGTGGCGATCCCGAAGGTGGTGATCGATGCCTCCGATCCGCCGGCGACCACCACATCGGCAGCTCCGCGCCTGATCATCTCCGCGCCGTCACCGATCGCGTTGGCCGAGGCGGCACAGGCCGTGACCACACAAGTGACCGGGCCGAGCAGGTTGTGCTCGATCGAGGCGAGACCGGCCGCCATGTTGGGGATGAGCCGGGGAACGCCGGTGGGGCTGACCCGATCGGGGCCCCTTTCGGTGAGTGTCAGGATCTCTTCGATGAAGGTCCCCATGCCTCCGAACCCGGCTCCGACGATCACTCCGGCCCGGGTAGCGGCCGGATCATCCTGCTCGTACGACAGGTTGGCCTCATCCAATGCCTGCCGCACCGCGACCAGGAAGAACTGGGCATACCGATCGATCCGGCGAACTTCACGTCTCTCGAAATGACGCTCGGGGTCCCATCCCGACACTTCGCCGGCGAAAGTGGTCCGATAGTTGTCCGGGTCGAACTGGGTTATCGGACCGATACCCGATCGCCCGGCCAACATCGACTGCCATGTCGACCCCACATCCTCCCCCAAAGGGGTGACCGCCCCGAGCCCGGTGACGACGACTCGCCGTCGCTCGGGTGATGTCAACTCAAGCTCCCAGCTTCCCGTGAACGACGTCGATCGCTTGCCCGACGGTCATGATGGACTCGGCTTCCTCGTCGGGGATCTTGACCCCGAACTCGTCTTCGAGAGCCATCAAGAGCTCCACGACACCCAGGCTGTCCACGTCGAGGTCCTCCTCGAAATGCGCTTCCTCGGAGATCTTCGATGCATCGAGACCCAGTTCTGACACCAGGACCCCGCCGAGCCGGTCGGCCACTTCATTTCGTTCCATATGTGTCTCCTTAGACGAGATTGCTGACGAAGAAGTTACAGGGCCACTCCGCCATCCACTGCCAATACCTGGCCCGTTATGTACGAGGCAGCCTCAGATGCGAGGAAGTCGACTGCTGCGGCTACCTCTTCGGGGTCACCGAACCTCCCAAGGGCAACCGAAGCCACCGCGGCGTCCTTGACCTTGTCGCTCAACGGGTCTGTCAGGTCGGTGGCGATGAACCCAGGAGCCACCACGTTCACCGTTATCCCGCGCGACCCGACTTCCTTGGCAACCGACTTGGACATCCCGATCATTCCCGCCTTGGAAGCGGCATAGTTCGCCTGCCCGGCATTGCCCGAGATCCCGGCCACCGAAGCGACTGACACCACCCTCCCCCAGTGGGCGCGCAGCATGCTCCGCAGGGCGAGTCGGGTGCACAGATACGCCGACCTGAGATTGATCGCGATGACCTCGTCGAAGTCCTCGGGTTTCATGCGGAGCAGCAGGTTGTCACGTGTGATCCCGGCATTGTTCACCAGGACCGAGACCGGGCCCAGTTCTTGGCCGATCGCCTCGAACATCTGCTCGACTGATTCGACCTGCGACACGTCGGCGGGATAGGCGGCTGCCCGCCCACCTCGATCGAGTATCGAGCGAACCACCTCCTCGGCTGCATCGGCGTTTGACGAATAGTTGACTGCCACCACGTGGCCTGACCCGGCCAGACGCCCCGCAATGGCCCTTCCGATCCCACGCGAGCCACCGGTGACCAGGGCTACCCGCCCCTCCGCCCTGCCACTCACGTCAGCTTTTCGGGAAGGCCAAAGAAATCGAAGTTGGGCTGGAGCAATTCCAGCGTGGTCCGGTCGGGTGGAGGCAACTCGGCGTCACTCACGTCGATCGGCTCGGTGCGGTCACCCCATCTGTAGATAGCCGATCCCCAGCTCAGTCCACCCCCGAAGGCGGTCAACGCCACGTGGTCCCCTGGCTTGATTCGCCCCTCTTCGAGAGCCTCGGTCAGCGCCACAGGGATCGTGGCTGCAGATGTGTTGCCGTAGGACTGGATGTTCACAAAGACCTTGCTCTCGTCGACACCCAGTCTTCGGGCCGTGGCGTCGATGATCCTCACGTTTGCCTGGTGCGGGATCAAGATGTCGATGTCTTCGAGGGAAAGGCCAGCATCCTTGATGGCCCGCGCTGCCGAGTCGCTCATGGTGGTGACCGCCCGGCGGAACACTTCGGGTCCCTCCATCGTGATGGCGGACTCCCTCGGATCCAGTGGGCCCCGGTCCCCGGCGCTTCCGTCCCGTGGTGTCGAGAGGATGTGACCGACCGAGCCGTCCATCCCGATCTCGGAGGAGAGAAGGCCAACCGCTTCCTCTGTCGCCTCCAGCACGACTGCACCGGCCCCGTCGCCGAAGAGGACACAAGTGGTGCGATCGGTGAAATCCGTCACGTAATGGAGCTTCTCCGTGCCGACGACGAGAACTGTGTTGTTGGTCCCACCGCGGATCATGTTGGTCCCTACCACCAGCCCGTAGATGAACCCCGAACAGGCCGCGTTCAGATCCATTGCGGCGGCATTCCACGCCTCGAGACGATTCTGCAGGACCGAAGCGGTAGAAGGGATTATCGAGTCACCGGTGCAAGTCGCCACCAGGATCAGGTCGACATCGTTGACGGTCTTACCGGCAGCGGCGAGGGCACGCAAGGCGGCCACGGCCCCCAGCTCCGACGCCTCCACGTGGCTGATCCTGCGCTCTTTGATCCCGGTTCGGGTGGTGATCCACTCGTCCGAGGTGTCGACCAGCTGCTCCAAGTCGTGATTGGAGAGCACGTTGGGGGGCATGCACTTTCCCCACCCGGTTATCTCGGCATTCCGCATTTTCATCTCCTCAGGGTCCGCCCATCGTACCGACGGCATCGAGGGTGGACGGGATGTCTTCGATGCGCGAGACGATATGGGTCGTTGCTCCGGTGACGCTCTTCCTGGCCAGGCCGGCGGTCACGTCTCCGGGCCCGACATGAATGAAGGTGTCGATACCGGTCGCCGCCATGTCGACCAGACTGTCGGCGAAGAGAACCGGCTCCACCAATTGCCTCGCCAGCAGTGGTCTGATCGAGCCGGGCTCGTGTGGTTTGGCGGTCGTGTTGGACCACACAGGGAACGAAGGAACACCGATGTGGGCGGCGCTGAGAGCCTCGTCCAAAGTTGTCTGTGCCGCCGACATGAACTCGGTGTGAAATGCGCCAGATACGTTGAGGGGGATGACTTTCCGCAGGCCGAGGTCGCCGGCGCTCGCCGTCAGCCAGGCGATGTCGTCCTGGCCACCGGCAACCACCACCTGGCCCGGTGCATTGACGTTGGCCACATGGAGCCGGCCTCCGTTCCCCCGACGAGTGTGAGTGATCTCCTCGGCGGTGGCCCGGTCGACTCCGATCAGCGCGGCCATACCGGATGCTTCGCCCTCCGCCGCCCGCGCCATCGCCCGACCTCGGAGTGCGACCAGCGACAGGGCCGTCTCGTAGTCGAACACTCCGGCAGCGGCCAACGCTGTGTACTCACCGAGTGAATGACCGGCCGCTCCGCCAGGCGGCTGTGCTCCCGCCTCGAGCAAGGTGTCCCACAGCGCATAAGAGATGGCGAACAGGGCGGGCTGGGCATTCTCGGTCCTTGTCAGCTCCGACTCCGGGCCGTCCAGGCACAATGTGCGCAGGGAGAAACCCAGCACTTCATCGGTTCGATCGCCGAGGATCATGGGCTTGGCCTCGAAGAGATCCGCCCCCATCCCGACGTATTGGCTTCCCTGACCCGGGAACAGGATTCCGACACTCACTGGATATCCGACTCGGCCCGACCCGTTGCCGTTACCCCGGGCGCAATCATTCCAGTGTCGCCAGCAGCCGACTCACGTCGGCGCTGTCGACGTCGCGATGGGCGACGATGCGCAAGGCGGCTCCATGGGGGCGGTTGAGCCTGATGCCTGCCGCGTCGAGGCGGTTCTTGAACTCGTCCCATTCGACTCCGAGAGCTGGGAAATGGACTTTCACCATGTTGGTCTCGACCTGGGACAGGTCAACGGCATTGGGGAACCGGGCGGCTATCCCCTCCGCAAGGGCCTGTGCCAGGAGATGATCCTCGACCAGCCGGTCGCGTTCGGCCAGTGCCACCCGGGCGGCGGCGGCTATCACCCCGGCCTGGCGCATACCGCCTCCGAGTCGCTTGCGCAGATATCTGATCTCCTCGATCAGCTCGCTGCCGCCACAGACGATCGAACCCACCGGGGCTCCCAGACCCTTGGAGAAACAGAACTGAATCGTGTCGCCGACCGCGGCGTAGCGGTCTGCCGGCACCCCGGACGCCACCACGGCGTTGAAGATGCGGGCACCGTCGATGTGGATCTTCAAACCGTGGGCCCTTGCCGCCGACGATGTCTTCTCCATGACGTCGATTGGGATGATCCGGCCGCCGGAGAGGTTGTGTGTGTTCTCCCAGACCATCAATCCGATCCTGGGAAAGAAGCCCACCATCGCCATCGCCTGTTCCACGTCCTCCGGCTCGATCCGGCCGCCGTCACCAGCGACCGTGCGGAAACCAACCCCGGAGAGCGCCTGGGGGGCTCCTGCCTCGATACTGCGGACATGGCTGCCCTCATGGGCGAGGATCTCTTCCCCCGGGTAAGTCTGGGCCATGATCGCCAACTGGTTGCCCATCGTCCCCGTGGGAACGTAGACAGCGGCTTGCTTGCCGGTTATCGCCGCCGACTCTTCCTCGAGTGCGTTGACGGTCGGGTCGTCCGAGTAGACGTCGTCACCCAGCGGCGCCGACACCATTGCCTCCAGCATTTGAGCGGTGGGTCTGGTGACAGTGTCGGATCGGAAGTCGGCGATGCCGTCGACGAAAGCCATGCTATCTCTAGTGTCCTGTCCGGTGGATTCGCTTGCAATTTCGGCGAGCAATTGCCGTTCCTGGCAAGGACGCAGGACGCAGGCGCACTGGGCCGTTCGACAAGGACGAGGACGCTGCCAGGGGCGACAAGGGCCGTTGAAATACAAGCACTATCTGCCGGACAGGGCACTGGGCTACAACCGCTTCAGCACGTCTCCGATCCGATCCACCGCCAGCTCGATTCTCGTTTGGTCTTCGACCAGGGCAAAACGGACGAAGCCCTGCCCGCTCTGCCCGAATCCGAGCCCGGGGCTGACGGCGACACCCGATTGTTCGAGCAGGTGGATCGAGAACTCGATCGAATCGAGCTCCTCGTAGGGCCCGGGGATCGGAGCCCAGGTGAACATGGTTCCCCGGGGCCTATTCATCTTCCATCCGACCTCGGCAAGACCGTTGACCAAGGCATCGCGACGGGAGCGGTATGTCTCGTTGACCTCTTCGACAAACCCATCTGCCTGGTTGAGTGCGGCCGCGGCCGCGATCTGAATCGGCTGGAACGTCCCATAGTCGAGGTAGCTCTTCAACTTGGCAAGGGCCGCGACCACCTCCTGATTGCCTGCCATGAACCCAACCCGCCACCCCGCCATCGAATGTCCCTTGGTCAGGGAGTAGAGCTCCACCGCCACCTCCTTGGCTCCTGGAACCTCGAGGATGGATGGCGGCCGGTATCCGTCGAACGCGATGTCCGCATACGCGAAGTCGTGAACCACCACCACCTCGTTCTCCCGAGCGAACCCGACCAACCGTTCGAAGAAGCCGATGTCGACGGTCTGGGCGGTGGGATTGTGGGGAAAGCTGACGATGATGATCCGGGGCCGGGGCCAGGATTCTTTGAACATCCGGTGCACAACATCGAAATAGTCGTCTTCGGAGCCGATCGGGGCCGATCTCACCTCGGCACCGGCGATGATCGGTGCGTAGATGTGGATCGGGTAGGAGGGATCGGGCACGATGGCTGCATCTCCCGGTTGGAGCATCGCCCACATCAGATGGGAAAGGCCTTCCTTGGCCCCAATCGTCGAGATCACCTCGGTGTCGGGGTCGAGATCGACGCCAAACCTGCGCCGATACCGGCCGGCGAACGCCTCACGCAGATCGTCGATCCCACGGGAGGCCGAGTAACGATGATTTGCCGGATCACGCGCCGCCTCGATCAGGGTATTCACCGCGACATCCGGGGAAGGAAGGTCGGGATTGCCAAACCCCAGGTCGATCACGTCGACCCCGGCGAGACGTGCTTCGGTCTTGCGCTGGTTCACCTCGGCGAAGGCATAGGGGGGTAGCGAGCCGATACGTCTGAAGTCGATCACCAGACGAGTCAAGGTAGCCGGGAATCCCCCGAATCCCGAGTCACCGGGTATGCCGGCAGTGGGAAGGGAGTGGCGCGAGCACTACCCCGATAGTCGGTCGATGGTCCGGATCAGACGTCTCGGGATGAGGTTGCGCGCCATACCCATGACGTCCCGGATCAGGCCGAGCAGGTCGCCGGGGCCGTCCCAGTGCTCCTCGACCACTTTCGGGCCCGCACGGTCGATGAGGGAGTCGAGCGCGTACATCATGAGGAGCACGTCGTCCGCCCAACCGAGCACCGGAATGAACTCCGGGATCAGGTCGATCGGGCTGGCCACGTAGGCGGCGGCGAAACCTAGGACGATCTTCGACCGCCGGGGGACACGCGGGTCGGCAATCAGTCGCGCCACCAGTTTGGCCAGGTTGGGGAGCATGAGAGCCGCGTCGGCGATCAGCTGCCTGCCCTGAATCGATGTGCCCTCGGGAGGAATCACGTCATCGGGTTTCAGCCGGTTGGTTGGGTCTGTCATTCGACCTCGATCCTGGTTCGGGTTTTGCCGTCGGTTTCGTCGTCAGTCTCGCCGATGTTCCCGACCTCTTCGATCACAGCCTCCACGGCCTTGAGCCCTTCGATCGCCGCCTGGAGAAGGTGATATACGACCCGACGTCCGGCCCGGCTCAGTGCCTGCATCGCCTCGGTTTGATCCTTCACGAGCCGACGTCCGGGTCGGAGAACGACACAGAGAGAGTCCCACCGTCGAGTCGAGCCCGGCCCACTTCGCGTCGGCGCAGGGCATCGGGAAGGATGAACGAGCGGCGATATGGCCCGACTTGGACGTACAGCTCGTGGCCGCTGCGATAGACGTCGACCTCGGACTTGTCGACGAAGGCAATGTCGAGCTCCATCGAGACCTCGCCGTCATCGTCAAGGATCCGAAAGGGATGGCGAGCCGAGAAGTCGGCGATCGGGTCGAGGTCGTCGTATAGCTCACCGGCCATGAAGCGAAGTCTGTCGATGCCGACCATCTCGTCGTCGAAGAGTCGGAGGTGGAGCCGGGGCACGTCGGCGAATGCGTCGTCGATCGCCTGGAGGTGTCCCTTCTGGATCGCCCGCCACCTCTCGAAGTATGGGTCCGCCACCTCCTGGGGAAGAACCCGGTTGACCACCACGCCATCGACTCCGTAGCCGAAGAGCCCCAGATAGCTATAGGTGCGCCTCGCCTCGTCGATCACCATCTTCTCCGGGTTGACCACGAGCCGGGCCGACGTGACGCCCGGGTCGGACATGAGCTCCTTGACTCCTTCGATCGAGTCGAAGACCGACTGTGCCGCGGTGAACACCTCGTCCTGGGGAAGAGGGAGATCGGTGACGCGACTGAGTATGGGCCGGGCCGCCTTCATCAGCCTGCGCTCGGTGGGCAACACCTTTTCGAAGTACCAGCTGAGGACCTCGGGCAAAGAGAGGAGACGCAGCGTCTCGGCGGTGGGTGCGCAATCGACCACAATCACGTCGTAGGCCCCCGATCGTGCCCGATGATTGACCTCGAGCAGGGCGAACAACTCGTCCATACCCGGGAATACCAGGAACTCCTCGGCCTCGATGCCGCCGGCCCCACCCCAGTCGAGCACGTCCATGAGCTGGCGGCGGATGGCACCCCAATAACGTTCGAGCTGGCGCTGGGTGTCGATCTGCTCGGCGTCGAGACCGGGTACCACCTGGGACGGCTCCGAGCCGAGAGACACAGCAAGCGCATCGGACAGTGAGTGGGCGGGGTCGGTTGAAGTGATCAGGGTTCGGTGCCCGGCGTCGGCGGCAGCGATCGCGGTGGAGGCGGCGACGGTGGTTTTGCCAACCCCACCCTTGCCGGTGACCAGGAGGATTCTCATTGTCTAGTGTCCTGTCCGGTGGATTCGCTTGCTATTCCGGCGAGCAATTGTCGCTCCTGGCAAGGACGCAGGACGCAGGCGCACTGGGCCGTTCGTCAAGGACGAGGACGCCGCCAGGGGGGACAAGGGCCGTTGTAATACGAGCATGATCTGCCGGACAGGGCACTAGCCGGGGCCGGTGCCGGTCACCCTCTTGCGCAGGCCACGAAGTGCAGTTGTCACGATCTGCTTCTCAGCCTGACGACGAAGAAAGCCAGGGATTACGAAATTGGGCTCGACCGTGAGTGCGTAGACCACCTCGGTGGCCCCATCGACCGCGTTGAATGTGTATGAGCCTTCCAGGGACTTCACATCCTTGGAGTCACTCTCTGCCACCCAAGTCAGCGCGTGGGGGCGGTCATGGGTATAACGAAGGACGTACTCGATCTCTTTGACGAAACCTTCAATGACAAAGCGGGCACGCTCAACTCGACCATCGACCGTGGTTTCCAGTACCTCTACCTCTTTGACACCCGTGGCCCACTCGGGATAGGACCCGATGTCTGCCGCCACGTCGTAGAGCGCCTCGGCTGGGGCGTCGATCTCCAGGGTTTGATAGGTACCTTCGGTCATGTCTCGTCGGCTCAGCGCCGAGATTAGCCGACCACCGGCTATTCGATTTGGGTGAGATCGAGACGCAATGGCCTACCCGTGGCCCGAAAATAGCCGACGTTGCGACAGCGGGTCCTGCCGATCCGCCAGGTGCTGGCTTGTGGCTGATGCACGTCGCCGAAAAGGTGAAGGCGGGGGGCGCTCGCCCGCAGATATCTGAGAATGGGATCCGAGCCGCGTTCTGCTCTCCCGGTGACCACGTCGGTTCGCAGCGGGTCGAGAGCCGGGGGCACATGGGTACAGAGAACGTCCACCGCCCCCAGGTCGTCGAGCATTGCCTCCAGCTGCTCCTCCGACACCTCACCGTCGGCCTGTAGCGGCGTTGCCGCTCCCCCACCGACGAACCCGAATCGGAGCCCTTCGATCTCCCTCGTCTCACCGTGGAGGTACTCGTAGCCGGATGGCAGCGAGTCCTGCAGCGAGCCGGGGCGATCGACGTTGCCGTGGATCACATAACCGTGCCCGCCGGCGAGGGCCTCGGCCACCTTCTCGTATTGGCGGTCTATTGCCCTGCCTATCTCGAGACGGATGTCATCGATCCGATCACCCACTCGCTCCAGCCACAACGACCTCATCCGTGCGTAGTCCCCGTCACCCCTTGCCGAGGCCGACGCCCGGGAGAAGTCGAGACCCAGCACCTCGGCCACCGCGCCCTCGCCGGTGCGGTAATCGGTGAGGTTCACCAGATCGCCCAGAATCAGCAGGGTCTCACCGGAGGCGACTACCCGGCGAAGCGGCTCCAGCGCGAAATGAATATCAGACAGAGCCAGCATCGGACCTGGATCCTGTCCGTGAGCTGTACCACGCCCACAGACCGCCGGCCACCAAACCGACTGTGGCGACCGCCAGCGCACCCGGCCAGGTCAGATCGAAGGTGGAGAACTCCGCCGAGAGCCCACCCATCCCGAATCCAACCAGGCCGCCGACAACCGCTCTTCCCGGCGCCCCCAGTCTCCGGCCTGGGTCGCGCTCGTTATGCCCCAAGTTCTCGGCGAGGGCGCCACCGAGGATCACCACCAGCAGCCCAATCACGCCGAGAGCCAGAGAGACCGAATAGACCTTGACCATGCCCGGTCGAGGGTAACCCGCCGGTGTGACTCACCCGGCTTGCCGCTCGGTGGGGACCAGGCGAAGACGGGGCACCAGACCCTCCCCGGCGAGATTGGCCAGGGCGCTCACCTCCGACTCGTCGAGGTCGACCGGCCCCTCGAGAAGGAGAAAGGTGACAACACAGTCGTCACAGGCACTGGTGTCCCGCATGGCACATTGTTCGCAATCGATCTGCATTCGTACCTCCGTTGAGGTCAAGGTACGAGACCGGTGGGACACTTTCTGAGACTGAGCCCCGGTCCTTGGACCGGGGCTCAGTTCAATGCTCGCGATCGGCCCGCTCAGCCGTCGAGCAACCCGTTTTCGGTGAGCCAGGCAGTGGCCACGTCTTCGGGGTTCTCGGCATCGAGCTCGACCCGACCGTTGAGATCCAGGAGCACGTCGGTGGTGATCAGCGCGGAAACCGAGTCGACCAGCGAGGCGAACTCTTCCCCATAGGCCTCGGCAACCTCGTTGCTGACGATCGGGATGATGTTCTCCGGAGCGATGATCTCGTCGGTTCCCTCGAGGGCGACGAATCCCATCTCGGTGATCACAGGCTGGGTGGAGAAGAGCAGGGCGAGCTCAATCTCACCAGAGTCGAGGGCAGCCACCCGGGCCGCTCCTTCCTGTATCGACTCGAAGGAGAGATTCTCCAAACCGTAGGTCGCCACCAGACCCGCGTAACACGTCTCCCGTTCCTCGCATTCGGGTGGCCCGCCAAGAGTGATCGGGCCGACGCCGGCCAGGTCGGACACGGTCGATACGCCGTTCTCCGAGGCGAAGTCACCGGTCACCACAAACACGTTCTTGTCCTGACCCGGTGCCGGAGCCAAGACGGTGACTCCCACACCTGCGAACAGATCTGACAGGGCCTGGACTGCCTCTGCCTCATCTGTCGGCGCATCCTCCCCAAAACCGACGGCGATCGCCGACCCCAGGTACTCCGGCAAGAAGCTGATGGCACCCGATTCGATCTCGGGAAAGATCAACTCACGCGACCCGAGATTGAGATTTCGCTCAATCGGATAGCCGTTGGCTTCCAAGACCTGCCCGTAGATCTCGGCCAGGATCACCGACTCGGGGAAGTTGAACGAAGCCACCGTGATGGTGGGCCCGTCGACCGGCCCCCCAGCGGCGGTGGTGTCCGCTCCTGCCGTGGTCGTGTCCGACCCTGCCGTGGTCGTGTCCGACCCTGCCGTGGTCATGTCCGACCCTGCGGTGGTCGTGGTTGCGTCTCCACCCGACCCGTCGCCACATGCTGCGATTGCGAGCATGAGAGCCATGAGGGTCGCCCCGAAGACGCGTCTGCGGATTGATTTCCGCATGGGTCTTCCTTTCTGTTGCGAATGTGAACGGCGCCCCAGAAGGGACGCCGAAGGGGCAACCCTAGCCCCGAACCGAATATTTCAGTACCACTAAGAAACCGACGCGGCCGCCTTGATTTCTTCCGGGCGTAGACGGCGGATGCCCTCGGGCAACAGAAGCCTCTCGCTTGAAGAGAACGCCCAGTCGGCGGCCAGAGTGAGCAGGGCGATGAGCAAGGCCCCGGCAAAAACTTCAGCCCGTGCCCCGACACCTTGGGCGAAACCCCGGACCACGTACTGACCGAGGCCTCCGCCCGAGGAGAGCACCGCTGCCAGCGGCACAGTTGCCAGCACCTGAATGAACGAGATCCGAACGCCAGCCAGGATCACGGCCGAACCCACCGGGATCTCGACCTGGCGCAGGATCGCACCTTCGGTGAGACCCATTCCCCGTGCCGCCTCCACCGTCTCCTGAGGCACGGTGACGATCGCCGCATAGGCATTGGTGAAGATCGGGGGAATGGCCAACGCCACCAGGGCGACAACCGCGGGCCAGAACCTGAGGCTGACACCGGCGCGGAGAAAGAAGACGCCCGAGAGGATGATCAGCCCAAACGATGGGATAGCGCGACCGATGTTGACAACGGCGTTGGCTGCGAATTCACCGGTCCTGCGGTGCCCGAGCCATACCCCGATGGGAAGGGCTAGGGCGGCGGCGATGATCATCGGGAGGATGGCAAGCCAGAGATGTTCGACCGTTCGGGGGAGAATCCCATCGCTTCCGGCCCATCTCCCATCTTCTGAGAACCAGACCACGACCTCGGAGATGAATTCCATCAGACGGCATCCCTCCTTGTCCATGGCGTCAAAATCCGCCCAACCGCCAACAGGACGAGGTCGAGAATCGCGGCGAGCGCCACCGAGAGGACGACTCCCACGATGATCCCGGTGGGAAAGATCACACTTCGCCTGATCCCATCGAGGATGAAGAACCCGAGACCGCCGAGACCGAGAAGCGAGGTGACGGTCACCAACCCGATCACAGTCACTGTGGCGATGCGCAATCCGGCCACGATCACCGGCAGGGCGAGAGGGAACTCGATACGTCGAAGACGCTCTCCATCACGATATCCCATGCCCAACGCCGCTTCTCGGACCCCGGGCGGAACGCCATTGATCCCGGCCACGATGTTTCGTATCAGGATGAGAAGGGTGTAACTGACCAGGGCGATCTCAGCCGTCACAAAGCCGATCCCAAACCAGGGGCGGACCAGGGCGAACACCGCCAGCGAAGGGATGGTGTACATGATGCCGGTCGCGGCAGTGATCGGCTCGTAGGTCCGTGGCCTTCGCAGGGCCAGTGCGGCCAATGCGATCGACAGGCCCAAACCGACCACGAGGGCAAACCCGGTGAGCCTCAGGTGCTCGATTGTCCGATCCCAGATGGTGTCCAGATTGCGCCCGACCCACGACCAGTCGAACAGTGGCATCGTCTGTTGAGCCAGGGTCACTCGGTGATCTCCTCGGCTATCGAGTCGAGATCGAGCATTCCCCGGTAAACGCCGTCGTCGACCACCACGGCGACCCGGGCATGACCGGTCACCACCGCGTCGAGGGCCGTCCGCAGCGACGAGTCGCTGCTCAATGTGACCAGGAACGGCCTCGGCTCGTGGTCGACCAGAGATCGGTCGTCCAACAACGATCCGTCGACCCAACCGAGCAGCCGGGTGCCGTCGAGCAGCCCCAGCCAGTCGACGTCGTGCTCCTCGAGCGTCGCCCGCGCCGCCGCCGGCGACGACGAGACATCGACGAACGGTCCCCACTTCAACTCGGCACCGGTGACCGGAAGCAGACCCAGACGCTTGAGACCCCGTTCCCCACCGAGGAAGCTCTCCACGAACTCGTTGGCGGGGTCGGCCAGAATGTTCTCGGGCGTGTCGTATTGCTCGAGTTTCCCGCCGACATTGAGGACCGCCATCCGGTCTCCGAGGAAGATCGCCTCGTCGACATCGTGGGTGACGAACACCACCGTCTTGCCCAGACGCTCCTGGAGATCGCGAAATTCCTGTTGCAGCCGCGTCCTCACGATCGGGTCCACCGCTCCAAAAGGCTCGTCCGCCAGCAGAATCGGTGGATCTGCGGCAAGGGCCCGGGCCACGCCAACCCGCTGCTGCTGGCCACCCGACAATTCGGCCGGGTACCTGGCCAGCATCTCTTCTTGGAGACCGACTGTGTCCGCCAACTCGGCCACCCGACCATCGATGCGGGGCTGCTCCCATCCCAGGAGCATGGGAACGGTGGCGATGTTCTGAGCGATGGTCCGGTGCGGGAACAGACCGATCTGTTGTATCACGTAGCCAATCGACCTTCTCAACTCATGGGCCGGGCTCGCCAGCGAGTTGCGCCCGTCGATGACGATCGAGCCCGAGGTCGGCTCGATGATCCGGTTGATCATCTTCAGCGTCGTGGTCTTGCCACACCCTGACGGCCCGACCAGGGTCACGAACTCGCCCCGGCCCACCTCGAGGCTGAGCCCGTCTACCGCCAGACCGGCTACTCCCGGGAACTGCTTGGTCACGTCCACCAGACGGATCATCACGTCTTCGGCCACCTGAACTCCTCGACGAGGTTGAGACCCTAGATCGCTGTCCCGGTCAACCCAGATCCTGCAGAAATCCCAGCACCTCTTCGATGTACTTCTGGCGGTCGACGTCGTAGGACTCGACGTGGCCGGCACCTTCGACCTGGATCATTCGGATCAACCCGGGATCGGTCTCGACCAGTTCGAGACTCTCGCGGAGAGGCACACTGAGGTCAGCGGTCCCGTGATGGATCAGAACCGGCTGGCGAATCGCCCGCTCGGCGTCAACCGTGTAGTCGATCGCCTTCCAGTTGACGCCGATGCGCAGCGACGTCAGGAATTTGGCCGTGGCGGCGAGCGTGGGAGGCACATTCGCCGGGATCACGGGCAGTTCCCGCTGGCTGGCCGCATAGTCCACCGTCTCTCCGAAATTGACATTGGGCGAATCCATCAGGGTCCCGATGACGATCTCACGTGGCTCCCGGGAGAGGAAGGCCATCGCGTGGGCGGCTCCGGTCGAGAACCCGCTGAGGACCAACGACTCGGCACCGTTCTCCACCGCGTAGTCGGCGGCCGCCGAGATATCTTGCCATTCCGTCGCCCCGTACTGGTAGTAGCCGGAAGGGTCACGAGGTTGGCCCTCGTCGTTGCGATACGTGATCGTGAGCTGGGGGTAGCCCTCGTCCTGCAGTGCGGCGAATAGAGGCTCTGCCTCGGCAGGCGAGGCACCTTTCCCGTGGATGTGGATCACCCATGTCGACCCCTCGGCCGGCAGGTACCAGGCATCCATCTCCCCCAGGGGCGAGGTGTAGACGACCTGCTCCAGCTCATAGTCGCCCGAGACAAGCTCGATTGCTTCGGGATCGGGGACAAACCCATCCCGGATCAACTCGCTGGAGAAATACCACCCGCCGGCAAGATGGAAGACGAGGAGCAATCCAACCAGGGTCCAAAAGACGCCCCATACAGAGACTCTCAGTTTCACGAGCTTGATTCTGGTCGCATTCAGATGACGGGCAACGACAAACCGCCAACGAGGTGCTCGTCGTGGTCGGTCACCGGGATCGGGTCGCGACCAAAGGTCGGCTCGAGCTGCATGGCCTCGGCGATGGTCTCGTCGACCTTGGCCGAGACAGCCTCCTCCATGACCGAGCCGACAGCCGATGCCCCGGCGGACACCAGGCTCTCACGCCGGACCAACCCGACCAGCATTCCCTCGTCGGCAACAGCGAGGACCTTCTGGGGATGGAAGCGAAGGGTGTCGTCGGCCAAACGGAGTGGGCTGACGAACACCGGCTCGCCCATCCAGCGAAAGACCCGGTCGGGGGCGCTGCGCACCATGATCGCTCCAGCAGGCGCCTTGCTCCGAAGACGAGCGCCAGGCCCGAGCACCGATCTCTGGAGCCACGATCCGCCGGGAGCGCCGAGGACGACTAACGCCCCTTCGTCGAGACCAGCCATCAGGTCGGAGATCCCATCCACCTCTACCACCCGACCCCCCATCTCGGGCAAGGAGAGGCCGATATGCTCGAGTAGCTCCTGAGCTTCCCGGGGATCGTCACCGGGACGGATTGCCGAGAGCATCTCGGCCTCGACGCCGAGACGACGGCCGATCCTGGAGGCGGTGTCGGCCGCCAGGAATGAGTGAGGGCCGCCCGCTACGGCCGAAATCACTCTCCGCACGTTCTCGGGTGCAAAATCGACGGGAACGGCCACATTGACCAGGTCAAACGAACCGGGGAAACGGCGGGACACCAAGAGGTCGGCCCGCTGGTCGATGCATTGCTCGACCAGGTCACCCGAGATGCGATCGGGTTGCTCATCGGTGAGGAGCCCGGCAAGTTCGGAGCATCCGTTGCCCCTGGTCCAGACCACCTTCATCTCACTACCCGTCGTCGGGGTCACCTCGGTCACTCCCTCCTGATCGGCTGCCACTCGCCTAGTGGCCCATCGCAGAAATAGTGGCGGTGTCTCTCCGGCCTTCGACACCCCTGGCTGCGTCGAAAATGCTCGGAGCAGGCCCCCACTGCGACTGCACTTTTCTTCTTGCCAGATGGCGCCGATGACTCGGAGACACCCTCGCCCTATTTCACCGACAGACCACTAGGAGCCGGCGCAGTCACCATAAGTGATTCAACGGCTCATGTCACCGATCAGTTTGTGGAACATGATGGTGTTGGGAGGTGACAAGATTGAGGTGTGGACTTCGACGATCTGATCCGCAAGAGACGAATGGTTCGAAACTACGCCTCCGATCCGGTGCCCCCCGACGCTCTCGACAGGATCGTTGACGCCGGTCTGCGCTCTCCTTCCGCCGGCCACAGCCAGGGCTTGGGGTTCGTTGTTGTCACCAAGCCAGAGACTCGAAAGGCGATCGCCGAGCTTGCCGGTGAGGAAGATCACGTGGCGCGCGGCTTCGACCGCTGGATCTCGCGGGCGCCGGCTCACATCGTGATCACCGTCAGCGAGCAGGTGTATCGGGACCGATACCGGGAGCCGGACAAGGTGGGACCTGATGGTCAGGAGATGGAGTGGCCCGTCCCCTTCTGGTGGGTCGACGCCGGGGCGGCGATGATGGCGATACTGCTCGCCGCCGTGAACGAGGGTCTCGGTGCCGGGTTCCTCGGTGCCCACTCCATCCCTGACCTCGGGGAGTTGCTCTCGATCCCCCGGCGTCACACCCCGATCGGTGTGGTCACCGTGGGATATCCCCTCCCGGACCGTCGCTCGTCCAGCCTCGACCGGGGCCGCCGGCCACGCGACTCGATGGTGCACCGCGAGACATGGCAGGAATGATCAATCGGGAGCCGGCAGCATCCTCTCCAATGCCTCGAGGGCTCTTGCCAGGTCCTCGCTCCGCACGAATACCCGGACGCCCTCGACAGCTTCGAAGACAGGAACCGCTCCGGAGGCGGTGTCGGCCTGAACTACAGCATCGATCCCGCCAACTTCGAGGCGGGCTTTGACCAGGAGAGCTTCGGTCATCGAGCGATAGGTACCGACGCGGGCCAGGTCGTCCATAGGCGAAGCCTAGGGGGACGCCCGGCCGGTCCCTGCGATACTCGCAGGCGATGACGGCGGACATCACGTCGACCGCAAACCCCAAGATCAAGCGCCTGGTGGGGCTGCGCGATCGAAGTGCGCGCGACGGCGAGTCGGTCTTCGTCGTCGAAGGAAGAGCGAACATCGAACGCGCAGTCGCCCACCAGCGGCCGAAGGAGCTCTATTACGACCCGTCCCTCTTTGCCGAGCCGCCGTTCCACGCGGACCTCGAGTTCACCGTTGACCCGGTGGCGCTGGACCGGGCTTCCTACCGGGGCCGGTCTTCAGGCGTGATCGCAGTTTTCGACCAATTCGATCTGACCCTGGCCAAACTCGAGATCGGCCCCGACCCGCTCATCCTGGTGATCGAAGGCATCGAGAAGCCCGGCAACCTGGGCGCGGTGCTGCGCACCGCCGACGCGGTCGGGGCCGATGGCGTCATCGCAGTCGACCCGGCAACGGATCCCTTCAATCCCAATGTGATCCGAGCCTCTATCGGTGCCTTGTTCTCGGTCCCGTTGGCTGTCGAGGATCTGGAGGTGGCCCTGCGATGGCTTCAGGATCGATCGATCCGCACCGTGGCCGCGGCCACGGACGGAAAGACCCCG
>Ga0299907_10000238_pt1 | contig 25080 bp, 26 predicted proteins | sample RVTome_16_FD_198680 | JGI IMG/M metagenome (GOLD analysis project Ga0299907, IMG submission 198680) | Soil microbial communities from uranium-contaminated site in the Upper Colorado River Basin, Wyoming, United States - RVT152D67 (version 2) ...
GGAGGGCGATCTCTGTGAACTGGGTCTCGAGGGCGTCGAAGAGGAGCAGGCGGCCGACGAGCGGCTCGCCGATCCCGAGCGCGAGCTTGAGCGCCTCGTTCGCCTGGAGGGAGCCGACGATGCCCGGTAGCACCCCGAGGACGCCGCCCTCGGCGCAGCTCGGGGCCAGCTCGGGCGGCGGGGGCTGCGGGAAGAGGCAGCGGTAGCACGGCCCCTCTTTCGGCTTGAAGACGGTCGTCTGCCCTTCGAACCGGAAGATGGAGCCGTGCACGACTGGGATCCCGTGCCAGATGGAAGCGTCGTTCAGGAGGTAGCGCGTGGGGAAGTTGTCGGCGCCGTCGACGATCACGTCCCAGCCCTCGCCGAGGATGCGGTCGACGTTCTCGGAGGTCAGACGCTCCTTGAAGACTTTCACGGTGACGTCCGGGTTCAGCGCCTCGATCGTCCTCTTCGCGGAGTCCGCCTTCGACTCGCCGAGGCGCTCGGTCGAGTGCACGATCTGGCGCTGGAGGTTGGTCTCGTCGACCGCGTCGTCGTCGACGATCCCGAGCGTGCCCACACCCGCGGCTGCGAGGTAGAGCGAGGCCGGAGAGCCGAGCCCGCCGGCGCCGATCAGGAGCATGCGCGAGTCGAGGAGCTTCGTCTGGCCCTCCTCGCCGACCTCGGGAATGAGGAGGTGCCGCGAGTAGCGGCGGCGCTTGGTCTCGTCCAGCGCGCGCGGGATCTCGAACGGCAGGCCGTTGCGCTTCCAGTCGGTGAAGCCTCCCGCGAGCGAGACGACGTTCTCGTAGCCGAGCTCCTCGAGTGTCTTGGCGGCGAACGCCGAGCGGTTTCCGGAGGCGCAGTAGACGACGACCGGGCGCGAGCGGTCGGGGACGGCGCTCTCGATCCGCGACTCGAGGTGGGAGCGAGGGACGTGCACGGCGCCGGGGAGATGGCCCTCGTCCCATTCCTCGCGCTCGCGCACGTCGACGAGGGCCGGAGAGTCGGCGGCGACGAGCTCCTGGGCGCGCCGGGCGTCCACCTCGTCGATCTCGGACCTGACCTCTTGGAGCAGCTCGCGGTAGGACGTCATTGCTTCAGGAAGTATAGCGACGGCCTGCGTCCCGCTGAGAGCGATGGAGGCTACGCTCGCAGGCGTGTCTCCGCGGACCCGCACGCGTATCTACGTCGCCGTCGCGGCGGCCCTCGCGGCGGCGGCGGTGGTCGGCGTCACGGTGCTCCAAACGGAGGACGGCGAGGCGGGCGAGCCCGTTGCGGAGCGGCCGGCTCCACCGCTCGAGCTCGGGCTTCTCGCGCGGGACGATCCCGAGGCGCGGGCCCTACGGGAGGCGGAGGCCGCGCTCGAGCGCGGCGAGCGGGCGGCGGCCCGCAACCGCTTCGAGGAGATCCTGGCCGACGATCCCGACTCGGTGGAGGCGGCGGTCGGAGCCGCGATCGCCGCGTGGCCGGACGACAGCGTGGCCAGGCTTCGACAGGTGGTCGCAGAGCACCCGGAGAGCGGCGTCGCCCGGCTCCACCTGGGGCTCGCGCTGCTTGCCGGGGGAGAGGACGAGCCCGCCGCCCGCGAATGGCGCGAAGCGGAGCGCCGCGACCCGGATACGCCCGCGGCCCTCAGGGCCGAGGATCTCCTCCATCCGGAGATGGCCCCGGGGCGGCCCCCGTTCGTCGCGCCGTTCGCCGGCGCGCCCGAGCTGGAGGGGCTGCCGCCCGAGCGGCAGCTCGCCGAGCTCGAGCGCCGTGCGGAGGCGGGCGGGGTGGAGGACTGGCTCTTCCTGGGGGCCGCCTACCAGCGGGCCGGCCGGCCCGTTTCCGCGGGGGACGCGTTCGGGCGCGCGGCCGAGCTCGAGCCGGAGAATGTCGCCGCCCGGGTCGCCCTCGCTGTCGGCCGCTTCGACAAGGACGATCCGTCCCAGGCCTTCTCCCGGCTCGGGCCGCTCGCGCGCGACCATCCCGGGGCCGGCGTCGTCCGCTACCATCTCGGCCTCTGCCTCTCCTGGATCGGCGATGTCGAGGAGGCGAAGCGCCAGCTTCGCCAGGCGCGAGGAGGCTTCTACGGACGGGAAGCAGAGCGGCTGTTTTCCCGTCTTGAAGCCATAGGACCCTGACGCCGAAAAAATGGGCCGCTCGGCCCATGGCGAACGTCCGGCAGGCATGCAAGAGTCGCGGCGCACACAAGGGAGAATCGGCACAGAGCATCCGTTGACGGGAATCAGAACCGCCACTACGGTCAAGACACGGGGGGGTTTCAAGTGGAGGAGGGGAAAGGGGATGGGACGGCGCTGATGCTCGAGCACGAGGACACCAAGGCGCTGGTCCGGCAGGGCCAGGAGGCAGGGTTCCTCACGCACGAGGAGATCGCGCTCGCCTTCAACGAGCTCGACCTCGAGCCCATGCAGCTGGACGAGTTCTACCAGGCGCTGGAGGAGCTTCACATCGACGTCGTGGACGAGGCCGCCGCGGCGGAAGAGCTCGACCTCGAGCCCGAGGCGCGAGACGTCTCGACCGACTCGCTCCAGCTCTTCCTCAAGGACATCGGCAAGGTGCCCCTCCTCACCGCCGCGCAGGAGGTCGAGCTGGCCAAGCGGATCGAGCGGGGCGACCACCGGGCGAAGCAGAAGATGGTGGAGTCGAACCTGAGGCTCGTGGTCTCGATCGCCAAGAACTACCGCAACCAGGGCCTCCCGTTCCTCGATCTCATCCAGGAGGGGACGATCGGCCTCGTCCGCGCAGCCGAGAAGTTCGACTACCGCAAAGGCTTCAAGTTCTCGACGTACGCGACCTGGTGGATCCGGCAGGCGGTCGCGCGCGCGCTCGCGGACAAGGCGCGCACGATCCGGATGCCCGTGCACGTGGTCGAGAAGCTGAATAAGATCGGGCGCACGGAGCGTAAGCTCCTCGCCGAGCTCGGCCGCGAGCCGGGCCTGGACGAGATCGCGCGCGAGCTCGAGATCGAGGTCGAGGAGGTCGAGCAGATCCGCAGGAGCGCCCAGGCGCCGATCTCCCTGGAGAAGCCGGTCGGCGACGAGGAGGAGTCGGAGTTCGGTCACTTCCTCGCCGACGAGAATGTGGCGCTTCCGGACGAGGCCGCCGAGACGACCCTCCGCAAGGAGACCCTCAGGCACATCCTCGGCAGCCTTTCGCTCCGCGAGCGGCGGGTGCTCGAGCTCCGCTACGGCCTCGACGGCCAGCACCCGCGCACCCTCGACGAGGTCGGGCGCACGTTCAACGTCACGCGCGAGCGCGTCCGCCAGATCGAGAACCAGAGCCTGAAGAAGCTGCAGGCGCTCGCCGAGTCGCAGAAGCTCCGCGACGTCGCCGCCTGAGCGCTCGAGCGGCTTCTCGGCGACTGACGCCGCCGCTCCGCCGAGTGCGTAGAATGCCTGCCGTGGGGGAGCGCGTAGATCGCGCCGGGGACGCCCATCGCGAGCTCGTGGCGGCGACCAGGTGAGAAGAAGATGGCGGCTTTGGTTCCATCAGCGGAGCTATACGTTCCGCATGGCCACGGCTACGACGGCGATGGCGGTCGTGGCCGGGCTCGGCGTGGGGGCGGCCATCTGGTTCTCGGAAGGCGGGCTCGGCAGCGGCGAGGCGTACGCCCTCCGCGTCACCAACGGCGTCACCGAGACGGGCGAGCTCGTCACGACGACGACGCCCTCGGGGCAGGTGAAGACCCTGATCAAATGGCGTACGCGCACAGGCAAGACGGAGTTCACGACCGACACCGTGCGGCTACCGGCCTCGACCCGGTTCGGGCCGGGGGAGACGGTCGTTCTTCCAGGCGGCGTCGAGACAGTGTTGCGCCCGGGGGAGACGCTACGGCTGACCGAGACGCAGGTTCGGACGGTGACCCAGACGCAGACGGAGACCCACGAGAGCACGGTCACGGAGACGCAAACCGTGACCGAGACGATCACGACACCGGTCACCGTCACCGAGACCGTCACGATCACCGAGGGCCTGCTGCCTTTGCCGTTACCCTGATTCGGCCGTCTACGTGAGCGTCGCCGACCCCGCCTGGCTCGACGAGCTCTTCGAGTGGCTCCGCATCCCGAGCGTGAGCGCCGACCCGGCGCACCGGGACGACGTCCGCCGCTCCGGCGAGTGGGTATGCGACTTCGTCCGTGCAGCGGGTGGCACCGCTGACCTCGTCGAGACGCAGACCATGCCGCTCGCGCTCGGCGAGATCCCGGCCTTCCGCGACGGGGCCGAGGCGCCGACGGTGCTCCTGTATGGGCATTTCGACGTGCAGCCGCCGGCGCCGCTCGAGCTCTGGGAATCGCCGCCCTTCGAGCCGGAGGTGCGGGACGGCTACGTCTACGCGCGCGGCGCGGTCGACGACAAGGGCAACGCGTACCTGCTCCTCAAGGCCGCGCAGCAGCTGGCGCGCGACGGGTCGCTGCCGGTGAACGTGCGGGTCGCCTTCGACGGGGAGGAGGAGATCGGCGGGCACTCGATCGTCGACTTCCTCGCCGAGGACGAGCGTGGAGCGGACGCCTGCCTCATCTTCGACAGCGCCATGCCCCGGCCCGACACGCCCGCCTTCGACCTCGGCACCCGCGGCCTCGTCTACTTTCACGTCCGCCTCCGGAGCGGAGCGGCGGATCTGCACTCGGGGATGTTCGGCGGCGCCGCCATGAACGCCGTGCACGCGCTCCTGCGCACGCTCGAGGCCGTCGTCGCGGTGCCGGACGAGCTACGGGCGGGCGTCACGCCGCCGACCGAGGAGGAGCGGCTCTCGTGGGAGGAGCTCGACGCGGGGGCGGAGATCCTCGCGGCGGCGGGCGTGGCTGCCATGGACGGCGAGGCAGCCGGTGACTTCTACGCCCGCACCTTCGCCGGGCCCGCCGTCGACGTCAACGGCATCCGCGGGGGCGAGTCCCAGCTCCAGAAGACGGTTCTCCCAGTCGCCGCTGAGGCGAACGTCTCCATCCGGCTCGCCCCCGGCCAGGACGTCGAGGAGATCGCCGTCGCGTTCGAGCGGCTCCTCCGCGAGGCCGCGCCCGCCGGCGCCGACCTCGAGGTCGAGCGCTGGTCGTCCAGCCCGGCCGGGCTCATTCCGCCCGACACGCCGGCCGTCCAGCTGGCTCGAGCAGCCTTCGAGCGCGTGCTCGGACGGCGCCCGCTCCTTCTGCGCACGGGCGGGACGCTGCCCATCGTTCCCGCGCTCGCGGACAGGGACGTGCCCACGATCCTCACTGGTTTCGCCCTGCCGGGCGCGAACGTGCACTCGCCGAACGAGCGCCTCCTCGAACGCTACGTCCCGCTCGGCGTGGCCGCCGCGCGCGAGACGCTGCTCTCCTTCTCGGAGCTGCCGCGCTAGCGCGCGGGCACGGCGGGTGCGCCGTGCGTGTGCCCGTGCTCGGGTACGAGCCACTCGTGTCCGAAGCGGCGCATCTCGTCGATGATCGGGAGAAGAGCCTCCCCCTTGGCCGTGAGCTCGTACTCGACGCGGCGCCGTTCGCTCCGGCGAACGACGAGCTCCTCCTCCTCGAGCGCGCGGAGGCGCTCGGAGAGCGTCCGCGGGCTGATGCCCGGGCACGAGCGCTCGAGCTCGGAGAAGCGCCGCGCGCCTTCGGAGAGGTCGTGGACGATGACGGCGGTCCACTTGGAGCCGATGATGTCGGCCGTGCACGCGACCGAGCACTGCTCGTCGTGAACGGGCCTCATGGTGCGCATGGCCTCATTGTAATACCCGCCTCGAACGGCCACTTGCCCGGACCCGGCCAGCACGGCATCCTTCGAGGGATGGCTGCCGAGGAGTGGAGCATCCAGCGCGAGCTTACGGCGCTTCGAGAGGGCCAGACCGCGCTCGGGAGGGGTCAGGCTGTGCTGGAGAAGGGCCAGGCCGCGCTGGAGCAGGGCCAGGCTCACCTGGCCGCCGAGCTGGATCGCACCCGGCGCGAGCTCCGCGAGGACATCCGCGATCTCCGCACCCAGGTGGCGTCCGTCCAGAACGGCCAATTCGTGTTCGCAGGAGCGACGGTCGCCGGCCTCCTCGGCGTCATCGCGACGCTCATCGCCACCTAGAAGCTCTAACGCAATGAGCCCGAGGGCGACCCTCGGGTGGCGGCTTTCCACGATCCTGCCGGGGAACGTGGGCCGCTGGAGGTCATCCGACGGTGAGCTGTGCAGCTACTCGATGTTGTCGAGGAAGCTGAGCACGCGTTCCGTGAGCAGTGCCGCGGCGTTTTCGTCGTAGGCGGGGAGGCTGTCGTCGGCGAACAGGTGTCGATCGCCGGGATACAGGAACAGTTCCGCGCTCTCTGTCGTCTCGTCGAGCTGGCGGGCGACGTCGAGGTCTTCGTTCGGTGGCAAGGCCCACTCGTCGGCGTCCATCATGTGGATCTGGAGGGGGACGCCCTGCGGCCACGGGCGGCCGAACTCCGCGGTCGGGACGGAACTGTGAAACAGTAAGGCTCCCTTCGCACCGGGCCTCGTCTGGGCCAGCATCTGCGCGGGCAGTGCCCCGAGCGAGAACCCGGCATAGACGATGCCGTCAGGCAAGCTGTCCGCGGCAAGGCGACCGCGCTCGAGGATCGTGTCGAAGCCGACCTGCTCGGCGTAGCGAACGCCGTCGGTGAGGGCGGTGAAGATCTTGCCCTCGTAGAGATCCGGCGCGTGCACGACGTGTCCGGCAGCGCGGAGTCGATCGGCGAAGGAGAGGCACCCACGCGTCAGGCCCTGCGCGTGATGAAAGAGCAGAACCTCGGCCACGTGGACGCAGCCTAACCGGGTCTTCGAGGTCGAGGACGAGCCACCGCATGCACGAGAAGGGGCGCTCTAACCACATCACCTGCGCCCACGACCCCTCACGTCTCGATCAGGGGCACCGCGACTCAACCGAATGAGCTTTCGAGCCGCCACGGGCAGATAGGCGGCAAGCGAGCGAGAGGAATGCTTCGTGCGTCTGGGGGGCGGCGAGCTTCTTAGTGCCAGGGCGGCGGGTTGTAGACCCAGCGGCCGCCGAGCATCGTCGCCACGACCTGAACCTCGGCGAGCTCCTCGGGCGGGCAAGTCACCGGATCGCGGTCGAGGACGACGACATCGGCGAGGTAGCCGGGGAGGAGCTTGCCGCGACGGCGCTCGTCGCCGGTCAGCCAGGCGGGCGCGACGCAGGTCGCGTGCAGCGTCTCCTCGACGGAGAGCGCCTGCTCGCCGTGCCACGCCTCGCGCTCGTCGAGCGTGCGGAGGGCGCCGGCGCGGATGCCGAGCAGCGGGTCGAGCTCCTCGATGGGCGCGTCGGAGCCGTTGGCGAGGACGGCTCCCCCCTCGAGCAGCGACCGGAAGGCGTACGCACGCTGGGTCTTCCCGTCCCAGAAGCGGTCGGCGATGTCCCGGTCCGACGGTGCATGGCTGAACTGCACCGAGGCCGCGACGTCGAGGGCCCCGAAGCGGGGCACGTCATCCTCGGAGAGGAGCTGAGCGTGCTCGATCCGCTGGCGTAAGCCGTGCGGCCGCCACTCGTCCCGTGTCGCCTCGAAGGCGTCGAGCGCCCGGCGGTTGGCGAGGTCCCCGATCGCGTGGACCGCGACCGGGAAGCCGGCGCGGGCGCTTCGGCGCACGATCTCCTCGAACTCCTCGTAGCCCGTGATCTCGATCCCGCCGCCGTCGAGCATGAGCGCCGTCTGCGAGCCGAGCGTACCGTCGAGGAACGCCTTGATGTAGCCGACCCGGAGAAGATCGTCCCCGAACCCGGACACGAGGCCGACGGTCTCCAGGGCGTCGAGCTGTCCGTGCGGGAGGGACTGCCACACGCGCAGGCCGAGGCTCTCCTCCTCGTGCAGCCGCTGGAAGAGCTCGAAGGCGCCGAGCCAGCCGTCCTTGTCGTGCACCGCCGTGACCCCCCGGGAGGCGGCCAGCCTGATGCCGGCACGCATCGCGTCGAGCCACTCTTCGGCCGGGGTCTCCCCGTAGACGAAGCGGGCCCGGAACTGCCAGGCGGACTCCTCGCGGAGAACGCCCGTCGGCTCGTTGCGCTCGTCCAGCTCGACGACCCCTCCACGGACGGCGAGGCTTCCGTCGGCGCGTGCCAGGGCCGCGGAGTTGAGCCAGAGGCTGTGCCCGTCCTTCGCCATGAGCGCGACGGGCACGTCGCCGGTGACCGCGTCGAGCGCCTCCTTCGTCGGCTCGACGGTCGGAGACCAATCGCCGCTCCGCCAGCCCGTTCCTCTCACCCAGCCGCCAGAGCCCGCGTGCCCGACCGCGTCCGCCACTCGCGCAACCGCCTCCTCGAGGGTCGCGGTGCCCTCGAGCCGCACCTGCCGCTGCGCGAGCGACCACTGCATGAAGTGCACGTGCGAGTCCGTGAAGCCGGGGAGGACGCAGCGGCCGCCGAGGTCGATCCGCTCGGGCCCGGCGAGCTCCCGCTCGTGTGTGCCGACCCCGCCCGCGATCCGCTCGCCCGCGATCGCGAGTGCCCGCGCACTCGGCAGCGCTGGGTCGAGCGTGCGGATGACGCCGTTCTCGAGGATCACGCGACGAGCTCGCCGCAAACATAGAGCTTTCCGTCGCGCGCCTCGCTCTCGTCGAGCGGCCGGTGCGGCTGCGCCTCGTGGGGGCCGAGGAGGTGGATCACCTCGTTCCCGCGAGCCGTGAGGAGCTCGGCGACGAAACGGCGATGGCAGCGCCACCACAGCGTCTCCGCGCACATGAAGCAGGGCGTGGGCTCGGCCAGCGCCTGAGCGAGCGCCTCCTGCCAGGCCGGCGTGCCCATGCGCGCCGCGTAGCTTCGGAAGGCGGCCTCCCGGATGCAGGCGAAGCGCTCCTCGCCCGGCTCGCCGCTTCGCCTGCCGCCGAGCTCGACGGCATGGACGTAGGCGATCCCGGCCTCGTCGAGCGTGGCGGCAAGCGTCTCTCCGTCGAACTGCGGGTTCCTGCGGGAGCCGGGGAAGCGGCGCACGTCCACGAGTGTCTCGACGCCGGCGCGGCCGAGCATCTCCACGAGCTCCTCCGCCGGTCGCCTCCCGTGCCCGATCGTCCACACGCGCACCCAGGGGATTAAACGCGACCGCCCAGGGCCGGGCCCGGGGCGTTTTGCGCGGTTCCGCTGTCCGTCTCTAGTCGGAGAACATCTCCGGGTTCTGCTGCACGATCGCGCCGGAGAGCGTGTCGCCGGTCATGATCATGTGGGCGTAGGCGCGGCGGACGAGGTTGTAGGCGTCCTCGTAGTCGCCGGCCGCATAGGCGTCGATCTGCCCCTTGAGCTGCATCACGTGCTCGGTGATGGACTCCTCGAGGGCGTCCTGCGGAAGGCCGGTGGCGCCTCGGCGAGGAAGCCGCTGAAGGTCGTGATGTAGGCCGTGAGGTTGTCGACCGCCCGATCCTGCGCGGCCTTGTCCTCCGTGGCGAGCCCGACGGTGTAGTCGACGAAGAAGCCGATGTGGTCGCGCCACATGTTCTCCCCGTCGAGGAACGTCTCGGCCGCCTCGTCGCCGTACACCGAGCCGATGGCCTCGGAGAGCTCGACGCTGTTCTCGTCGAGCGCAGCGGCGATGGTCTCGAAGTCCTCGTCGCCGGAGAAGCCCTTCTGCGTCGCCGCCATGGCGAGCGCAGCGTGCTCGCCGAGCAGCGTGTCGAGCGTCACACGCAGGTTGGCCGCCGGGCTCATGACGTCGATGTCGGCGGCCGGGTCTTCCATGCCGCCCGTGTCGCCCGCTGGCGCGGGAGTTGTGGTCTCGGCGCTCTCGTCGTCCCCGCCGCAGGCCGCGTGCCGGAAGGCCCCGACCACGACGAGGGCGATGAGCGCGAGCAGTGTCCTCAGTCTCATCTTCCCTCCCGTTGCTAACTGGGCTAGGGCCTTTCGCAGGGAGGCGAAGGTCGGTTCGGCTGCAACAATCCGGACATGGGGCCGCTCCGTATGGGGAGACGATGACCCGCATCGTCCTGGCTGCGCTCCTCCTGCTCGCGCTGTCTGCATGCGGCTCGGGCGGCGACGACGGCGAGGACGCCGGAGGTGGAGGTGGAGGCGGAGGCGACGTGCAGACGATCGAGATCGTCGGTACGGAGTTCGCGCTCGAACCCGCCACAGTCGAGCTCGACGAGCCGGGCACGTACACGTTCGTGTTCAGGAACGAGGGCGGCGCCGTGCATGCGCTCGAGATCGACGGCCACGGGATCGAGGAGGAGACGGAGGAGATCGGCGGTGGCGAGACCGCCGAGCTCACCGTCGAGCTCACCGAGGAGGGTGAGTACGAGGTGTACTGCCCGGTGGGCAATCACCGGGATCAGGGGATGGAAGGCTCCGTCGTCGTGGGCGGGGACGGCGCCGGCGGAGCAGGGACGGACGAGACGACCACCGACGAGACGACGACGGAAGACGACGGCGACTACCGCTACTGAGCGGTCAGATCTGCCACCCGGTGTAGCGGGCGAGGCGCGCCGTCAGGCGGACGAGGTCGCCGCTGATGAGGAGGGCGCCGAACACGACGAGGACGGCGGCCGACCCGGCGCTCACGACCCGCCAGCGGCGGCGGAGCCACCGCACGAGCCCGAGCGAGCGGGTGAACGCGAGGCCGAAGAGGAGAAACGGGACGCCGAGGCCGAGGGAGAAGGCGGCGAGGAGCACGGCGCCCTCGGTTGCACTTCCACCCCCCGCCGAGAGCGTGAGGATCGCGGCGAGCGTGGGGCCGACGCAAGGCGTCCAGCCGATCGCAAAGGCGACGCCCGTCAGACAGGCGGTGGGCAGGCTTTTTCCCTGCGGGAGGCCAAGCCGGCGCTCGGCTGCCAGGAGACTTGGAAGCGGCAGACCGACGAACGCGACTGCGGCGAGGATGACGAAGATGCCGGCGGCGATCTCGAGTGGACGCCGGTTCTCGAGCAGGAAGGCTCCAAACCAGGCGGCGCCCGCTCCCAGGGCGACGAACATGGCCGTGAAACCGCCGACGAAGGCGCCCGTCGTCGCCAGGACCCGGCGCGGACGGTCGCCGAGCTCGTCGAAGCCGACACCGGAGACGAAGGAGAGATAGCCGGGCACGAGCGGAAGCACGCAGGGAGACGTGAACGAGACGACGCCCGCTGCGAATGCGATTGCAAGTCCCGCCGCTCCCAGCTCGATCATGGCGACTCAGGCTCCAGGGTGGCAGATCGCGGAGGCAAGCCGGCGGCCGGCCACCCGAATTCATCGCTGCGTAAGCTCCTCGAGGTACGGTGAATCGCGGATGCTGCGTCCCGCGCTGCTCGTGATCGCGCTCGTCACGCTCGCCGCCTGCGGCGGGGACACCTCCGGGGGCGGCGGTATGACGTCGGGCTCCGGTACGAGCGGCCCGGCGACCGCGGGGGTGACTCTCGAGGGCGAGACGCTCGACGGCGGCGCGCTCTCGCTCGCCGACTTGCGCGGAAAGCCGATCTTCGTCAACGTCTGGGCGTCCTGGTGACCCGTCTGCAACGGCGAGGCGGTCGCCTACGCACGCTTCGTCGAGAGCCACCCGGAGTACGAGTTCGTGGGCCTGAACATCTCCGACGATCTGAGCGCTGCGCAGGCATTCGTGCGCAAGTACGAGTGGATGTGGCCCTCGCTCGCCGACGCCGACACTGAGCTCGCCGGCTCCCTCGAGCTCTTCGGGCACCCGGCCGTCGCCGTCCTCGACGAGAACGGAGTGGTCGTCGCGCGCCACATCGGGGGCGGCAACGCCGAGATCTGGGAGGCGCTCGCGGCGGAGCTCTGAGCCGGACGCGCTCCATGGAAGACGGCGGGCGACCACCGCGACCGGTCGTTTCGGCGGCCGGGCAACGGGAATCGTCTCCAGAAAGGAGGCGGTACGAATGCTCGAGACGTACTCGTTGGAGGAGCTGACCCCGCTCGTCGGACACGAGGTCGTGGACGCGAACGGCAAGTCTGTCGGCTACGTCGACCTTCTCTTCGTGGACGACCCGACGGGTCGCCCGGAATGGATCGGCGTCTGGAACGGTGTCTGGGGCACGCGGCCCCGCGTGCTCGTCCCGCTCCGCGGCATCGAGCTCGTCGAGGACGAGCTGCGGCTCCCGTGGACGCAGGATGTCGTCAAGGGCGCGCCTACCTACGACGACGAGGACGACAGAGGTCTCTTCGACGATACGGACGTGACGGGTATCTCGCCCGAGAAGGAACGGGAGGCCTACGGGCATTACGGTGTCGAGCCGCTGACGGCGGCGCCGCGGGGCGAGTCCCGCGCCCGCTTCCGCGCGCTCGTGATCGAGGTTCGCGCGCCTGGCGCGACCCGAGGGTAAGCCGGGCTACGGCACGCAGCACCAGCCGGCGACGCGCGGGAAGCTCCCGGCGCCCTCGCCGCCGGGGTCGAACTCCCGGCGGATGTCGCTGACCGCGTCGATCCTCGGCGAGCCCGAGCTGCGAAGGAACAGCCACTGGTCGGCGTCGGGCCGGCCCACGAGGAGCCAGCGACCGTTCGGGGACCAGACGACGTCCTCCAGGCGCCCCTCGCCGCTCTGCACGGTGCGAGCCCGCCTGCCGTCGTGCACGACGACCGTTCCCTGCTCGCGCCCGGGGGCGAAGTCCGTGTACGCCAGCACGTCACCGCGCGGCGCGAAGCTCGCATCGACGAGGACATGGCCCTTCGGGAGCTCGAGCGTGCGCAGGGGCCTCCCGCGCGCGTTCAGAATCGGGTGGCGGCGCACCTTGGTCACGACGAGGAGGAAGCGCCCGTCCGGAGACCAGACCAGAGCGCGCGCAGACTCGAATCCATGGGTCACCAGCCTGCCGGCCCTCGTGTCGACGTTCACGATGTTGAGGCCGCCGCCGGAATCGACATAGGCGAGCACGTGCTCGTCGCCCGGCTTCCACGCGGGAGCCACCGGTGCGATCCTGCGGGCCACGAGCCTGTCCGGCGCGCCGTCCCCTGCCACGACGCGAAGGGAATTGCCGCTCCTGTAGGCGACGCGGGTGTCGAGCCCGCCGCCCGACCAGCGAGCGTCGCGGACGGCAGCAGAGCGCGACAGCGCCCAGCGCACTTCACCCTTCTCAGGCTCGAGCGCCACGAGCCGCCGACCCTGTGCTGCGATGACATGGAGGCCGCGAGGGGACCAGGACGCGTCCCCGTAGTCGCCGAGGCGACGCTTGCTCCCGTCCTCCTGGACGACCCAGACTCCCGTGTCGGAGGTCACCAGGAGCCGTCCCGGCGCCGGCAAGCGGACGAGAGCCGGCTGGGCGGGCTCCTCGCCGCGCACGCTGTCGCGGAGCCAGTCGCCGACTGCTCGCCCGGGCGGGCTGAGCGCTGCGGCCACGAGCACGGCGAGGACGGCGAGAGCGAGGATGGGACGCAGGCCGCGCCGGTGCCGTACCGGCTCGCGCTCCGCGTAGGCCGCGCGCACGACGTTCCACGCTCGCCGCTGAGCGTCCAGCTCGTCCGGGACCGGGGCGGTCAGGAAGAGGCGGCCGAGCTCCGGCTCCATCACCGTTCCTCCACGGTGATCTGCCCGGCCAGCGCGTCGAGCCCCCTGCGTAGGCGGGAATTGACCGTCCCGCGCGGGAGGTCGAGAAGGTCGGCGATCTCGCCCGGTGAGTACTCGAGCAGGTAGCGGAGCACGATCACCGCCCGGTGCTCGGGCGAAAGCGCCGCCAGGGCGGCGGTAACGCCCCCGGAGAGCTCGCGCGGGTTCTCCTGCTCCACCGGAGCCGGAGCGCGCTCGAGCGCTGTCTCGTCGCCGACCTCCCGCCGGAGGGTCCGTGCGCGTGCCCAGTCGATCGCACGGTTGACGACGATCCGGTGCAGCCAGGGGCCGAAGGGGCGGCGGCGGTCGAAGCCGTCCAGGGCGCGCACTGCGGCGAGAAACCCTTCCTGCGCGATGTCCTCGGCGGCCGCCGCGTCGTGCACGACGAGATACGCGGCCCGGTACGCGCGCGGCCAGTGGTTGCGAAACAGGGCCTCGAGGTCAGAGGCCGACCCGGCCTGGGCTCCTCGAACCCAGGCGCGCTCGTCGCGGCCAGCGCTCGCCATCGCGCGCTGACTATACGAGCGGGCACCGGTATCCGGTCCATCCCCGAAAGTACGCCCGCGAGCCTTGCGGAGGTCCCGGGCGCGTCGTACGCTTGGACGGCGATGCGAGCCTGCGCGAGCTGCCGCGGGGAAGTGGAGGAGCGTCACCGCTTCTGTCCCTGGTGCGGCGCGGCGCAGCGCCTGAAGATTGTCGACTTCTTCCGCGCGCACGCGGCAATCGAAGGCGACCGCGGAAAGGCGCTGCGAGTCTCACGCTACCTCGGCGGCGAGCTCGTCCATATCCGCTTCAGCGTCTGGAACGGGTCGTCGCGGTCGATCCGGGCGGAGGCGGCCGTCTCCCTCGGCGAGGAGGAGGCGGAGCGGCTCGCGCGCTTCCTGGGCGACCCTGCCGGCGTCCCGGAGGAGACCGGGACGTTGCGCCCGTAGCCGGCCCGGAGCCCTCGCTACGAACCGAGGAGCCGCCGCACCGCCCGCGCGTGCCGGCGTGCCGCTCCATCCGAGAGCGGCCCGGCGGCGAGCTCGACGACGAAGGAGCTCGCGTCGCGAAAACGGTGGTTCTGCCAGTTCGGGGCCGTCCCGTTCGGCCAGCGGAGCGAGCGGTAGGGCTCGCGGGCCAGCCGGGCGTAGCGACGGGCCATCCTGCGGCTGTGACCCCAGGCGCGCACGAGCGCCTGCGGCTGGTGGTACCAGATCGTCACGTCCGGCCGGAGGCGTCGGATGAGGTCGCGGGCGAGGCGGGTCTCCGGCTCCGACCACGGCCGCGGGCCCGAGTACTCGGGATCCCAGCGCTGCCCGATCGGGATCCACTCGGAGCGGAAGTTGCGGTTGAGGTCGACCCCCCGGGCGTTCTGGCGCACTCCGAGCCGCTTCCCGTCCGGGTTGAGGGAATTGATCACCCAGAGGTCGACGCCGCGTGACTGCCGCCCGTGGACGAGCCGGCGCGTGACCTTGGTGCCTGCGCACTCGTTGCCGTGGATGCAGCCGACTGCCAGGATTCGTCGCGGGCTCGAGAAGTTACCGACCCGATGGACGCGGATCGGCCGCTCCTGCACCGAGTAGCCGAGGCGCTCCACGCGGTGCCCACCGGCTCCGGCCGGGCCGGGAAGAACGAGCGCGAGCGCAGCGGAGAGGACGATGCCGAGACCCATGGCTCCTCGTACGCGTACCCTGGTCCCCGAGGTCCGGGACCTCACCTCGCCCCTGAGCGTACTACTCGCAGCCCCGTGAGGGTCCTCGCCGCATTCGCCCTGCTCGCGCTCGCCGCCCCGGCTGCGGCGGCCGCATACCTCGACACCGGGTCGGGCCGCGTTCCGAAGCCAGTCTCTCGGGAGCCCGAGCCGCCGCCGCCGATCCGCTGGCGCGAGTCCGAGGCGCTCGGAACCTGGAGTTCGGGCCGGCTCGTCCGGGGTGTCCGGCTGCCTCGCGAAGGCGTCCGCTTCTTCACGTGGGATCCGCTGCTCCACCGCTCGCCGAACCGAGCCTGGCGGCGGCACGGGACGGACGAGCTCGTCCGGCTCGTGCTCCGCATCGTGCGCGACTACGCGCGGGCGCACCCGGGCGCGCCGCGGCTGGGGATCGGCGACTTCAGCCGTCCGCGGGGCGGCTACTTCGGGCCGCGCCACGTCTCCCATCAGAATGGGCTGGACGTCGACGTCTACTACCCGCGGCTCGACCGGCGCGAGCGCCCGCCCAAACGCGCGGAGCAGATCGACCGCCGCCTCGCGCAGGACCTCGTCGACCGCTTCGTCCGCGCGGGTGCGGAGCGCGTCTTCGTCGGGCCGGGGACGCGCCTCAGAGGGCCGCCCGACGTGGTGCAGGTGCTCGCGAACCACGACAACCACCTGCACGCGCGGATCGGCGCACAATGAGCGGGGATGCGTCGACTGCCGACCGGGCTCGTCATAGCCGCCGTCGCTCTGCTCGGCGTCGCGGCTGCAGTCGACGCTCTCCGGAACCGCTCCCATCCGTCCCGCCCCGTGCCGGCGGAGGCGCCTGCCGCCCCCGAGCGGGCTGCGGCGACCGTCGCCCTCCGCGAGGCGGGCATCACCGGCACGATCACGTACAGCGACGGCGACTGCCGGCTTCACGCAGTACGGCTCCCGAGTCTCGAGCGAGCGCCCACCTCGCCCATCCAAAGGTGTGAGCCGCACGTTCCCACGGGCGGGATCGGCGCTTTCGACGGCGACGTCGTCTGGGCAGGGCTCGGGGTGGGCGTCGTGCAGGTCGTGGTCTCGAAGGAGGAGCTCACCAGCGTCCTTCGTCGGGACGGGTACGAGGTCGCGGGCGGCTACCGGGCGCGGCAGGCCGTTCCGCTCGCGGGCGGGCGCCACGCCCTGATCGCCGAGGCGCTGCGCGCCCCGTGGGATCGGCTCCTCGTCTTCCTCGAAGGCACTCGCGTCCGAGGTGTCGTGGCGGGTTCTCTCGGCGAGGCGGACAGTCTGCGTCCGAGCCCGAGAGGCCGCTACGTCGCTGTCTTCGAGGAGGGAGAGCCGGGAATTCGGCTCTTCTCGGCAGCCGGAGACGAGCTGCCTCTTGCCCCCGTGACGGACCCGCACGCAATCGCCTGGTCGCCCGACGAGCAGTGGACCGCTCTCGCGACGCGGGCGAGCATCTGGGTCTTCGATACGGAGGATCCAAGCGGGAGGCTGATCCGGGTACCGGTCGGCGTTCGCGACCTCGACTGGGAGGCCGACGAGACCCTCGGTGCAGCGGCTGCGTTGCGGGAGGCGGGTCTGAGCGGCGTCCTCACCTACGCAGACGAGGGCTGCCGCCTGCACGCCCTGACGCTTCCGGACCTCCGGTCGCACCCGGCGCCCGCGGACCGGCAGTGCCGGCTGGGGGAGCTCGAGGCGCTCCGCTTCGGGCGGCCCGTGGGCGACCCACAGCGCGTTCTCGTCGCCCGCTGCCGCTCGGCCCGCGTCGAGCTCGGCGAGTTGGGAGAGCCGGTCTTCGACAGCGCGCCGGGCTGCGCCCCGGCCTGGCGCCCGGACGGGAGGCTGACGGCCGTCCGGGAGGGCGAGGTCGTCTCGCTCTTCCCGGCTCGCGTCCTGCTCTCGCGGAGTGACCTGGGCCGCGAGCTCGGCGGTGGCGCCGCCGCCTTCGAGATCGTGAAGGCGGCCTGGCTCTCCGACCGACTCCTGGCCGCCGTCGTCCGCGCGACCTCGGAGACCGGGGCTCCGGACATGCTGGCGGTCTTCCGCGGCCGCAGCCTCGTGGCGCGGCCGTCTGCATTCGGCACGGGAATGTCCGGCCTGCGGATCAGCCCAGGCGGCAACTTCGCGGCCGCACGGTCGTCTCGCGGCGGGATCGTGCTCGACCGGGAGGGCCGGCGGGTGCGCCTCCCCGTCGGCGTCGGAGCGCTCTCGTGGTCGCCGGACGAGAAGTGGATCGCCGCGACGAGAGCTGACGAGATCGCGTTCTTCCCCTTGGACGAGCCGTCCTTTCCGGGCATAGCCCTCCCGCTCGCCGCGCGCGACCTGCTCTGGCGTTGACCGCCAGTGTCCCTGCCGGTAATGCTGCCCCGAAGCAGGAGTGTATTGCCGGTAGGGGCACTACAATCGCGCCGGATGGGCTTCGAGCCGCTCAGCGAGGAGCAGCGCGAGATCCGCGAGCTGATCCGGATGCTCGCGCGCGAGCGGATCGCGCCCCGCGCGGCCGAGATCGACGAGTCGTCCGAGTTCCCCTGGGACATGGTCGAGCTCTTTCGCGAGCACGAGATCCTCGGTCTGCCCTTCGAGGAGCGCCACGGCGGCACGGGAACCGGGACGCTGATGGTGCTCGTTGCCATCGAGGAGATCTCGAAGGCCTGCGCGACGACGGGGCTGATCCTCGCCCTCCAGGAGCTCGGCGCCCTCGCGATCAAGAACGACGGCAGCGAAGAGCAGAAGGAGCGCTACCTGCCGCGACTGGCGAGCGGCGAGTGGCTCCCCGCCTACGCGCTCACGGAGGCGGGCTCGGGCTCAGACGCAGCCGCGATGCGCTCCGAGGCGCGCCGCGACGGCGACGAGTACGTCCTCTCGGGCTCCAAGCGCTTCATCACGAACGCGGGCGTGGCCGGTCTCTACGTCGTCTTCGCCAAGACCAGTTCGGAAGAGGGCCACGGTGGCATCACGGCCTTCCTCGTCGAGAGCGGCTTCGAGGGCTTCGAGGTCGGCCGCATCGAGCCCAAGATGGGGATCAAGGGCTCGACCACGGGCGAGGTGTTCTTCAATGGCTGCCGTGTGCCGGTCGAGAACCGGATCGGCGAGGAGGGGGAAGGGTTCAAGGTCGCCATGCGCGTCCTCGACCGGTCTCGCCCCGGGATCGCCGCGCAGGCGCTCGGCATCGCCCAGGGCGCCACCGACTACGCGCTCGAGTACGCGAAGTCGCGCGAGACGATGGGGAAGCCGATCGCCGAGCACCAGCTGATCGCGGCCAAGCTCGCCGAGATGGAGACGAAGTGCGAAGCCGCCCGCGGGCTCCTCTACAAGGTCGGGCTGGCGATCGACGAGGGCGTCGAGCCGCTGACGAAGCTCTCCGCCATGACCAAGCTCTTCTGCGGGGACACGGCCATGGAGGTCACGACCGAGGCCGTGCAGATCCTGGGCGGCTACGGCTACATGAAGGAGTACCCCGTCGAGCGCATGATGCGCGACGCGAAGATCACCCAGATCTACGAGGGCACGCAGGAGATCCAGCGCATCGTCATCGCGCGCGAGATGGTGAAGGAGGCGCGGGCCTCGCTCCTCGCCGGGGTCGTCTGAGCGCCGCTCGCCGGACTCCGTCGAAGCCCCCGGGAGGCGTCCGGCCCTGCTCGGCCTCGACGCCTCTCGTGGGGGCTTCATCGGCATTGCGGCCACCCGGCCGCGCCGGCGCCCTAGGAGATGTCTCCGCAGGCGACGTAGGTCTCGACGTCCTCCTCCGAGGCGTGGGCGTTGATCGCGTACTCGCCGCTCTGGAGGTCCTCGACGGAGATGTCCACCGTCGTCTCGGACGCGCCGTCTTCGAGGTTCTCGAGCGGAAATGCGGGCTGCGGATTGAGCTCTGCGCACGTGCCTTCGTGGATATGGACGGGTTGCGGCACGTCCGGGGGGCTCGAGAGCTCGAGCGTCACCGTGGTCTGACCCTCTCCGGCGGGCTCGAGCGTGGCCGTGCCGGACTGTCCCGATCCATTCTGCTCGGAGAGCTCGACCTCGACCGCTTCTCCGCCCGCTCCGTCGTCGTCGTCCCCGCCGCACCCAGCGGCCACGAGGCTGAGCGCTCCGACGGCGAGCAGGATGGCGAAGCCGATTCGCTTGGGCATGTACGACCTCCTGGGATTGCTTGTCGCATCGCGGTTCGATGCAGAGGCCGATTCGGTTTGGCTCGAGGGCTCGATTCACAACGCGGGCTCTGATCCGACTCGCCCCGAAGCTGGGGGAGGAGGCTCCCTTCATCCGCGGTTCTCATGGGTGCCGATGACGGCTGACTCGGGCGCCGAGGACGAATGGATCTCGCCGGAGATGGGCGCCGACTCCCATGCGCTGATCCCGCACTCGCAGCTACAGCTGGTTCCCGCCGCCGGACACTTCCTCCAGCAAGATGCGCCCGATGCGGTGGCGAGTCACTCACTCGATCCGGCGACTGAATCGTCATCGCCCCAATTCTGGGACGAGCTCTCGGTGCCTCAGGCGGACTGCTTGGCGCGAAGCGAGGCCTTGAAGGCTCGCTTCTTCTCCTGGTAGGCCGCGAGCGCCTCGGGGGAGTCGACGTCGCCGAGGGTCGGATAAGTGGGCGCGACGTCGTCCCAGCCGGGCGGGCGGACGCCGAAGCGCTTCCCCAGGATGGCGAGGAGGGAACGCGCCTTCATCGGCCCGATTCCGGGCAGGTCGAGCAGCCGCCGCTCCAGCTCCGCGCCGGTTTCCGCCTCGTTCCAGACGCGGGCCGCGTCGCCCTCGTACTCGCTCGCGATCGCGGCGCAGAGCTCCTGCGTGCGCCGGGCCATCGCGCCCGGGTAGCGGTGGAGGGCCGGCCGCTCGCGAAAGGCCTGCTCGAGCTCGCCAGGCTCCAGGCCCGCGATCGTCTCCGCGTCGAGCGACCCGAGGCGGTTCCGGAGCTCGAGCGGCCCGGAGAACGCCTTCTGGACACTGACCTGCTGGTCGAGGACGAAGCCGACGAGGAGGGCCAACGGATCCTCGGCGAGCAGCCGGTCGGCCTCGTCGTCGCCGGTGAAGTGGAGCCGGTCGGGTCGCGTCGTCGCCACGACCCGATCCTACTTCCTGGTGGTGGAACGCCGACGGCGTAATGCAGAGTCAGTCGCCCGGGGGGATCGGCGCGCAGGCGACCGAGACGTCGAGCTCGGCTTCCGACTTGTGCGCGTGGACGATGAGGTCGCCCCGCCGGAGCTCCTCGAGCGGCAGGGAGACGATCGTCTCGGAACCGCCTGCGACGAGGCTCTCGAGCGGGGCGACCACGTCGCCGATGGCGTCGCAGGTGCCGTCGTGGACGTGCGCGGGCTGGGGCTCCGCCGGCGGGCTTGCGAGCTCGACGACGATGGTCGTCCCGCCGTCTCCCGCCGGCGTCAGCGTCGCGCTGCCCGACTGCCCGGACCCGTTCTGCTCGGCCAGCTGGAGCTCGAGCCCGTCCTCCTCACCGCCGCCGCAGGCGGTGAGCAGCAGGAGGAGGGCCGCGACGAGAAGAACCGGACCCGAAGCGCCTCGCATCACCTTCCAGTAGGGCGAGCCGGACCCTTCGGTTTGCGCGCTAGGCTGGATACGTGAACGCGCTCGCCCCCTTCAGCCCGGTCGTCCGCGAGTGGTTCGAGCGGACGTTCGACGCGCCCACTCCGGCGCAGGAGCAGGGCTGGCCGGCGATCGCCTCCGGGAGGAACACGCTCATCCAGGCGCCGACCGGCTCCGGGAAGACGCTCGCCGCGTTCCTCTGGGCGCTCGATCAGGCCCGTCCGGGCCAGGGGACTCAGGTTCTCTACGTCAGCCCGCTGAAGGCGCTCAACTACGACGTCGAGCGGAACCTGCGCGGGCCGCTCGCGGGGATCGGCTCGAGCCTCTCGGTCGCCGTGCGCACGGGGGACACGCCGCCGAAGGAGCGGGCGGCCATGCAGAAGAGCCCGCCCGACATCCTCATCACGACGCCGGAGTCGCTCTTCCTCATCCTCACCTCCCGCGCGCGCGAGATGCTGAGGACGGTTCGCGTGGTCATCGTCGACGAGGTCCACGCGGTCGCGGGCTCGAAGCGCGGCGCCCACCTGGCCGTCAGCCTCGAGCGTCTGGAGCGGGTCACCGAGGAGCCGCTCCAGCGCATCGGTCTCTCCGCGACGCAGCGCCCGCTCGACGAGATCGGCCGCTTCGTCGCGGGCGGGCGGCCGATCGAGCTCGTCGACGCAGGCCGCGCCAAGCAGCTCGACCTCCGCGTGGTCGTCCCCCTCGAGGACATGCGCGAGCCGGGGGAGGGCAGCTCGATCTGGCCCTCCATCTACCCTGCGCTCCTCGAGCTCGTCGAGGGTCATCGCTCGACGATCGTCTTCGTGAACAACCGGCGCCTCGCCGAGCGCCTCGCCCTGCGCCTGAACGAGCTCGCCGAGCGGGAGATCGCCCGCGCCCACCACGGATCGCTCGCCCGCGAGCAGCGGGTCGAGGTCGAGGAGCTTCTGAAGAAGGGCGAGATCCCGGTCCTCGTCGCCACCTCCTCGCTCGAGCTCGGCATCGACATGGGCGCCGTCGACCTCGTCGTCCAGGTCGAGTCGCCGAAGTCGGTCGCCCGTGGCCTCCAGCGGGTGGGCCGCGCCGGCCACCGGCTGGATGAGCCCTCGAAGGGCCGCATCTTCCCCAAGTTCCGGGCTGACCTGCTCGAGAGCGCCGTCGTCGTCCGCCGCATGCTGGAAGGGGCGATCGAAGAGACGAAGATCGTCAGGAACCCGCTCGACGTCCTCGCCCAGCAGGTGGTCGCGATCGCCGCCCAGGAGGAGATCTCCGTGGACGAGCTTCACGACCTCGTGCGGGGCGCCTACCCCTTCCGCGATCTCTCGCGGCAGCAGCTCGAGAACGTGCTCGACATGCTCGCCGGCCGCTACCCCTCGGAGGAGTTCGCGGAGCTGCGTCCGCGCATCGTCTGGGATCGCATCCGCGGGCTCGTACGCGGGCGGGAGGGCGCACGCCGGCTGGCCGTCACGAACGCCGGCACGATTCCCGACCGGGGGCTCTTCGGCGTCCACCTGGTGGAGGGCGGCGGGCGGGTCGGCGAGCTCGACGAGGAGATGGTCTACGAGGCGCGCGCTGGGCAGACGTTCCTGCTCGGCGCCTCCACCTGGCGGATCGAGGAGATCACGCGCGACCGCGTGCTCGTCTCGCCGGCTCCCGGCGTCCCGGGCCTCGTTCCCTTCTGGAAGGGCGAGGGGGTCGGCCGCCCGTACGAGCTGGGGGAGGCCATCGGCCGAACCGGCCGCGAGCTCGTCGCCCTCGACGACGAGCATGCTCTCGAACGGCTGACGCGCGAGCACCTCCTCGACGAGCAGGCGGCGCAGAACCTGCTCACGTTCCTGCGCGAGCAGGAGGCGGCCACCGGCGCGCTTCCCTCCGACCGCACGGTCGTCGTCGAGCGCTTCCGCGACGAGATCGGCGACTGGCGCCTCTGCATCCTGACGCCGTTCGGCGGGCGCGTGCACGCGCCCTGGTCGCTCGCCCTGGCGGCGCGGCTGCGGGAGTCTCTCGGGATCGAGGTGAACGCCATCTGGTCGGACGACGGGGTTGCGCTGCACTTGCCGGACGCCGACAGCCCGCCGCCGCTCGACGAGGTTCTGATCGGCCCCGAGGAGCTCGAAGAGCTCGTCGTCGCCGAGGTCGGCGGGACGGCGCTCTTCGGCGCCCGCTTCCGCGAGAACGCGGCGCGCGCGCTCCTCATCCCGCGCCGGCGCCCCGGCCAGCGGACGCCGCTCTGGCAGCAGCGTTTGAAGGCGCAGGGCCTCCTCCAGGTTGCGCGCCGCTACGCGGACTTTCCCGTCGTGCTCGAGACCTACAGGGAGTGTCTCCAGGACGTCTTCGACCTCCCCGCCCTCAAGGGGCTCCTCGCCGCGCTCCGCCAGAGGCGGATCGACCTCGTCGACGTCGAGACCTCGAGCGCGTCGCCCTTCGCCTCCTCGCTCCTCTTCGACTACGTCGCCACCTACATGTACGAGGACGACACGCCGCTCGCCGAGCGCCGGGCGCAGGCGCTCGCGCTCGACCGCGACCTCCTGAAGGAGCTTCTCGGGCAGGAAGAGCTCAGGGACCTGATCGACCCGGGCGCCCTCGAGGGGGTGGAGGCGGAGCTGCGCGGCTCGCCGCACAACCCGGACGACCTGCACGATCTGCTCCTGCGTCGGGGCGACCTCCGCCCGGATGAGCTCGACGAGGCGCTCGCGGCGCCGCTCGAGGCCGAGTGCCGCGCCCTCCGCGTCCGCGTCGCCGGCGAGGAGCGGCTGATCGCGGCGGAGGACGCGGGTCGTTACCGCGACGCCCTCGGCGTGATGCCGCCGTCCGGGCTCCCCGACGCGTTCCTCGAAGGCGGCGAGGGTGCGCTGGCGTGGATCCTGCGCCGCTTCGCCCGCGGCCGCGGGCCCTTCACGACGCAGGAGGCCGCGGCCCGCTTCGGCCTTCCGCCGGAGCGCCTGGAGTCCGAGCTCGGGGCGCTCGATCTCGTCCGCGGCGAGCTCCGGCCCGGCGGGACGGAGCGCGAGTGGTGCGACCCGGACGTCCTTCGCCGCCTCCGCCGCGCGAGCCTGGCCGCCCTTCGCCGCGAGGTCGAGCCGACCGCTCAGGCTGCGCTCGGCCGCTTCCTCCCCGCCTGGCAGGGGATCGACCGGCGGGCGAGCCTGCGCGAGGCGCTGATCCCCCTCCAGGGGATCGCGCTGCCCGTGCCGCTCTGGGAGAGCGACGTCCTCCCCCGCCGGGTGCCCGGCTACCAGCCCGCCTGGCTCGACCAGCTCTGCGCATCAGGTGAGGTCTCCTGGGTGGGGGCGGGGCTCGAGCGGGTTGCCCTCTACTTCCGCGAGGACGCCGCCTCGCTCGGCCGGCCGGCCGCCCTGGCGCCGCCAGACCGGAAGGAGCACGAGGTCGTCCGAGCCGCGCTGACCGCGAGTGCCAGATTCTGGTTCGACCTCCTGCGCGAGACGGGCCTGGACGCGGAGACGCTCCTGCCCGCCCTGTGGGACCTCGTCTGGGCCGGCGAGGTGACGAACGACGCCTGGCAGCCTCTCCGCGCCGAGCGGCGCTTCGCCGCGCCGCGCGCCGAGCGGCGGCCGCGTCGCTTCTCGCGCGCCCGCGCGAACGCGATCACTGCCACGCAGGGCCGCTGGACGACGACGACCGCGTTGTTCGCAGGCGATCCCGACCCGCGCGCACTCGCGGAGCTCCTGCTCGAGCGGCAGGGGATCGTCACGCGCGACGGCGTCCGCGCCGAAGGCGTCCCCGGGGGCTATGCGGCCGTGTACCGGGAGCTGCGGCGCCTCGAGGTGCTCGGCGTCTGCCGTCGCGGCTACTTCGTCGAGGGTCTCGGCGGGGCGCAGTTCGCCCTCCCGGGCGCGGTCGAGCGCCTGCGGGAGCGCGCCGACGAGGAGAGCCCGCTCGTGCTGGCCGCCGCCGACCCCGCACAGCCCTACGGTGCCGCGCTTCCCTGGCCGAGACGGGCGGGAGCGCGGGCCGCGAGGGTGGCCGGCGCACACGTGATTCTCCTCGGCGGCGAGCCGGCGCTTTTCGTCGAGCGGGGAGGCCGCTCGCTCGTTCCGCTGCGGGAACCGGAGGAGGCGTGGCTCCGCTCCGCGCTCGAGGCGCTCGTGGGCCACGTCCGCCGGACCGGCCTGAAGCGGCTCGCGGTCGAGCGCTTCGATGGGCAGCCCGTAGGTGAGACGGCGCTCATGCCCCTCCTCCTCGAGGTCGGCTTCCTCGCCGGCCCGCGCCGCGCGGTCCTGCGCGCGTGACGGAGTCCGACGTCGCGGCCCTGCTGGAGGTGCAGCGGCGGAGCTACGCCGCCGCCGGGCAGGGGCTGCGCGGCTCCTGGCCCGAGGAGGATGCGCTCGGGCCCGACGAGCTCCCGGGCTTCCTCGAGGAGCTCGTCTACGGCGTCCTCGCCACCGCGCGCGCCGACGGGCGGGCCCACGCGGCGCCGGTTGCCTACTCCGTCCGGAGCGGAGCCTTCTGGA
>Ga0299907_10000240_pt1 | contig 24996 bp, 25 predicted proteins | sample RVTome_16_FD_198680 | JGI IMG/M metagenome (GOLD analysis project Ga0299907, IMG submission 198680) | Soil microbial communities from uranium-contaminated site in the Upper Colorado River Basin, Wyoming, United States - RVT152D67 (version 2) ...
CGAGGTCGACGAAGAGCCGGCTGCCGAGCTCGAGGATGAGCCCACCGTGGTGCGGGCTCCCGACGAGCTCATGGTGGACGAAGCGTATGAGCAAATCGCAGGTCTCGCCGCCGATCTTCCGGACATGGACGACACCATCGAAGAGGATTCGAGCGTCCTTCCCGACTCGGTGGATGCCGAGATCGACGCCCTCGACGAGAGCGTCATCGAGTACGGAGCCGAAACAGCAGGTGAGGAAGTCGCCTCCGAGCCGGTAGTCGAGTCGTACGACGAACTGCTCTCCGACTTCCAGAACGAGATCGAGGCCGGAAGTTCGGAGGACGTATCGGTGCCCGAGTACTCCATGGAGGAGGTCCTCGATGGCGGGGACGAGTCCGCCTCTGACGAGGCTGAAGGACTCGAGACCGTAGACGCAGTCGCCGGCGACGATCTCGAGTCGGTTGTGGATGAGTACGCGGATACTCCGATCGAAGAGTTCTTGGGACCTGAGGAGCAGGCGAACAGGCCCGATCCCGACTTGTCCGAGGTCATCGCCAGCGGCGTCCCGGATGAGTGGTTCAGGGATCCTCAGCCTGCCGACGGTGAAGTGGCCTCAGAGGCGCCGCCGCCGTCCAGCCCCGATCCATTTCTCGACGACATACTCAACGGCGAAGTAACCCCGATCGGTCCCGATTCCGCTCAACAGTCCCCCGATGCACCCGGCCCGCGCGTCGATCGCGCCGCTGTCGTCAGGGAACTTGCGGGGCTTTTCAGCGATGAAGAGGCGCCGCGCCGGGCTCGGCCCACCGCCGATGGAGCCGACGACGAGGACACGACTCCGACTGGAGCCGCCAAGCGACGTGTCGAAGACGACGATCAGATCAACAAGGGTCTGATCGGCCGCTTCATCGACGGCGTCAAAGGCATGTAGCGTCGGAGGATCCTTATGACCTCCCAGGGGCGCATCGTCCGGACCCACGAGTCGGTCGACAACGGCTTGACCAAACCGCTCAAGATCGTCGTCACAGGCCCGTTTTCGGCGGGCAAGACCACGCTGATCCAGACAATCAGTGAGATCGCGATCGTCGGGACCGAACGTGAGGTCACCGACGAGACGAGCTCGATCAAAGAGAACACGACGGTGGCGATGGACTTCGGTCGCATCACCTTTCCGAACGGCGCATGCCTGTTCCTGTTCGGCACCCCCGGTCAGCGGCGTTTCGAAATCATGTGGGAAGTGCTGTCCGACGGCATGATTGGGTTCATCATCCTTGTCAATGCGGCGGACGAACGCTCCCTGAACGAAGCGCATCACATCTTCGAGACGTTCAAGAAGTACGCCGACGTCCCGTACGTCGTTGGAATCACGCACCTCGACGAGGCGGAGTTTGATGCTTCCAATATCGAGTCGGCCGTCAGAGACAAGCTCGAGCTGACTCCTGACGATAGGACGATCTTCTGCGATGTCCGCGAACGCGACGACGTCAAGACGCTGATCATCGAAACTCTGATGGGTGTCATGGCGCGCCTCGACGCGGCGGAATCGGCCGACGAGGGCGAGCCGGAGAATGCCGGTGTCTAGCTTCTGGCGCCGTCTTTTTAGCCGGTCGAGGGTGGATGGCCCTCGACGACCTACAAACGTCTCGCTGCCGGCGGCGCCGGACCCCGACGACCTGTTCGACTGGAGCCCTCGCGCGCAACCTGAAGGTGAACGTACTAAGCCCGTTGGGATCGAAGAATCGCCACGTGTTGAGGCGAGCGCGCCCAGTCTCGGCACCCCCACCGCCCCCATCAGCGACGCACTGTCGCAGTTCCAGAGGCCCGGTCCGGAACAGGTTTCCGGCCGGCCCCCCACCGTTTCTGCGCGGCACGGTGCCGGTCCGCCATCACTGCCGCATCCACCACCCCCACCGACGAAGCCGGCTCAGATCCGGTTGCTGATGGGGGACGGCACCGTAGTTGTGGTCTCAGGAGACCCCGAGCTGGAGCGCAGGATCGGTTACCTGGCCGAAAACCTGCTGGCCCCTCTGTCCGAGCCCGAACCGTCTGCTCTCAGTCCCGGCATGCGGGACTCACGGCAGACAGTTCAGTCCATCCCGCAGATGCACCTGGTATTCACGGACGGTAGTGAGGCGGCTCTTCCACCCGACCAGGAGATCGTGGATCGACTCTCGTACGTAATCGCGAACCTTCTCCCGGTTCGTCCGACGACCTAGGGGCCCGTCCAGGGTTCGTCCCGGTGAGTGGGCGATTGCGGGAAATACGGATCGCCGGTTGACCAGGGCAGTTTCAGTCCTGACTGCCACCGCCGATAAATCCGTAGCGCATTGTGCATGTCCGATGGCTTTCGGCGAAGGATGTTAATGAGCTCGACCACTTCTAGGCGTCCCGGTGCACAACTCGACGAGTTGTTGATCTCCCGGGAGCTGGTCAGCGATGAACAGCTCGAGGAAGCACGCGAGGCGGCCGCCGAAAACGGCCGGTCGCTCGGTCGCGTTCTGATCGAACTCGGGTACCTGCAAGAGAACCAGCTGGTGTCCATCCTCGCGGCACAGCTGGGTCTGGAGTTCATCGATCTGGCGGACGCCCCGATCGATGCCTCGGCAGTCGCCATCGTCCCGGAGGCCACGGCGCGCCGTCACAACTGCCTGCCGGTTCGCTTCGACGACGACGGCAGGTTGGTCGTCGCCATGGCCGATCCGGCCAACGTCGTTGCGGTCGACGACATCCGAGCTATCTCCAAGAAAGAAGTGCGGACGATCGTGGCCACGAAGGCCGACGTGGTGTCCGCTATCAACCGCAACTATCGCCTCGAGAACGCGGCCGAATCGCTCGTCGAGGAGGCGTCGGCGGAGGCCGGCGAGCACAACCTCGACGACGTCGAGGCGAGCGCATCGGCCCAAGACGCCCCGATCATCAAGCTCGTCAACCTCCTCATCACGCAGGCGGTCAACGACCGCGCCTCGGACATCCACATCGAGCCGGGGGAGCGCTCGCTGAGGGTCCGCTACCGCATCGACGGTGTGCTGCACGAGGTAATGAACCCGCCGAAGTCGGTGCAGTCGGGAATGATCAGCCGCCTCAAGATCATGGCGGACATCGACATCGCAGAGCGCCGGATCCCACAAGACGGGCGCATCGGACTCGTGGTTCAGGGAAAGCAGATCGACATTCGTGTCGCCACGCTGCCAACGGTGCACGGCGAGAAGGTCGTCATGCGACTGCTCGACAAATCCAGCGTTCTGCTCAAGCTGCAGGACCTGGGTTTCGAGCCCGACAACTTCACTCGCTTCCAGGAGGCGTACCGGAAGCCGTACGGCGCAATCCTCGTGACCGGGCCCACCGGTTCGGGGAAGTCCACGACCCTGTACGCGACGCTCAACATCCTGAACAAGCCCGAAGTGAACATCATCACGGTCGAGGACCCGGTCGAGTACAAGCTCGCGGGCGTCAACCAGGTCCAGACGCTCCCGAAGGCCGGCCTCACGTTCGCCTCGGCGCTGCGTTCGATCCTCAGGTCGGACCCCGATGTGGTGCTGATCGGTGAGATCCGGGACCGCGAGACCGCTCAGATCGCAGTCGAGGCGGCCCTCACCGGTCACCTCGTGCTGTCGACGCTTCACACGAACGACGCGCCCTCGGCCATGGTTCGTCTCACCGAGATGGGTATCGAGACGTTCCTCGTGGCGTCCGCCATCGACGCCGTGCTGGCGCAGCGCCTCGCGCGGCGCCTGTGCGACAAGTGCAAGGAGTCCTACGTCCCGACCGAGGAGGAACTCGAGGGGGCCAAGTTCCCCATCGATCCGGACAAGAAGATCTCGAAGCTCTACCGCCCCGTTGGGTGTCCGGCCTGCGGCAAGACCGGCTACAGGGGGCGGCTGGCGATCCACGAGGTGATGTCGGTCTCCGAGGAGATCGAGCGGATGGTGGTCGAGCGTGCGTCGTCGGATGAGATCGGAAAAGTGGCGCGCGAGCAGGGCATGGCGACGCTGCGAGACGACGGAATGGCGAAAGTGGCCCAGGGAGTCACCTCGATCGAGGAGATCCTCCGGGTCGTTATCTGAGCGAAAGAGAACAACTGACAACAGATTTCTTCACTAGTCGCCCGCCCATGCCGATACCAAGCGGGAGTGAAAAGGAGCTAAGTCGTGTCTGAAATAGAAAGACAGCTCGGCGATGTACTCATCGAGCAGGGGATCGTGACTGCCGAGCAGCTGCAAGCAGCCACGGAGGAGCAGGCCCGTAGCGGGCTCTCCCTCCTAAAAATTCTGATGGCCCAGGGGGCGCTCACCGAGCGCGACGTCGTGCGAGCTCATGCATCGCTTGCCGGTCTTCATTTCGTTGACCTCACAATCGAACAGCCGGATCCGCAAGCCCTCGGGACCGTTCCCGTTGAGGTGGCGCGCCGCCAGCTCGCGCTTCCGGTCGGGTTGATGGCGGACGGGTCGCTGCTCGTGGCGATGGCCGAACCGAGAAACCACCTCGCCATCGACGAACTCGGATACGTGTCGGGCTGCCAGGTTGTGCCCGCTGCCGCGTTCCGCCCGGACTTGATCGAGACCCTCGAGCGCGTTTACGCCGCTGCCGCCGCGCCGGTCCTAGAGGACCCGTTGCAGACGGCGCAGGTGCCTGAGATGGTTCCGACGATTCCGATTGCAGAAGAGGTCGGGGCCGCTCCTATCGGCGGCAACGGCTTCAACGGCGCCGCGACATTCGGCGCCGAGGACCTCCCGCTGGTTGAAGCGCCGCCCCCTGCGCCGACGGGAGCGCTCGAAGTCATCGAGGGCGAGGAGCGCGAGCCCAACTTTGCCGACTTCCTGGAGAGCGTCATCTCTGGGGGTGCCTCCGACCTGCACATAACGTCCGGCCTTCCACCCATGATCAGGGTCAACGGGTCACTGCGTCCGATCTCCGGCTACAGGCGGCTCCAGCCCAAGGACCTCCAGGAACTCATCTATGCGATCCTCAACCAGAAGCAGCGAGAGATCTTCGAGGAGAACCTCGAGCTCGACGTCTCGTACTCGCTGCCGGGCAGGGCACGCTTCCGCGTGAACGTCTTCAAGCAGCGCGATGCCATGGGTGCCGTCATGCGTTTGATCCCATTCGAGATCGTGCCCCTCGAAAAGCTGGGCCTTCCACCCTCGGTGGCCGAGTTCGCCAAGCTGCGCCGCGGTCTGGTACTCGTCACCGGAATCACCGGCTCCGGAAAGTCCACGACGCTCGCCGGACTTGTCGACATTATCAACAGCACCCGGGCCGAGCACATCATGACGGTCGAGGATCCGATCGAGTTCCTTCACCGCCACAAGAAGGCCATCGTCAACCAGCGCGAGATCGGCGCCGACACACACAGCTTCCCCAAGGCCCTCAAGCACGTGCTTCGCCAGGACCCCGACGTGATCCTCGTCGGCGAGATGCGCGACCTCGAGACGATCCAGACGGCGCTGACCGCTGCAGAAACGGGCCACCTGGTGTTCGGAACCCTTCACACGCAGGACGCGCCACAATCGATCGACCGTGTAATCGACGTCTTCCCACCGCACCAGCAGCAGCAGGTCAGGGTGCAGCTCGCAGGGACAATCGCAGGCGTCGTGTCGCAGCAGCTCCTTAAGACCGCGAACGGCAAAGGGCGCGCGGTCGCGGCGGAAGTGCTGGTGGCAACGCCAGCGGTGCGCAACCTCATCCGAGAGGGCAAGGTCCACCAGATCTACACGTCGATGCAGGCGGGCGGAAAGTTCGGAATGCAGGTCATGGACCAGCACCTTGCCGAGCTTGTAAGGGCCCACAAGATCTCCTATGAAACGGCACTCGAGCACAGCCATCACGTCGACGAGTTCAATCGTCTGGTCGGAAAGGGTTAGGTAGATGGCAGATTCCTACGCGTACAAGGTACGCACCCGAGAGGGCCGCGTCCTCGACGGCAAGATGGAGGCCGACGGAGAGGCAGCGGTCGCCAACCGCCTTCGTGCTCAGGGGATGATCCCCATCTCCATCGCCAAGGACTCGAAGGTGTCCATAAAGATGGAGATCCGTCTCAAGAAGCCGAAGGTGAAGCTGAAGGACCTCGCGGTCTTCTCCCGCCAGTTCGCGACAATGATCAACTCGGGCCTGTCGCTGCTTCGGGCTCTGAACATCCTTGCGGAGCAGACCGAGAACGACACGCTCAAGGACGCCATCAAGTCGCTGCGAGAGGACGTCGAGCGAGGCTCGTCTCTGTCTGCTGCGATGTCGAAGCATCCCAAGGTCTTCAACAAGCTGTTCGTGTCGATGGTGCGCGCCGGAGAGACCGGCGGTCAGCTCGATACTGTGCTGGTCCGAGTCGCGGACACCTTCGAGGCGGATTACAAGCTGCGCCAGAAGGTGAAGTCGGCTATGACCTACCCGGTTGTGGTGGCCGGCATTGCCGCGATTCTAGTGTCGGTGATGCTGATGTTCATCGTGCCAACCTTCGCCAGTATGTTCACCGACCTTGGCGGAGAGCTGCCACTGCCGACCAAGATCCTGATGTCGGTAAGCCAGCAGTCTAAAATCCTCATCCCTATCGTCGTAGTGCTTTCTGTAGCCGGATTCATCGGCTACAAGAAGGCCCACGCAAACAACGCGGAGTTCAGGCTCCGGGCCGACCAGATGAAGCTTAAGGTCCCCGTCTTCGGCAACCTGTTCCAAAAGATCGCTCTATCCCGTTTCTCTAGAACGCTGGGGTTGCTGCTTAAGGCCGGCGTTCCGGTCCTCCAGGCGCTCGACATCGTCAGTGATACGACCGGCAACGAGGTGATGACCCGGGCTGCGCTCGACGTCAAGGACAGCGTACGGTCGGGTGAGTCGATGTCGGCACCGCTCGAGCGGCACAAGGTCTTCCCACCCATGACGGTTCAGATGATCGCCGTCGGAGAGGACACGGGCGCGCTCGACGCGATGCTGGACAAGATCTCCGACTTCTATGATCAGGAGGTCGAGTCCACGACCGAGCAGCTCACGGCGATGATCGAGCCGCTGATGATCGCGGTGCTCGGCGGCATCGTGGGTGCGATGGTGATTGCGTTATACATGCCGATGTTCAAGATCTTCGATCTGATCAAATAGATCGACCCGTCAACAAGGTCTCGGGCGGCCCAACATGGGCCGCCCGATTCGCGGTGCGCCAAGCAGCATGGGCGGTGAGGAGGTGATCGCCAGACAGAGCAGCGACTGATGGTGAAAGTCCTCCCTCAGCGTTTGGCCGTTTTCGTTGAGTAGCCGACTCCCAGTGCGCCGCCGCGAGGCGGGGTTCTGAGGGGGAGAAGGCGAAGGACCAGCCCCGAACGTGCAGTGAACCCGTGCAAGGCCGGCACCGGTGGCGAGGTGGCCACGAACATGCGAAGCCGAGGACCCCGGTCCGCGCACATCCAGGAACGAGCGCTGCAACAAAGACCGGGGATCGGTGCAGGTGATTCGGGCGGGGATGGTCTGACAACGCCGACCATGTGACCTGGGGAGGCCTCGTAGCGTCCCGAGCTTCTGCCGAGAGACCGCGACACAAAGGTTGCAGCAACGGCCGTCGGACAGGCCCGGCAAGGGTAGGCGAGCCATAAGTGCGCACACGAAAAGCGAACCGATGCGCTGCGAGGAGTCAGATGGACCCGTAGTAGTTGAAGCCGGGGTAATGCCCGGTGACTCGATGCGAGGTCATCGAGCGGCCCGATGTCCAAAAGGCAGCGGTGTCCGGCGAAGGGGTCCGACCGAAGACCGAGTCGTGAATCAACGCCAGAGAGCCCCGACGGTTGCGAACCAGCGACGGACTGAAGGACCGGGATGATGGCGCTGGATGCGCTCCGTCAAGTGGCACCTCAGCGAAGGAAAGCGACCGACAGCAAAAGGCAGATCTTTCATGGGAAGCTCCTTGACCGGATAGTCGAGCCGCACAACTTAAGGCGCGCGTTCAACAAGGTGCGCACCAACCACGGTGCGGCGGGCGTGGACCGCATCTCTCTCGCTGCGTTCGAGCAGAACCTCGAACGAGAGCTTGCGAGCCTGCGCCGCAGGCTTCTGAGCCAGGAGCGCTATCAGCCACCGCCGGTGAGACGAGTGGACATAGAAAAGTCCGACGGTGGGTCTCGACCGCTGGGCATCCCCACGGTTGGCGATCGGGTCGTGCAGCAGGCCACGCTTCAGGTCGTCGGACCCATATTCGAGCGCGTCTTTAGCGACTGCTTTTATGGATTTCGGCCCGGGCGTGGCGCCAAGGCTGCGCTTTCCCAGGTGAGAAAACAGATCGCCCAGGGCGACCACTGGATCGCCGAGTTCGACATCGAGGGGTTCTTCGACAACCTGAGCCATGGGCGCCTGCTGCGCTGGTTCGCCAAGTTCGTCGACGACCCCGAGGTCGTCGGGCTCGTGCGGCGGTGGCTCAAGGCGGGCGTGGTGACCGAAGACGGCATCCGCCGCTCGGTTGCGACCGGCACGCCGCAGGGCGGCATCATCTCACCGCTTTTAGCCAACGTCTATCTGCACCGCCTCGACCAAGAGGCAACCAAGGCGGGACTGCGTTTCGTGCGCTACGCAGATGACTTCGTCGTCACTGCAAACCGGCGCTGGAAGGCGCGCCGCGCCGACCAGATGATTCGGGAGCTTCTGGCCGACATCGGCCTGTCGCTAAACGACGACAAGTCGGGTGTGCGCAACCTCTACCGTGACGAGGTCGAGTTCCTCGGCTTCTGCTTTTATGCGGGGAGGTTCCTTCGGCCCCGAAGAAGGGCGATAGCCAGCTTCAAGAACCAGGTTCGGTATCTGACGAGACGGACACGGGGAGTGAGCCTGTAGGCGGTCGTCGACTCGCTCAACCCGGTCATTAGGGGTTGGGGCAACTACTTCGTCGACGGCCACATCGCCGAGCTCTTCGAACGTCTCGATGAGTGGATACGGATGCGGCTGCGCAGCTACAAACGAAAGCGCGTCGCCAAGCCGGGATTGAACTGGCAGATGCCCACCAGGGTGCTTCAGGGCATGGGTCTCGTCAGTTTGGTGTCGCTGCGAAAAAGGCGGCTGTCCCCTGTTAAGGGGGGAGGTCTCGGGTGAGCCGGATGCGGGAAATTCGCACGTCCGGTTCTAACGGGCGGAGGGAGGCCGCAAGACCTCCCTCCGCCCCACTACCAGGTTCCGGGACCTCGACGCTCCCTCTCCGTAAGATAGATGCATGCCGGATGTGGTCCACGACTTGAGAGAGGCAGCCACAGGGGCGTTCTCGCGAACGCCGGTCGTCTTTGCATACCTCTTTGGCTCTCATGCCACTGGGCGCACTTATCCGTGGAGCGACGTCGACATCGCCGTGATGATGGGGCCCGATTGGGACGGAGAGGTCGTCGAAACAATGCTCGACCTTGCGGGGCGGATCGAAGCGGCGGCCCGAGTTGGTAACGTGGACGTCCTGATCTTGAACCGCGCTCCTTTGAGACTCCAGGGCCGGGTCCTGCGCGAGGGAAAGAAGGTGTACTCGTGTGACGAGCCCGCACGAGTGGCGTGGGCAAGCCGCACCTTCAGAGAGTGGGCAGATTTCGAGTATCACGCGGCGGAAATTGATCGCGCCTATCTGAAGGCCATCGCGGAGGGACGCCGGTAGGGTGGTGGACCCAACTCGGCTGAGGGCACTTCTTGACCGCATCGATACTGAGGTAGCCGAACTTCAATCGCTGGGCGCGAAGGGCAAAGACTCGCTGCTGCTGGACGCTACCGCTCTCGCCGCCGCTAAATACCGTCTCGTGGTGAGCATCGAGGCTGCAATCGATTCCGGACAACACATCATTGCTTCCGAGGGACTCGAGCCGCCTGCGAACTATGCAGAGATCTTCGAGATTCTCGGTCGGCACAAATATCTCCCATCAGATCAGGTGCCGGCCCTGATGAAGATGGCCGGGTTCCGCAACCTGCTGGTGCACGGGTACGCCGACATCGACGATGCAGTCGTAGCGGAGGTTGTAGTGGGCAGGTTGGACGATCTGGTGTCCTACCGGCGGTCGATCGCTAAATCGACTCTGGACGCGTCGTGACTAGTTCGGCTCTGTGAAATCCCCTCGCCGGGAGGCTTCCAGCGGACTAGCTACGTAGAAGTCCCGAGGCGCTTTTCTAACCCGAGATCACTAAAGCCCTCGCTCCGAGCATCCGATACCACTTCTGCAAGCCGAAAACCTTGCACACGCAGAAAAGGCAAACCCGTCGAGAGGCGGGGGCGCAAAGCCAAGGGCCCCATGGGGCAGCCGGGCTACCTGCAGCAGGGACGGGGACTAAGCGAACCGTTCCGATGCAGGCAAGAAGCGTATCGGTTAACGGTCATTGGTGTCCCTGTAACGCCGGCTTGCCAGGGACTGTAGAAGGGAGAGCTGGAATGTTTCAGCGGCTTCGTGAGAAGCGCCAGGACGAGGGTGGCTTCACCCTCATCGAGCTCCTGGTTGTTATTCTGATCATCGCCATTCTGGCGGCGATCGCAATTCCCGTCTTCCTGCGTCAGCGGGAAAAGGGCTGGATTTCCCAGTCGCAGTCGGCTCTTAAGAACGCTGCGACCGCAGTCGAGTCCGCTGCCACGAGTACTGGTGGTAACTACTCGACGATCGACCTCGCCGCAGTCGAGGCCGAGGGCTTCAAGAAGGCGGCCGACGTGACCGTCGCAGTTGCTACCACTGCGAACACCTACTGCCTGACCGCAACGCACGCCTCCCTGGGCGGCCACGTCTGGGAAGTCTCGACTTACTCTAGCTCGAACGGAGAGCCTACTCAGGCCGACGCCTGCTAGTAAGCGAGTAATCACAGCAGTTTAAAGGGGCGGGAGCCTTATGGCTCCCGCCCCTTTGCCTTCCCCGCATCTTGGAAACGGGTACGACATGGGGCCTGCGAGGACTGCGAGGGGAAGCAGATTCAGCCACGGCAGTCGGCCCATCGATCACTCCAGATGCCGCCGTTCTTCGTCCCCTTGCGGGTCAGTGGGCGGGAACTCCTAAAGAGAATCCCAGATTTTGCCGACAAATCCATGCACGCACCCGGAAACTGGGCGACCCGGACGATTGAGGAGCTTTTCGTGGAACTAAGCAGGAGGGAACGGGGCTTCACTTTGATTGAGCTCCTGGTCGTGATTCTGATTATTGCGATCCTTGCGGCAATCGCCATCCCGGTCTTCATGAGACAGCGGGAAAAGGGCTACATCTCACAGTCACAATCCGCGCTCAAGAACGCGGCCACTGCGGCGGAGAGTTACGCCACGCAAACCGGAGGCGTTTACACGGCCCTAAACAATGACGATGGGACGATCTTGGCAACAGAGGGATTCAAGAAGCCGTCGACGGTCACCATCCTGGTAACGGCCGGTGCACTCGAGTACTGCGTCCGCGCTACTCACGCAAACCTATCGGCCGCACCCGAGCATGACTGGCGGATCTCAACGTACAGCAGTGCGGACGGTTCACCCAGCCCCTCCAACGTCGACGCCTGCTAGAGCAGGATGCTCGTCCACCAAGCGAAAGCTATCTCCGGATGCCGTTCTTCACTGAACCCTATGAGTGTACGACCGAGACTGGCTGCCTCAGATGATCGCAACACAGTCGCGTTCTTCTGTGGAGAGCGTCCTATGCAGGCCTGACGGTGTTGACTGGATTTAGCCACTAACGGTCTCCCCCCCATCGTTCTCCATGTCCCAAGGCGCTCAAGATCGTCGGTTCGCCAACCGATAAACGCAGAGTCAAGCGACGTGTCGTGAGCGGAGGACGTGAACAGCGAATGCAAGCGCTAGGGGAGCTTCGCGTCAATGGAGGGTTCTCGAGAGGTGGATCTGTGGTTCTGGGCAGAATAGGAAAGGTCGATCGAGAAGGGGGCTTTTCCCTCCTTGAGCTTCTCGCGGCCATTGTGCTTCTCGGGATCTTGCTCACGCTCGGCGCCTTCGCCTTGAAGAACTTTTGGATGAGGCGGTCCCTGGATGGATCCACTAAGCAGGTCACGGCCCAGCTCCGCCAGATGCAGCAGCGAGCGGTCGCCGAAAGCCATCCCTTGATCTACGGGGCAGGTTTCACGGAAGGCTCGCCAACGTACACGCTCCTGAAGTATGACCCTGCCGCCACTTCGAGCAAATGCGAGACCTTGACGACGGTGCCACTGGAGGACGGAGTCAAGGTTGCTGCAGCAACCTCCTTCGCAAGCTCCCCTTACATAACCCTTTCTGAATGCGACCCTGCTGCCGGCGATCAATTCGTGTTCTTTTTCGCCCGAGGCACGGCCACCGGAGGCACCCTGAAGTTAACCCACGAGGGTCTCGTCGGGACGTCACAGGACACAACGACGATCAAGGTCACCAATCTCACCGGACGGGTGGAGGGAGGATATTGATGTTTCACCGTAAGCCCGCCGGGCAGTTCGGTTTCACGCTGATCGAGGTTCTTGTGGCCTTGACTCTATTCACGATTGTCACTCTGGGCGTGACCCCTGTGCTGATCAGTTCCCTCAGAGGCGCGTCATTGTCGCGTTCCTACACGAAAGGGAAAAACGTTGCCGTTGAAGCCATGGAGCGCATCCGTGGGCTTCCCTATTTCGTGTCTGTCGGGAGCGTGACGCCCGCGACGGAGCCACGCGTCGACCTCCTTGATCTCTACTTCCCGGACATGACCCCCAGCGGTCCCGCCGGATATCAGCCGCCGACGAGTAGCTTTATAACGACGTGTACAGATAGCTTGGACTCGCCGGCCGCAAGTGGTGCTCTGGCCTGCCCGTCTACAGTCCCCGCCGGACACGCGGTCACGTTCGAAGCTACATTCGTCTCGCCGTCCGGTACGGGACTCACCACCGTGGTCCCGAGTGGCTACAACTGGAATTCGACGAATACGGAGACCGCTCCGAGCCCCCTCATGAAGATGGTCGTGCGTGTCTCCTGGACACAGAACGGAAGACCGCGCACTACGTCACTAACGACGTTGCTGGGTGAGCGAGACCTCGCCGACGAGAAAATCAGGGCAACAGGCCAGATCGACTACGTCGTTCAAGGTCACACCGGGTACGTCGATTCAAGCGGAAACCCGAGCAATGTTGTTGCCCTCGTCGGCAGCTCGGAGTCAAAGATAGAAAGCCGGAGCGTGACCTCAGCCGATCAAACGGTGACGGCCGGTCGACTGACCCTCACGCGCGAGGAGGTCGGCGCGGATCAGGCCGTAACGCTCGCCGATGAATTTGGAGCGACCGCCAGCCTTCACGCGCCGCCGAACTCGTACCTAGCGCCCGACGTCAATATCGGTCCAGTTACGGCCACGCACCCGGACCTGGGCGATCTGCCGGTTGCCGGGCTATCGCAGAATAAGGTCGAGGGTCCCGGTGTAAAGGTCGAAAACGACCTTCCCAGCGCGATCGGGGGATTCCGGTTCAATCCTAGCTCCGGGTTCAGCTACGGGGTATTCAACGACCCCGGCGAAGACGGGATCGATCAATTGCACCTTACAGGTCAGCAAATGCTCATCGTGGAAAAGGTGCTTGGTAACGAATTGTACGGAACGACAAACGCGTATGCGACTGCTCTTACCCCTGCAGCCGGCAGGAAAGTCGAAGCAACGGCAACCACCGAGTTCGCAAAGCTGCGAATGCTACCGGTGGACTTCATCACCCATCCAGATGGATCCGTGATCGTTATTACGGACTTCATCGCACAGGTCACCTGCCGGGCAACAGCAGCTGCAGCACCCCCGGTGGCCACCGGGACCTGGTCGGCCAAGTTGTGGTACTGGGTCGATCCCCTAAACGATGGCATCAGCGCCGGCACCTATTTGCCGGTGACGGTGTCTGGCGCCGTCGGCTCGACGGCATTGGACCCCCTGGCTGCCATAAGAGACAACATTGCAGCCGACAACCCACTCGTCTACGACGACGCGGATGACAACAGGGATGTTTACCTGTTCGAGGACGGCGCTCTCGATCGGCGCGGCTACCTGACCGATTGGTCGAGCCGGTCCGAGGTTCAGGCGTCGGTGGACGCCGATGGACGTACCTCCACTGTTGATCTCGACGGGGCAATCGAGATAGTCAGCTCTGCGGTCAACCCGTCCCAGTCCCAGAGCAAGGTGAAGGCCAGCATCGGTGCGCTGTCGTGTGAGGCGGTGGACAAGCGTGGAATTTAAGAGACAGGAAGGCTTCACGCTGGTTGAGCTGCTCGTCGGAGTTTTGCTGCTATCGATCGTGTCGATTGGCTTCTACACAGTGTTGTTTGCAAGTTCGCGCAGTTCGGATACCTCTCGGGCGGTCACCAAAGTCTCCGAAGAGGCGCGGCTCGGCTTCAGTCGTATGGTGAGAGACACGCGTCAGGGGCGCGCACTCGTCAGTGCAAGTGACACGTCTTACACCATCGAAGTGGACTTCGACGGTGACGGTGTCATCGAACCCGATGGCACGCAAAATTCGCAGGGGGACTACGAGGTACTCACTTACTCCTTCAACGAAACCGCCAACACGATCTCGCTGAACGGTGAGGTCCTGATGCGACGTGTGCAGTGCGTCGAGGTCTCCGGAGCGTGCAAACCCGCCTTTAGCTATTCCAGCAACCGTCTTGAGTACGACTGGACCCCTAAGGACGGGATCACAACCTGGGAAGAGCTTGACGAAGCACCCAGCCACGGCGTGATCGGTGTTGGAAATAGCAATGGCACGCTCGACGCGGCGGAACTGCCCTTCGTAAGCAACGTGACCTACGAGCTGATGGTGGTGGAGCGGGACGCGTCCACTGAGTACATCGCAGAGGCTCAGTTGCGGAACCTTCGATGACGGAGATGATCATGAAATTTCGAAACCTGTTGAGTCCGATGAAGAACCAGCGAGGCGTTGCCCTGATGACGGTGATCTTCGTCGCGGCTGCACTGCTCGTCGTATCCTCTACTGCGGCCTTCGTGACTGTTCGGGAGTTCCGGGCGGGAACTGACGATCGCAAAGCGACGGAGGCGCTGGCGTACGCGGAAGCCGGCGTCGACCGGATGATTCAGCACATCCGCAACAGCGGGACGGTGACGTTCGGCAACCTGCGCCAGGCGGGATGCGCCAAGGCTCCAATTACTATCCCAGCCACCAGCATCGGAAACGGTAGCTTCATGGTGAGTGCGTGGGTTTACGACCCGGACGGGCCGGATCCGGTGGACAAGCTGGCGACGAACCACCCACGAAACGCCGGAGCGAGCTCGTTCACGTGCAGCAACGTTCCCACGACGCCTAGAGCAACGACATACCTGGCCATCGAGTCGATCGGCGAGCATCCCGCGGCGAAGCGCGTCGTGCAGCAGGTTGTGGAGGTACGAGAGCGAGGCCTGCCGATCGGTGTTTCTGCCGAGTCCATCGAGGCATCGGGCACGCCCCAAACGATCGGTATCAGCATGGTCTCCGATCAGAAGATCATCGGTCGCGACAAGCTCACGTTTACCGGAACGGATCCCTACTACACGGTCGGCGACTTCTGGCCCGATGGGCCCTTTCCAGCGGGGATTAGTGCATCGACGCCGATCCCATCTGCGGCGCATGCCGTCCAGGGAATCTACATGAAATCAAATGGGACCAACTGGGAGTTCGCCGGCGGGCCCAAGAACTGCGACGCGAACGGAGCAGGCGGACAGTCGCTGTGGGACAGCGATGGGGTCGGAAGCCTCAGCCCCCAACATAGTCCCATTACGAGTGGATGCACGGGTCAAACGGGTTATCCGCCCGACTCGTACTTCACCGCGGAGGATCGCGCCCGCATAGGACCGAACGCCCTCGACGAGGCGGATCACAGAGCTCTCAAGCAGGCTGCCAAATCCTACGGAATCTATTGCTCGATCCCGCCCAGCGGTTCGGCCACATGCACCAAACAGGGAGTCAGCTATCCCTATCAGTCGGTCTGGCAAGACGGGGACGTCACGTCTCTCTTCGCCGCCGGAACGCTGAACTTCATCGTCTACTTCGAGTTCACTGGCGGAACCGCCCTCGGCAACAGGGTCAAGTGGAAGGCCGATGTCTGGGGCTGTAACGACGACCCCGACATCAACCGATCGGCCGTAATCGTCGTGCGAAACGGCGGCATAGACCTCGAGAACGGTGCTCAGGTCAACGGGGCTTTGCTGCTGGATGGTGAATTCAAGTACGCGGGAACCGTCTTTTTCAACGGGACAATCGTGGCGAAAAAGTTCGACATCTCTGGTAACTCAACGTTCTCGCTCGATGCATGCTGGGTCAAGAACATTCCCGGACCATTCCTCAACGTGACGCCCAAGCACTGGAGCGAGCTCGACCGTTAGAAGCAATTAGCAGCCCCTGGGCGCGGCGAAGATGGCGCCCAGGGCTTGCTCAATCTGCCTCTCCAACAGCCTCATGCACTCCCCAACCCTCCCGTCCGCTGGCAGGCCGGGAAGGTGCCGCTACCCAGAGGCGCCGTGTGGTCGAGGGGAGTGCCCTTTTTCGCAAGTACCCGTACGTATTTCCTAAAGGCGTGGGGTGCGGCAACCGAACTAGAAGATGTTGTCCGAATCTGTGAACGGATGTTCTTACCGGTCATTCGTTGCGCAGACAAGTTTCGAAGTGAGTCCCCCGTCCACAGGGGCGGGATGACCTCGAAAGGAAGCAGATGTCGGTACCGAGTCGAGAACTTGGTGATCCGCTTCTCACGGTCGGCGAAGTAGCCAGCGTGATGCGCGTCTCCAACATGACGGTCTACCGGCTGATCAAGTCGGGGCAGCTCGGTGCGATCCGTGTCGGTAAGAACTACCGCCTGCGTCGCGACGACATCGAGAAGTACCTGTCGCAGCGCGCCGTGCGCGTGGAAGGAGTTCAGGGATGGGATTGAGTGCAGCTCCGAAAGTTGGACTCGACGTCGGCACGAGCGCCGTCAGGGCCGCGTGGGTATCCGGCGGTCGGGGCGGGCGATCTCTGGTCAAGTTCGGCCAGGTCGCGCTCCCGTCCGGTGCCGTCGAAGGCGGAGAGATCCGCGACCCCGGGGCCGTCGCGGAGGCGATCTCGCAGCTCTGGAAGAGAGCAAAGATCAAGTCCAAGAACACGGTCGTGGGTGTCGCCAACCAGCGCGTCGTCGTGCGTCAGGTCGATCTGCCCTTCATGGAGGAAAAGGAACTTCGCTCCTCCCTCAAGTTCCAAGTGGCCGAGCACATCCCGATGCCCGTCGAAGATGCGGAACTCGACTTCCAAGTCATCGACGACTTCATGACCGAAGACGGGGAGCACATGATCCGGGTGCTGCTCGTAGCTGCGGCCAGCGACATGGTGCATTCGGTGGTGAGCGCCGTTTCGGCAGCAGGCCTGAATCCTGCTGGAGTCGATCTGACGCCTTTCGCAGTCGCTCGCGCCGTCTCCTCCTCGGCCAGAGGGGAGTCGGGTATCGCAGGCGCCGAGGCGATCATCGATGTCGGCGCAGGAGTGACCAACATCATCGTTCACCACAATGGGGAGCCGCGTTTCGTTCGCATCCTCCTCGTCGGAGGCGACTTCGCGACAACCGGCCTTGCTGAGCAGATGGGAATACCCTTCGAGGAGGCCGAGGCACTCAAACTTGATCTCGGTCGTGGTGTTGGGTCCGAGGACGCACGGAAGTCACTTGCCGGCCGCGTCAACGGTTTGGTAAGCGAGATCCAGGGCTCGATTGACTACTACCTTTCGCTCGAGGACAGCGAACCCGTCACGTCGGTGGTCGTCACCGGCGGCGGGTCACTGACCCCTGGGCTGCTCGAACGACTCGAGGCGAGTCTCGGCACCCAGGTGCGCCGCGGCGCAGCTCTTAGCGAGGTCTCCGTCAAGAAGTCCGGTCTCACCAATGAGCAGGTTGCACAGATTGAACCGGTCGCGGCAGCCGCCGTCGGCCTCGCGATGGGAGCGTCGTCCAAATGATGCGGCAAATTGATCTTCTGCCGGCGAGCTTCGCCGAAAAGGCTCGCGAACGCCGGAATCTCACGCTTGTCATCGGTGGGGGCCTTGCCCTGCTGCTGGGACTCGTCGGGTGGTGGTTCATGCTCGGCGGCCAGGTCGGAAGCGCGAAATCCGAGCTTTCGGACGTGCAGGCACAGAACTCTAGCTTGCGGACGCAGATCGCAGAGCTACAGCGCTTTGCCGATTTGGAGGCCGAAGTCCAGGCCAAAGAGACCGCGCTTCAGACCGTCATGGCCGGGGATGTCGCATGGCCCTCCATCATGACCGAGCTCGCGATGGTCGTGCCCGGTGAGGTCTGGTTTAACGAGATCATCGCATCTGCCGGCGCGACGGAGGGGGCGACCCCTGTAGGCACCGAGACAGCTCCCGTGCTGGTGAACAGCAAGGCGCCGGTTGGTCGTGTGCAGTTCAGGGGTGCGTCCCTGACCATGCCGGGCGTTGCCAAGTGGCTGATCAGGTTGGGCGACACTCGGGGCTTCGCCGGTGTGTGGCTGAACAGCGCAGCCGAGACAGCGGACAGCCAAGCCGGTCAGTCCTACTTCGACTTCGACAGCACCATCGAGCTGAACAAGAAAACGCTAAGCAAGCGCTACGTTGGAGGTATGCCGTGAGCAGCGCCAGGGGAAAGTTGATCCTCGCAGTTGTCGCATCGGTTGTGGTGTCCTTGGCGTTCTACTTCCTGTTCGTCACCGCACGGAAGACGGAGCTCGCCGAAGTAAAGGCTCAGGTCGATGGCGCCAAGGCCGAGACCGTCGAGTTGCAGGCAACGCTGGGCCGTCTCCAGGGGTTGCAGGCCAACGCCGCTAAGTTCGAGGCACGGCTGGCCGAGATCAGAGACCTGGTGCCGCAGGACAACCAGGTCCCGAACTTCATCTTCCAGGTGCAGGACGAGGCAAACCGCTCCGGCGTCGGATTCGTTGAGATCACTCCGGAGTTGCCCAAGCCTCCTCCCGAGGGTGCGGCCGTTGCGGAGGTCCGGGTGGCGATAAGGGCGTCCGGTGGTTACTTCGCCATTCAGGACTTCGTCCGGCGCCTGTACGGTCTGGACCGAGCCCTTCGCCTCGACAACTTCACCATGACGGCGGACGAGCGGGATGGTGAGGACTCGGGTCCGATAAACATCAACCTGCAGGCAACCACGCGCATCTTCTTCGAGCTTCCGGAAGGTGCGGCGCCGGCGACATCGACAACGACGACGACCGCGCCGGCCGACGCCGCGGCCACGGGCTAGACAAGGGACCGGGGGCGGCTATGGAGAGCACAACGGAAACCATGACGAGATCACGTCGAACGCGTGAGGAATCGGGGCGCCTGAAGAGGTCCGTAACGTGGGGCCTCGTCCTCGCCCTTGCGGCAAGCGGAGTTTGGGTGTTGTTCCTCCGAGGCGGAGAGCCGTCTCGGAGGATCGACCTCCCCAAGCCCGGAGAGATAAGCACCGGCGCAGCCGCCCCCGGACAGTCCGCCAAGTCGGGGAAGGTTACGGCGGCGCCGATCGAGACATTCAAGGTGTTTGCGCCGAAGGATCCTTTCGATCCGTTAGTGCAGTCCCAGTCGGCGGCCCCCTCTGCAGGAGCCAAGAGCGCGGGCGGCGAAGTAAGTCGTGTCGGAAACCACGCGGTGAAGCTGGCCGGGATCATTGATTCGACGTCTGTTCGGATTACCGTCGACGGGAGCGAGTATCTCGTGGGACTGCAAGAGACGTTTGCCGAGTCCTTCAAGCTATTGACCATCGGCCCACGCTGCGTGGCGCTTCTTCACGGCGACGAGCAGCTCACGCTGTGCTAGTTGCGATGAGTTCCCTACGTGCCGTTTGTCACGTCCGTCATAGGCTATTTTGCCTATCTTTACCAAGGTTGGAAGTTATTACCTGTCAGTCAGATCTCTAGTCACCTAATGTAGCGGATTGACTCCGCTGCGCGATCACATTGGTGAACATGCTCCCTTCCCACAGCCGCCCAATTGAGCATCCATCACCGGTCACCGCCGCCGCCGCCACCCTGTGGACGTTGGGCGTGCCGGCGGTCACACTCATCCTTCTGCTCGTCGCCACCGGTTCTCATGCGCCGGCGGTTCTGGCAGGCGGAGTCACGGGGGTGGCCTCGCTTGGTGCGATCGGGATCGGGACCCGCTGGTGGCGCACACGTCCCGAGTCGAGGTCACTGACGTTCGCACAGTTGATGATGTGGACCTGGCTTCGCCGAGCTCGGGCTCTCCGCACGCTGGAGGGAACGCTGAAGGTGCTGGACGGCGGTGCGCCCGGCAATCAGCTCAAGGTGCTGCAAGAGCTGTCCCCGGCCCTGGAGATCAAGGATCGCTACACGCACGGACACTCCCGCCGGGTCGAGCGCCACGTGGTCCGAACCGCGATTGAGCTGAGTCCCGACCTGCATGAGCAGGAAATCAAAGATCTCGCCCTCGCCGCCACGCTGCACGACGTCGGCAAGATCGAGGTTCCCGACGCTATCCTGCAAAAGGCCGGCGCGCTCACGCTCCGGGAACAGGCCATCGTGAAGTGGCATACGGTCGCCGGTGCCCGCCTCGTGGCGAAGACCGGCAATCCGCGCGTGGCGCAGGCGGTGCTCCACCACCACGAGTCGTGGGACGGCAGCGGCTACCCGCACGGACTGAGTGGTGAGGACATCCCCCTGTTTGCCCGCATCATCGCCGTGGCCGACGCCTTCGATGCCATGTCGTCGTCGCGACCCTACCGGGCCAGCCTTGGTCCCGACCGAGCTGTCGAGATTCTGAAGGCCGAGTCCGGCCGACAGTTTGATCCGCGTGTGGTCGAGGCCTTCCTCCGAGCATTGCCGAAGCGTGCCTCCATCGCAATACTCGTCCCCGGAATCGGCCATGCCCTGCGAGAGGCGGCTGCTTGGGGGCGGCGAGTAGGTTTGCCATCCACGGCACCGGCGGCCGGAGGAATGGTCGTCGCGGCAGTTGTGAGCGCGGGCATGGTGTCCCTACCCCCGCGTTCTTCGGCGGTCCAGCCTCCTCCGACTGCGGATGCTGGAGGGCAAACGCATGAATCCAGCGTCGCGGCCGGAGATTCCGTTCAAAGCGGCCCCACAGGTCGCCGAGTCAAACTTAGGGGTGGCCACACACTGAGGCTCGCAAGTGCCGCAATAAATGCTCACGGCCTGGACTCTCCCGAGGATACGTGGCCGCAGGGCCCAGACAGCTCCGGGTCGGTTGATCAGCCTCTCCCGTCTGGAAGTGACCCCGGGCCGGGTCCCCAGCCGTCCCCACCGGGTCCCCAGCCGTCCCCGCCGTCAGATCCCGAGCCGGACCCGGCTCCTTCGCCCGAGCCGCCGACTCCGTCCGAGCCCTCGGGGGAGCCCGACGGCGGAAGCGGAGATTCGGGGGGAGGTTCGGGGGAAGCCGACCCCCCGGATGAAGGTGGCGACTCCGGGCCCGGCAAGGGCGACCCCCAGCCGGACAAAGGCAAAGACTGCGAGAAGCCGCCCGCCAGCGACGGCAACGACAAACACTGCGGCAGCCCTTGATCTGGGGTTAAGCCAAGCCCATACTTGAGCATGCGATGCGCATGTGGCATGCTGAGCACATGTCCAAGATGCTTCAGGTCCGTGATGTTCCCGAGCGGCTGCACCGCGAGCTTGTCCGCCGCGCGAAGGCTCGAGGCCAGACGCTGACAGATTTTGTGAAGGACCTGTTGGAGCGAGAAGTGGCGCGGCCACCCGCGGACGAGGTATTCGATCGGATCGAACAACGAAAGCCGGTACATCTCTCAAAAACTCCCGCCGACCTCATTAGGCAAGACCGCGAGGAGCGTGACCCCTCCTGACGGTTGTCCCGGATGCTTCCGCGCTCGTGGACTACGTACTTCAGACCGAGCGGGGCGACCGGGTTTCCCACGTCATCCGCCCGCAAAGCGTCAATCTGTCGATTCCTGCGCTGTGCGATGTCGAGTTCGCATCCGCAATTAGGCGAAGTCTCCGCATTGGTGAGATCGAATCGCTCAGAGCAGAAGAGGCAATGAATGACTACCTTGATCTTCCTCTGGCCCGCTTTGGCCACACAAAATTGCTGGAGGGCGTTCTAGCCTTACGAGAGAACTTCTCCGCATACGACGCCACGTACGTGGTCCTTGCTCAACAGCTGGGGGCCAAGCTACTGACGACCGACAGAAGGCTGGCGGCCGGCATTAGTGCCCACCCAGAGCTAGGGGTTGCTCTGGCCGGCTGAACTTGCGTGGCCGAGGGCTTTCCGTTTGCAGTCTCACGAGACTGAAATGCGACAAATGGCGACAAGAATGAAATGAGGCGATCAACTCGCCCGGCGCATCATCGGATCCCCCTCGGTGAGGTGCGAAGATCACTCCATGGCGCGCCTTAGATATCTGACCGCGGGGGAGTCGCACGGGCCCGGCCTTGTCGCGATTCTCGAAGGTCTCCCCGCCGGGCTTTCTGTCTCCCTCAAAGCCATCGGGGACGAGCTCACGCGGCGCCGTCACGGGTACGGACGCGGCCCGCGCATGAAGATAGAGAAGGACTCGTTTGAGATCCTTTCCGGTGTTCGATCCGGACTCACTTTGGGATCTCCGGTCGCAATCGTCATTCGCAATAGCGAGTACGCCGACAAGTGGGCTCACGTGATGCCCATAGAGGGGGAGTCCCGGGGCCGTGAACTGACGAGGCCTCGCCCCGGGCATGCCGACCTCCCGGGCATGCTCAAGTACGGCTTTGACGACGCGCGCAACGTCCTCGAACGCGCCAGCGCCCGCGAGACCGCGGCGCGCTCCGCCGTCGGGACTCTCGCGCGAGCGCTCCTCGCCCAGATCGGGATCGAGATCGTCTCCCACGTGGTGCGCATCGGGTCTGCAGCGGTTCCGGAGGACGCGCCGACACCCGGACCTGCGGACCTCGAAGCAATCGATGCCTCGCCGGTCCGCTGTTTCCATGCGGACACAACCGAGGAGATGACGAAAGCCATCGACGAGGCGGGGGAGGCGGGCGATTCGCTTGGAGGCGTAGTGGAGGTCCTTGCTTTCGGTGTCCCGGCGGGTCTCGGGTCGCACGTGCACTGGGACCGCAAACTCGACGGCCGCCTGGGAGGCGCGCTGATGGCGGTGCCGGCGATCAAAGGAGTAGAGGTTGGGGACGGATTCGCTCTCGCGGCGCGCCGGGGCACGGTGGCACACGACGAGATCAATCCCGATTTCACCCGCACCACTAATCGGTCCGGTGGCACCGAGGGGGGCATGACGACGGGAGACACGCTGCGCGTGCGCGCTGCGATGAAACCACTGTCGACCTTGAAACGGCGGCTTCGAACGGTGGACATGGCGACGGGCGAGTCCGCCGAAGCGTTCCAGGAACGAACCGATGTGTGTGCGGTTCCGGCGGCGGCAGTGGTGTGCGAATCGGTCGTCGCCCTCGTCCTGGCCGATGCGGTCCTCGAGACGTTCCCCGCCGACACCATCGATGACCTCCAGGAGGCCGTTGCGAGCCACCGGGCGCGGATCCGCGAGCGCGGAGGGCGCGCCGGGTGATAGTTCTCGTCGGCTTCATGGGGGCGGGCAAATCGACGGTGGGGCAGCTGCTGGCCGAAGAACTCGGAACCAAGTTCATCGATGCTGACGACGAGGTTGAGCGGACGGCCGGTGTTTCGATCAGAGAGATCTTCGAGACATGGGGGGAACAGGGATTCCGGCAGTTCGAGCGCGGAGCGGTCGCCGACGCATTGAGGCGCAACGCCGGAGTAGCTGCCGTCGGCGGGGGTGCACTCGGTGATCCGGGAACGCGCGATCTTCTCAAGAGCCATCCGGATGTGAAGGTCGTGTACCTCAAGGTGGGACTCGATGAGGCGCTCCGGCGCGTCGGCGGTGACTCCGCTCGCCCCATGCTCGCGTCCGGGGACCCGAAGATCCTGTACGAGGAACGAAAAGCTCACTACGAAGACGTCGCGAGCATCGATATCGATACCGATGCTCGGCCGCCGACCGCAGTCGCCCGCGAGATCGCGGCCCTACTCGTGACGGGCTCGGGCGGCAAGCGCGACATCCCTCTCCGCCGGATAGCGGTTACGACGCCGTCGGCCTCATATGAGGTCTTGGTCGGCTCCGGGATGGCCGGTCACATCGCGGGCCTGGTCCCTGATATCGAACGCGCCGAGCAGGCTTTTGTGATCACCCACCCGGAGCTCGGCGGCCTCGCCGACGCATGTGCCCGGAGCTTCGAGGAAGCCGGCTTGCGCGTCAACACGCTGAGAGCCCCTTCGGGAGAGCCGACGAAGTCCCTCGCCACGGCCGGGCGGCTGTCCGAGGAGCTTGCGGACCTCGCGGCCCATCGCAACGACGTTGTGGTGGCAGTCGGTGGGGGAGTCATCACCGACCTCGCCGGTTTTGTTGCCTCTACGTTCAATCGGGGGATGCCGTTTGTTCACGTCCCGACGACTCTTCTGGCGCAGGTCGACGCTGCGATCGGGGGTAAGACCGGAGTCAACTTGCCCCAGGGGAAGAACCTCGTCGGCACGTTCCACCAGCCCAAACTTGTGGTGTGTGACGTGGCGACGCTGGGGACCCTTCCGGTCCCCGAACTGCGCGCCGGACTTGCGGAAGTGGCGAAGTATGGGTTCATCGCGGACCCCGAATTGCTCGAGGTGCTCGAGAGCAAGGCTTCCGACCTGCTCGGTGGGGAGCCTCATCTCCTTGCTGATGTAATCGCCCGCTCGGTCGAGATCAAGGCGGCCGTGGTCTCCGCCGACGAACGGGAGCGCGGGGGGCGCGAAGTCCTCAACTACGGCCATACGTTTGCGCACGCGATCGAGCATTCCGCAGGCTACGAGGGCATTCGCCACGGCGAGGCTGTGGCCATCGGTATGATGGCGGCCGCGCATCTGGCCCATGGCCTCGACCGCATAGACACAGGAGTCGTTGCGGCGCACCGAAGGGTGCTTCAGGCCCTGGAGCTTCCGGTCACGGCTTCACTCGACTACGACACGCTGCACGAAGCGTGGCTCCGCGACAAGAAGTATCAGGGAGGCGTACGTTTTGTCCTGCTCGGCGAAATGGGGCGCGCCGAGCCCGGAATCACCGCCCCCAAAGAGGCGGTTGAGGAGGCACTGAAGAGGTTGTCCGCTTGAAGATCCTCGTTGTTCATGGTCCGAACCTGA
>Ga0299907_10000241_pt1 | contig 24971 bp, 23 predicted proteins | sample RVTome_16_FD_198680 | JGI IMG/M metagenome (GOLD analysis project Ga0299907, IMG submission 198680) | Soil microbial communities from uranium-contaminated site in the Upper Colorado River Basin, Wyoming, United States - RVT152D67 (version 2) ...
GGCGTGGAACGCCGTCGGCGACCACGACTCGTTGCGCGTGACCTGCACGACCGGGCACACCTCGCGGCAGAACTTGTGGCCGGAGGAGAAGCAGTTGTAGGAGCCGTTGTGCCACTCCGCGAGGAACTGCGCCGTGCGCTTGTCGCGTCCCGGCGCCGCCGGCGGGGCGACCGCCACGGTGTCCGGCTGGGCGTCCCACGGTTCGTCGCCGTTGCCCGATCCCGGCGTGTACGGCTCGGCCAACGACCGTCGCTGGTCGTCCGTCTCCGTCATGTGCCCCGAACCCCTCGAGAGCAAGACGAGCCGACCGAGCGTCAGCCCGCGCCGTCACGGTAGCCCGTCGGCAGTGGCGGCGCGATGGCCTCCTAGCTGTGATCCACCAGCCCGGCCAGGCCGTGCATGGCGTACTTCACCAGCCACTCATGCACTGCCGAGCGGCTCACCCCATAGCGGCGGGCCACCTCTGTGACCTTGGCGCCGTCGTTGAGGACTTCCGGGACGGCCTGATAGCGCTGCTCCACCAGCCCCAACTCCACGAGCACGACCGGCCTCCTTCGCATCTGCGGGCGCGACAACCCACAGCCAAGAAGGAGGCACCGACGAGCAGGTTGACCCCTCGAACGTGTCGCCCAGCTACCAGAGCCAGTGTCGCCCAGGTACCGGAACCGCGTCTCAGAAGTGTCGCCCAGCTACCGGAGCCACGGTGTCCAGCATGAACCGGGCTCGCACAGTCCTCGGCCGGAGGACACGTTAGAAGAAACGTTGGACGTCGTCCCCGGAACGACCAGAGCCGGTGCGGCTGCACCGGCTCTGAGCTGGACTTTCGTTGGTGGCGGGGGCGGGATTTGAACCCGCGACCTTCGGGTTATGAGCCACCAGCCCGTAGTGTCATGCGGTGCCGGCAGGTGTGCCGTAGTGCCGGTGAGCAGGGCTTTCTCGTCTGCGGCGGTTCGAGATGTGCGGTCTCGTGTCCGGCGGTTGCAACCATTCGGGTTGCAAAATGGTTGCACGGCCGGTCTGGTGGTGCAGCTGGGGTTGACGTCCCGTCGACTGTCGAGAAGCCGGGGTTCACCGTTGAGGGCGGTGAGATCAGGGAACGCGAACGCTCGCGGGTTGGGATGGGCGGCGGCCGAGGCATCCGTCTCCAGCATCACGGAGGCTCCGTCGACCGCCGCAGAAGCGCCGATCGGTGCTCAGCCACGGCGCGACCGCCCGACGTTCTGGTGCAGATGATCTGTGCTCGCGTTCTGGCGCGTTCCGCCTGTTCGCAGAGCGCGCGAGATCGGCAGATATGCGCTACCAGCGTGACGGTTGGCTCGGGTGCGGAACGGCTATCTGATTCGTCGGGAATGCCGGCGCGAGCTGGCAGACTTGGGTCAGCCCGGCACGCCGAGGAACTCAAACACGGCATGCAGGAACTGCGGTTTGCCGGTATCCATCGCGACGTGTTGTTGGCCTGGCATGACGATCGTGCGGGCGTTGGGAAGCGCCGCTTCAAGCAGGGCGGTCGGCTCCTCTGACCAATCCGTGTCGCCGCCACGCAGCAACAGCACGGGGACCTTCACTTCGGAGACCGCCGAGGCATCGAACTGGTAGGCGACGGTGGCCCGAAACTCGCGGGGAATCGTGCGTACCGCGTTCAGCCGAGCCTGCCAGACCGGCAGCTCGCGCAATGTCGACAGTTGATCCGCGGGAACTCCGACTATGTCTGTGAAAAACGATGCCAAGACGGCTTCGCGTTCTCCTCGGTCGATCCCGTCCTGCGCCTTCGCCAGCCACGCCTCGTCCGGTGCGATTGCACCACCGACGGGCGGTTCGTACAGGAGCAGCTTGGCGATACCCGAGGTGCGCCGCGCCGCCTCCAACGCACAGAAACCACCATAGGAGTGACCCAAGACGACGACATCGCGACCGATCGAGTCGACAACCGCGGCAACGTCATCAAACTCCGCTTCCATACGGTACGGCTCGGCATCTCCACTCTCACCCCGGCCGCGACGGTCCATCGTGTACACGGTGAAGTGCACGCCCAACTCGGAGCGCACTGCGTCCCATCGTGAGTGATCCGCCGCGGTCCCGTGCACCAAGACGAGCGCAGGCCCACTCCCACTTGACCAAACCGCGATCTCGACCCCATCGCTGGAGCGGACACCTCTCATCGGGTCGCCTGCCATCGCACCCTCCCCCTTTCGCGGTGACGCCATGAGCGAAGGTAGCAACCCTCGTCGGCGGACGCGCACGCCAAAGCAGCTCGCCTCTCTCGCCTCGCCACGATGCACCTGCACCGCGCCACGCCCACCAAACACGAAACGCGGAGCGCGACCTTTCGTCGGCAAGTAGCGCCGATTGCCCGCTACGGGCGGGCCTCGCCTATCCGATCGTCAGCACAGAACGACGAAGCGCGAGATCGGCTGCAGTTATGGCGCGCCTATGGATCTACGATCAGGCGCGTGCTGCGTTTCGTTCGGTTCGTGCTCCTCACCGTGATGACGCTTCTAGCGCTCGGCCTCGTGATAGCCGTCGGTACGCCCGAGACAGGACCACTCGAGAAGGCCGTTGCCGCCCTCGCCATCGTTGCTGTGGTCGCCGCCGCCGGACCCGTGCGCAGGATCGGCTCCGCCACATAGCGCCCAGACGACAGGGCACCGAGCGGCAGATAGGGCGCGTCAGAGCGCCCCCCGTTATGACTACTTGCATGTGGTTGGCGCAGACTCGCCGGAGAAACGGTCTGCGATCCAGTGGACGACATCGGTGCACGCGACGGGCCTCACGCACGCTTGTCGGAGGCTCAGTCGTCGTGGTGGTCGTCGTCGAGCGGCTGCCAGTCGGGGGCTGCATCGAAGGCCGGGTTGTTGGTCCGGTTCACCTGGTTGCTGCCGTCGGCGCGCATCGTGAAGATCTCCGCGTTGTCCTCGGTCCCGGGGGTGACATCGCGGAAGCTGGAGAAGGCGATCTGGCGGCCATCCGGCGACCAGGCGGGAAGGAAGTCGGAAAGATCGTCGAAGGTCAGCCTGGTTTGGTCGCGGCCGTCGGCGCGCATCGTGTAGATCTCGACCTGGAACGGCGTCTCCGGGACGGCATCCCGCTCGCTGCTGAAGGCGATCTTTCGGGCGTCAGGCGACCAGCTCGCGTCGCCGTCGAACTGATCATTGAACGTGAGCTGCCGCACGCCCGAGCCGTTCGGCCTCATCGTGTAGATCTCGCCGTCGCCGTCGCGCTCGCTGGTGAAGGCGATTCTGCGACCATCGGGGGACCAGTCCGGATCGAAGTCCTGGACGCCGCGCGAGTTCGTGAGGTTGCGCTCGTGGGCGCCGTTGGCGCGCATCGTGAAGATGTCGAAGTCGAGCTGCCCGCGAACGGGGTCGAAGTCCCTTTGGAAGACGATCCTCTTGCCGTTCGGCGACCAGACGGGGGCCTCGTCGTCGAGAGCGTTGAAGGTGATCTGCGACTGGTTTGACCCGTCCGGGTCCATCACGAAGATCTCGAAGTCGGGCCCGGGGAAGCCCGGGGGCGTGGGATTGGTCGGTGTCTCGCGATCGCTCATGAACGCGATCTTCTTCCCGTCGGCCCGCCAGCTCGCACGAAAGTCAAAAGCCTCGGAGCTGGCGGTCAGGTTGACTTGGTTGCTCCCGTTCGGGCTCATCGTCCAGATATCGAGGTCGCCGTCGTCGCGGTCGAACGCGATCTTGCCGTTGTCGCCCGGGAACGCCCCGAGCGCCGGTGAAACCCCCGTCGCAAGTCCTCCCAGGGAGATGACCGCCAGGGCGCACAGAATGCGTGTCATGCTCACCCTCCCCCGGGTCGGGACGGCGGGAGAACCTACCCGCCATTTGATGAGTGTGCGCCGAAGACATTACCGGTCGATTAGCGACTGTGGTGGGTTGACCGCTTCCCAGAACGGACAGGTCCTCGGGCTGCGCACCGGCGACACCGCAGAAGGCGCGTATTGCCCGCTCTGGAGCGATTTCGCGGGCCAGACGTACGGCCGGCGGCCTCTGATGACTGCTGGGGCTGCCTGACCGGTCCCGGCCACTGGAGCCTAGGCTCGACGCCTGGAGGTTCCACCGTGGACGTTTCCATCTCGACAAGCACCACGCTCGTCACGCGACACGAGCTGTTCAGCACCAACGAGCAGTTGGCGTTGGCCGGGTTCCTGGCCGGCTACAGCGGCCTGACCCGCGACGCCTACACGCTCGATCTGCGCCAGTACGTAGCGTCCAGCGGTGCGGCGCTCGTCCGGAGGTTCGTCTCGACACTCTCAGCCCGGACAACGCCGTCCGTGTGGAGCTCCGCACCTGCGTAGACGAGTAGAGATCGCCGTCACTTTGCACTGCGCGAGCTACTCGACCATCGTCACGCAAGCCGCCCGATCTAGGCGGCGCTGAGCAGGTAGCGGGTGCCGACCACGCTGGGCGCGTAGCCGGTCGGGCTGAACGCGTCGGCGAGTGCGGCGGCGGCTCGCCATCCGGTGCAGTGCCCGGGGGCGACGATCCGGGGCACAACGATGTCTCTCAGGTCGCGCACGGTCGGCTCTATGCGGTCTTCCACGGTCGTGCCAGCGAGGTGGTAGCCGCCGAGCAGGAGGTCGATCGGCTGGCTCGGCTGAAGCCGTCGTGCCTCGAGCCCGACGTTGACGACACCCGCGTGGGAGCACGCGGTGAGCACGGACGTGCCTCGGCCGGCGACGTTGGCGATAAGCAGGCGCTCGTCGTGGATCTCCGGGTCGAGAGTCACCCGCTCGCCGCGCCAACTGTGGTGTCCCGACAACCCGGTCTCATAGCTGGTCTGGCGCGGAATGCCTCCGCTCGAGACGAAGAGGTCGGCCACGGAGTGCACGTCGCTGTGAGCGACGACCTGGCCGCCGGCTGTCTCGATGGCTTCGATCGTCGGCTCGGGCGGGAGCATCGCGAAGATGTCGAGTGGGGTGAGGATCCCGCGTTGGTCGGGACGGTCGGGGTGCACATCGACCACGAGCGGTGCGCGACCGGCGCTGCGGCGCGCCTCGGAGATGGCGGCGACGACGGTCGGGATGCCACCCGAGTGGTCCCAGTGCCAGTGCGACAGGAACAGGACCTCGATGCTCGAGAGGTCGACGGACAGGCGCTCGGCGTTCGCGAGCCAGACGTCGCTGTAGGGACCGACGTCGAAGAGCACCGTTGCCGTACGCTCGCCCCTGCGGGCTGTCGCGAGGGCCGAGAAGCCGTGACAGGCGACGCAGAGGTGGTCGAAGCCGACGACGCAGTCGTGCCCGTCGTGCTGACCGCTCGGCGGGATCCCGCCAAGGAGGTAGGCCATCTCAGGAAGCTGCGGCATGCCGGGGCCGATGCTCGAGAGCGTGTCGGTCGCGTTGTCGACGACGATCGTGATGGTGAGCTCGTCGAGCGCCGATGCCTCGTCCGGGTCAGTGCTCATCGACTCATGGTCCCAGAACCGGCGCCGACGGTCTCGGCGCCGTGACACTTACCGGCGCTCCACGTGCAGCCGAAGGCCGTCCGCGACCGTGCCGCCGCACGTCAGTACGGCGTCGAAGCACATCAGGCAGACGGTCAAACCCGGCGTCGTCGGGCACGGCGAGGCGGACCCTGCCGTGCAGACCGAACGACCTGCATCGCCGACCACACGCGTCGGTGTCGCGGGCGGCGAGTGGCGGGGGTGGCGGAGGTCGTACTGCTCGATGCCTCACGCCGGCACCTGGCGGGCGAGGCCGCTGCACGCCACAGCACCGCTGGCCGCAGCGGCGAGGACCACGACACGACCGAGCCGAGGGCGTGATCCCCAGCCGGCGAGGGTGGCGGCCACGTCCCCGGCGTCAGCGAGCGCGGATGCCTCGAGCCATCCTCGTACCGGTGAGCGGTGGCGGTGGGCCAGCAGCGTCCCGAGGCCAAGGGCGACGTCGCGGGCCCCGAGGGCACGGGCCAAGGTCCTTGTCGACGCACGGCCGGCATCTGTTCCGACCCAGGGACGCGACGGCAGCGTCGGAGCCGCGAAGGCAACGACACCGAGGGCGGTGCGCACCCACGCAAGTACCTGCACCGCATGGTCCCTGCGCAGATCCGAGAGTGCGAGCACGCCGTCAAGCTAGTGGGTCCGTGTCCCTACCAGAGCCAACCGAACCGTGCTCCTCGGTACATGGCGGACCACGTGCGGGGGCCTGGGCGGCTGAGCTGGTGGATCGAGGCCAAGTACGCGAGCAGCAACGCGTACGCGCCCAGGACGAAGCCGCGCCCCAACATTGACGATCGAGGTACAGCGCGACCGCGGTGCCGATGAGCGCAATGGCAAGCACGATCTCGAAGCATGCACCCATCAACACCTGAGTGTCGGCGCCACACCGGCGGCTGTCCCGCGGGTGGATCCGCTCGTCGCCATGTATTGGTCTCGCGAGCCCGCCCGATTCGGCGATCTGGACTGTGAGCTAGCGGTGGCGAGCGGGATGGGCTGGACCACTCTGACCGTGCACCGACGACCGTGGGATCGCTACTGGAGGAACCGCAATCCCGGCACGGCTAGAGCTCGATACCGAGGCTTCGGTCGATGCCGAGGCTTCGGTCTGCGCCGCGTTCAAGTTGGAGGGCGTCGAGGCGCTGGAGCATCTCGGCGGTCTCAACGGATGCTTCCACGGATGCCGCCCAGTTGCGGTACTGGATGCCGTCGACGGGCGGCTGGTGTAGGTCCTGGGAGTCGACGGCCCATTGTTCTCGGTAGGCCTCGATGCGGCTGGCGGCTCGGGTCCACCGGGTTCGGCCTGGGTCGTCGTCGGGGGCGGGACCGAGCAGGTTGACCAGGTGCTGGGGCTGGGTCGCGGTGGCTTGTAGGCCGAGGGCTTGGCGCCGGCTGGCGACCTGTCGGGCGAGTTGGTCGCGGTAGGTGAGGGTGTCGCGGTGCTGTTCGAGCCAGGCGTCGCGCTGGCTGGCGGCCTGTTCGAGTTGGTGTTGTCGTTCGTCGAGTTGGCAGAGTCGGCGCCGGTCGTCACGGCTGGTTCGGGTGAGCACGCCAGGGCGGGCGTGGCGCTCGAGGTGGGCGCGCCGGGCGGCGAGCCGCTGAAGCTCCAGCGACGGATCCGGTGGGGTCTCCCGGCGGATCGAAGCGTTGAGGTTGGCGAGCCTGGGGGCGAGAAAGGCGAGGGACTCGGATGCGGCGAGCGTCTCGCGGAGCACATCGAGGGCGGCCTGTTCCGCCGACACCCGCCCGAGGGCGGCGGCGAGCGCTTCGGCGGCGGTCGGCGCCGGGTCGTGGTGGTCGGGGTCGAGGTCGTCGCACACCACCAGAGCGGTGTTGTGGTGGCGGCCTCGGGTCATGCCGACGTAGAGGGCTTCGGCGGTGGTCGCCTGGTCGGCGACCAGCACGGCCCGGTCGACGGTGACGCCTTGGGCCTTGTGGACGGTGAGGGCGTAGGCGAGAGCGACGTCGGCGGCGACGTAGTCGGTGGGAAGCACCACGCGGCCGTGTCCGCCGATATGGGACACGGTCAGCGAGCCGTCCGGACGCCGGTGGGTGACGGCCCAGCGGTCGCCGTTGCGGACCCAGCCACCTGCAGAGGTGATCAACCGCCGGTCGTTGCGGGTGGTGACGATCTCGTCGCCGACGCCCACGGCCTGACCGCCGGCACGGACCCCGGCCGGCTCGACCTCGCCGGCGGCCACCCGGTGGGCCCGGATCCGGCGGGCGGCGGCGTCGACGGTGGCGTGATCGGTGGCACACACCACCACCGATTGGCCCGCCGCTCGGGCGTCAACCCAGGCGGCGAAGGCGGCGTCGAGGACCCCGAGGCGGTCACAGGCGCGGATGCGGCCGTGCTGGTCATAGGTGGCGATCACCCTGGGGTCGCGGGAACGGAGCCGCAGGCTGGCGTGGCGTTCCCAGTCGTGGCTGAAACGCCGGACGCCGGACAGCTCCACGGCTCGGATGTCGGCCAGCAGCCGGAACAGTCCGCCGGCTTCGACCGCACCGAGCTGGGCGTGGTCACCGACCAGCACCAGCTTCGCCTGCGCCCGCGCGGCCAGGAGGGCGAGGCGGGCCAGGTCCCGGCTGGCCACCATGCCGGCCTCATCCACCACGACCACCTCCCCCCGACCAAGCCGCCACTGCTGGCCGGGTCCGCCGGGCCGGTCGTGCTCGAACAGCAGCTTGGCGACCGTTTCGGCGGGGATGCCGGCTTCGGCCTGCAGCACCCCGGCCGCCACCGCAGACGCAGCCAGGCCCCGGACGGGGATGCCGCTGGTCTGCCACGCCCGGGCGGCCGCGCCCATGGTGCGGGACTTGCCGGTCCCCGCCGGGCCCACCACACAGATGACCGCGTCGCCGTCCTGGGTCACGTCCCGCACCGCCGCGGCCTGATCGGCACCCAGACCCGCCCCGGCGATGGCCGCGTCGACGGCGGCCAGCTGCGCGACCCCTCGGCGGTCCGGCGGTTGGGCGGCGAGGTCGAGGACGTGTTGTTCGACGCTGAGGGTGTCGAGGGTGGTGAAGCGGGCGGCGCCGTGGCGCTCGAACACCGACAGGCCATCCCGTCGCCGCAGATCGGTGGGCGGGGCGGGCTCCGGGGCGGCCAGGCGCACCACCTCCGGCTGGGCCAGCACCTGCTCGGCGGTGGCCTCGATCCACTGGCGGGACGCCGCCGCGTCACCCAGATCGATCGGGACAAGGCGGGCGGCGGCACGCACCACATCACGCCGGGACCACGTCGACAGCGACCGCGACAGGTCCTCGAGCACTGCACCAGCCGCCGCCGGCTGCTCCAGTGCGGGTAGCGGCCGGCGGTGGACGACCTCGTCGATCCACCGATCCGGGTCCCAGCCGGCAGCCACGGCTTCGGCGCGCCACCGGTCGAACAGGCCCTCATCGGCCCCGTCGCCGTTCTTCGCGGTGCGGGTCTCTAGCACCGCCACCTCATAGATGCGCCGGCGACCCTTCGGGGTCAGCTCTCGACCCAGCTTCGCTTCGGCCTCGGCGATCAGCTCCCGCGCCCGCGCTTCCACCGCCGCTGTCCGTTTCGAGAACAGCGCGCACAGGTCGCTGGGGACACCACGGATCTCGGCCTGTCCGTGGCGGTCCACCGGCGTCCAGACGACGCTGAGCCGGTTCGCCAGTTCCACGCGCAGCGCGGCCTGGTACACCATGCCGGCGGTCTTCAACTCGCGGTGCAGCGCCCGCGAGTCGAGCGCCCGCCAGACGCCATCGGTGCAGCGCACGCGTCCGGAAACCAGGACATGGGTGTGCAGCTGCGGGTCACCGGCCCGCGACGAGCGATGCACGAACGCCGCCGCCAGGAGCCCCTCGGTGTCGACCTGGCGCACACCCCCCTTGCCCTGCCGGCTGAACGCAGCGTGGTCCTCCAGGTAGTCGAGCCCCCCGGCCACGGCGGCGTCGTGCGCGTCGCGCACCTCCAGGCCGACCTCGCCACCGACCGTGGCCCACAATGCCGACACGGACTTCGGGGCCGAGAACGTGAGATCCCACCCGGTCACGCGGTCCGCACCATCGCGTACCCGGTACGGCTCGCCCAGGGAGTCCCCCGTGCGCGGGTGGACGCCGTCGAACAGGCGCACCAGCTCGTCCTCGGCGACCTCCCCGCGCAGGCCGGCCGCGGCCGACCCCCGACCCACCCATAGGCCCGGCGCCTCGCCCCGGCCCGCGTAGTAGTCATCCAACCCGCGCGCCACCGTGTCCGTGTAGTAAGACACGGTCAACGGGGTGATCTTCCCCCGGCTCAACACCGCCCACCGTCCACCAGGCAGCGGGCCGCCGGGACGGCGGCCCCAACTCCCGGCACCGCAGGGTGCCAATGTCTGCGCTCGCTTTCGGCTTCGCGGTCGTCCGGGCTCCGTGGCCCGGGTTCCGGGTTCCCCGGCTTCGCGCGTTCCGGCTTCCGCGGCTTCGCGGGTTCCGCGTTCTGCCGCGTCGCGGGCTCAGGCTTCGGAGGGTTCGCGGTCTTGGCCCGGCCGGTCATCGCCGTCCCGCGCCTGGCAGCTCGAACAGCGAGGGCTGGGCGTCGTCGCGTATGGCGCCGGGCTTGACGCGATCTCGTCGCGTCGGACGCGGCGGCGCACGGAAAACAGGCTCAGCCACAACGCCGACCCCGTCGAGGCGGTCGGCGGCGACGACGTAGACCGAGTGGGCGAAGATGCCGCGTGCGGCATCGCGCCGATCCTGTCGTCGCACAAGCCCGATGGATGCGAGGCGACGCAGCGCCGTCGCGGCCGTGTCCTTGCTGATGCCGAGGCGCTGGGCAATGGCCCGCGTGCTGGCCTGGGTGGTGAACTCCGACCCGGTCGACTCCGCGTCGAGGAGCAACTCCTCGAGCACCGCCCACGCGGTGAGGCCGACGGATCGACGAAGCGCTCGAGCGCTGGAGGTGATCACCAGCGACCGCTCCCCGGCCGGCCCCGGCACGGCTGCTACTGCCCGCTGGCTCGGGCGTCGACACCTAGCTCGAGCAGTCGACGCAGCGCGTCGCGAGGCACCCGTAGCGACCGTCCGAGCGTCACAACCGGGAGGCCGTGCCGGCCGCCGCTTTCGCGCCACTGCCGGGCCAGCTCGTAGGCAGCCCCTCGGCTGATGCGCAGAACTCCGGCGGCTTCCTCGACCGTGAGCACATCCGGCAGCTCGTCGAGCGACGGCGGCTGCCGTACGACACGGAGATCCCCACGCTCTGCCATCGCCCGGAAACTACGCCCTTGTCATTTCGTCGTCAACTAGTAGATTGGTGGTCCGTGGACTCATTGACACTCAGCGGTACGCACGGTCACTGGACGGACTAGGTATGCGCAAGAAAACCGAGAAAAGCGCAAACCAACACAAGCCTTCGCTCCCCTACCTCGGGCTCACCCCCAACCAGGTAGTGGCATTCAACCTGGCCCGCGCCCGCGAGTGGAGAGGGTGGACGCAGGACGAGGCCGCCGAGGCGCTCGAGCCCTACCTCGGGAAACGGTGGTCCAAGGCCAGCGTTTCCCAAGCCGAACGCTCGGTCGCCGGCCGTTTCATCCGACAGTTCGACGCCGACGAGATCGTCGCCTTCGCCCGCGCTTTCGACCTCCCGATCGGATGGTTCTTCATGCCGCCACCCCCGTGGTCCGACCAACCCGGAACCCCGGTGAAGCTGTCCACGCCCGACGCCCAGCAGTTCGGCACCGCCCTGGCCGAACTCGTCGACCTCGTGTTCGGCACCGAGGAGCAACAGGCGACGCTCGTGCTGCGGTTCCAGTCCTGGCTCGAGCAGCGCCCCCCGCAGCTCACCGCCGCCCAGCAGCGGATCACGGCGATGGTCCAAGCACGCATCGAGGCCCTCGCCGGCGAAACGCTCGACGAACTGATCGACTGGCAGACCACACTTCGGTCCATGGCGAACCGCATCGAGGACCTTGAAGCGCGCGCCAGGGCAAGAGTGGAGGCAGACCTCGCGACAGCCATTGAGACATCGTCGGTCGCTCCCGCCGAATCCCGGGTGCCAGCCCGCAGCCGCGAGCGCAACCGTGAGGAGGACCGGTGAGAGGAACAGTGATCAAGCGGGGCAAGAGCTGGGCGGTGGTCGTCGAGGTGGGACGCGATCCGAACACGGGCAAGCGGGTCCGGAAGTGGCACTCCGGTTACCGAACCAAGCGAGACGCGGAGCGCGCCCGGATCGAGATCCTGAGCCGGCTCGATCACGGCACCTACGTGTCACCAGACCGTCGCACGGTGGGCAGCTACCTCGAGGGCGACTGGCTCCCCGCGGTGAAAGCGCGGTTGAAGGCGTCGACCTGGGACAGCTATTCCCGCAACATCCGCCTCCACATCTCGCCCGAGCTCGGGCCCATCCCGCTCCAGGCACTTACAGCCACGAGACTCAACGAGTTCTACGCGTCGCTTATCAGCGAAGGTCGCCGCGATGGCAACGGGGGGCTGGCGCCAAAGACTGTTCGGTACCTGCACGGCATCATCCGCAAGGCTCTGGCCGACGCGGCGCGGTGGAACCTCTTGCAGCGCAACGTCGCCGACCAGGCAGATCCACCGACCATCCGATCAACTGCGCCGGAGATGAAGACCTGGACCGCCGACGAGTTGGCCCAGTTCCTCGACTTCGTGTCGGACGACCAGCTCTATGCCGCCTGGGTCGTCGCCGCGACCGCAGGCCTGCGGCGCGGCGAGGTGCTGGGTCTGCGGTGGATCGACATCGACCTCAACGCGTCCCGACTGTCGGTCCAGCAGACGCTCGTTTCGGTCGCGTACGAGACGAGGTTCTCCGTTCCGAAGACCGCCCGGAGCCGCCGCTCCGTGTCGCTTGACGCCACCACCGTCGCGGCTCTGCGGGCGCACCGGAAGCGGCAACTCGAGGAACGCATGTCGTGGGGCCAGGCCTACCGGGATTCTGGACTCGTCGTCACACGCGAGGACGGAACATTGGTACATCCCGACCGGTTCACGCAGATGTTCGACAAGCACGTCAAAGACGCGGGCCTACCGAGGATCAGGCTGCACGATCTTCGGCACACTCACGCCACGTTGGCCCTTGGCGCTGGCGTGCACCCAAAAGTCGTCAGCGAGCGGCTCGGCCACGCCACCGTGGCGTTCACCCTCGACGTGTACTCACACGCCGTCCCGGCGCTTCAAGAGGAGGCAGCCGACCGCATAGCCGCGCTCATCTTCAAGCCAACTCCGTGATGACCCTCAAGCCAGGGGCATCGCGGAAGACGGCGTCATGGGCTACGAGCGTTACGTCGAGCCAACGAGCGGTCGCCGCGATCCAACGATCCGCCTCATGATGCTTCTGCCCCAGAGGATGACCCAACACCGAGCACTCGTGGCGGAGTGACACGTACTCGTCAACCAGACCGTCGCCCGCCCACACGATCTCAGCCACGGCCAACCGCGCCTCAAGACGTCCAAGGCGCTGCGCACCCCAGCGGGCGAGCCGCGCCCCATAGCGAAGCTCCGCGGCAGTAACGAATGAGATGACGAGGTCGTGGCCATCGACGTGACGCTGGTACGCCGCGACGACGGCTGCACCTCGGCGGGTCAGCTCTGCGCCGAAGACATTCGTGTCGACGACGACCGGCCCTGAGCGGGCGGGTCTCACGCCTCAGCGATTGCGCGGAGGAAGGCCTCCTCCTCTTCGTCCGTCAGGCCTTCGATGATCATCTCTTCGTAGGGCGGCAGCGGCCGAGCGCGTGCAAGAACCTCCTCGCGCGTCGGAAGGCGACGCTCCTTGGGTTCGTCTGCTCGTTGCGTCGACACGGCACCTCCCTCGGCCTCTGACGAGTGTACGCCTCGGATCCCGCTGGGCGGACCGCGCTCGAATGGCAAGGTCCGGTACCCGTGCGACGCGGTGGCTCCGTTAGCCGTGTGAGGCGGTGAGGGTTGGTGTTGGCGGCAACCCAAGATTGCCTAGCGCCACAGTCCTCGCTGGCGGCCAGCACGCCGCGTAGTAGGAGCGCGGTTCGGGTCCCTGGGCCGAGCGTACCCAGATCACCGATTGTTCCGAGGTCGCGATTGTTCCGACCTGCGCCTCGTTCGGCCTGCCAGGCAAGGGGATCGGCCCCGACGACGTCGGAACAATCAGAGGCTGTCGATGGCTGGTCGGCGGACCGGTAGCGATCGAAGCCGACATTCCATCCGCTGGCCCGCGCTCTGCGTCAGCAACCAGGAGACCCAGCCGAGCAGGTCGAGCGGCTTGACGAAGCCGTCCTCTGCCTGGACACGTTCTCAATCGTTCTTCCGAGACGCGGTGCGCGACGCGTCAGCCGAGCACAGCGTTGTTCCGACCTCCCGAGCCAACAAACGACCGCCCGCCGGCGCCGCCTGCCTCAGGTCGGAACAATCACGAGGTCGGAACAATCGGCGTTGTTCCGACGTCGGAACAACGCCGAATCTGGCGCGGCGACCGTCAGTGGTGGCCGAGTGCCGATCGCCGGTTCGGCGCTGTGGAGCCTCGCCGTGGCGTCATTCTGTGCGCCCCGCGCCGGGGTTCGGGGACGTGGGTTGTGGGGCGGTTGCGTGAGGACGAGCGAGTCCGACGTCGGACGCCAGATTTCGGATTGGTCTTCCCGATCTCAGAGACTGTGGCGGACCCCGCCAGGCGCCCACCCGGAGCCGGGCACGAAGGGCAGAGACTGTGACCCAAGTTCCACTCCGCCAGCGAGCCGCTCGACCTGGCGGTGCTGTCGGTGGCGCTACGGGTCGTGGGGCACCGGGCTGAGTCCTGAGTCAGCGCGTTGAGTTCCACCAGTTGGTGATTTCGTCATAGACCTCGGGGCGATTGGCGAGCGCGATGTGGTTGATCTTCGGGCAGAGGCGAATCGTGGCGTTCGGGAACAAGGCGGGCTCGCCGTTACCGAACCGGCCTTGCGCGCTCGATGCCGTGACGAGAGCGTCGCCGAGTAGGCGGTTGACGAGATCGGGACCATCGGCGTCCGGTTCATCTGCGAGTGAGCCGGCGATGGCGAGGTACTCGGCGTAAGGAGGGAGGCGTACCCGGTGGCGCTCGGGGCGCTCGGCCGCACCGGGGTCGCGCTCGACCCAGTCCTCGTCGAGGACCGCACCCCAGCGGAGGTCCTTGATCCCCTCGCTGCGCCGGTCGAGTCCGGCACCGATCAGCCGGGTCACCGGGACAGGCAGCGACCACAACGCTGCGCTCGTGAGGTTGGCGATCACCTCGAGGTTGGCGCCGCTGTTCGGCACTCCGAGCAGCACCACCCGCTTCACCTTGGCGGGCCACGGCCCGCGGCGTCGCAACCGGTCTCGCAAAGTCGCGCTGGCCCTGCCGTAGTGGCAAGCGCTCCGGATCACCAGGCCGCCCATGCTGTGACCGACGAGGTCGATCTCGCGCACACGCACCGGCCACGCCCTCACCAGCCGTTGCAGACACGCCGCCAGCTCGCGCCCGTTGGTAGAGATGTGTCGCCCCGTGTTGTAGCGGACGTACACGGGGCTCACGCCGCGCTCGCGTGCCAGCAGCTCGCCATAGGTGAGCTCCGGCCGGCCGGCGAACCTCCACACCGATTCCGACGCCATGAGCCCGTGCACGAACACGCAAAGCCGGGCTCCGGCGTTCGGGAGCGCCCGCCCGAGCCCGTCGTGATCGATCGGGAGCTCGTCGCCGGATCCGGTGCGAAACGACAGGGGAATGGCAAGGGAGGATTCCTGCTCGACCAGCAGATCGCCGAACAGGCCGTTGAGCACGGCCCGAGCGTCGGCGCCCCGACCAGGCAGTGACATCAAGAGCTGGATCACCAGCTCTATCGTGGCAGGTGTCGGTATCGGCGCGAGCGGCCCGACACCGTCGCTTCCCCCTACCACGCAGCGAACCTAGTCGCGGACGGCGGCGACCCGAAGGCGCTTGGCCGCTGCAGACGGTGTGTGCCTAACGAGGCGACATGACAAGGTGGGTCGCAGGGAACAGACGAGCTGAATACACGGACCGATGGTGTCCCATAACGCTCCCTCGAAGCGGCCCGAGAAGCCCCTGCGTCGTGCGACTGTGAGACGCAACGTGCGCAGACCGATCAGTTCCTCATCGGCTCGAGTGCGGCATGCGAGATTGGGCTTCCCCCCGTTTCGTGGAGGGCTGCTGATTGCTGATGGAGCCTCCCATTGGCCGGCACCCTGATGCCATCGGATCGTTCCGAGGGCTGCAGGGGCGATCTGGGAAGCCGGTTTACGGCAACCCCGTATTCACGCCGAGCGCCGCCCGCCGCGACGTGACGACCCGGGTCATGGGTTCAGGGTGAGGTTGAGGTCGGCGAGCTTGGCGGGGTCGACCACGGCGTGAATGTGGGTGATGCGGTCGGCGCGCACGGTGAGCGTGACCGCGGTGACGACGCGGCTGCCGCGCAAGGCGATGATCGTGGGCTCCTCGCCCGTGGGTAGCGACAGCAACGTGGTCGACGAGCGGGGCCCGAGGTACTGGAGGGCCCCCCGGGCGACGGCGGTGCTGCCGACGATGGGCGGTCGTAGTCCGATGGTGCCACCCATGTCGGCCTGACCGGCGACATCGGGATCGAGCACGGCCAGGAGGCCATCGAGGTCGCCGGTCGAGCACGCGGCGATGAACGCGTCGGTGACGCGGCGCTGCTCGGACGACTCGACGGTGAAACGGGCCGCGTCACCGTCAGCCTGGATTCGCTGCCGGGCCCGAGCGGCGAGTTGCCGGGAGGCGGCGGGCGTTCGGCCCACGATGTCGGCGATGTCGTCGAAGGAGTACTTGAACACGTCGTGGAGGACGTACGCGGTGCGCTCGGCGGGTGTGAGCCGGGCCAGGAGCACGTGGAGGGCCATGCGCACCTCGTCGTCGAGCGTGACCCGGTCGGCGGGATCCGTCGGCGGGCCGGGCTGCGCGGCGGGCCGGTTCTCGGGTGGCGCGGCGCTGGGCGTCTGACGCTGCCAGCGGGCCGACCGGAGCTGGTCGTAGCAGAGCCGGCTGACCACCACCACGAGCCAGGCCCTCACGTCGTCGAGCTCGTCGAGGTCGACGTTCATCAGCCTGGCGTAGGCCTCCTGCACGACATCCTCGGCCTCGCTGATGCTGCCGAGCACCCGGAAGGCGACGTCGAGGAGGTAGCGGTGATGGTCGCGCCAAGCTCGCCCGAGCTGCACGTCGATCTCGGGGGACCTGCCGGGGAAGGGGGAGCGGTCCATGGGTTCCTCCAGGTTCGCGGTGCCGGCGATGGCATGCACACAAGAGGACGAACCAGCGAGTCGAGATGTGACATGGCGCCGTTGTGACATATGGCGGGGAGTCAATGAGCGCCGGGACGTCACTTTTGGTGATGGCCGCTCGTCGTTTACGGGCATGACTGCCAACCACACATCTGCGATCCAGGTCGAGAATCTGGCCAAGACCTACCCCGGTGGCGTCGAGGCGGTGAAGGGGATCGACTTCGCCGTGTCGCCCGGCGAGGTGTTCGGGCTGCTCGGTCCCAATGGGGCGGGCAAGTCGACGACGGTCGGCATGCTCACGACCACCATCGCTCCCACGTCGGGCCGGGCGCGGGTGGCGGGCTCCGACGTCGCCTCCCAGCCGATCGCGGCGCGCCAGGCGAGCGCGGTCGTGTTCCAGGAGCCGGTCGTCGACCGAGGCCTCACGGGTCGCCGCAACCTGGACGTGCACGCTCGTTTGTGGGGCCTCGACACGGTGGGCGCAAGGCGGCGCATCGCCGCGGTCGTGGATCCCTTCGGTCTCGGCGAGGTGATCCACCGGCCCGTCGACAGCTACAGCGGCGGCCAGCGCCGCCGACTCGAGATCGCCCGAGCCCTGATCTCGGAGCCCCAGGTTCTGTTCCTCGACGAGCCCACCGTGGGCCTCGACCCCCGCTTCCGGTTCGAGCTCCTCGACCTCATCGCCGGTCTGCGGGCCCGGTCCGGGATGACCATCCTGCTCACCACCCACTATCTGGATGAGGCTGAACAGCTCTGCGACCGCGTCGCCATCGTCCACCAGGGCCGAGTCGTCGCCCTGGACAGCCCGGCCGCGTTGTTGGCCCGCCTCGGACGCGAGATCGTCGAGCTGCGCATCGACGGCGACGTGTCGAGGGCTGTGTCGTCGCTGCGCGCCGAGGGTCTCGCCGGTGACGACAGCTTTGCCGTGGGCGCCACCCTCCACGTCCCCGTGCACGACCGACCCGCGCGCGAGGCCGTCACCACGATCACCGAGCTGGGGCTTGCCGTCACCGCCATCACCAGCCGTCCACCCACCCTCGACGACGTCTACCTCCAGCTCACCGGCGAATCGCTCGCCGCCTGAACCTCGTCGGGTGTCGGCTCCGCGGCGGCGCCGACGCCCGACGAGCCCACCCAACCTCAACCAAGGAGAACCCATGACTGCCGTCACCAGCACCGTGACACTCGAGACCCCCACTGCTGTCCGGCCCCGGTCCCGGACCGGAGGCCTGGCTGCCGTGGCCACCCTCGCCCGCCGACGCTTCGCCATCAGCGCCCGGACGCCCCGCGAGCTGCTGATCCCGCTACTAGCACCGTTGCTGTTCGCCATGGTCGTCGTTCCGGCCTTGGCCGACACCTTCGGGACCGCGGTCGGAGGCGTCGACTACATGACCTTCGTCGCGGTGGCCACCATCGGCCTGCTCGTCCCGCTGAGCTGCATACAGTCCGGCCTCGGCGTGGTCGTGGACCGCCTCGGCGGCGGCCTCCGTGACCTGCTGGCCGCACCCATCTCGCGGCCGATGATCGTGGCCGGCAACCTCGTCGTCGCGGTGGCCCTCGCCAGCCTCCAAGTGGCGGTGCTGCTCGGTGCGGCCGCCATCCGGGGCGCCGAGTTCGACCTCGAGGCAACCGGGGTGATGTGGTTCGTGGCCGCGACCCTCGCCTTCGCGGTCGCCATGTACGGCGCGGCCGAGGTGCTCGCCAACCGGCTCCCCACCCAGGAGGAGTACATCGGGGCGCTGCCGCCGGTCGCCATCGTGCCCTTCTTCTTCGCCGGCTCCTTCTTCCCGATCAGCGCCCTGCCCGCCGGGCTCACCGTCATCGGCAAGCTGCTGCCCATCACCCACGTGCTCGCCCTCGTGCGCTACGGGCTCGCCGGCGACAACGGCGCCGGCCTCCACGACATCTGGGGCATGAGCAACACAACCGCCATGGCGGCGCTCAGCCTCGGCGTAGTCGCCCTCTTCGCTGTGGCGCTCACTGCGACGGCGATCCGCACCTTCCAGCGCACCGCCGTCCGGTGACGAACGGCACTCCTCGTAGACCCGTCCATCGGTCACGTTCCTTCGTCCCGTCGTGTCAATGAACTGACCGTCCCAGGTCCGCGAGCCAGCCGGCGTCGAGTCTCCCCGCTCGACCGCCGGCTGGCCGCAGGGCCCGATCAAAGCCAGGCACACCCTCTCCCTCCCCCGAAAGGAAGCCTGCCATGACACCCACCGGCCGCATCGTGTTGAACGGAGACCCGGTCCCATCAGTGGCGGCCTATCGCGCTCGAGGTGGTGGCGAGGGGCTGCGCGTCGCACAGTCCCTCGGTCCCTGGAGGACCGCCGAAGAGGTGACCCTGTCCGGCCTGCGCGGCCGGGGCGGGGGCGGGTTCCGGACCGGCCGCAAGTGGCTCTCGGTCCTCGACGCCAGCCGCGACGACGAGCGCCGCTTCGTGGTGTGCAACGGCGCCGAGGGCGAGCCCGGCACCTTCAAGGACCGGGCCATCCTGCGCCACAACCCCTACCAGGTGATCGAAGGACTGGCCATCGCCGCCCTGACCGTGCGGGCCTCGCAGGCCTTTCTGGCCGTGAAGTCCAGCTTCACCGTCGAGGTCGAGATCCTGCGACGCGCATTGGTGGAGATGCGGGCCGTCGGGCTCGCCGGTCGGGTCCCGATCAGTCTCGTCCTCGGCCCCGACTCGTACCTGTTCGGTGAGGAGAAGGCGCTCCTCGAGGTGATCGAGGGCGAGGATCCCCTCCCGCGCCGCGACCCGCCGTATGTCCACGGCCTGTTCGCGTCGGGGCCGCAGATGGGCTGGTCGGCTCACCGCGGAGGCGATGCCGGGGGAGAGGCGTCCAACCCGACGATCGTCAACAACGTCGAGACCTTCGCCACCGTGCCGCACATACTGACCAATGGCGCCGAGTGGTACCGGGCGCTGGGGACTTGGGACTCGCCGGGCACCATGGTGTTCACCGTCGTGGGCGACGTGGCTCGCCCCGGCTATGCCGAGCTCGAGCTCGGCACCACCATCCGAAACGTCATCGAACAAGTCGGGGGCGGATCCCGCCCGGGCCACCAGATCAAGGCCGTCTTTTCCGGGGTCGCCAACGGGGTGATCACCGCCGACCACCTCGACGTGCCTGCGACCTACGAAGACCTCGCCGCCATCGGCAGCGGCCTGGGCTCCGCAGGCTTGATCGTCTACGACGACACCGCCGACATGGTGGCCGTCGCCCGCATGTTCGCCCGCTTCCTGAACGTCGAGTCGTGCGGACAGTGCGGCGCCTGCAAGCTCCACAGCGGCGCCATCAGCGATACACTCGAGCAGCTGGAGCACGGCACCGCAGACGATCGCGACATCGAGTCGCTCGGCAGTCAGCTGCGCATGGTGACCGACCAGAACCGCTGCTACCTCCCCGTCGAGCTCCAAACCGTCACCGCCAGCATCATGCGAGCCTTTCCCGAGGACTTCGTCGCCCGTCTCGAGGGCATGGTGCCGCTCCCACGCGTGTACAAGCTGCCAAAAATCGTCGACATGGCCGCCGGCGCTGTCACCTACGACGCCAACATCCCCCTCGAGCGACCGGACCTGACGTACCTCAACGAACGACGCGCGGGATGAACGAGAGCTTTCCGGGGCGTGATCCCGATCGCGCACACGCCTACGCCACGATAGTCGAGTGCCAGAACCCAACCGGGTGACCCCGTGGGGCGAGATCGTCGCCATCGACCAGCGGGGTCTGTTCATGGGCAACCGCGGCTGCGTACATCGCGATCGGCGGATCGTGCGGCCGTGGCAGGTGCGCCGGTGGATCACCTGCGTCCTGGAGTATAAGGCTGGGTGGCGCCGAAGTGGGAGCCCGGACGCTGGACGCCGCTGTTCTTCTGGGACGAGGCGGTGGCGTTGGCGGCGGGCCACCGACCCTGCGGCCTATGCCGCCCGGGGGCGATTGGCTGGACGAGCAGTGGGGCAATGGTGGCGACGCCGTTCCGCTCGGTCCAGCTCGTGACCATCGCCGCGAAGTCGTGGAACTGGGTGGCCGGGACGATCGTCCAGGGCACCGAACCGGCCTGCACGAGGCGCTCCTGCTCGCGCTTGCCGGCGTAGTGGGCGTTGCCTTCGACCCGGTGGATGCCGACGATCGACAGCAGCACGTGGTGGCGCACGCCCGCCCGCTGCTCGGCGGCGAGCAGGTTGTGGGTGGTGGTGCCGAAGTAGGCCACCACCTCGTCGGGATCGGTCGCCGTCGCGTTCGTGGCGTCAACGAGCGCCTCGACACCAGCGAGCGCCTCGTCCAGCCCGTCGCCGGTGAGGAGGTCCACGCCCAGCGAGCGGCTGATGCGGACGACATCGTGCGCGTCCCGCTCGACGGCGGCGGTGAGTGCGCCGATGTGACCGGTCGCTCCGGCGACTGCGACCCGCATGAGAAACCTCCCCAGATCGTGTCCTCGTCCATGACAGAACGTAGACAGCGTGAAGCTGCCCCCGAGTACACAATGCTGCGACAGAGTGATCTCGCCGACTGCATCCAGATCGGTCGCCGACCCGGCGTTGGGGGTCAGGTGCTCGGAGCCGATCAGCTGTCCTGCCCAAACGTGACCACAACGCTGCCGACCTTGTGGCCGCCGTCGACCCGGCGATGCGCTTCGACGATTTGCGCGAACGGCACGACCGAATCGATCACCGGCTTCAACACTCCGGCCTCGGCCAGCGACATGAGGGTTCGATAGCCGTCGGCGGTGATCGAGGAATCGTTCTCGCTGCCGCTGATCACGGCCTTCTGCCGCGACGCGGCGAGCATCTGCCAGAGATCGCCGATGACCATCAGGAAGCGGCCGCCCGGTTTCAGCGAACCCTTGACCCGCGCGTAGGGCGCGTTGCCGTGATTGTCCATGATCACGTCATAGCGCTGCCCGTTGCCCGTGAAATCCTCCGCTGTGTAGTCGATGACATGGTCGGCCCCGAGGCCCCTGACCAGTTCCGCGTTGGCGCCGCTGCACACGCCGGTCACCTCGGCGCCGAGGTGTTTGGCGAGTTGCACGGCCATGGTGCCGACCGCACCGGAGGCGCCGTTGATCAGGATCGTTTCACCGGAGGCGAGCTTGCCCAGCCGGAAGAAGGTGAGAGCCGTCGTACCGCCGAAACAGACTGCCACGGCATCCTGATAGCTCAGGTTCTCGGGGATCCTGGCCGTTGCTCCCTGTTCGGCCACGGTCACGTGCTCGGCGTGGCAGCCGAAGTCGAACCCGCGCGAGGCGACCACCCTGTCGCCCGGCTGGAAGCGAGTGACCGCCGTCCCCACCGCCTCGACCTGCCCGGCCATCTCGAAGCCGAAGATAGGCTGCTTCGGCTTGGTCAAGCCGAGTCTCAGCCGCATCGGCAGGCTCAGTCCGCGCGGGACGCGCAGTGCTCTCACGCGGGTGTCGCCGGAATTGACCGTCGTCGCAAACACCTTGACCAGCACTTCGCCGTCGGCCGGCACGGGCTTCGGAACCTCCCTGATCTGCACGAGCTCCGGCGGCCCGTATCTTTCGCAGACTGCGGCCTTCATCGCCCACCCAATCGGTGCATCGCGGCACGGTATCAGTGGCCCCGCTGCAGGGCCCCGGACTGTGTTCGCCCGGTCGGGGACGGCAGCGCTAGCTGCTGGAGCGACGTCACGCTCCCGGCGGTATGGGGCAGGGCGGAAGCCTCGACCGTGTGGGAGCTGGCGACCCGGTTAGGCATCCACCGCAGGGATGCCGTCGTGGTTCGGGCGGCCGGGCGCTCCGTGCAGCACCAGGTGGACATGCGCGTCGGCCGCCGTAGGCTGATCCGAACCGGTGTTCGGCCAGACGGGTCGGCCCGGAATCGAAAGAGAAACATGTCTACAGGTACCGTGAAGTTCTTCAGCGACGAGCGAGGCTTCGGCTTCATCTCCCGCGAGGTCGGTGACGACGTCTTTGTCCACCACTCCAACATCGAGGGTGACGGCCGCCGGTCGCTCGCCGAGGGTGACCGGGTGGAGTTCGAGACTGGCCCCGGCCGCAAGGGCGAGGAAGCTCGCAACGTCCGCGTGGTCTGAGCTTCACCGCCCCATCCAGTGAGCAGAACCGCCGGCTCGCGCCGGCGGTTCTTTCCGTTTCAGCGGCCTTCCTGCGGTCGGCCGCTCGCCGGCTGCCGCTTCGACATCCCCACGCTGCTCCCGATGCGGACCTTCGCGTGCCAGCAGTTCGGCCACCGGGTGGCATTCGAGGCCGACCGGTGTATGGACTGCGCCACCGCACTGGGCTTCCTGCCCGAGGACCGCGTCGTGGTAGTTGTCGACCCGGCCGAGGGTGCGTTGATGGCGGCCCGGGCCGAGCCGGAGGGTGGGCGTTGCTGGCGGTGCCTCAATGCCGCCTGGGGTTTCAACTAGCTCGTCCCCGAGGCCGGCCCCGGCCCCTGGTGCGCCTCCTGCCGCCTCACCCGGGGTCGACCCGACACCGCCGACAGCCGCCGACAGCCACGACTCGTCAAGCATCAACTGAGTCCGGACAAGAGCGCTTAACGAGAGCATCAGCGAAAGCGCTCTACCGCTCACGCGCCCTGGTGCCCGCGTCTACCGTGACGCGGGTGAAGATCTTGCAGATCGCAGCCGCCCTGCACGGAGCCAAGATGCAGACCTCGCAGGGTACTCCCCCCATCGTCATCTGGGCCCTCGTCGAGAACGACGACGGCAGTAACAGTGTGGTCGGGCTTGCCGTCGGCAGTGAGGGCGGCCGATCCCTCGTCGGACCTGATCCAGAGACCTTCCAGTCCTACAGCCAAACTGGTTGAGAGGATGATTGACGAGCCCGCCGAGGGCGCGGGCGGCGATGCCGGAGGCCACGACAGGCGAGGAGCGATGAACTGCGCATGCCAGGCGAACGACAGGAACCCCAGTCGCGACCGTGGCCACGCAAGGCAGGGCCCGGACCGGAGCCGGTGCCACCACCCGAACCTGTACCCCGACCCGAGCCGCTGCCACCACCCGAGCCCGTCCCCCGACCCGAGCCGCTGCCACCACCCGAACCTGTGCCCGGACCCGAGCCGCTTATCCGACTGATGTGGTCGCCGCCTGTAGGCTCTCGGCGTTCGACGTAGTCGATGCTCATGGGCGGACCTGGCCAGGGACGGGCCCTTTCGCCGAGCCTTCGGACGTTGCCCCGCTGCGGGTCAAGGCGCGGAGCGCATTACGCGCCGCCAGGAAGGCACGGCCGTGATAGCGAAGTCCGCCAACAGTCGGCGATCAGCGCCGCCGGCAGGTGGCCCAGAACACTCGCTCGCCGGAACTGTTCGGGCATCACCCATGTGCCGAAGGGCGTCACGGTCCCGGCGTTTGGTGGCGCTCGGCGCCACAGGTCTGGGCGCGCGTTCTGGGCACCGTTCTGCGCTCGTTGCGCCGAGCAGATCGCCGACTCGGGCGCGGTAGTCGAGCTCTGGCCCAAGACAGCATCGCTGTCGGAGGATGAGCAGATGAGTGAACGAATCTCGCTTGAGGGGAAGGTCGCGGTTGTGACTGGCGCAGGCCGCGGGCTGGGGCGGGCATACGTCGAACTTCTCGCCGAACGCGGTGCCCGAGTCGTGGTGAACGACCGAGGCACCGACGTATCGGGGTTCGGGAAGGACGCCACGATCGCGGAAGAGGTAGCCGATGTAATTCGGTCACGTGGAGGTGAGGCGATCGCGAATGACAGCGACGTGTCCATCTCTGACGGTGGCAGCGACCTGATCGCGACGACGATCGAGCACTTCGGGAGAGTGGACCTTCTCGTGAACAACGCTGGTATCTGCGGAAGCCAGCCATTCGAGGGCGCCACCCTCGACGATTTCGACCACTACTGGCGCGTCCACCTCGGTGGCCCTGTCAACACGGTGAAGGCTGTGTGGCCGCACATGGTCGGCCAGCGCTACGGGAAGATCGTCCTCACGACGTCAGTCAGCGGCCTGTTCGGACTACGGGGCCAAGCCACCTACGCAGCCGCCAAGTGCGCCGTGGTCGGACTGATGCGCGTTCTTGCAATTGAAGGGGCGGAGCACGGGATTCTCGTGAACACGATTTCGCCGGTCGCGTACACGAGGATGCACCCGGCCGCGGGGTCCCGCACGCCTGAAGCCGAGGGCAGGCGCACCATGCCCGTCGAAGCTGTTGCACCAGCGATTGTCTGGCTGGCGAGCGATGAATGTTCGGAGACGAATAGCATCTACAACGTGACGGCCGGAGCAATCCAACGCATCGCGATCGTCATGGGACCTGGCTTCTACGATCCACATCTGACCCCGGAGAGCATCGCCGAGAACTTCGCGGACGTCCAAGCGATCGAGGACTTCTCCGAACCGGGTCCGTTTG
>Ga0299907_10000242_pt1 | contig 24962 bp, 27 predicted proteins | sample RVTome_16_FD_198680 | JGI IMG/M metagenome (GOLD analysis project Ga0299907, IMG submission 198680) | Soil microbial communities from uranium-contaminated site in the Upper Colorado River Basin, Wyoming, United States - RVT152D67 (version 2) ...
CAGCATCCTCGATCACCCGACGAATCCCCGGGACTCATACACTCCGAGGCAAGTTCCCGCGCTGCCAGACATGGACGTTCCGCATCGGAGAGCGCGCTGCTGCCCGACTCGGTGAGTCGCGTTGAGGCATCAGTCATCGTGCCCGCCCCCGACGGGGCTCGGCGACTTAACCGTGGGCTTCGAAGCTCGCCGCATCGGCCGTTCGATGGCCATCCGATCAGTTCCGGATCCTCCGCTCAGGGACATGCTCTCACATTGAGGCAATCCGATCTGCGTCGCCGTAGCGTCAATAGACACTTGTACGCACCCCGTTTGTCCTGCCGACTCGGAAGGACTATGCTTAACAAGCCTTCAACCGAGAGGGATCCGCCAGGCGCTTGCGCCACAGGAGAACTCCGGGTGAAGGCATGTTTGTTTCCCCCATGCGTGAGCTCGCTGGTGCGCGAGCCCTCCTGCAAGACCGTCGCCACTGGGGAAGTGCAGCTCAAACTGCTCGGCTCTTTCGGCCTGCTGGTCGACGCAGCGCCGATGCGGTTGCCCATGAACGCACAGCGACTCGTCTGCTTCCTCGCACTTCACCAGGGCTTACTGCTCCGCCAGCACGTTGCAGGGTCGCTCTGGGGTGACACCACCGATCGCCTTGCCTCGGGCAGCCTTCGCTCGGCTCTCTGGAGACTCGGTCACCCCAGCCATGACCTGGTCGAGGTAGCGGACTCACACCTACGCCTTTCCGCAGGCGTTGCGGTTGACCTTCGCGAGAGCGAGGCTCTCGCCAAACGTGTCCTCGACGAATCGAAGGGGCTGACCGAGATCGAGCTCGATTACGCGCTGCTGTCGGCCGATCTACTGCCCGACTGGACCGAGGACTGGGTACTCGTAGAACGCGAGTACCACACCCAACTTCGCTTACGCGCCTTGGAGGCTCTGTGCCGGCGGCTAAGCGAAATCGGCCGCTTCGGTCAAGCAGTGCAGGCAGGCATGCTCGCGGTCTCCGGGGATGCATTACGCGAGAGCGCGCAGCGCACCCTCGTTGCAGCGCATCTCGCTGAAGGAAACGTCGCGGCGGCCGTCGAGCAATACGACTCGTTCCGGGAGCTCCTGCGGGATGAGGTCAATTTGGAGCCGTCCCCGGCGATGCAGATCCTCGTCCAAGGGCTGCACCCGTAACGCCCGGGTGACAGCCTTTTCACATCATGCGTGCATGAAGCGTCATACACCTGATCGCACCGGTCTGCTGATCGTCCGGCTCTGGGTAGAGGCACACCATGAGACGGGCCTGCGTGCACGAATAACCCAGTGCCTAGATACGACGACAACCGAGACATCGGTCGCCGTCGCCTCCACCGCCGACGACATCTACACCGTCGTCAAACAATGGGTGGAGGACGTTGCGGGTCCGATTCACCATGGTACGGCGAAGTAACGCTCAACACCGCCGATAGCCGCTTCTGAGCGGCCAAGCCTAGGCTCCCTGTGTCCGTCGCAGGCCCTCGCGGACCGCGTGGTTGCCCGCCGAGCTATACACGCGAAACGTCGTTTGGTTCCGGTGACAACGTGGTGACACGCGGTGGCAACACTTGCCAAGGAACCAACCAAGCGAAACGGAGTGAGCATGCGAGTCGGAACCACCAGGTCTTCACCATCCAGGTATGCAATTTCGGATCCATCGTGTTTGAGAGGGGTAACGCAATGCGCAAAGTGCTGATCGCCTTGTTGATCGCTGTGGCCGGCGCGGCGCCCATCACGGCGACGAGTTCTGCCCTGGCAAGAGCTGGTGAGAACCAAAGTAGTGACTCCGTCGACGTGGCCGACAACCAGTCGCCCACCTCAGACGAGTCCGAGGAGAACGACGACTCCGCTGAGGATTCGTCTACCTCGGAGCCATCAGAAACCAACGATCCCGACGAGGCCGAATCCGTCGACGTGGCCGATGGCGATTCGTCCGCCGCAGATCAAGCAGAGCCGAAGGCTTCCGGAAAGCGCGATGACTCTTCGTCCAGGCAGGAGAGACGCGATGACAGGAAGGAAAGGGTTCAGGCGCACAACGAACTTCATGATCAGCAGAAGCAGCCCCGCTCCTCGAGCGCGAGCTCCGACGCATCCAGTGCGCCGACCTCCCCTTCCTCTTCCACATCCGACTCGTCTGACGTCAACGCCGATCTCTTCGTAGGCGCGGCAGTCTCCGAAGCTGCTTTCCCCGTCGATCCCGAAGAGAGCATGGAGACGGTCCAGATGGTTGCTGCCGCCACCGCGGGGGCAGCCGTCGACCAGTGCAACGGCACCGACAACGTCGGGGGCATGGCGGTGGAGTGCGATGTCACCGTCACAAACAACCTCGACCTCGCCACCGGTGAAGAAAGTTCGACAGTAGAGGTCATCGAGTGCCACGGCGCCGCCGGCGAAGACCTCCAGGCGTTGGGTAAATGCAAAACGACGACCACGTCCACGAACCAGCTGACAACGACCGTCACCCAGTGCGATGGCTCCGGCAACGGCGGAGGCGGGACGGTCACCTGCACCGTGCACATAATCAACAACATCACAGGCGCGGTGACGCCTACCGCGGCCACGGTCAACCAGTGCAACGAGTCCGGCACCGGTGGCGGGGCGGAGCCGACGATCATTTGTGACCCATTTCCCGCCAATACGACGAATGCAACCGTGACCCAATGCAACAGCTCGGGGACCGGAGGTGGCGCCACGATGCGGGTGCGGTGCACCGTCCAGACGGATTCCACCGAGACTTCGGAGATCCCCGTCACCGTCGATCAATGCAACGGCTCCGGCAACGGCGACGGCGGCTTTGTGACGTGTACGGTTTCGATCGAGAACATCATCATCGCTGGTCCCGCCGGTGGGGACGTCACGCCCGGTGGGGACGTCACGCCCGGTGGGGACGTCACGCCCGGTGGGGACGTCACGCCCGGTGGGGACGTCACGCCCGGTGGGGACGTCACGCCCGGTGGAGACGTCACGCCGGCCGCCGGCCAGGACGACTCACCCAACGGCGGGAGCAACTCACCCAACGGCGGGAGCAACTCACCCAACGGCGGGAGCAACTCACCCAACGGCGCCAGCGCAACCCCGCTTGGCGGTATCGGCGGCGGCAGCCTCGCCCGAGGTGACAGCCAAGTACTCGCAGCCGTAGCGTCAGAACTAAGTGGCGAGGACGTCCTTCCCGCGACAGGCTTGGACATGCGTGTCCCGGTGCTGCTCGGGGTCTTCATGCTTCTGCTGGGAGCCGGCCTCATGAGGTCGTCCCGTGGCATGCGCCCGAGGAGGGTGCGATCGGCTCTTTTGACGGGGCACACCGAGGATCTCGGCACCCGCCAAATCGACCTCCGGGTAACGCCCGCAACGGTCCGCGAGCTTCCCCGGCGGTCCTGGATCTCGCCGACCTTTTAGAAGTGCAGCGTGATTGCGGTCACGCTGCTGTAACGCTCGCTAGCAAGGATTACCAGAAGCGCTCCACCAGAGCGCAAAGGAGGACTAAGTCATGATGTTCGTCGGCGGCCTCGGCTTGCTGCTGTCGATGCTCTTCTGGAGCAGCTTTCCTCCCTTCAGCCGTCGCGACCAGTCGATCACGCGTCGCGAGGAGATCGTCACACGGGACGGTCACGAGCAGGGCCATGTCGTCCGCGAAACACGGGATCATGTGGCTACTTGATCACCTGCGGCGCGATCGATGAGCGGGGCGGGCCCCGAGCCCCTCGCGATCAGTCGCGGCGGGATCCCCCACTCCAGAGCGTCTGACGAAGGGCGAGATACGAGTTCATGTCGGCGGCCGAGGACCTGGCCGACCACCGACTGGCTGAAGCCCTGGGAGCCGCTCTTCTCACAGCCTCCGCCCTGATCCTAGGGACCGAAGATCTGTTCGCAGCCTGTCACGGCGGTGTCGGCGGCATCGATCCAGCAGCTGTCGAATCCGTCGCCGCCATGGAGCTCGTCGGCACCCGCTCCGCCGAACAGCGAGTCGTTCCGCGGGCCGCCGAACAGCTCGTCGTTTCCCCTACCCCCGCGCAGTGAGTCCCGCCCTTGGCCCCCGAAGACATGGTCGTTGCCGTCTCCACCATCCAGGCCGTCGTCTTGCGCCCCACCGTCGATGACGTCGTCGCCGCCGAAGCCCGCGACCGAGTCGTTCCCGCCGCGGGCGTTGATGCAGTCATTCGCCGAAGTGCCACCGATGCTGTCGTTCCCAAGCGTCCCAGTAATCGTGTTCGTGCAGGTGATTCCGTGCGCGTGCGCGGGTCCGATCTCGAGACCGAGGAACAACAGACCCACCGCCAAGACGCCGACGAAGCGTCTGGCCCACGATGCAACCGGTTTCGTCACGTTTGTCCCCCTCAAGAAGTGGTTTGCCCTCCAGATAGTGTAGCGACCCCTTCGCGCTCGGCACAGGGTTTCGGCCGCCGGAAGCCGTCAGCGAGCCTGCCAACGCGGCTCACGGCCCTCGGCTCGCGCCTTGGCCCCCTCGCGAGCATCCTCCGACGCACCTACCTGGCGTCGCATCGCTTCGCCGAAGCGCACGGCCTCGGCCCACGGCAGGTAGCGAGATCGCCAAGCCACTTCCTTCGTGGCGCGGACGGCCAACGGACCCCCGCTGCAGAGCCGAGCCGCGAGCGCCCGCGCCTCGGACATGAGCTCATCCCCCAAAACAACCTTCCACGCTAGTCCAATCTCGAGCGCCCGTTCCGCGGAGATCGTGTCGCCGGTCAGCAGCAGCTCCATAGCGTTTTGCCACCCGATCCGTTCCGGCAACCGGATCGCGCCGACGATCGTGGGCGTGCCCAGCTTCACCTCGGGAAACCCGAACGTCGCGTGCTCGGAAGCGATCACGAAATCGCACGCAGCCACCCCCGTCAACCCATAGCCGATGCACGGCCCGTTGACGGCGGCGATCGTCGGTTTCCAGATCTCGAGACCGCTCTCGAAGGAATTGATAGTCGGGATCTCCCAGAACGAGCCGGGCCACGATCCGACGGCCCCCTGCGGTCGCCGCATGTCCACGCCGGAGCAGAATGCTCGTCCGGCGCCCGTCACGATCGCGACCCACGCTTCCTCGTCCTCTCGGAACCGTAACCACGCCGCGTTCAGCTCCTGTCGGAGCTCGGCGTTGATGGCGTTGAGCACCTCTGGACGGTTCAGCGTGATCGTCGCGACGTGATCCTCGCGGTCGTACAACACAGTCTCGCCCGCCGCTAGCTCCTCGCTCATGCGAAAAGCATGGGCGGCGGTCCAGGTTGCCCGATGCGCTTCGTGTAGGCGTACCGGTGTCGGTATTCCTGGCCGGTGAGCGTCGCGATCTCCTGCATCAGCTCGTCCGTGAAGATGCGCAAAATCTGCGCATCGCGCTTGCCTTCTTCCGGCACGCGCATCGGTTTGCCGAACCGGACCGTGACCCGGGGGCCGAGACCCGGCAGCTTCGCGTTCTTCGGCATGACGTGCATCGTGCCGATGAGACCGGTCGGCACGATCGGAACACCCGTGTCGACCGCCATCCGCGCGGCTCCCGTTTTCCCCTTGTACAGACGCCCGTCCGGCGACCGCGTGCCCTCGGGGAAGATGCCCAGCAGGTTCCCGCTTTCGAGCACCTCCCGGCCGGCGTTGAGCGATCCCTGCGCTTGCACCGAGTCCTCACGCCGGACGGGGATGACCCCGGCCATCTCCATGACGATCCGCGTCTGCCATGAGTCGAAGTACTCGGCCTTACCGAGGAAGGTCGTAAAACGAGGAACGACGAGAGCGATGAAGAAGGGATCGATGAGCGACAGGTGGTTCGGCGCGATGATGGCCGCCCCGTGCGGCGGGAGCGCTTCGACCCCTTCGAGCCGAACGTTGTACAGGCGTCGGAGGGCCGGTCCGGCCGTTACCCTCGCGGCACCGTAGGCCATACGTCCGTACCAGCGCAGCAGTTTCGCGCCGGGCAGTTGCGGAAGCCGGATACTCACTCCGTGACCCTTTAGTTCATCGACGGGTCGGTCGGGAAGTTCGCCACGAGTGCGAGCTTGCCCTGCTGTCGCCGCAGCACGAAACGCCACAGCCCGCCGGGCATGGCCGTGAGCGCATCTTCGGGGTCGGCGTCGACGACGTACCAGGAGCCGGTCTCCAGCTCTTCCTCGAGCTGACCACCTCCCCATCCCGCATACCCGGCGAACACACGGATGCGATCGACGCCCGGACGGATCTCGTCGATCTGACGACTGAGGTCCACCACTCCCAACCCACCGACCACGGGCTGCCATCCGGGAGGTGGAGCCTCTGGTGCCGTTCGAGCGAGACACACGGCCGAGTCGGAGGCCACGGGACCACCGACGAACACCAGCTGCGGCTCGGCCGCCAAAGGGCTCCAGTCCTCGAGCGGGCCCTCGCTCAGCTCCGTGTCGCTCGGCCGGTTGAGCACGATTCCGGCCGCTCCTTCCTCGGTGTGCTCGATGATGAGGACTACGGACCGGAAGAAGTTCGCGTCCATAAGTCCGGGCGTCGCGACGAGCAGGCGCCCCTGAAGCGATCGCTCGAGGGATCCTTCGTCGTGTCCGTCCGTCATGTCGGGCTCTTTGAGCTACGAGTCTCCTACGGCTTTGAGAACGCCGCCTCGGCCGCTTGCTTCAGCCGAGCCAGGGTGTGCTCCATGTCGCCGATCAGTTGCGTCCGCCGCGCGTCGACCATCGGCCCACGCTCCTCCTCTGCTCGCTCCATGACCGATGACGCAAACCCGACTTCCTCTTTTCCCAGCTCGAACGATTCGGTCACACGCGTGCCCGGGCCATCGGCGGCGAGCTCGTAACGCCACGTGCAAACCCGAAAGTCCATCGTCCCGACAACCCATGTGAACTCCCGGCCCTGATCGGCCACGATGACCGTGTTGGGCGTCGTCCACTCGTTGGCGTTCCTGTTGTTGGTGCCTTGGAAGACAGCTCCCACGGCCGGCCCGGAGCTGCCGTCGGCCCACGCGGCGCCTACGCACTCCGGGCTCCATTCGCCCATGCGCGTGATGTCCGTGATCAGGTCGTAGACCGTACCCGGCGGTGCATCGATGACCACCGAGGCCTCGCCTCGCATCTCGATCGACATGAATGCTCCCCCTTCGCTCCCGCGCAGCGTACCTCGCCCGGCACGGCACGCTCCCGCCGGGTACCGTGACCGCCTGCCGGCCCGGATCGAGCTGATCGATCGGCTCGAAGCACTCTTCGAGTCCGCGCGCAACCCGACGGGGGCTCGGCAAGCATCGGCCTACATGCGCGACCAGTTCCCCTTCTACGGCACACGAGGGTCGACTATCTAGCCTCTCGAAACGCGAAGCCCTGAAACGGATCTAGCGCCGCGTTCGTGCTACCGCTTGCGCGGAGCCCCTTTCCGAGCGCGTGGCTTCGGCTTCGCCTTGCGTACCGGCGCCTCAGCCACGGGAACGGCAGGTGTTGGCGTCGAAGCCGCCGCGACCGAACGAGACGGACCGCGAGGTGCTGCCAGGTCCATCGCGCCCCACCGCTGGATACCGATGATGCTCGTGAGGAGGATCACGACCAGGAACGAGATGAATCCCGTCTCGTTGATCCACGCGTAGTTCTTGAACAGCATCAGACCCGCACCCGCTCCATACGCGAAGGCCAGGGGCAGGATCAGCCGCGCCAGCCACATGCTGTACGGCGGAACCGTCGGCGTGCGCAGGGTGACGGTCGAACCCGCTGCGAGGAAAACCGCCGCGGGGAAGAACAACGTCGGACCGTTGGCGATCGCCGTAGCGAGTGCGGCCAGCTCGGCCGAGCCCGCCGAACGCGCGGCGAAGGAGACCCCTACGAGCAGCGAGAGGAGGCCCGCGATGATCGCGCCCGAGCCGTTCACCGCCGCCGCCAGCCGACCCGAACCGGCCTCGAGTTCGCGTATGCGCGCGGCCAGCGTCGAGGTGAACCAGAAGAAGAACCCGGCGGCAAACCCGGTCAGGAGCGTGACCGTTCCGAAGACCTCGTTGCTCGCCCCGAGCGCGAGATCGCCGGCTCGATCGAACTCCTTGATCTCGCTGATGAGCCCGGCGGCAGCGAGAGCCGCAACGAACAAGACGCCGGTGGCCGCTGCGATCCTGGCATTGGCCCTTGAGTCCATGACACTTGCCTCCTTTGTCTGCTCGAAAGCAGTAGACCTTTCTGGACTATAGCCCTGGAGTACCCAACAAGCCCAGGACCCCACGCACGTCGTGGCGTGCGCAAGACCTAGACTTGTCGCCTTGTGAAAGCGGCCGTCTACTACGAGACCGGGCCCCCGGACGTCTTCCGCTACGAGGACGTCCCCGATCCGGAGTGCGGGCCGGGCAGCGTCCTGATCGACGTGGCGGCCATCTCGATCGAGGGCGGCGATATCGGGAACCGGGCGGGGGGCGCTCTCGCGACCGAGCCGCACATCGTCGGCTACCAGTGCGCCGGCACCATCCGCGAGGTCGGCGAACAGGTCACCGAGCGCAAGCCCGGCCAGCGGGTCGTCGCGGTGAACTTCTTCGGCTCCCACGCCGAGATGCTCGCGGCACCTTGGCAGACAACGTGGATCCTTCCCGACGACGTGACGACCGAGGACGGCGCATGCATCCCGGTCGCGTTCGGAACGGCGCACGCATGTCTTTTCATGTTCGGCCGTCTGGAGAAAGGCGAGAGCGTCCTCGTCCAGGGCGGCGCCGGAGGCGTCGGGATCGCCGCGATCCAGATGGCCAAGCGCGCGGGGGCCACGACGCTGGCGACGGCTTCGTCGGACGCCAAGCTCGAGCGGCTGACGTCGGAGTTCGGGCTCGACCACGGCATCAATTACACGCAGATGGACCTCGTCGAGGAGGCTCGGCGCCTGACCAACGGCCGCGGCGTCGATCTCGCGGTCGACCCGGTGGGCAGCACCCTGCTCGGCTCGATCGAGTCGCTCGCCTACCGCGGTCGCTGCATCACGGTGGGGGATATGGCCCGCGGGCGGCGTCCCCTCGACCCCGGCGTTCTCATCGAGCGCAACCTCACCCTCACCGGAGTCTTCCTGGGGGCCGAGCTGATGCTCGGCGACGGGCACGCCATCGTGCAGGGGATCATCGACGACGTGGCCGCCGGTGACATCCGTGTCGTGATCGATCGCACCTTCCCGCTCTCGGACGCCGCCGCCGCGCACGCATACATCGAGAGTCGACAGGCTTTCGGACGGGTTCTGCTTATCCCGTGACGCTGAAGCTCTATCAGGACCTCGCCGCGTGGTGGCCGCTGCTCAGCCATCCCGACGACTACGAAGAGGAAGCGGGCATCTACCTGGATGCCATCGCAGCGACCGCACAACGCGACGTGAACGAGGTGCTCGAGCTCGGCTCGGGTGGCGGGAACAACGCCAGTCATATGAAGAAGCGCTTCCGCATGACCCTCGTCGATCTGTCGCCTGGGATGCTCGAGGTGAGTCGGTCACTCAACCCCGAGTGCGAGCACGTGCAGGGCGACATGCGAACGGTGCGGTTGGGCAGAACCTTCGATGCCGTGTTCGTGCACGACGCGATCATGTACATGGCGACGGAGGAGGATCTCGCCCGTGCGATCAGGACGGCGGCCGAGCACGTCGCGCCGGGCGGCGTCGCTCTGCTCGTTCCCGACGAGACGGCTGAGAACTACCGGCCCAGCACCCACCACGGTGGTCACGACGGCGACGGCCGCGCGATGCGCTATCTGCAGTGGGACGCTCCCGCGCGGGACGACACCGCCCAGACGACGATGATCTACGCCATGCGCGACGGCGACGAGCTCACCATCGAGCACGACGTGTGGACGTACGGACTGTTTCCCAGAGCGACGTGGCTGCGCCTGATCGCGGAGGCAGGTCTCGAGCCGCGGTCACTGCCGTACCCCCACTCGGAGTTCGACGATCCTCACGAGCTGTTCGCCGGGATCAAGCCGGCGTAGCTCCCTACCAGTCGAGTTCCAGCGTCTGGCGCATCGTCGCCTCGAACTCCTCGTCGTTCATCGAACTACGCACCTGCATGACGAGGTTCGCGTCGTCCCCCACCAGCCAGCGCAGCTTGTCCTCCTTGCCCTCGACGGCGTCGGCGATCGTTTGCGCAACCACTTCGGGCCCGGGCCGCTCACCGTCCGTTCCCTGAAGCCGCCCCTGCGACGCTTCCCATATCGTGGCGAGCTCGTCGTAGGGCGGCCCGTCGACGCCGTGCACGACGGAGTTCTCCTGGATGTTCGTCTCGAAGCCGCCCGGCTCCACGACCCGGACCTTGATACCGAAATGCCCGACCTCGTAGTGCAGCGCCTCCGAGATCGCTTCCAGCGCGTGCTTGGAGGCCGAGTAGTAGCCCCCGAGCGGAGAAGAGACGAGGCCGGCGATCGAGGACACGTTCACGACGACGCCGCTCCCTCGTTCCCTCATCTGCGGGACGAAGGCCTGGATCATGCGGATGCACCCGAAGACGTTCGTCTCGAACAGTCGCCTGATCTCCGCGACGGGCACGCTTTCGATCGGTCCACCGACCCCAAAACCGGCATTGTTCACGAGGACGTCGACCTGACCCGCGTTCTTCTGTACCTCCCCGATCGACGCGTCGTCGTTCACGTCGAGACGCAGCTTCTCGGCCACGTCGAGGTCCTCGAGCGTCTCAGGTTTACGAGCCGTCGCGATGACGTCGAAGCCGCGCTTCGTCAGTTCGACCGCAGCCGCTCTTCCGATGCCGCTCGAGCAACCGGTGATCAGTACGCGCATGTTCCCTCCCCTAGGGCTTTTTCTCGAACCAGGCGACGTCCCAGTACTTATCAAACTTCCGCCCTTGCTCGGTGAAGTACGCAACCTGCTTGAAGCCGAATCTCTCGTGGAGCGCCACGGACACCGGGTTCGGCATCGTGATGCCCGCGTAGGCGCGATGGACGTCGTCATCGGCCAGGCCGTCGAAGAGCGCTCGATACAGTTGCGAGCCGATCCCCCGTCCATGCGCGTCGTGCGCGACGTAAGCCGTCACCTCGACGGACGTCTCATAGGCCTGTTTGGGGCGGAACGACTTGGAGTGGGAATAGCCAACCACCCGGTCTCCATCAACCGCTACGAGCAGCTTGTATCGCCCACCGAAACCCTCGAACCACGCGCGGCGCTCGTCCATCGAGATCTCCTCGATGTCGAACGTGCACGCCGATGTTCGGACGTAGTGGTTGTAGAGGTCGTTGAGCTGCTCGAGGTCGTCCCGGGAGCCGGGCCGGACGACAAGCTCGCTCACTGCCCTCCCAACTTCGACTTCAGCACGCAGATGCGATCGTGCGCGTCGACGATCGCCTGCTTCGTCTCGGCCCCCACACCGCCGTCGGCCTCAGCGGCGTACTTCGCGCTGTCGGCGGCCTGCTCGACCTCGACCACGGCTTCGCGCTCGTCCCCACCGCTGCCGATCGTGTCGAGGGCCTTGCCCATCTTGCGGCCGAGCTCCTCGACGACGGCCACGAGCACCGGCGAAGCGCCGCCGTCACCCTTGGCCAGTGACACGGCTGTGTCGACACGCTCCTGAAGCTTGGCCAACCGGTCTCCTGCTTCCGACATCCCGTCCTCCTCTCTCCCGACCAGCCTCAGTATCCTTCAGCCGTACGCGTGTTCGACGGGGGTGGGAATGCCCGAGATCTCTGAGGTGCGCTACGCGCGGTCCGGTGATGGCATCGACATCGCGTACCAGATCATTGGGAACGGCCCCACCGACTTCGTTTTCGCCTCAGGCTTCATCTCCCACCTGGATCTGATCTGGGAAGTCCCTCCCATCGCCGCTCGTTACGCGAAGCTGGCGGAACTCGGTCGCGGGATCGTCTTCGACAAGCGCGGCACCGGGCTCTCGGACAGAACCCTCGGCTTTGGGAGCGTCGCCGACCGTATGGACGATATCCGCGCGGTGATGGACGCCGCGGGGGTCCAGCAAGCTGCCCTCTTCGGCGTGTCGGAAGGAGGACCGCTGGCCCTCACGTTCGCTGCCACCTACCCCGATCGAGTGACCAAGCTCGCCCTCCGCGGCACGTTCGCCCGTGTGATGTGGGCTCCCGACTACACGATCGGAGCGGACGCCGAACAAACCGAAGAGCTGCTCCAGACCGTCGCGAAGAACTGGGGCACCGGCCGAGCCCTTCGCTGGATCATGTCCGACGCTCCGGACGACGCCGTTGCCATCCTCGCCCGCTACGAACGCAGCGCGTGCACGCCACAGATGGCCGAGGAGATCCTGCGCCGCAACAGCGAGATCGACGTCCGGGACGTGCTACACGCCATCAATGTGCCAACGCTCGTGATGCACAACACAGGTGACCCGGTCGCCAACGTCAAATGGGGGCGGTACCTGGCCGAGCACATCCCGGGAGCGCGCTACATCGAGGCCGAGTCAGACGTTCACGCCTCATGGACATCGCCGGGAGACTTCCCTTTCGAACTGCACGAGTTCCTGACGGGAGAAGCTCAAAGTCCAGATCTGGACCGGATGCTGGCGACCGTCCTCTTCACAGACATCGTGTCCTCGACCGAGCGGACGGCCAAGCTCGGCGACCAGGCGTGGCGCGAGGTCCTCGACAATCACGACCGTGTCGCGCGCTCCGAGGTGGATCGTTTCCGCGGGCGCCTCGTGAACACGACGGGCGACGGGGTGCTGGCCACCTTCGACGGTCCGGCGCGCGCGATCGGGTGCGCGCAGGCCATCGGCAAGGGAGTCCGTCAGCTCGGCGTCGCCGTCCGCGCCGGTTTGCACACCGGCGAGATCGAGCTTCGAGGGAAGGACATCACGGGTCTGGGGGTCGTCATCTCCCGCCGTATCTGTGATCTCGCCGGCGAGGGTGAACTGCTCACCTCGCGAACGGTCAAGGAGCTCGTTACCGGGTCCGGCTTCACGTTCGCCGACCGTGGATCGCACGCCCTCAAAGGCGTCCCGGACGACTGGCAGCTGTTCGCCGTCGAGGCCTAGGGCTTCCGCGCCCGTAGGGAGAACATCAGCGGCAGTTGGCCCTCGACGCTCGACGGCAGGTGCCACCACCCGTCCGCGCCTTGCTCGAGCAGCGGAAAGTGTTGGTGACAGACGCGATCGAGCTCGTTCAGGAGCTCGATGCGAAGCCCGGCCCCCGCCAGCGCCGTGACGATCTCGCCGAGGCTGTGCTGCCAGCCGTGCTCCACGTCGGTCTCGACGTGGGCGTCCCTGTCGGCGTACGAGCCGACGACGGGGAAGGTCAGCGGCTCCTTCGCCTCGAAGTATGGGTAACGAACGCGCAGCTCGGATGGATCGTCGTCCAGCGTCTGCATTACGGGGTGGAACTCCGTGATGTAGAAGATGCCGCCCGGACGCAGGAAGTGCGCGATCACCTCCGCCCACCGCCCGAGATCAGACAACCACCAGATCGCGCCGCGAGATGTGTAGACGACGTCGAATCGCTCGTCGAGCACCGCAGGAAGATCCTCGATGGTCGACACCACGAAGCGCGCATCGAGCTGAAGCTCCGCGCTGATCGATCGGGCCAGGGAGATCGCCGCCTCGGAGAAATCGACCCCGACCACTCGGGCACCGATGCGTGCCCACGACAACGTGTCGATGCCGAAATGGCATTGGAGATGCAGCAGGTCCTTCTCCGTGACGTCGCCCACTTCTTCGACCTCGTAGGGCCGGATGCGGATCCCCGGGCCTGCGTGGACGGCCTTGTCGAGCGTGACCCCGGCCTTGAACGCTTCTAGGTCGTAGAAGATCGATCGCTCGTGGATCGAGGTCCACTCGTCCCAGAGACGCCTATTCGACTCGCGGTATGCGTCCATCTACAGCCCGGACGGTTGCCCGGTCCGGTACGCCTCGAGCGCCCGTTCCTCGAGCTCCACGGCTTCGGCCCCTGTTTGGAGCTCCACGAAGAGCTGTCCTTCCAGTCGCATCCCCTCGGTGAAGGACATGCGCATCCCCTCGACCATCGCCTTCTTGGCCGCCGCAAGGGCCGGACGGGGATGGCCGGACATCGGCTGCAACCACTCGATGACACGGTCCACAAAACCGTGGTCGGGGAGGACTTCGTTCACGAGACCGATCTGCTTGGCCTCCTCGGCCCCCACCACACGCCCGCTCAGGATGAGCTCGGCGGCCCGGCCCGCACCGATCAGCCTGGGCAGCCTTTGTGTGCCGCCGGCTCCCGGGATGATGCCGACGACGACCTCAGGCTGGCCCATGTGACCGGACCCGGCGATCACCCGCAGCGTGCAGGCCCACGAGATCTCGGACCCGCCTCCGTGCGCTTGTCCGTTGATCGCCGCGACCGTCGGCTGCGGCATCGACTCGAGCAGCGCGAGGGCGCGGAACCAGCTCAACGGATCGCCTTCGACCGGCTGGCCTCGCCCGATCTTCGTCAAGTCGTCCAGGTCGGCGTGGGCGACGAAGTAGCCCTCGATGCCCCCGGTGAGGACGAGCACCGACACGCTCTCATCGGCGGCGAGCTCTTCGAGCACCTTCTCGAGCTCCGACATCGCGGCGAAGCTCATGAAGTTGCGTGGCGGCCGCGTGAACGTGCAGACGGCTATCCGGTCGCGCTTCTCGACGCCCCACCACTCGCCCATGCCACCAGCATGGGCCCGGTGATCAGACGCGCGCCACCTCTGCACGCGCCGGTTCGGCCTCGCGGATGTTCGAGCGCCCGGCGATCACAAGGAGGCCCGTCCACATCGTCGCGATCCCGGCCAGCAGTATGTACACGATGATCGAGAGCCACGCCGCGCCCGGCTTCTGCTCACGCAGCAGATACTGCTGCTCCGTCTGGAACGCAGCCGTCTTGCTCACGGCCGGGATCTCGGGCGCGTCGATCTCGGGATCGGCCGGCATCCAGATGGGGATGGCGACCATCGAAGCTCCTCGATGCAGACGCAGCATCGTCTTCCAGTCCCGCACCGCCGGCACGGGCTCTTCCGTGCGGTAGACACCCGGCTCCCCCGTCGAAGCCATATCCGAGCTGACGAAGCCACCACCCTGCCAGGCGATGGTCTGGAACCAGCGGGCGTCGTCGGCGGCGTCGGCCGGGTTCAGCGTGGCCTCGACGTGCACGCCGTCACCGACGCGTTCGACTGCAAGCGTGGCACGCGCGTCCATGCCCGGGCGGGGCAGCGGGAGGGCCAGCCCGACGAGCAACACGACACCCGCCACTGCGAGCGCCGACGTCGGCAGACCGATGGCCTCGCGACGCACCGCAGCCGCAAACGCCACGCCGAGCGTCGACGCGGCGATGGCAACGACGATCGCCAAGATCGGCGCTTCCGGGAGGAGCGAGGTACCCCACGGCTGGTGTCCGCCCTGGCTCCACAGCCATTCGCCGGCCAGCCCGACGGTCCCGACGGCCAGGCCCGACCCGATCGCGAACCGCGCGTGACGATCCGTTCCGATGAGCTTGGCGACGATCGCCACGGCGACTCCGGCCACGACGTACAAGGAAGCGGAACGCGGCTCACTGGACGCTGCTTCGGCGAGCTGGTCGCCGGCGCCGACGAGCACGCCCACGCCCGCAACCACAAGAGGTGCCCACCATTTGCGTGTGACCAGGGTGATGGCCGTCAACGCGAAGCCGGCTGCCAGCGCATACAGCACCGGGTGGTACAGCTGCTGGAACTGCGGAACCCCGAAAGCGAACTCACCCTGCACGCTCGTCAGTCCCAGCAGAGCAAAGCTCCCGACGGCCACGTGCACACCCGTCGCCCACCGCCCGCGCTCCGGACGAACACCGGCCTCACCCAACGCGAGCCACGACGCGAGCGGGCTCACGGACGCGCCGACGATCATCAGCAGGTGCGTCGGGCTCCACATCGTCACGTCGATGCCGTACTGGCGGTGCCAGAGCTCGTCCATCGGAAAGCCGGAGAGCGCACACATCCCGATGGCACCCATCGCGAGCGCCGAGTACGGGATGCGCAAGCCGAAGACGCGCCAACCGACGTTCGCCTTCGTCGCGCTCGCGAAGAACTCACCGATGAAGGCCGACCCGAGGATCGTCATAAGACCGACGACGATGGCAGTGTGCGGAGCCGTGAACAGCTGCTCGTCGCGGCCGAGGCTTACGTGCCAGCGGACGTCGCTGTAGAACCCCATACCGGCCACCAGCAGACCGAAGGTCGCCGTTCCGACCATGGCCGCGGCCCATCCCGGGATCCGGGTGAGACGCTCGAGTGAATCGCTTATCCGGATGGCCAGCAGGCGCGGATCCACGCCGAGCTTGCCGCGTCCTTTCACGGCGAGCACGATCACGACGGCCACGTAAGCGGCCAGTACTCCGATGAGTGGGATCCACGTCCCAAGCTCACGCTGCAGGTCCACCTGGGCGGCGTCCATCACGGCTTTCCTTTCGTCGAATCGATCGCCTTGGCCAGTTCCCGTTCCACGGTGTTGTCAAAAGACTTCATTCCGTCCCAGACCAGAGAGGTCAGGTAGTCGACGAGGCGGTCGCGCGGCATCGTCTTCCGCTCGAGCCACCAGTCACCGGCCATGTGCACCGCGCCGACTATCGCGAACGCCCACGGCTCGGCGGTCCCGGAGTCCAGACCGCGCTCGCGCATGGCCTCGCCGATCGCCCGGGTGATGAGCTGCCCCATGCGGCGGACGAACCCGGACATCGCCACGCCCGTCTCCTCGACGGTCTCGAGGCTGCGGGTGATCAGGAAGCGGATGATGGCCGGCTCCCGCTCGATGAAGGCGAGGTAGGCGTCGATGGCACCGGATACCCGGTGGCGATCGTCGGGAGCCTGGTCGATCGCTCGCTGAAGGCTATGAGCGAGCTCGTCGGCGAAGTGGTCGGCGATGGCCCTGGTGAGCCCCTCACGGTCGCCGAAGGCGCGGTACACGATCGGTTTGGTGACCCCCGCCTCGTGCGCGATCTCGCGCATCGACACGGCCGGACCCTCCCGCCGCACGACGTTGATGGCGGACTCCAGGAGCCTCTGACGCTTGCGCTCCACGGCCTGGGCGCGCAGCTCGGCCCGCTCGTGGTGATGGCCCGATCGACGTTGCCTATGAGTCGTCGTCATGGTTACCGCTGGTAACGTTACCCGCGGTAACTGCTGCTGTCAAGACTCCCCTATCCGACGTGGTGGATGGTCTCCTCGTCGAAGGTGTTGCCCTCCGGTGGGATCGGGTTCTCCTTGAGGATCCGGGCCATGTGCACGAGGTTATGGGCCGTCCAGCGGCTCGTTCGCTGCGTGTAGGCGTGGTTGTCTCCGCCCGCCTCGATGAAGGATGGCCCCGGCCCGGCGTCGCCCACCCAGTACGTGTCGACGTTCGGCGGGATCGTGCAGCCGAGGTGCGTCATGTTGAACAACGTGTTCGCCGCCACGTCGTGGGCCCCGTCCTCGTTGCCGGTCACGACGCAGCCCGCGACCTTGTTGTAGAGGGGATACTGCCCCACCTCGTTGCGCTCCGCGTAGGTGCCGTCCAAGCGCTCGATGACCATCTGGCACACGCTGGCCCGCACCCCGAACCAGATGGGCGAGGCCATGACGATGATGTCCGACGCCTTGATCTTCTCGAGGATCTGCGGCCATTCGTCCCCGCGACCCTCGTCGGAGGTGACACCGAACTTCACGTTGTAATCCACGATCCGGACGATCTCAGACTCCACGTCCATCTGGTCGAACCATCGGATCACCTGCCGGCACAGGGCCTCGGTGTTCGACACCTCAGGGGATTTCTTCAGCGTGCAGTTCAGAAAGATGGCCTTGAGCGCCACTGGTCCTCCTAGGTTTGGGGGTGCCCCGACGGCCCCCGACGAGATACCTTAGAAGCAACAACAGGGGAACCGGGAGGGCAAGAGCATGGCCGAGGTACAGAAGCGGGACAAGGTCTACATCGACGGCGCGTGGGTAGCACCATCGGGTACCGACACGATCGACGTCGTCAACGCCACGACCGAACAGGTCATGGGAACGATCCCTCAATGCGCACCCGACGACGCCGACAAGGCCGTCAAGGCCGCGCGCGCCGCGTTCGACGGCTGGAGCCAGACGTCGGTCGAGGACCGGGCGAAGTTCCTGCAGCGTATCCACGAAGGTCTGCAGGCCCGCTCCGACGAGATCGCCACGACGGTCTCGCAGGAGAACGGCATGCCCCTCGGGATCTCGAAGATCGCCCAGGCCATGCTTCCGATCATGAACATGGCCGGCTTCTCTCAGGTCGCCGCCGACTACGATTTCACCGAGACGATCGGTACGTCCGATGTCGTCAAGGAGCCGGTCGGCGTCGTGGTGTGCATCACGCCGTGGAACTATCCGCTCCACCAGGTCGTGCTGAAGGTCGCCCCGGCGCTCGCGGCCGGGTGCACGGTCGTGCTGAAGCCGAGCGAGCTCGCTCCGCTGACCGCGTTCATCCTCGCTGAGGTCATCGACGACGTGGGTCTGCCGGCGGGCGTGTTCAACCTCATCACCGGCACGGGAGCCGAAGTCGGCGAGGCGCTCGTCGCCCACCCCGAGGTCGACATGATCTCGTTCACCGGGTCGACACGCGCCGGCCGTCGCATCTCAGAAGTGGCCGCGCCGATGGTCAAGCGCGTCGCGCTGGAGCTCGGCGGGAAGTCGCCGAACGTCATCCTCGCCGACGCCGACCTCGAAGCCGCAGTGACCGCCGGCATCGGCGGCGCCTACCTCAACTCCGGCCAGACGTGCACCGCGCTGACACGGATGCTCGTCCCCAAGGACAAGCTCGAGGAGGCCGAGCGCATCGCCAAGCAGGTCGCCGAGACGTACACGCCCGGCGATCCGTTCGATGCCAACACGCGTCTCGGCCCGCTGGTGTCGGCGCAGCAGCAGGAGCGCGTGCGCGGCTTCATCCAGAAAGGCCTCGATGAGGGCGCGAAGCTCGTCACGGGCGGCGCCGAGCAGCCGGACGGGCTCGAGAAGGGCTACTTCATCAAGCCCACGGTGTTCTCCAACGTCTCCAACGACATGACGATCGCCCGCGAAGAGATCTTCGGGCCCGTGTTGTCGATCATCCCGTACGAGGACGAAGAGGATGCCGTCCGGATCGCCAACGACACGATCTACGGTCTCGCGGCCGCCGTCTTCTCCGGCGACACCGAGCACGCCAAGAAGGTCGCCAAGCGCATCCGGGCCGGGCAGGTCCAGATCAACACGGGCGGCTTCAACCCCAATGCTCCGTTCGGCGGCTACAAGCAGTCGGGCAAGGGACGCGAAGCCGGCAAGTACGGTCTCGAGGAATTCCTCGAGATAAAAGCCCTGCTGAACTAGCTCTGACGTTGCTGCGGTCTCGAACCCTCACGGGCCAGCGCCCGTGAGGGTTCACCTTTTGGACGGGACGTACGAGCTCTTCCGGCATTTCTTCGCCGTCCCCAAACATCAGACGGCATCCGGGGACGAGGTCGGCGCAGTGCGCGGCGTGCTCGGATCGGTGCTCGGTATGTTCGAGTCGGGCGTGACGCATCTCGGCGTGGCGACGGATCACGTGATCGAGTCATTCCGCAACGACATGTGGCCGGGGTACAAGACGAGTGAGGGCATCGAGCTGGACCTGCTCGCGCAGTTCCATCCGCTCGAGCACGCGCTGCGTGCCATGGGTGTAACGGTCTGGGCTATGACCGATCTAGAGGCCGACGACGCTCTCGCGTCGGGTGCGGCCCTCGCCGCTAACGACACCCGCGTCGAGCAGGTCCTTATCTGCACACCGGACAAAGACGTCGCGCAATGTGTCACCGGCAAGCACGTCGTCCAGTTCGACCGGCGCAAGCGCGAGCTTCGGGACGAAGCCGGCGTCGTCAAGCGTTTCGGCGTGTCGCCGGCTTCGATCCCGGATTACCTCGCCCTTACCGGCGACAGCGCCGACGGCTTCCCCGGCCTGTACGGCTGGGGGCCGAAGTCCGCCGCTGCCCTGCTCTCCCGCTTCGGTCGCATCGAGGCGATCCCGGACGACTGGCGGAAATGGGACGTCCCGGTCCGCGGCGCCGACCGCCTGGCGAAGACGCTCGTCGAGAACCACGAGCTAGCTCTCCTGTTCAAGGATCTGGCGACGCTGCGCGCCGACTCGCCGCTGTTCGATTCGATCGAGGAGTTGCGCTGGACCGGTCCGACCGCCGAGTTCGAGTCCGTCGCGCAGGATCTCGATGCGCCGGAGCTCAACACGCGAGCAGGGGCATTCGCTCAGAAGGCGTAGCGCACGAGCGCGGCCAGCGCCGACACCGCGCAGAGCGCAAGGATCGCCGGGCGGATGAATCCGCGATCGAGCACGGCGGCCGTCCATCGAGAGACGACGAAGCCCACGACGACGGCGGGAAGGAGCACGAGCGACACGCGTAGCTCGTGCCATCCGAACTCCCCGACGATGGCCAGGATGACTATCGAGAAGAGCGCACCGACGGCGAAGATGCTCGAGAGCGTCCCGCGGACCTCGCTCCCCCGCTCGTCCTGGTAGAGCAACGCGATGGGCGGCCCACCGACCGACGAGATCGTTCCCATCAGCCCCGAGAGCGCCCCTGCCCCCATGAGGGTGGATGGTGTGCGCCGCAGCCGCCATCCGGCGATGCTCAGCAGGACCGCGATCAGAACAACCGTCGCCAGGGCGATCGCCACACCCTGTTGCGGGATCGCCGCAACGGCGAACGCTCCCCCGATAGTCCCGGGCACGCGCCCCACGAACACCCAGCGGAAGCCGCCGAGGTCGGTGGATCCTCGTTCGCGCAGAGCGACGAGCAGCGTGAGCGCGAAGGCCACCACGAGGGCCGGGCCGGGGACGAGCTCCGGGTCGATGAGCACGAGGATCGGTCCGGCCACGACGTTCACGCCGAAGCCGATCGATCCCTGGATCATCGAGCCGAGAGCGACGACGCCCGACGCCACGGCTAACTGCAGAAACGACATCCACCTATCCTGACGAAGCCATGGACATCAGCATCCAGCCCGCAGCCGGTACGGACGAGCTCACCGAGTTCCTGCTCTTCCAAGACCGGATCAACGCCGAGCACGGAGCATGGTGGCCGGCGATCGTGCCGATGAATTTGCCGATGCTCCAAGGTGAGGGGCCCGCGGCACCTGGTCGCCGGTCCCTTCCGCTCGTAGCGCGACGCAACGGCGACGTCGTCGCCCGGGTCCTGGCCGTCGTGGACGAACGCTACATCGACCACTGGAAGGAGCCCCTCGGCCACACCAGCATGTTCGAGGCGCTTCCGGGAACCGAGGATGCCGTGCGCGTCCTGCTCAACGAAGCGTGCGGGTGGCTGCGCGAGCAGGGCATGGAGGGAGCCCGGGCCGGGTTCGGCGTGGGCGACTTCCCCTTCCGCATCGACGCCTACGACGTCCTTCCGCCGACTCTGCTTCGCCAAAACCCCTCCTACTACCACTCGCTCATCAAAGAGGCGGGCTACGAATCCGAGCGAGGGTGGGTCGACTACAAGATCCCGGTGCGCGAGGACCTCATCGAGCGTTGGCAGACCTTTCTGGACGACGCCGGGCGGCGCGGCTTCGACGTCCGCCCGATGCGGGACGTCCCGGCCGAGCTGCGTGTCGAGCACTTCATCGAGCTGTGGAACGAAGCGTTCGCCCGGCACTGGGGCATCGTGCCCCAGGTCCGGGAAGAGTTCGCCGACCTGCTCGCCTTCCTCGAGCCGATGGGCATGCTCGAGACATCGGTCATTGCCTACCGCGGTGACGAACCCGTCGGTGCCGTGTGGTGCGTGCCGGAGATCGCGTCGGCGTTGGCCGCAACCGCACCCGGCCGCGAGTTGCAAAACCGCGAAAAGGTCAACTTCCTGGCGATTGGGGTGCGGGAATCCGCCCGGCGTCAGGGCGTGAACCTGGCCATGTGCGCGTACGCGTACCTCGAGCTCGCCCGGCGCGGTGCGAGCCACGTCAGCTACACGCTCGTGCTGGATGACAACTGGCCCTCACGACGAACGGCCGAGAAGCTCGGCGCATCGATCTGCGCCAACTACATGGTTTACCGGCGCAACTTCAAGCGCGCCTAGTCGTCGTCCTTGTCGCTCTTGTCGTTGCCTCGGCCGCGCTCGCCGTTGCGTTCGCCGCCTTCGCTGGAGACGGGTGGCGGCGACGGCTCCGGTGTACGCGCCAGTGCCGACGCGATGATGTGGATCCTGGTTCCCGGCTCGATGCGGGCGCCGCCGGCGGGGACCGTCTCGAGAACGAGGTCCGGGGTTCCGGAGGTTATCGGTCGGTACGTCACATCCGTGCGGAAGCCGTCCATCCGTAGCTGCGCGGCGGCGGCCGCGCTCTCCATCCCGCGCACGTCGGGGACCGTCACCTGCTCCGATCCCCCGCCGGTGAACAGAAGCGCCGCTACGAGGGCGAGGAACACGGCAAGGCCGAGCAAGAGCGCCCGGGGTGAACGCCGAACCCGAGGCCACACCCGTTGCAGGCGACCCCTGATCCGCTCGCCCCATTCGGCCAGGGGGCCCAGGAACACGGCGGCGGCAAGATCGGGCCGATCGCCGAGGATCTCCGTTGATGGGGAGCCGGGCACGCCGACGGCGGCGGGAGATGAAACCGGAACGGTGGCAGCCGGAGTCGCCGCGACGGCTTCAGCGAAGGATTGCGCGGACGGGAATCGCCGTTTCGGGCTCTTCTCCATGGCCCGCGCGATCGCGTTGCTCAGCTCGATGGGAACGTCGGCCCGAACGTCGCGCAGCGCCGGCACGGGAGCTTCGAGATGCTTGGTCGACACTTCCCACGCGTTCGCCCCTTCGTAGGGCGGTCGACCGGTGAGCATCTGGAACGTGACACAACCCGCCGAGTACAAATCCGACGTTCGCGCCGGTCGCTCACCGCGCAACACTTCCGGCGGCGCGAAAGAAGGCGTCGCCGCCAGAGTGGTCGTCCCCGTCTCTTCGGCGAGGATGCGGGCGACTCCGAAGTCGCCGACCTTCGGTCCGCTCGGACCGAGGATGATGTTGGCCGGCTTCAGGTCCCCGTGGACGATACCCGCTGTATGTGCGCGTTCCATGGCCGCCAGCACGGCACGAAGGATCGCCGTCGCTTCATCGACGGCCAGTGGACCGTCCCGATCGATGTGCTGTTGGAGATCGTCCCCAGCGACGAGCTCCATCGCGATGTATGGCTGGATTTCACCGGACGGGCCCTCCCCTTCGCCGTAGTCGTACACGCCGACGATGTTGTGGTGGCTCAACGCGGCCAGCGCTCGCGCTTCGCGCTCTATACGCTTTCGCATCGCCGGCTTGCGTGCCGACGGTCCGGAGAGGAGCTTGATGGCCACGTCGCGTCCGAGGCGCGTGTCGTGCGCCCGCCAGACGTCGGCCATCCCGCCGGATCCGACGAGCTCGACGAGTTCGTAACGCTCGTCCAGGAATGATGGCTTCTCCGTCGCGCTCACGCGCAGAGCGTATCGCTCTCTTTAGGCTGTGGCCGCGATGGGAGTGTTTCCTCGACGCAAGGGGATGACGACCTCGACGGCATCACCGTCGAGGCGGTTCCGCGGAGATCGGCGATTTCCCGACTGTGAAGAAGGTCACAGCCACCGGTCAGACCTCGAGCCACCCCAGTCGGATCTGCCAATGACGCCCGCTGCGTAGGTGTGCGACCACGGCCCGCTCCAAGGTCGTTCGTTGCGGCAGGTCGTCGATCGAACCGGGGAGGTGCCCGAACACGAACCTCACGACGTCATCGTCCCCCGGCCGCGACCACCCATCGACATGGTTGAATCGCCGCTGGAACCGCATGATGTTCGTTGTCGAGGGGAGATACTCGGCCAGTTGTTCGTCCAGCAGCCACGAACCACACGTCGCCACGCGATACGGCTGCTCGGGGAAATGGCGCGGAAAGAACTCACTCGCACGGCGAAGAGAGTCGTCGCATGCCTCGGGTGTCAGGGGGCCGGTCGCCGGGATGTGCACACCGAGAGCCCGATCGCCCCGCCGGAAGCCGAGAGCATCCTCGGGGTCGAACTCAACGGACCAGAAGTTGTACTGCAGGCGGCCGAGTCGAAAGATGGCTCCGCGGAAGTGCTGCCAGATCCAGAAGGCTCCGTCGAATCCGGCCCAGCCGTTTCGCGTCTGGTAGTTGGCGACCTGCAAACCGACATCGCCGAGGGTCGACCATGTGATGTCGGCGGGGATCCCGCGTGCCGCGTTCATGCGATGGACGGCGGACACACCCGCGATGAACACGTAGAGGTGGAAGTAACGGGTTAGCGGATCCTCGGTGGGCTCCGGAGCGGGCCACGGCGGAGCGATCGCGGCGCCGTCGAGCTCCGTCAGTTGACGGTAAAGGCGCTCGAGAAGCCACCACCCCTCTCGATGCTCCTTGACCAGCGATATTCCGAGCTCGATCTCAACGGCTGCATGGTGCGGCACCACCATCCGCTCGAGCAGCCGGTGGAGCTCCTCGCCCGACGGAAGGTCGAGCATCCCGTCGAGCGGCCCCGTGTCGGCAAGCGCCTGTAACCGGTCGGTGGACGCAGCCGGCCATTCCAGCCACGACCGCACGCGCTCGATGACATCGCTTCCCCTCATCACGAATCCAGTGTGAACCGTTCTGTCACGGAAAGGCACGATTCAGCCGCGCTGCGAGCTCGCCCCGCGCGAGATCCGCCTCGAACAACTTTCGCCGCGACCGCTGGCCCGACACGAGCCGGACACGGGTGCCAAGCAGATCAGTCAACAGCCGTTCGGCCTCCGCGTTCGCGCGCCCGTCGGCGGGCGCGGCGGTCAGGCGCAGGCGCGGAAGGCCGCCATGCCTTCCGTCCGGGCCGGGCTTGCTCGAGCGAGGAACGACGTATACATCGAACCGGGACACATCTCACGCTATGCCGATACGCTTGGCCGCATGGCACGCCTCCGTGACGTCGTCGGCTGGGTGGGTGCGAACGGCAAGCGCATCGCGGTGACGGTCGTCGGCTTCGCACTCATCGCGATCGGGCTCGTGCTGCTCGTGCTGCCGGGCCCCGGGATCCTCGTCGTGCTGGCCGGCTTGGCCGTGCTCGCCACGCAGTACGCGTGGGCGAGGAGCGCCCTCGACCAGGTGAAACGGCGGGC
>Ga0299907_10000243_pt1 | contig 24940 bp, 29 predicted proteins | sample RVTome_16_FD_198680 | JGI IMG/M metagenome (GOLD analysis project Ga0299907, IMG submission 198680) | Soil microbial communities from uranium-contaminated site in the Upper Colorado River Basin, Wyoming, United States - RVT152D67 (version 2) ...
GGATCACACGCGACGACGTCCTCGCCTTCGTCGAGCGCCCGACACCGGCGGCGCCTGCTGCGGCGCCGGGTGACGGTCAGCGCGCCGCCGCTGCGGCACCCGCCCGCGTAACGCCACCGGCGACGCGCGAAGCCGGCGGCGATCGAACGGAGAGCCAGCCGCTCACCCGGATCCGCAAGCTCATCGCCGAGCACATGCGGAAGTCCTTGGACACGTCGGCGCGTGCGTGGAACGTCGTCGACGTCGACATGGAGCCGATCGCGCAGCTTCGTGCCCGCGTCGGCGAGGAGTTCCGGAAGCGCGAGGGCTTCTCGCTCACGTATATGCCGTTCATCAGTCGTGCCGTCTGCGACGCGTTGCTCGCGCACCCGATAGCGAACGCGAGCGTCTCCGAAGACCTCACCGAGGCCACCTACCACCACTATGTGAACCTCGGCATCGCCGTGGCTACCGATTACGGCCTGATCGTGCCCGTGATCAAAGGGGCCGAGGCGCTCAACGTCGTCGGGCTCGCTCGCGCCATCCGCGACCTCGGCGAGCGCGCGCGCGACAAGAAGCTCAACCCGGACGAGGTGGGCGGGTCGACGTTCACGATCACCAACCCCGGCCCGTTCGGCTCGTACGTGTCGTTGCCGGTCATCAATCAGCCGAACGTCGCGATCCTGGGAACCGAGGTCGTAGAGAAGCGCGTCGTCGTCGTGGACGACATGATCGCCGTACGGCACCGGGAATTTCTCTCCCTGTCGTGGGACCACCGGCTCTTGGACGGCGCCGACGCGATGCGTTTCCTCGCCCGACTCAAGGAGAACCTCGAGACGTGGGACTTCTCGCACGAGCTGTGAGAACGTTGGACGTCCGTCGGCTCGGCATGGTGCCCTACGCCGAGGCTGCGGCCATACAAGCCGATCTCCACGAACGGCGCGCCCGAGGCGAGTGCGCGGACACGCTGCTATTGCTCGAGCACCCGCACGTGTACACGATCGGTCGCCGGGGCTCGGCCCTCGATGTGCTCTGGGACGCCGAGGCGCTCGGGCGCCGGAGCGTCGAGGTCGTCGAGACGGATCGAGGCGGTCAGGTCACGTACCACGGCCCCGGCCAGCTCGTCGGTTACCCGATCGTCGACCTGGGTGCGGGCGCCGACCTCGTCGCCTACGTACGGCGGCTGGAGGAAGTGCTCATCGGCACGCTCGCGGATTTTGGGTTGGCGGCCGAGCGCGACGCCGGGAACACGGGTGTTTGGGTGAACAGTGCGAAGATCGCTGCGATCGGCGTCCGCGTGACGCGGTCGGTCACCAAGCATGGGTTTGCGCTGAACGTCGCTCCCGATCTGAGCTATTTCGCCGGGATCGTCCCGTGCGGGATCACCGACAAGAGCGTCACCTCGATGGCGCTCGAGCTCGGCGGCGCGCCGGTGATGTCGGCCGTCGTGGACGCCGTTGAACGTCAGTTCGTCCGCGTGTTCGGTTACCGGGAGGCAGCGTGAAGCGACTTCCGCTGGCCAACGGTTCCGGTGGCGGCGGTGGGATGGGCTGCGCGTCGGGGGCCGGGCGGTTGTCCGGCTCGCGTGCTCGCCTGCGTGAAGGCCGCGTCACCGGCCCCCAGCCCAAGCCGCCGTGGCTGAGGGTCAAGGTGCGTCAGGGGCCCAACTTCCTCGAGTTGCGACGCCTCATGCGCGAGCACGGTCTGCATACCGTCTGTGAGGAGTCGGGTCCCTGCCCGAACATCTACGAGTGCTGGGAGCAGCGCACGGCGACCTTCCTCATCCTCGGGAACGTCTGCACGCGGCGCTGCACGTTCTGCGACGTCATCACCGGCCGTCCGCCGACGCTCGATGCCGACGAGCCGGAGCGCGTCGCGAAGGCCGTCGCCGCCGTCGGTCTGGAGTACGCCGTGGTGACCGGCGTGGCTCGCGACGACATCCGCTCCGATGGTGGCGCGTCGATCTGGGCCGAGACGATCCGCGCGATCCGCCGCCACAATCCGGCGTGCGGAGTCGAGGTGCTGACACCGGACTTCCGCGGCGACCGGGAGGCGATCCGGACGGTCGTGGGGGCCGAGCCCGACGTGTTCGCGCACAACCTGGAAACCGTCCGCCGGCTGCACCGTTCCGTCCGGACCGGCTTCAACTACGACCGCTCGCTCGACACCCTCCGTATCGCCAAGGAGGTTCGTCCCGAGCAAGTCACGAAGTCTGGGTTGATCCTGGGGATGGGCGAGACGGACGCCGAGGTCCGCGAAGCGCTCGGCGACCTGCGTGCCGCCGGCGTCGATCTCGTCACGCTCGGCCAGTACCTCTCGCCGTCGCGGGCGCATCCGGTCGTCGACCGCTACGTCTCACCTGAGGGATTCGACGAGCTCGGCGCCCACGCCCGGTCGCTTGGGTTCAGCCACGTGACGTCCGGTCCGCTGGTGCGTTCTTCGTATCATGCCAAGGAACAGGAGGCGGCCGGCCGCGTAGGCTGAGTCGCCCCAACGACGAAAGGACCGGCGTTTTGCAACGTACGGCGCTCTCGGTGTTCGCAGCTCTGTTGGCGGCGGGGATCATCGGTACGGCGTTGACGGTGCTGCTGTGGGACGACGACGAGCCGCTGGCGACCGCCCTCAGCCCATCACCCACCGCGACCGCCTCGCCGCTCCTGCTGCCCTCGCCGTCACCTTCCGTCTCGCCGACCGGGAGCCCGGCCGCTTCGCCCTCGCCGTCGCCGTCGCCGACGCCAACGACGGCGACGACTGCGCCCACTTCCGCTCCCTCCGGCTCGGCTCCCCGAGCGGTCGACGTGAACTGCGAACAGACGCCGCAGTACTGCACGTCGACGTCGGGACAGATGAGGATCAACGACGACAAGCTCGTCTCTTCGGGCACGACGCAGCATCCGGCCGATTACTCCGCCGTCCCGAACACCACGATGACGTGGAGGATCGTGAGGGAAGGCGGCGGCGACGCGCGCAACGGCGACGACGTGAGCCAGGTCGAGATCGCCGTGGAGATCCGCAACGATACCGATCGGACCTGGGTGATCCCGAGGCGTGAAGTCGTACTGCGTGTGTTCTACAACGGCAGCGAGCTGCACGAACTCGTCACGAGTGGGCCCGACTTCGAGATGCGCCCCGGTGGGGTGCTGACGGCGCGGTACACCATTCCGATCCACGATACGGGCGAGTACAGCTGGCGCGGGAAGACCTCGTTCTACGCGCGGTAGCCGAATGGGCCTTCGGCCGCGCAGAACCGGAAGGGGAACTGTATGAGACGGCCGGCGGGCTTCTTTCTGTTCGCGTTGTTCGCCCTCGGGGCGAGTGCTTGCGGTGAGGAGGCGGCTCGGGGGCCGGGCGGAGGTGCCGCCGCGCTCGCGGAGACCACGATCCAAGAGTGCGTGACCAACCAAGGCACGACGGCACCGGCCGAGCCCGAAGGCGATGAAGTGACGACCCTGCAAGAGGGCAAGCTCATAGTCGGGTCGGACACTGCGTTCCCACCCTTCGAGTCGATCGAGAACGGCGAAGCCGTCGGTTTCGACGTCGACCTCATCACCGAGGTTGCCAAGCGCGTCGGCAACCTCGAAGTGGAGGTGCAGACCTCGGCTTTCGACACGATCTTCACATCCTTGGCTGCGAGGAAATTCGACGTGGTGATCTCGGCGGTGACGATCAAGGAAGAACGGAAGCAGACCGTCGACTTCACTGAGCCGTACTTCACGTCCGACCTCTCGCTTACGGTCCGCGACGACGATGCGGACGAGATCGGTGGTATCGAGGATCTGAGCGGCGAGACCGTGGGCGTGCAGGCGGCGACGACGAGCGAAGACTGCGCGAAGCTCCTGAAGGACAAGGGCCAGATCGGAGATATCCGCGCGTACGACGTCATCCCGGATGCCTTCACAGATCTGGCCGCCGGTCGCGTCGCCGGCGTCCTGATCGACCTCCCGACCGCCCAGCAGATCGCCGAGCAGCGCACGGGCCTCCGCGTCGTCCAGGCGATACGGACGCAAGAGGAGTACGGGATCGCGGTGAGCAAGGACAACCCAGACCTTCGCGTGGCCATCAACGAAGCCCTCGGTGAGATCAAGACGGATGGGACCTACCGGCGGCTGTTCGTTAAGTGGTTCAAGACCGAACCGCCGGAGTAGGACAGCACCAGCCTCGCCGGGGCTGGTACGGGATCGCTTCGCTTCCCCTGGGCGGGGCCGCGCTGGCCGCCTCACCGTTCGCCCGCGGGCCGGCGGCGATACTTGCCTTCGCGGCGGCGGCGATGGCGGGCCTCGAGCTCGTCGAGGTGCACCGCGTTCGAGGACGGGAAGCTGTGGCCGGGCTGATCGCGGCGGGCGCCGCCCTCGCGATCGTGCTGGTCGGGGCGGCACGCGAGACGTTGGACCTGCGCTTTCTCGCCGATCAGTACTTCAACGTCGATGCCATACGAGGGCTGGGACCGTTCCTGGCGCGCGGCGCCTTCAACACGCTCCGTCTGGCCGTGATCGGTGAGGTCGGCGGTGTCGTCATCGGTTTGGCCGTCGCGTTGATCGTGATCTCGAAGCGACGATGGGTGCGCGCCCCGGGGATCGCCTACGTGGACCTGTTCCGCGGTACGCCACTGCTCATGCAGCTTTCGTTCATCTACCTTGCCCTGCCCTTCGTCGGCCTCCGCTTCGACGTTTTCACGGCCGGCGCCGCCGGGCTCGCTCTGAACAGCGCCGCGTACGTCGCCGAGATCTTCCGGGCGGGGATCCAGTCGGTGGAGCGCGGCCAGATGGAGGCCGCGAGAGGCCTGGGCATGCCGTACCGGGCCGCCATGCGGTACGTCATAGTCCCCCAAGCCTTCCGTCGTGTGATCCCACCGCTCGTGAACGAGTTCATCGCTTTGCTGAAAGACTCGTCGCTCGTATCGGCCCTCGGGGCAACGGTGGCGAGCCGGGAGCTGCTGCGCGTGGCGCGCGACGCCTATTCGCAGACGGCGAACGCCACACCCTTCGTGGTGGCGAGTCTCATCTACCTGCTCATGACGCTGCCCCTGACGCGCATCGTGAGCCGGCTCGAGCGTGGGCTGAAGGCGCCGGCATGATCGCCGACGGTGGCGCCAAGGTCGTCGAGCTCCGCGGGGTGCACAAACGGTTCGGCGACCTGCACGTCCTGAAAGGCATCGACCTGGCGATCGAGCAGCACGAGGTGCTGTGCGTCATCGGGCCGTCGGGGTCGGGGAAGAGCACGCTGCTGCGGTGCGTGAACCTCCTCGAGGAGCCGAGCGACGGAGAGGTGCGCATCGACGGCGAGCGCATCAACGCGCCCGGTGTCGACATCGACCGCGTCCGGACCAAGGTCGGCATCGTGTTCCAGGCCTTCAACCTGTTCCCACACCGGACGGCTCTCGGCAACGTGACGCTTGCGCTCGAGAAGGTCATCGGTCTGCCGAAGTCCGAAGCGCGAAGGCGGGCGATCGAGCAGCTCGGCCACGTCGGGCTGGCCGAGAAGGCCGACGCGTATCCCTCGCAGCTGTCGGGCGGCCAGCAGCAGCGCGTGGCCATCGCCCGGGCGCTTGCGATGCAACCGACGGTCATGCTGTTCGATGAGATCACGTCGGCCCTCGATCCCGAGCTGGTGCAGGAGGTGCTCGACGTGATGAAGACGCTCGCTCGCGAGGGCATGACCATGCTCGTCGTCACGCACGAGATGGGCTTCGCGCGTGAGGTCGGGAACCGGGTGATCTTCATCGACGAGGGCCGGATCGTCGAGCAGGGAACGCCGGCCGAGATCTTCGGGGAGCCGAAGAACCAACGGACGCGCGACTTCCTCTCTCGGGTGCTCTGACGTCGGTCGGTCCTGCTACCGTCACCTCAGTCTTCCCCACGCAACCCGCGCGTACTATGTGGAGGAAGTCATGGACATCTCAGTCACTCTCTTGAACGCGATTCCCCTGCTGATCGTGACCGCTGTCGGGGGGTGGCTGCTCAACGGCCGGATGAGCAGGCTCGAGCGGAAGGTCGATGCGTTGGCGACCCGCGACGAGTTCAACGGTTTGGTTCATCGCGTAGACCGGCTTGAAAACCGAGTCGACTCGCAGTTCGACAGCCTGCGCTCCGACATCACCCAGATCGCACTAGCGGTCGGCGCGAGGCCTCGGCCGCAGACCGGCTAATTCCCGAGCTCGGCCCGCACTGCGGGCGCGATCCGGTCCATCACGTCCGGCGGTAGCTGCTCGCTCTCGGGCACCCGGAGGAAGGTAAAGACGTTGGGCCCCTTCTGCTCGTCGGTGAAGTCGGCCATGCGAGGGACAACATGGAAATGAACGTGGGAATGCCCAGCGGCCTCGGCGAACTGCATGACGTAGGTCTTCTGGCATCCGACGACGTCCCGGAGGGCCACAGACAGCGACCTGATCATCGGGCCGAGACTTTCGACCTCGATCGGAGTGAGTTCGTGGATGGCCGTCACGTGACGTCGCGATACGACAACGAGCCATCGGCGCAAGCGCGGTGTCGAAGGCGTGGCACACACGCCAGTGCTCGTCGACGAGGATCGTCTCGCGCGGTGGTAGATCGTCCCGCGCAGTCATCGCACAGGTGAAGCAGTTCTCGGTCAGCCCTCGTCGGCTCCCGCGCGCGCGGCTGCCTTGTCGCGGATCTCCTCGACGACTGTCTCGTTGGCAAGCGTGGTCACATCGCCGAGCGGTCTTCCTTCGGCCACGTCCCGCAGGAGCCGGCGCATGATCTTTCCGGAGCGGGTCTTCGGCAGGTCGTCGGTGAAGATGATCATGGCCGGGCGGGCGATCTTGCCGATCTTTTTCGACACATGCTCACGGAGCTCGGCGAGCAAGCTGTCGTCCCCCTCGATGCCGGACTTGATCGTCACGAAGGCGACGATGTGCTCCGCCTTGTCCTCGCCGACGCGACCGACGACGGCCGATTCCGCTACGGAAGAGTGGTCGACGAGTGCCGACTCGACTTCGTATGTCGAGATGCGGTGGCCGGCTACGTTCATCACGTCGTCGACGCGGCCGAGGAACCAGAAGTAGCCCTCATCGTCCCGCTTGCAGCCGTCACCCGCGAAGTACATGCCGGGAAACTTCGACCAGTACACCTCCTTGTACCGCTCGTCGTCGCCCCAGATCGTGCGGAGCATCGCCGGCCACGGGCGCGTCAGGACGATGTAACCGGCGCCGCCGAACGGCACCGATTCGCCCTTGTCATCGATGACGTCGGCCGCGACGCCGGGGAACGGGAAGGTGGCCGAACCGGGCTTGAGCTTTGTGAGGCCCGGCAGGGGGGTGACCATGATCATCCCCGTTTCGGTCTGCCACCATGTGTCGACGATCGGGCAGCGCTCTCCGCCTATGAACTTGTAGTACCAGATCCACGCCTCGGGATTGATCGGCTCCCCGACGGTGCCCAGCAGACGCAATGAGCTCAGGTCGTGTGCCTCGGGATACTGGGTGCCCCATTTCATGAAGGCGCGGATGGCGGTGGGCGCTGTGTACAGGATCGTCGCCTTGTACCGCTCGGCAATGGCCCACAGCCGGTCTTTGTCCGGCCAGTCGGGCGCACCCTCGTACAGGATCGACGTCGCGCCGTTACACAACGGCCCGTAGACGATGTAGCTGTGCCCGGTCACCCAGCCGACGTCGGCCGCGCACCAATACACGTCCTCGTTGCGTTTGAGGTCGAAGATGAGGCGATGGGTCGTCGCGACACCGACGAGGTAGCCGCCGGTCGTGTGCAGGATGCCCTTCGGTTTGGCCGTCGTGCCGGACGTGTACAGCAGGTACAGGGGGTGCTCGGCGTCGAGCTCTTCGGGGGCGCACTCGGTGGATTGGCCCGGGACGATGTCGTGGTACCACACGTCCCTGCCTTCCTTCATCGATACGTCCTGCTCGGTTCGCCGGAGGACGAGCGCCTTCTCGATCGTCGGTGTGTCCTTCAGGGCTTCGTCGGAGTTCACTTTCAGCGGGACGATCTGGCCGCGGCGCCAGCCTCCGTCGGCCGTCACGAGCACCTTGGCCCCCGCGTCGTTGATCCGTCCGGATAGGGAGTCGGCGGAGAAACCGGCGAAGACCACCGTGTGCGGCGCGCCGATGCGCGCGCAGGCCAGCATGACGGCCGGGAGCTCCGGGACCATCGGCAGGTAGATCGCGACGCGGTCGCCGGTGGAGACGCCGAGCTCCTTGAGGGCGTTGGCCACCCGGCAGGTCTCGTCCAGGAGCCACTGATACGTGATCGTCTTGGTGTCGCCCGGCTCGCCTTCCCAGTGGTAGGCGACCTTGTCGCCGAAGCCGGCTTCGACGTGACGGTCCAGACAGTTGTAGGAGATGTTCAGCGCGCCGCCGACGAACCACTTCGCGAACGGTGGGTCCCACTCGAGGACCGTGTCCCACCGCTTGTACCAGGTGACGTGCTCGGCGGCCTGCTCGGCCCAGAACCCCTCGAAATCCCGCTCGGCGCGGTCGTAGATCTCTGGATCCGAGACGACTGCAGCGCGTCGGAACTCCTCGGGAGGCTCGAACGTGCGGAGCTCGGAGAGGAGGTTCTCGATCGCCTTATCGCTCATGCGCGGACAAGGCTACCGTTCGGTGCCCGGGCCTTGACGGATTCGTAAGGCTTTCGATATAGTTCGTAAGACATTCGTACTAGGGCCGGGAGCTGGCATGACGAGGCGGTTCGGACACGGGGAGCTGCACCTGGCGCTCTTGGCGCTGCTGGGCCTGCGCCCCATGCACGGCTACGAGCTCATGGGGGAGCTGTCGACGCGCATGGGCCGGGCCTACCGCGCCTCTCCGGGAAGCATCTACCCGGCCATCCAATCACTCGAGGAAGAGGGATTGGTCGAAGGCCGAGACGACGACGATCGCCGCGTCTACGAGTTGACCCGCGCCGGCATCGAGACGCTCGCCCGCCGGGTGGACAGGCTCGCAGCGCTCGAAGCTCGGCTCGGGGTGCGTTTCGTGTCCGGTATCGATGCGGCACTGGGGCAGTTCATCGAGCGCGTGCGCACGGCGGCAAGGAATGCCGACAGCGGCGCGATCGAGGAAGTGCTCGACCGCGCGGCCTCGGAAGTGGAAGCCATTGGGAGGAGGAAGTGATGGATGCCTTCGAACGTGCCGCACAGAAGGAGCTCGTCGACATGCCCCGGCTGGGGTTCAGGATCCACCTGGCCGTGTATGTGGCGGTCCAGGCTCTGCTCATCGCGACGTGGGGGCTGACCTCGAGTTGGGACGGTGGCGGGATGCCGTTCCCGTGGCCGGTCTTCCCGATCCTCGGCTGGGGGATAGGTCTTGCGGCGCACTACGCTGCGTACTCGGCGATGCGCCGCAACCGGCTCGCCCGACCGGAGCCCCCGGCCCCCTAGGCGCTCAGGCCACAGCCGGGTGCGTGTCGGCCGCGCCCGGCATGTGTACGTAGAAGGCAGAACCGCCCCCGGGCCTGTCCTCGACCCATGCCCGCCCACCGTGCAAGCGTGCGAATCGCTTGACGAGCGACAAGCCGATGCCCGTTCCTTGCTTGAAAGTGTCCTGCCCTCCTTGGATGAAGGGCTCGAAGATCTCCTCGCGCTGGTCGGCCGGGATGCCCGGTCCCTCGTCGGACACGACGAGCGTGATGCCGCCGAGGCCGTCGGCCGAAGCCTCGACCCAGATGTGGCCGCCCGCGGGCGTGTACTTGACCGCGTTGCTCACCAGGTTCTCGACGATGCGCTCGGTGTGCGCGGGGTCGACGAACACGTCGGCTGAGCGAGCGTTGATCGTCAGCGGGTGTCCGCGGAGGTCCAGCGTCGCGAGCGCGGAATCCAGGAGATCGCGCAGATCGGCATGACGGCGTCGAGGCTCGACGATGCCGCGGTGAAGCCGGTCGATGTCGAGGAGATCGCCCAGGAGCTTTTCCAGCCTCTCGGCGTTGGAGTGAACGCGCTCCAGCATGTCCATCCGTGTGGCCTCGTCGAAGTCCTCCGTCCGGAGGAGTTGGGAATAGCCGAGGATCGTCGTGAGCGGCGTTCGGAGCTCGTGTGAGACGGCGTTGAGGAAGTCGTTTTTCGTCGTGTCCAGCCTTCGGAGATAGTGCGCAGCTTCAGTTTCGCGTTCGAGCGCGTCGCGCAAGGCTTCTTCGACACGTCGGCGTTCGGTCGCATCCCGCATCGAGGCGAAGACCAGTACACCCGCCTCCGTTCTGACGGGTGAGAGGCTGATGTCCACAGGAACGAGCTTGCCGTTTCGGTGGCGGGCGCTGAGGTCTCGTCCGGCTCCCATGAGACGGCGGTGCGGATCCTCCACGTAGCGGCGGCGCTCGGCGGCGTGCGAGACCTTGAGCGGTTCCGGAAGGAGCATCTCCACACGTTCGTCGATCAACTCCTGGGTCGAGTACCCGAGCAGGTTCGTGACCTGGTCGTTGACGAGAACGATGCGGCCGTGCTCGTCGGCCACGATGATCGCGTCGGGAGCCGAGCCGAGAAGGGCACGAAGCTTCTCTTCGCTGGCACGGAGCGCCACCTCTGCCTGTTTGCGGTCGGTGATGTCCTGGCACGTGCCGCGCAGGCCGGCCAGCTTGCCTTCGTCGTCGTGGATGACGTCGACGTAGGCGTGAACCCACTTCTGCGATCCGTCCCGGAGGACGATCGGATACTCGTGGCCGACCGATCCGCTCGCGGCGATCGCTTCCTCGACCGAGAGCCGAGCGCGATCGCGGTAGTCGGGCCGGACGAACCCGAGGTATTCCTCGTAACCGGGCGGATCGCCGTCGGGCGTCAAGCCGTAGATCTCGTACAGCTGGTCGGTCCAGAGGTTCGTGTCGGTTTTCGCATCCCACTGGAACGACCCGATGTGGGCGAGACGCTGCGCCTGTTCGAGGCGCTGTTCACTTTCGCGCAGATCTCGAGTCCGCGCATCGACGCGATCTTCGAGATCGGCGGCCGCCCGTCGCAGGTCTTCCTGCGCACGGCGACGCTCGTTCATGACAGCCGCGAACGACAGGAGCGTCAGGGCGAGCGTCGCGTTCAGACCCTGGATCAATACGAGGTCGAGGTCGGTGGCCGGGCCGGGTGTGGCCGTGTGGGTTGTGTGCCAGATGGCGATGCTCGACAAGAGGACCGTCGACACTGCGGCTCCCTGCTGTTCGAGCCGCATAGCCGCCCACAGCGCTACCGGTAACACGAGGTAGCGGATCCTCGGGTCTGTACGCATGGCGAACACCGTCACCAAGGGCCCCGCGCTGAGGAGTAGAACTGCATGCAGCGGCCTCCGCAGGATCGGACTCTCGGTGCGCGGGATGGCGGCGAGGGTAAGCAGCAAGGGGGCGTAGACCACTACACCGACGGTGTCGCCGACCCACCACAGCAGCCAGGTCAACGGGGCCGCAGTCGCACCGAGGGCGCCGCCGGCGACCAGGACCGCCGTCCCGATGCCCGCGCTCACCACCATCGCGATCGAAGACACGGAGAACAGGGTCAGAACGTCGCGAACACGACCAAGACACCTGTTCATCCCCAGCCGTTCGAGCAGAACAACGGCTAGGACGGGTGCGAGGGTGTTGCCGATCGCGACGCCGGCGGCGATGTGGACGGGAAGCCCGTTCGACCAGTTGGTCACGAAGGCGCCAACCGCGATGCCCGGCCACAAGCGGCGCCCCCGTAGGAGGAGCGCGGCCACGGCGATGCCGGTGGGTGGCCACACGGCCGTGACGTTTTCGTTCGCGAAGGCAACGGTCAGGCCGAGGCGCGCTCCGGCCACATAGGCCAGCGCCAAGGCAAGGTTTTCCGCGACCAGGACAGCCCATGCTGCCGTGCGCGGCCGGGGGTGATCGCCGCTCAATCGCATACTCGCAACCCCTCCGAGGACCTGCTTCCGATGTTGACCGCTCGAAGAGGCAACGGCGGGGAGGCAGGGCTCGACCCTACCCGCTCGGGGGGTGTGGCCTAGTCCAGATGGGCTCCCATGCCCCGCAGTGCGTCGAGGAGCTCGCCGTGACTGCCGACGACCACGTCGGCATCGGCGAACGGCGATGGTGTCACCGCTTCGGTGCCGGAAAGAACCGCATGGGCATCCCAGGAGAACCCCTGGCGGGAGTCGTCGGTCACGGCCGTGATGCGGACCGTGCGCATACCCATCGAGCGCGCGCCGTCGACATCGGTTCGGAGCAGATCCCCGACATGCACCGCGTTCTGCGGTCGGGCGTCGATGGCGGCGAGTGCCGTTTCGAAGATCCGTGGGCTGGGCTTCGGGACGCCGATCTCGTCGGAGAACGCACAGAACTCCAGGTGTTGGAGGACGCCCACGGCGTCTAGGAAATCGCGCACGATCCGTCCGGGCGTCATGCCGGCGTCACAGACAAGAGCGGTCCGGATGCCGTGCTCGCGCAGCTCGCGCAGCGCGGCCGCAGCGCCCGGCACCTCCTCGATGCTGCCGTGCCGGCCGGCGTCCTCGAACGTTTCCTGCAACAGCCCGTAGACGGCTTGGTTCCCGAGCTCGTCGGCGATGAATCGAGCTATGCCGGGCGAGCCGTACTGGGTGCCGTCGAGCCAGTGGCGGTGATGCACGGCCCACGCCCGCCGCAGGAGCTCCTCCGCCTCCTCGCTCGACAACCGGCCGTCGGAGGCCTCGGCGATCGACCGCACGCGGACGGCCGCGGCCGCCGACATGTCGCGGTCGGCGATGAGCGTCCCCCAGCAGTCGAACGTGACGGCGAGGATCGGCTCGCTCACAGGGAGTAGGTGGCTCGAACGGCGACGATCCCGATGAACAGCGTCGCCACCGAGAAGACGAGCAGGCGCGTGCGCGGCTGCTCACTGCGCACGGGCAGCACGACGAGCATGATCACGACGAACAGGAAGCCGTAGAAGTGGTGACTGAACGGTGGCTGGCGCTGCTCGAACATGAGCAGACCGAGGAACCCCTGGACGATGATCGACGCCCACGCCGCGGCCAGGCCGATCCAGAACGGGCGGTGGGCCGTTTGCTTGCGCCGCCACAACACGAGTCCCCACAGCCCGACGACGAGGTTGGCGACCACGACGACGTACGCCCAGTAGTTGTGCAGGGTTTGCATGGGCGAGAGTTTACGGGTCCCACAGCCAGGCGAAACCGAGCAGACCGGGCCCGGTATGGGACGCCAGCGACGCCGGGACCTCGACTACCGCGGTGCCGGCTTTCGGCGCGAGCTCCAGTACACGGACGCACAATCCGTCCGCTTCGTCGCCGCGCTCGCAATGGAAGGCGACAAGCGTGAGTTCCGTGCCGTCACCTATCGACTTCTGCCAGGCGCGGAAGACGCGCTCGGCTCCCCGTCGCGCGCTGCGTGTGATGCCCACCGGTGTGGGGGAGCCGCCCGAGTACCGGACGATCGGCTGGAGCCGGAGCGCTCCGGCTCCGATCGCCGCCACGGCCGGTACTCGTCCGGAGCGGCGTAGGAAGTCGAGCTGCGTGAGGGTCGCCCAGATCTGGACGCGGGAGGCGACGTCGAGGGCGCGCGCAAGCACGCCCTCGACGTCGCCTCCCGCAGCGGCGGCGCGGGCCGCCTCGACGGCGACGATGCCCTGGCCGGCGGCGGCTGTGCGCGCGTCGAGGACGAACGCGCGGTGCTCGCCGACGCTGCGCGCGGCGAGCACCGCGCTCGCGTACGTCGTCGATAGCTCGGAGGCCGGGCACACCACGAGCAGCGCGTCGTCGACGGCCAGCACCTCGTTGAAGAGCTCTTCGTAGGCGCCAGGGGAGGGGGCCGAGGTCTTCGGCGGCTTTCGTCCTGCCGTGAGGGTGGCGGCCAGCTCACTGTAGGGACGGTCCTCGCTCGCGGTGCCGTCGGGCCACGCGAGCTGGAGCGGCACGACGTGCAAAGGGATGCCGGACAGCCATTCCCGCGGGACGACGGCAGAAGAGTCGGTGATCACGCGGACGCCCATCGGGCGAGCCTAGCGGTCGGTGCCGGCGAGGTAGGTGCAGCCCGCGGGTCCGACGACCGCGGAGTGCGGCTCGTTCGGCGCGAGGTCGATGCGGTCACCCGGGCCGAGCTCGACGGTGCGATCGCCGGTCGTGATCGTCATCGATCCGTCCACAACGACGCGCACCTCGCGCGTGGCGTGAGCGTGCTCCGGATAAGATGCGCCGGGCTCGTCCTGCCATTCGGTGACGTCGAGACCTTCGTTGCGAAGCTGCCGGATGAGCGCATCGCGGTCGGGGCCGGTCACGTCTCGTACGATAACCAGCGATGTCGCGCACCAGACCACCGCTCGAGCCGCTCCTCGCCGCGCAGCAGAAGGCGCTGAAGGAGTGGGCCGTCGTGTGCCGGGCCCTCGAGGCCGGGCGACAGTCGGTGCTGCTGCGCAAGGGCGGGATCATCGAGGAGACGCGCGACTTCTCCCTGGTCGAGAAGTGTTTCCTCTTCTACCCGACCTTCGAGCACCAGGATCTGGACAGCGTGCAGGAGCCCTACCGCGAGTGGTTCCGCGAGACGCTGGCCTCGCGTCCTCCCGATGACATCGTGCGGATCTCGTCGTGGGCCGAAGTGACGGATCTGTTCCTCACCCACGACCTCGACGCGTTGCTGCGGCTGGCGGACCTGTATGCGTGGAGCCACGACTACATCCGCATGCGCATGGCCTACAAGCCGCGCAAGCCGATGAACGTCGTGGTCGTCCGGACGTGGAAGCTCCGCGAACCGGTGGACGTCCCCGTCCTGGAGCACTTCGCCGGCTGCAAGTCTTGGGTGCCTCTGGACAGACCGATTCCGCTCGAGGGATCTAGCCTGGTGCTGTCGGACACCGAGCACGGGGTACGGGTGGGCGAGTCGGCATCCACGCTCGGCCAGACAGCAGAACGCGTTGCCTACTCGCCACGGCAGTAGGCGGAATTTCTGAATTTCAGCTATACTGCGACTATGGACAGCAAGGTCATACAGATCCGCTCCCGCGGGAACCTCACGCTGCCGGCTCGGCTCCGCGAGCGGTATGCGCTCGAGGACGGCGATCCGGTGACGGTGGTCGACCTGGACGGCGTGATCCTGTTGGCGCCCAAGACCGGCATCGTCCCCAAGCTCGCTGCGGAGCTCGAGCGCTTGCGCGAGGGGGCCGGGCTGAGTTTGGACGGTCTGTTGGCCGGGCTGCCCGAGAAGCGAAAGCGGTCGCTGCGGGAGCGTGCCGATCGCGGCTGAGAAGCCGTCCGTCTTCCTCGACGCGGACGTCCTGATCGCCGGGTCCTTCTCGACGACCGGCGCCAGTCATCGCATCCTTCGTCTCGCGGAGCTTGGCCTCATCGATGCGGTGTCCTCGGCTCAGGCCCGCGAGGAGGCAGAGCGGAACCTCCGCTCGAAGCTTCCGTCCGGCTTTCCGGCTTTCAGTGCTTTGGTGGGTGCCGCGGTCCGTTGGGTGAGGGAGCCGAGCGTCGAAGAACTGGAGCGAAGTCGAGACCAGGCCGACGAGAAGGATGTGCCGATCCTTGCGGCCGCCATCGCAGCGGGCTGCAGCACGCTTATCACGCTCAACGTGAGGGACTATCGCCCGCTCGCTGGGTCCATCGCGGTCGACAAGCCCGGAGACTTCGTGCGGAGGCTGCGGGAACAGCTTGCGAAGATGGCCGAGTAGCGCAAATAGGACTGGACGGCGGGGCAGGAGCAGCGTTCCTCTACGTCTGTGCTGACTAAGCCCCCAGCGCCGGTAGCAAACAAAGAAGGAGCAGGGAACCCCGACTGGGTGATCTCACCGCTACGGTTTGCACTTCGGCGTCACTCGGAACACGGTAATAATCCGGGTTCACACCCAGCCGAGCGCGCGAATTCGCCTAGCGCAGCCGGTCACCGAGCTTGTCGCGACGGCCGAGGGCGCCCAGGTGAGTTCGGCTGAAGCCGTCCGCGTACTTCAAGCCGTAGCCGAGAGCTCGGTCGGCGCCGATGTGGGCGAACCAGATGAGCCCGATCGACAAGGGCAGCGTCTTGTCGGACCAGACGCCGTAGAGGGTGAGCGCCGCGGGGAGGGCGTACGTGTGGACGGCGTTGTAGACGAACGCGCCCACACGTGACCCGGCGAGGTAGCCGAGCATCGACAGATCAGGAGCAGGATGAGCGCGACGAACAGGATCCAGGAGCGACGTAGCGCGAGTACAGCAGTGCGGTCGTGGCGAGGAGAACGGCGCCTTCGGCACGCAGCAGGACGCGCGGGAGACCGACCACTGCGTCCACCGGTTGCTCCATCTGTCCTCCGCGCTATCCGGCCGCCGCCAACGCCTGGTCGTCGGTGCCGAAGTCCTCGCTCGCGCCCTCCGGGGCATTGGCCAGGTGCCATGCCACCGACCGGTGCAGCGTCTCGCGCGGGTCCGTATCCGTCCATCCGAGCATTTCGCGGGCCTTCGCCGAGTCGACGAGCAGGTGCTGCGCGATCGACCCGGTGAGACCCATGTCGTCTGGCAGCTTGTCGTCGGGGACGCGGACGAGCTCCGCCTCGGAGCTCGCCGCATCCAGGATCATCTGGGCCCACTGGCCCATCGGGTACGTGCGCGTCTCGCCGAGGTTCAGGATCTCTCCGCGTGCTGCATCCGACTCCAGCGTGAGTCGAACGCCACGCGCAACGTCTCCGACGTACCCCTTGGCAGCGAGCCACGTCCCCGATCCGATCGGGATGCGTTCCCGGCCGGCCCGCACGCGTCGCAGGACGAACTCTTCGCGACGCTGCCCATCGTGCTCGCCGTACACCATCGGCAATCGCAGGACGGTCGCTCCGGCCCCCAGATAGACCTCCTCGACGTCGAGCTTCTCGTAGTCCTCGAACATGGGATTGCCCTTGCCGCGGTACGGATACCGTTCGTCGCGCACGGGCGAGGTCTCGTCGATTGGCACGGGCTCGGCCGCCTCGTTGCGCATGACGTAGGTATAGGCGCGATAGACGTCCATCGACGACGTGACGGCTAGACGCACGCCGTCCGGTAGTACATCGAGCGCCAGCTCCGCGTCGGCGCGCGTGAGGGCGATGTTGTCGAGGACGACGTCCGGAGAGAAGTCGGCGAGGTCGGCGCGCGCCGACCCGAGCTCGTGGCGATCCACGTGGATGTGCAGACCGTCGGGGAGGTCGTCCGGTTCGTGGTTGCCGCGATGCACGAAGGCGAGCTCGTGACCGGCTCCCGCAAGCTCGACGGCGACGGCGCGCCCAATGAAGACCGTGCCGCCGATGAGCAGGACGCGCATTCAGCGAAGGGACGGAAGGACCTTCGTCCCGAGGAGCTCGATCGTTTCGAGCTGGAGATCCTGCGGCATGCCGGGGAAGTCCGACCGGCAGATGAAGTGGATGTCGGGGTCGATGCCGTCGCGGAACTGCGCGATCTGCGCGGCCACCTCGTCGGGGCGTCCGCAGATGATCGATGCGCGCAGCTGTTCCTCCGTCGCGGCGTCGAGCGGGGGCGGAGCGGACGAAGCCGCGGAGCCGCGGGCAGATCCCATATCGGGATACTTCCAGCGCAGGTACTGGTAGTAGGGCTTCACCGTCTCCCACGGGTCACCGGATTCGCCGGCGAACACGGGCACGTGCAGCGCGAACGTGAAGGACGACGGATCGCGCTCGGCTTTGCCCAACGCCTCGAGCGCCATCTCGCGGGCTTGCGCGAAGGCCGCGATGCCCGACGTCCCCGTCGACGAGCCGAGGAAGCCGTCCCCGATCCGTCCGGCCCGGCGGATGGCCGGTGGCGCGAAACCACCGAGCCAGATGGGGATGGAACGCGCGGGCTTGGGCGTGACGTTGACGTCGGCGAAGGAGAAATGCTTGCCCGAGAAGCCGAACGTGCCCGGCTCCCACGCGCCCCGGAGCACGGCGACGGTCTCGCGCATGCGCGACGCCCGTTCGGCTTGATCGACCCCGAAGACGTCGAACTCCTCGGGACGCCAGCCGGCGCCGATCCCGAGGATGAAGCGACCACCCGAGATCAGATCGACGGTGGCCGCGTCCTCGGCGATGCGCAGCGGGTGGTGCAGGGGAGCGAGCAACACGCCCGTCCCGATCTCGACGCGCTCGGTAGCGTGCGCGATCGCGGCGGCCATCACGAGCAGGGACGGCATGTACCCGTCGTCCACGAAGTGGTGCTCGGAGACCCACACCGAGTCGAACCCCACGCGCTCGGCTGCCACGCAGCGCTCGACGGCCTCGTTGTACAGGTCGGCGTCGGTGCGCGGATCGTCGGGCGGGCGTTGACACGTGATGAGGCCGTACCCGAGGCGCATCGCCCGAGTGTAGCCAGCAAGCGACGAGACGCGGCGTTGCTACAACGCTGCGGAGACGGGCCGGCTCGCGCGCACGGCCATGTCGGCGAGCAGCTCGAGCTGCCTGAGCTCGCTGGGCCGGAAGCGCATGCCCGCCCAGCGCCCGACGACGACGAAGTCGAACGAGCTCGACAGCGGCGCCGCTGTCAGCTCGAACCGGTGCATCCTCCAGTTCATGGGAGCCCAGTCACCCAGAGGCAGGCGGCGGGCTTTCGTCAGCGGCAGCCACGGCGTGTCCATCACTCCCGGGTTCGGTGCGTCCGCGCTCGCGGCGCCGATCTGCGCGCCGTCGGACTCGACGCTCAGGGCGAGGGCCCAGGCTGCGTTGAGCGCGTCCGGAAGACCTTCGACGAGCGTGAGGATGGGGTCGCCGACGCCGCGGGCGAGCCGGTCGGCCACGGCAAGGCCGCTGAGCGGGTCGGGGACCCGCCCGATCCGCCGCACCGTTTCGACCATCACGCTCGGCGCCCGCTGGGCAGCCTCGCGCAGTCGTTCCGGACTCAACCCCTCACCCTCGACGCAGATCTCGTCGATGGCCTGGAAGCTGTCCCGGTCGATCACGCGAAGGGACACGATGTCGGCCGGCAGGCTGCCGAGCTCGGAGGCGAGCTGGCCGAGGCTGCCGGGCCGATCCGGTAACGAAACACGGAGCACGTAGAGCACGGTGACCTCCTCTTCGTTGTGCTCACGTTACGCGCGGGAATGTTTCCGTGAGGTCAACGGCGGTTTCGATCTCGTCGCAAGCTGCGTGCGCGGACGAAACGTTCCCGCGAGCCCAGTAAGCGGGCCGGTCTAGTCGGCCGGCTCGAGGATGACGAGCGGGATCTCGCGAGTCGTCCGCGTCTGGTACTGCCCGTACCCCTTGTATTTCTTGACGACCTGCGGCCAGAGTCGTTCCTTCTCCTCCGGCGAGGCGACCCGCGCCCGCATCTTCTTACGGCCGCCGCGCATCGTGACCTCGACGTCGGGGTTGGCCTGGATGTTGTGGTACCACCCCGGATGTTGTGGATCCCCGCCGCGAGAGGCCACCAGGACGATCTTGTTACCTTCCTGCACCGGCGAGGTGAGCATCGACGACCGTGGCTGCCCCGACTTTCGCCCGGTCGTCGTCAGGTCGACGACGGGCATGCCCAGCAAGTTTCCACCGACCAGGCCGTTCGTGGCCTTGAAGAGCGCACGGTGGATCGTGTTCATCGTTTTGAGCATGAAGTCGCTGGGCATGTCTGAAGCCTCCTAGTCGGTGAGGAAGTCGGCGTATCGCGTGCGGCCGATGACGTCGGCCACCTCCTCCCAGTTGGACAGCTGGTCGCGGAGATCGTCGGGTGAACCGCGCCGGAGCGGTGTACGCACCGGGGCGGAAGGCATGTCGAGGGCCGTCATGACCCGGTCGGCGGTCGCCTGGTGGCGTGCGGCGTCGAGGAGATCGTCCTCGTAGCAAACCTCGACGTGAGAGTGTTCCTTGCCGACCGTTCGTGCGAAGTCGTTCTCGAGCTCGAGCAGGCCCATGCGCACGAGGAGCTGCACGGGGTCGAGGTGGACGGCCGAACCCTCGCGCTCCTCGCCGACCTTGTAGTGGTGACGCCCGACGATCTGTGCGCGCTCCCAGCTCACGGCCTGCCGCAGCAGGTTGTTCCGCGTCAGCACAACGACCAGGTAGCCCGCGTCGGCGAGCCTGTCCACGAACGCCCGGCCCCCGTCGACGAGGGCCAGGTCACGGAAGTGATGGACGAGGAGCTTGAACCCCCATCCTCGGGCCCCGCGGAAGCGGGCCCGCATGGCGTGGCTCTGCACCCAGCGGAACGGGAAGCGGATCCGATTCTCCGGGCTGAGGATCTCGCCGTCGCAGAGGACCCTCGGCTGCCGGCGCAGCATGCTCAGCAGCAGACGGCTGCCCGACCGCCCGGTTCCCAGGACGACGAAGCGTCGTTCCGGACCCAGCCGAGACGGGATGAGCGACGGCGCGTAGGCGCGCGTGTCGAGAGCCGCGCTTCGCACACCGCCGGTTTTCACGTAGGGACGACGGGATTCGAACCCGCGTTACAGGCGTGAAAGGCCTGCGTGCTAGGCCACTGCACTACGTCCCCGTAGCCAACAACGCTACACGCCGCGCGCGGCCGCGAAAGCGAGGGCCTAAGAGGCCTTGACCCGGATGGGCGGGGTGACGAGGCTGCTCGGACCGTCCTCGGCCGGTTGCGCCGTCGGGTACACGGGCAAGCTGCTGCCCAGCTCCGGGAGGTCATCGAGGGGACCGGCGTCGGGCTCCGGGGTCGACGGCTCGGCCGTCTCGTAGGAGCATCGGCACATCCCAACGAGTCCCCAGTCGCCGTCGGCGAGGACGATCGTCGCGTCGGCGACCCGGTGTCCGCCCGGCTCCAGCACGAACCGATCGGAGGCCGGCGCGCGCGCATCCTCCGGCGAGGTTGCACACCGCCACGGCTGTTCGTCGCGATCCGAGTCGGCCGGGTAGGCGCCGACCATCAGCGAGCATCCGCCTGGAGCCGTCACGGCTATCGGCTGATCGCCGGTGTTCGAAAGCTTGAGCGTTACGCGTTGGGGCACGTCGGTGTCGAACTCCGTGCGGTAGATCTGAGTATCGAGCCGCAAGCCCGTCTCGTGGTCGACCGCATACGCCGACGTCCCGGAGACGTAACCCCACTCGAGGTCGCCGCGACGGAAGGTCTGCGTGCGTTCCCCGCCTCTCGCGGGTGGGACGGAAACGCTCGGCGGAACGACGGGTTGGCCGCCGGGCGCGGTCGGCGCACCGGTAAGGGCCGGAGGCGTGAGCTCCAACGCGGCATCCGGCATCACGGCGGTCGAGCGCACCAGCGCGGCCACGCCGCCCCCGACGATGATGGCGGCCGCTGCCGCGAGGGCGAGCGGACGAGCCAGCGCGCGTTGTCTTCGCCACACGCGTTGTCTGTTGCTGCGCACACCGGCCATGACGTTGGCGACGAAAGGCTCGTCGGCCGGGAACGGCTCGCGCGTCAGCTCGAGGAGGGCATCAAGCCGCGATTCCATCAATCCTCACCCCCCAAGATCGGGCGCAGTGTCTCGACGAGCCGGCGACGGGCCACGTGGAGGCGCGACCGGATCGTGCCCACCGGACAGCGAAGGACCTCCGCGATCTCCTCGTAGGCGAGTCCCGTCTCCCGGAGCATGAAGGTGGAGCGGTAGGGCTCGTCCAGCGAAGCGATGGCGTCGTTGATGACGCAACGGAGCTCGTACGCGTCGGATTCGTCCGCCCACGCCTCGTTGTGCTCGACGGGGATGGGCGTCCGCGCTTCGCGCCGCATGAACTCGATACAGGTGTTCCTGGCGACGGTGAACGTCCACGCGATGAATCGGCCGCGCGGCTCGTGGCGGCGAACCCCTTTCCACATCCGCAAGAACGTCTCCTGGGCCGCGTCGTCGCCGAGATGCGGGTCCCGGAGGAGCCGGCGCGCGAAGGCGCGGACGGGGCCCTGCATGGCGCGAACGATCGCCTCGAAGGCCTCGAGGTCGCCCAGCCGCGCCAGCTCGACCAGCGGGCTCAGCCAACGCTCGTTGAGCGTCGTCGGCGCACGTCGTTCTGCGAGTGCCTGTGTGCTGGCCGATGATTCTTCGGATGGCTTCCCCCCGGATTCCTGTCCGAAGGGGTAGACGACGACGTTGTCCGGAAAGTTCGGGGCTGATGGAGCCTCAGCGGGCGCGCTTGCGCCCGGCCGTGCCGGACGCTTTCGGTTTCGCTGGCCTTCGCTTGCCATCAGACCCCTTATGCCCCGGGGCCGACCGACGTGACCGTTTGGCGCCATCGTCTGTGATAACGCCGTCGCGCATGTGGATGCTCCGGTCGGCGATCCGGGCCAGCTCCTCATTGTGGGTAACGACGACGAGGGTCTTCCCGGCACGCCTGAGTTCTCCGAGCAGGTCGTGGATGCCCGAGGCGGTCTCGGAGTCCAGCTCGCCCGTGGGCTCGTCGCAGAGCAGGATCGGAGGGTCCAGGGCCAGGGCCCGGGCGATGGCCACCCGCTGCTGCTCCCCGCCTGAAAGCTCGTCCGGACGGTGCAGGCGCCGCTCGGCCAGGCCCACGTGGGCCAGGAGCTCGGCCGCAGGCCGGGCCTTGGGGGCGTCTCCGTAGCGCAGCGGCATCGCCACGTTCTCCTCGGCCGACAGGTGGGGCAGGAGGTTGAAGGACTGGAACACGAAGCCGATCTTCTCCCGGCGCACCCGTGTCCGTTCGCGATCGCTCAGCGCGCCCGTCGACTCGCCGTCGACGATCACGTCGCCCGCGTCCTGGTGGTCCAGGAGCCCCGAGACGTTGAGCAGGGTCGTCTTCCCCGACCCCGACGGCCCGACGATCGTGACGAGCTCACCGGGGACGAACGTGAGGGACACCCCGCGCAGCGCCGGGACGTCCACGGCGCGGCTGAGATGGTAGGTGCGGCGGACCTCCTCGAGCTGGAGCACGGCCGATCCGTTGCTTGTCATCCGAGCGTCCTGAGCGCCCGGACGGGATCGATGCGCGCGGCACGGCGGGCGGGGAGCAGTCCGGCGCCGGCGCCGATCACGATCGAGAGAGCGAAGACGAACAAGGCCAACCGGGGCGTGACGGTGAAGGCGATCACGCCCGTGTCGCGCGTGGTCGAGTTGAGGCCGAACGTGAACAGGTAGCCGGCCACGCCGCCGAGGATCCCTCCGGAGAACGACAGGATCGCCGACTCCGCGAGGAACTCCCGGAGGATGTCGCGGTTCGACGCGCCGATGGCCTTCTTGATGCCGATCTCACGCGTGCGCTCGGTCACGGAGAACACCATCGTGTTGATGATCGCGACGCCTCCGACGAGGAGTGCCACGAGGGCCGACCCGAGGATGATCGCGTTGAAGATCGCCGTCTGCTGCTGGATCTGGTCGAGGGACGTCTCCGGGGGGAACACGAGCGCCCGGTCTCCGACCACCGTCTCGATGCGGTCGGCCAGGTCGTTCGGCTCCACGCCGTCTTCGGGGTAGACCTGGAGCTCGCCCGCGATGCTTGCCGTGTCGACGAACGGATCGGCCTCCTTCAGTATCGTCCGCGTGTCTTCGATCGAGGCGACGGCGAAGCCGTCCACGGGCGTGGCCGTTGCGACACCGACCCCGACGACCTCCCACTCGTGGTTCCGGATGGTCACCCGGTCGCCCGGTCTCGCGTTGCGGCCGAGCCGCTCGTCCTCCCCGGCGACTCGCGCGAGGGTGGAGCCGAGCACGATCTTCCACCGATCGCCGGGTTCGAGCCTGCGGCCCGAGGCGAGCTCGAGGTCGTTGAGCGGCGAGCGCCGCGCGCGTGCGATGTCCACGCCGTTGATGGCCTGCGGCGGCCCGAAGCTCTCGCCGGCCCCCTCCTCGTAGGTCACCTCGAGGTTCGGCACGACGACGTCGACACCTTCAACACGTTCGAGCTCTCCAGCGAGCGTGACGGGTACATTTCCGGCCGAAAAGAACGCGCTCGAGCCTTTTGGGCGGACGAGCACCTGCTCGGAGAGGAACTCCTCGAGTGAGCCGATCTGCCGATTGAAGTTCTCGGAGAGCGAACCCATGACCGTCAGCGCGAAGGCGCCCAATGCGATGCCCGAGAGCGTCAGGAAGCTCCGCAGCTTGCGTCGGCGCAGGTTGCGTCCGACCTCGCGGAACAGGCCCGGGCGACGTCCTCGGGAGCCGGGCCCGGGTGCGGCGGCCACGGCGCGTGTCGTGCGCGGGCGGGGTTTCGTTTTCGTCTGGGCGGCCATGAGCGGCCCAGTCTGCCATGTGCCCGGGCGGGCGACTATCGGGGACCACCCTGACGCAACCCTGAGAAGTGCAAGGCTCGCGGGTTAGCCTGGCCTGACATCGCGGAGGGCAACCAACAGTGCGCAACGCAGCACGAGTCATCGTGATCGCATTGGCGACGACGGTGATGCTCGAAGGCGCCGTGCGAGCCGTCGGACCGGCCTGGCCCGAGGTGAACCAGTGGCGCGAACCGCTGGTCGCGGCCAAGGTTCGCCGCATGGACGCCCTGCACGCCCACGGCGCCACGGACGTGGTGTTCGCCGGCTCGTCCCAGATGCTGTTCGCCGGCGATCCCACGATGCTGCGCCGGGATCTCGGCGTCCCGTGGTCTGCGTACAACGCAGCCCTCTGGGGTGCGCCGCCGGTCGTGAACGAGCACTGGCTGATCGAGGTGGTCGCGCCGCGTCTACGACCGAAGGCCGTCGTGCTCGGCGTTTCCCCCGTCGACTTCGTCGCGGCTGAGACCGACGGGCCCATCGCCGGCTACTTCAACGCGGCGGCCGTGCGTCGTGACTGGATCGGATCGCTCGAACGTAAGGCGGCGCGCTGGTCGGCACTGGTGCGGCATCGTCGATCACTGCGGAACTACTCGGTCATCGTCGACAGCACCCAGAGAAAGATGCGCGGCGACCCCGGCCCCCGGATATGGGGTGACGGCCTCGACCTCTTCGGACGCATGCGCAACCGGGACGCCGACCGCTTCCGCGGTGACGCCGCGGCCCGGGAGCTCGTCGCCGGGATCGTCCGGAGCGGATGGGAGCCGAGCGAGGAGCAGCGCCTGGCCTTCCGACGCACCATCCACGGCTTGAAGCAGCTGGGCATCGAGACACTGGTCGTTGAGATGGCGGTGTCGGCTCCGATGATCGATCTGCTGGGCGGTGAGAAGGAGTACGCCTCCTTCCGATCCTTCCTGCGTGAGCAGACCGACGCTCTGGGCGTCCCCGTGCTCGATGCCGCCGGCGGCG
>Ga0299907_10000244_pt1 | contig 24841 bp, 27 predicted proteins | sample RVTome_16_FD_198680 | JGI IMG/M metagenome (GOLD analysis project Ga0299907, IMG submission 198680) | Soil microbial communities from uranium-contaminated site in the Upper Colorado River Basin, Wyoming, United States - RVT152D67 (version 2) ...
CGTGACCAGCTCTCGCAGTCCGACGTCGTCGTCCGCGCCCCAAAGCCACCGCAGCGTCGCCGTCACCCATCCGCTCGTCGATTCGGGCGACACGGCACGCCGCAAGGTCGCTCCCGGCTCCGTAGAGCCGCTCAACGTCAGGCCCTCAACGGGACTCGCGGATAGCCACCAAGCCCGGTCGATCGGGCTCCGTACGTTGAGGTTCGTCGTGCCAGATCCACCACTCGTACGGCGGGGTCTGGGGGTAGCCCTCCGGCGAGTCCTCCCATTCCTCTTGGCGCCCGAGCGCAGTCAGGTCGAGGTAGCTCCAGGTGCTCCCCATCGCCTCGTCGCCGCGGGCGTTGATGAAGTAGGTGCGGAACACGCGATTTTCGTCGTCGCGGACGAACGCGTTCGTGCCGTGCCACTCGTCCACACCGAAGTCGGTGTCGAAGTCGTCCGTCATCGTGTACCAGGGCATCTCCCAGCCCATCCACGCCTTCACGCGCTCGATGTCGGTCTGCGGGGCGCGCGAGGCGAAGGCGAGCGTGGTATCGCGGGCGTTGAGATGGGCGACGTGGGCGACCTGGTCGGCCAGCATGGAGCAGCCGATGCAGGCGTGTTCGGGCCAGCCGGACACGCCGGGCTCGAAGAAGGCGCGGTAAACGATTAGCTGGCGGCGGCCGTCGAACAGGTCGAGCAGGCTCGCCTTGCCCTTGGGCCCTTCGAACCCGTACTCCTTCTCTACGGCCAGCCACGGCATCCGCCGACGCTCGGCGGCCAGCGCGTCACGCGCGCGGGTCAACTCCTTCTCCTTCACGAGCAGTTGCTGGCGCGCATCCTCCCACTCCTCCGGCGACACGATCGGGGGTGTGTTCATGGCGGACTCCTATCGTGTTCTCGTCCAACGCTGTCACGGATCAACCACTCGTCGACTGTACCCATCACCCGCATGTACGCCATCCGTAGCTCCGGCGCTCGTTAGCTCCACAGGCAGAAGGGATGTCCCGCCGGATCGAGCATTACCCTCAGCTTGCTCGGGTCACGATCGGCCGGCTGCCTTGGCGCCTCACGCGCTCCGATCGAGACCGCTCGCGCGACGGCAGCCTCGACGTCGTCGACGCGGACTTCGAGGTGCATCATCTTTGTCTGTGCCGGAACCTCTTCCGGCCACACGGGTGGCACGTACCACTCTTCGGCCTGAACGAGGATCGTCATCCCGGTCTCGAGACCGATCGATGCCCAGCACGGTTCCGTGTCGTACACCTTCCAATCGAGCATGTCCCGGTAGAACGTGACGACCTTCTCGAAGTCAGCCGGCGCGCAGTCGATGCACAGCGCATTCCACTCAAACCGCGGAGTCCCCTGCTCCGACGTCATTGTTCATCCCTCCCAGACCCGCCAGCCGGAAGTCTCGCTTCCGGGATGACTATGCGCGATTGGGCGCTTCGGCCGCCTGGATACCACCCAGGCAGCCCGACGTTTGGCGGCCCAGTTACCGTCGAGTCGTGATGATGCGTGCGGGGGACGTGATCGAGGTCGTCGAGGAGCTCGAGGAGGCAGGCGTCGACGTCTGGCTCGACGGCGGATGGGGCGTAGATGCGCTTCTCGAGGAGCAGACCCGGGAGCACGACGACCTCGACGTCCTCGTCGGAGTTGATCACGTTCCGCGGCTCATCGTCGTTCTCGCGAACCTCGGATTCACAGGGATCAAGACGTGGCCGGACTCGCCCGAGGTGATCGTCCTTCGTGACGCCGACGACCGTCGCATCGACGTGCATCCAGTGCGCTTCGACGACGAGGGCAACGGTTTGCAGAAGATCGAAGGCGGCAAGGAATGGACTTTTCCGGCCGCCGGCTTCGCGGGAGCCGGGACGGTCGGCGGCCGCTCGGTGCGCTGCTTGACGCCCGAAGTGCAGATCCTCTGCCACGCCGGCTACGAGCTCGAAGAGGACGACGTCCGCGACATCCACGCGCTGCGTGTGCGTTTCGGTCTACAGCTATAAGCGACCGGACTCGCGCTACGACAACACGCTGAGTCTCTTCACGTCCCAGTGCGGTAGCGGAGGTAAACCATCCCGCTGCCGAAGCGGCGTTCGTCCAACAGCTGGAGCTCCAAGCGGACATCTTTCGGCATCGAGCGCTTACCGTTGAAGCGCGTGTAGCGGTTGCGTGGCTCCGGGCCACTGCTCACGCGTTAGGGCTCGACCGCTGATCCTTGCGATGGCAAAATCTCGTAGGTGACGAGCAGACCCGCTGCGGCGCAGCACCTGCACGACCTCGCGCGGCTGCGCCGCGTCCGCGACCGGATCGACCGGGAGTACGCGCAGCCGCTGGACGTCGAGGCGCTCGCCCGCGGCGCGCACATGTCGGCCGGGCACCTCAGCCGCCAGTTCCGCATCGCCTACGGCGAGTCGCCGTACAGCTACCTCATGACGCGGCGCATCGAGCGCGCGATGGCGCTGCTGCGTCGCGGCGACCTCAGCGTCACCGAGGTCTGCTTCACGGTCGGCTGCTCGTCGTTGGGCACCTTCAGTACTCGCTTCACCGAACTGGTCGGTGTGCCGCCCAGCGTCTATCGGGACCAGGGGGCGCGCGCGACCGCGGGGATGCCGCCGTGCATCGCGAAGCAGGTGACCAGACCGATCAGGAATCGAGAAGCACCGGCCGCGAGCCGCACCTAGAGTGACTGCCATGGACATCACCATTAACGCGAGCTTCCTCCCGCACGACGACCCGGACGCCTCCCTGGCCTTCTATCGCGACGTTCTCGGCTTCGAGGTCCGCAGCGACGTCGGAAACGGCAAGATGCGCTGGATCACGGTCGGCCCCGCCGACCAGCCCAACACGTCCATCCTTCTGGCGCCGCCGGCCGTCGACCCCGGCATCACCGAGGACGAGCGCCGCACCATCGTCGAGATGATGGCCAAGGGCACCTACGGGTGGATCCTGCTGGCTACCCCCGACCTCGACGGCGTCTTCGAGAAGGTGCAGGCCAGCAACGCCGATGTCGTCCAAGAGCCGACAGAGCAGCCGTACGGCGTTCGCGACTGCGCGTTCCGCGATCCCGCAGGCAACCTCGTCCGCATCCAAGAGCTGCGCTGAGCCTTCCAGAGGAGGTGCGTCGAATGGCTAAGAGGAAACCCGCAAAGAAAGGCACTCAGAAGAACGCCATGACAAACGGCAGGACGTCCAAAGGATTTACCGCCGAGGAACGAGCCGCTATGAAGGCGCGCGCCCAAGAGCTGAAGGCGGCCGCGACCAAGGCGGACTGGGAAAAGGCTGTGCTCGCAGCGATCGCAGCTATGCCGGGACCGGATCGCGCTATGGCCAAGCGGCTCCACGCGATCATCAAAGCGAGCGCGCCAGACCTATCGCCCAAAACTTGGTACGGGATGCCTGCATATGTCAAGGACGACAAGGTCGTCTGCTTCTTCCAAAGCGCGCACAAGTTCAACGCGAGGTACGCGACATTTGGTTTCAACGACGCGGCGAACCTCGACGAAGGTCACATGTGGCCGACTTCCTTCGCACTGAAGAAGTTGACTGCTGCCGAAGAAGCGAAGATCGGCAGACTGGTGAAGAAAGCAGTGCGCTGAGGACTGATGAGGATGGCGAAGAGGAGGACGACCAACAGTACGGCCAACGGAAGGGCCAAGCCGTCCGCGCGCGCTGCCGACAGCCACGATCTGATCCGCGTGCACGGCGCGCGAGTGAACAACCTGAAGGACGTCACCGTCGAGATTCCGAAGCGCCGGCTGACGGTGTTCACCGGCGTCTCCGGCTCGGGCAAGAGCTCGCTGGTGTTCGACACCATCGCTGCGGAGTCGCAGCGGCTAATCAACGAGACCTATAGCGCCTTCCTGCAGGGCTTCATGCCGACGATGGCGCGGCCCGAGGTTGACGTACTCGACGGTCTCACGACCGCGATCATCATCGACCAGGAGCGGATGGGCGCCAATCCGCGGTCCACCGTCGGCACGGCCACCGACGCCAACGCGATGCTGCGCATCCTCTTCAGCCGGTTAGGGAAGCCGCACGTCGGCCCGCCCAACGCGTACTCGTTCAACGTCCCCTCGGTGAAGGCCAGCGGCGCGATCACCGTCGAGCGCGGCGCCAAGACGAAGACCGAGAAGGCGACTTTCAACCGTCTCGGTGGCATGTGTTCGCGTTGCGAGGGCATGGGCTCGGTCAGCGATTTCGACCTGACTGCGCTGTTCGACGACACCAAGTCGCTCAACGAGGGTGCGCTCACGATCCCGGGCTACAGCATGGAGGGCTGGTACGGCCGCATCTTCCGCGGCTCCGGCCTCTTCGACCCGGACAAGCCGATCCGTAAGTACACCAAGAAGGAACTGCACGATCTGCTCTATAAGGAGCCGACCAAGCTCAAGGTCGAGGGCATCAACCTGACGTACACGGGGCTGATCCCGACGATCCAGAAGTCGATGCTGTCGAAGGACGTCGACGCGATGCAGCCGCACATCCGCACCTTCGTGGAACGGGCGGTGACGTTCACCAAGTGTCCCGACTGCGACGGCACCCGCCTTGCCGCGCCGGCGCGGTCCTCCAAGATCAAGGGGATCAACATCGCCGACGCGTGCGAGTTGCAGATCACCGACCTCGCCGACTGGGTCCGTGGCCTCAAGGAGCCGTCGGTCAAGCCGCTGCTCGCCGCATTGCTGGAGACCCTCGACTCGTTCGTGGAGATCGGGCTGGGCTACCTCTCGCTCGATCGCCCGTCGGGCACGCTGTCGGGCGGCGAGTCCCAGCGCGCCAAGATGATCCGCCACCTCGGCTCGTCACTCACCGACGTCACCTACGTCTTCGACGAGCCGACCATCGGACTTCACCCCCACGACGTCGAGCGGATGAACGACCTGCTGCTGCAGCTGCGCGACAAAGGCAACACAGTGCTCATCGTGGAGCACGAACCGGAGACGATCGCGATCGCCGACCACGTGATCGATCTCGGCCCCGGCGCCGGTACGGCGGGCGGCACCATCTGCTTCGAAGGCTCCGTCGCTGGGCTGCGGAAAAGTCGCACGATCACCGGCCGCCATCTCGACGACCGGGCCGCGCTGAAGGAGACGGTGCGAACACCCACCGGCGCGCTGGAGATCCGCGGCGCCACCACCAACAACCTCCAGAAGGTCGACGTCGACGTCCCGCTCGGGGTGTTGGTCGTAGTCACCGGCGTCGCCGGCTCCGGCAAGAGCTCGCTCGTGCAGAGCTCGATCCCCGCCGGCACGGGCGTGGTGTCGATCGATCAAGCGCCCATCCGCGGCTCGCGACGGAGCAACCCGGCGACATACACCGGAATGCTCGAACCGATCCGCAAGGCGTTCGCGAAGGCCAACAAGGTGAAGCCGGCGCTGTTCAGCGCCAACTCCGAGGGCGCTTGCCCGACCTGCAACGGCGCCGGCGTCATCTACACCGAACTTGCGACGATGGCCGCCGTGGCCACCACCTGCGAGGACTGCGAGGGAAAGCGCTTCGACGCATCGGTGTTGAAGTACAAGCTCGGCGGCCGCGACATCAGCGAGGTATTCGCGATGTCGGTGACGCAAGCCCAGAAGTTCTTCGGCGGAGGCAAGGCGCACACGCCGGCCGCGCACGCCATCCTCGAACGGCTCGCCGACGTCGGGCTGGGCTACCTCAGCCTCGGCCAGCCGCTCTCCACGCTGTCCGGCGGTGAGCGGCAGCGAGTCAAGCTGGCCACCCACATGGGAGAGACGGGCGGCGTCTACGTCCTCGACGAACCGACGACAGGACTGCATCTCGCCGACGTCGAGAATCTGCTCGGTCTGCTCGACCGGCTCGTCGACTCCGGCAAGTCGGTCATCGTCATCGAGCACCATCAGGGCGTCATGGCGCATGCCGACTGGATCATCGACCTCGGTCCAGGTGCGGGCCACGACGGCGGCCGGATCGTCTTCGATGGCACGCCCGCCGATCTCGTCGCCGCCAATCGCGGCCGAACGAAGCAGAAGAGCGGTCGCTCCACCCTCACCGGCGAGCACCTCGCGGCTTACGTCGGCACCTGACCGAGGCCCTCGCGGACGTGATCGAGCCATCACCGATGACTTCCGCCGTCAGCGTTCGTCAGAGCTGGTATGAGATCGAAGAACCTGGACGACATAGAAGGAGCGCCGCTGATGGACTGGACACAGGTCGAAGCAGGACTGAGGTCCGCCGTGTCACAAGCGCCGGGCACCGGTGGTCCGGACCGGCACACATGCTGGCTCACGACGATCGATCCCGACGGGAAACCGCACGTCACTCCCGTTGGTGCGCTGTGGATTGACGGCGCGTTCTGGTTTCAGACGGGCGACCGGACGCGGAAGGCGAAGAACCTCGCACGCGACTCTCGCTGCTCGCTCGCCGTGGCGACGCACGACTTCGATCTCGTGATGGAGGGCGCAGCGCAAAAGGTGACCGATGCGGAGCCCGTTGCCATGATGGCCGAGGCGTTCGCGGCTCAGGGCTGGCCGGCAGAGGTCCACGAGACTGGGACTGGGCTCACCGCCCCGTTCAACGCCCCGGGAACCGGGCTGCCGCCGTGGTTCGTCTATCGCATCACTGCGAAGACGGCGGCGCTCGTAGGGACGATCGAGCCCGGAGGGGCGGCGCGGTTCAGCTTCTAGTGGAAATAGCCGCACCTCGTTCGCGGTTTGGGGAGAGCTGGCCTGATCGGACGGCTTTCGAACCCCGATTTCCAATTGGCTCTCTCACATCTCGCGAGGATCGATCGGAACTAGCCCCCAAACGATCGTGGGGCCGGCAATTCCGACGGCGCAATGTCGCCTTCAAGAACGACTAGCCGATTTTTCTGGGAGCTTGCCGGGGCGCTCCGTCCTCGGTCGCCTACCCGTATGGAGGGGATCAACGAAGTCAACGGCCCATGGCGTTAGGCTTCGAGCCGCGGTTGAAAAGGAGGTCCCGATGACGACGCTCGATGAGCATTACCGACTCGGCGCCGACGCGTTCGGCTCGCGGCTCGAGCTGGTTCCGTCCGAGGCCTGGGCACAGACCACGCGGTGCTGCCCTGACTGGACGGTCCACGATCTCGTCAACCACGTCGTGAACGAGACGATGTGGATCCCGCCCCTGCTCCTGGGAGAGACGATCGCAGACGTCGGCGACCGCCTCGACGGCGACCTGATCTCGAATGACCCACTGGGCGCCTGGCGGCGCGCGTCCGGCGACGTGCTCGAGGCGATGGCCGCGCCCGGGGCCCTCGACCGAGCGGTCGAGCTCTCGTCGGGACCCACCACGGGAGCGAAGTACATGGCCGAGGTGCTGAGCGACCAGATAATCCATACCTGGGACCTCGCTACGTCGACCGACGCCGATCCGGTCCTCGACCCGGCCCTCGTCACGTTTGCGCGTCAGACGCTCGAGCCGCTCGCGGAGCTATGGAGGCAGGCCGGGGCGCTTGGTCCCCCGATCGAGGTCGCCGACGACGCCGACGATCAGACCAAGCTCCTCGCGCTGCTCGGCCGGCGCGCGACCTGACGGCAGAATAATGACAACGTGGCACGCGCAGCAATGAAGGCGCGCGTGGTGTTCTGAGAGTCACAGTCGCACGACTGAGAGTTGGCTGGGCCGCCTGGACTCGAACCTTCGTGCTTCCGTCCATGGTGTCGCACCGAGTCCCACCACCTCTACAAACAAGACCGTGTAGATCCCTCCGAGCCTCTGACCTGCCGCACTCCCCTCGCGGTCGGTTGAATACATCAATTTGATTTGATACAATTCCGACGTGCTTGCAGACGTCGTAGAAATCTCGCCACTCGAGTTCCTCCAGCTTGTAGCCGACCCAGTTCGCTGGCGGCTGCTCGGTGAGTTGGCGCTCAGCGACCGTCGGGTCGGCGAGCTCACGGAGCTCCTCGGCAAACCGCAGAACCTCGTTTCGTATCACCTCGGCGAGCTTCGCAAGGCAGGGCTGGTATCGGCTCGCCGAAGCTCGGCCGACGGGCGGGACACGTACTACAGGGTCGATCTGCGGCGTTGCGGCGAGATGCTCTGCGCGGCAGGTCGCGGCCTGCAGCCCGGGCTGCGGCTCGACGTTGGCGCGCCCGAGCCGCTCTCGCTCACGGCAAAGCGAGCGCCGCGCGTGCTGTTCCTCTGCACGGGCAACAGCGCGCGGTCGCAGATGGCGGAGGCCATGCTCGAGCATCGGTCGGGTCATCTGATCCAAGCCCGCAGCGCCGGCAGCCATCCCAAACCGTTGCACCCCAACGCGGTGCGGGTGATGGGCGAGCGCGGGATCGACATCTCGGGGAGACCGACCAAGCACCTGAGCCGTTTGGCACGGACACGCTTCGACCACCTCATCACGCTGTGCGACAAGGTCCGGGAGATCTGTCCCGAGTTCCCCGGCCGGCCCACGTCGGCGCACTGGAGCATGGCCGACCCTGCAGCCGCCGGCGACACCGACGAGGAGACGTACCCAGCCTTCCGGCGCACCGCCGAAGACCTCGAGGAGCGGATCGGATCGCTCCTCGCGCAGATGTCGGAAGAAGGACGAAAGGAGAAAAGCTGATGCTCTCGGAGGAACTTGTCAGCGTTCGCTACATGGTTGATGACGTCGAGGCCGCGGTCGACTTCTACACCGACCACCTCGGGTTCCGGGTGAACACCAATTACCCACCGGCTTTCGCCGACGTGACGCGCGGCAACCTGCGTTTGCTGCTCAGCGGCCCGAAGAGCTCCGCCGGCCGGCCGATGCCCGATGGCACCCGGCCTGGTCCGGGTGGATGGAACCGCATACACCTCATCACCTCTGACCTCGAAGACGAGGTGGCACGGCTGAAGTCAGAAGGCGTCCCCTTCCGCAACGACGTTGTGACCGGGCCGGGTGGCTCTCAGATCCTCGTGCAAGATCCCGCGGGGAACTTCATCGAGCTATTCCAACCTGCCGACCGGTAGCGACTACGAGCAACTGCTCTATAAGACGAAAGGAAAACATGCGCCGATGGGATCCGCGAGTCGACTCTTACCTCCGCGCGCTCTCTCGTCTCCCATTGTTAGCAGCCAGCTCGGGACGAGAGCTCTCAGCGATTGCGCGTAACAGCACGCTCATCGATCTACCGTCGGGACACGTCTTCGCCCGTGAGGGTGCACGGTGCGACGAGTTCGTCGTCCTCGTCTCCGGATCGGTCGCCGTCGTCCGCGACGGACGTCCGGACGAGTTCATGGGCGCCGGCGAGTGGTGGGGCGATGCCGACATCCTTGCCGGCACGCGCTCGCCGTCGATGGTGATCGCGATGACTGATATCGAGTGTCTCGTCATGTCCCGCAAGGAGTTCCTCAGCCTGCTCGACGACGCGCCGGCCATGCGGCGTCGTGTCGTGAGATCCCTGGCGAACGCCGCGCGCGCGGCGGATCGAGTGAGACGACCGGCGCTCGCGGTCGAGCACGGCACGTAGACGGGACCCACCGACCGCGCGTCGCCGCGCCACTGGAAGTTGTTCGCCTAGAGAGCACAGATGGCTCTCCGCGGTGGGAAGCGGGGCCGCTTGGACTCGAAAGAGGTTCGAAGTGTTCGTTGCTAGTTACGCGATGCCAATAGATGCACATCGTTCGAGTGTCGCGAGACTTCGGCAGCCTGGCCAGGGCAAACATTCGTGATGCCCATGGTGCCTTTCATGGTGCAGCAAGTGTCTCGTCATCGTTCAAGGTCGGGCGCGGGTCGTTGGGCCGTTGATGACGAGAAGGGATCACCCATCATCGTGAGGAAAAAGGAGCCGAACATCATCTGCATCCCGATCACGGTGATGCCCCTTACCTCTTCGTGGCAAACCACACGCCTGTCAAGGCCGAGCCGACTGTCGGCAGAGGCAGACCGGAGGCGCGCAGGAATCTCGCGTGGAGATCTGCGCCTGTGAACACCTCGGCCGAACTCCAACCCGTGTCACGGAGCAAACCGCGTCACATTTACGTCAGCTGCTACCGCCTGCACGTCAGCCGTAGGATCTGGAGAACGTTACGCCGCCGCGACGAGTGACTGTTATGGAACGATGTTCTGGTTCAGCCGGAAACAGTTGTCCGGGTCGTAGCGACGCTTGAGCTCGACGAGCCGGTCGTAGTTCGGTTCGTATGCGGCGCGCACGCGATCGACGTCATCTGCCGAGAGGTAATTGACGTACGCGGCGTCGGACATATGCGGACGCAGTGCAGCGAAGAGCTCCCGCGCCCACGTGATGCACTCATCGGTCTGCGAGCGGTCCGTCCACTGCGCCGCGATGACGAGGTTGTCTCCCGGCGCTCGGTGCGGAAACGCGGTGGCCGTGGGGTCGATCCGGGTCACTTCACCGGCGAAGTGCTCGAGAACGAGCGCGCACATCGTCGTCGGCGAGCCCTGGAACGCGGCAATCATCTTGGCGATGGCTTCGTCTGATAGGTCGCTGAAGAACGCTGACTTCCAGTAGTTCAACGTGCCTCGAGGGAAGAGGGCGTCGATCTGCGTGTTGACGGCTGGGTACGGCATGCGGCCGATGAGGTCCACGAGCGGTTCGCCGAACTCGCGGAGCGGCTTGAGCTCGGCTTCGGCCCGCGCTTCGTCCGTTCCGATGTGACACACGGCGAGCGCGCACACCTTCATCCCGGAGCCGTCCGGAGCGTGCATGAGCGCGGCCTGCAGCGACACGTCGTCGGACGTGGCATCGCCGAACTCGCGCACGAAGCGGACGACATCGCGTGCGGCCTCGAGCGGATAGATCATCGGTCCCCCGAGGACGGTCGACAACGGATATGCGCGGAACGTGAACCTCGTGACGACGCCGAAGTTGCCACCGCCCCCACGGATCGCCCAAAAGAGGTCCGGCTCTGTGCTCTCGCTCGCTTGCACGATCTCGCCGCTCGCGAGCACGACCTCGGCCCCCACGAGGTTGTCCACGGCCATGCCCCATTTGCCCATCGTCCATCCGATGCCCCCGCCGAGCGTCAATCCGGCGACGCCCGTTGTCGAGATGACGCCGCCGGTCGTCGCCAGCTCGTGGACGTGCGCGGCCTCATTCAGCTCACCCCACGTCGTTCCGCCGCCGCAGCTGATCGTTTGCGCGTCCGGGTCGACGTCAACCGTCTTCATCAGGGAGAGATCGATCATCAGCCCGCCGTCGGTAACGGCCTTGCCGCTGACGTTGTGTCCACCTCCGCGCACGGAGATCTCCAGCCCGGACGACCGCGCGAGGTTGAGTGCCTCTGTGACATCGGTCGCGGACGCGCACCTGGCGATGATCGACGGACGTTTGTCGATCAATCCGTTGTGGATGCTGCGCACATCGTCGTAATCGGCCTCACCGGGTGCGAGCACCGGGCCCGAAATCTTCTTCCGCAGGTCTTCGATGCGCTCGGCGGTCGGAACGGCCATTTGTTACTCCCTTGCCTCGTTTGGGTCAGGCTATCTCGGCCAACCCCGTGCGGCCAAGGCGTGCGCGCCGTTGAGTCTTTCTCCCCGAGACCATTGGGACCACGGTGGTGAGCCGACGGCCGACCAGTCGCCGCTCTGACTCCTAACGATTGCGCTCGAGGTACATCATCGACGCCGAAAATGGCGTCAAATTGGCGTCGATCTGGGTCTTGCACGCACCACCCCGCCTTGTGTAACAGCAGGCACGTCGGCGGAGACGACGGGAGGCGGCATCGTAGAAGATGGTCGGGAGGCTCGACGGCGTCGACTCGAGGCCGATTTACAGCGCAGCATCGTCGAGGTGGCAAGCAGCAGAAGGAGGCTCCTATGGGCAGCGCAACGGTTCAGGGTCAGCTATGGGGAACGCATGCGCGAGACTTCGCCGAGCGCTTGGAACAGACTGGGTTGCCACTCACGAGCGCCGTTCTCGATGCCGCGTACGTTACTCCCGGAACGCGTCTGTTGGACGCGGGTTGCGGCGCCGGTCTCCTCGCGCTCCTTGCCAGTCTTCGCGGGGCGCAGGTGTCCGCACTCGATGCGTCGGCGCCTCTCCTCGCGATCGCTCGCGAGCGTGTCCCTACGGCCGAGGTCCGAGAGGGCGAGCTGGAAGAGCTCCCGTTCGCCGACGCGAGCTTCGATGCGGTCACCGCAGTGAACAGCATCTTCTACGCGGCAGACGTCTCAGCCGCTATGCGTGAGCTAGCCCGCGTCGTTCGGCCCGGGGGTCGGGTGGTCGTGACCGCCTGGGGACCGCCCGATCGATCCGAGTTCCTTTCCTCAGTCATGCCGTTGGCCGGGCCCCTGATGCCTCCGGCACCGCCGGGAGCGCCACCCGCTAAGCCAGGAGCGCTCTCCGAGCCGGGAGCGCTCGCCACGCTCGTGGAGACGGCTGGTCTGGGCGTTGCTGGCGAAGGGGAAGTCGAATGCCCCTTCGTGTTCCCCGATGCGGAAGCATCCTGGCGCGCCAACGCCAGCGCAGGCCCGAATCAGGTAGCAGTCGCACACAGCGGCGAGGACGCCGTCCGTGCCGCGATCGCGGAAGCGGATGGCGCGCACACGCGCCCCGACGGGAGCATCCACTACAAGAACGTGTTCATCTGGGTGGCGGGTCAACGGCCCTAGCAACTGCCGGAGTAGTCCTTGATGCGGACCAGGCGGCCTTCCAGCTCAGCCTCCGCCGGCTGTCGAGCTGCCGCGGTTCAGGCTCTCGAGGAACTCACGGGCCGCCCGCTTGGAACGGAGCATTTGCAGCGTCGCATGCCGCCCGTGCTCCGAAACGATTGCAAGCTCTCGTTCGCGCTCTGAGCGGCGTTTTACGCGCCATGAAAGTGCCGTCAAAGCGGCGTCAACTTGGCAGGCCGAGAGTGCGCGAGAGGGAAGCTAGGCTTCATCGAAAAGAGCGAGCTCGGCGGCGTCGGGCGCTTCGAACTGCCGAGACCACGTTTCGAGGTCTTCGCGTTTGATAGGCGCGGTTCCGTGCTTGCCTTCCTGGTTGCGGATCTCTAGGCGTCGCCAAAGCTCGTCGACAGGCACTTCCAGGTAGTGCAGTTCCACCGCCACGCCTAGCGTCCGCGCAGCGAGCCGGAGTTCCTCTCGTTCCTCGCGGGCCCAAAAGCCATTCTCCAAGATCACGCTCTGGCCGAGCCCGAGCAACTCTTCGCCGAGCTGCCAGAGCCGCTTCTCCAGTCGTACGCGCATCTGTTCGTCGTAGTAGTCGATGCCAAGGGCGTTCTTCCACTCATCGGGGCACAAACGCACTGCAGGCACTTCCGACGCAAGTTGCCTGGCGAGAGTCGTCTTGCCCGAACCCGGCAACCCACAGATGAGAATCAATCGAGCTTCTGTCATACGTATCCAATCGTCTCAAACCTGATGCTGCGGACTCGGACGAGTGGGCGGCCGTTTCGAGGAAGACATCGAGCCACGCTGCCCCACATTCGGTGAGGACGGGTCAGTAGTCCTGGTTGGCACCAGGCGGCCGCGTGGGTAGGTCACGACTCCACCAGCGCAGCAGCGTGCTCCTCCATCCACGCGATCTCAAACGCAGACTCGTCCAGCACACCGCGGCGTTCGAGCTCAACCTCCCACTCAGAACCGTCGGCGAGGAACTTCCGCTGGTGTCCCAGAAATTCCCGCAGCCGCTCGATCCCTGCGCGTACGATGCCGATGTCAGGCTCAACGCCGTACGCGTGGAGCAGCAAGCGAAACCGGCGCGCCTTCTCCGCGACGCCGGTTGGCAGTCGGTGCGCTCGACATTTCTCGTCACGCCAGAACGGCACCCAACGCCACGCGACCAATCCGAGGTCCCACGCGCGAGGCGCCGGCGTCGCGGTGTCCCAGTCGATGAACGCCACCGGCACGCCCGCCCTAAAGATCGTGTTCTGCGGGAAGAGCTCGTTGTGACAGATGGTCTCAACAGGCTGCCGAGTCTCGTAACACCAGTCACGGCCAGCCCAGGGGAATGTCGCGGCGGCATCGTGATACGCACGGATGAGCGCCCCGAGATGCACGAGCACGCCGTCACGCCAGACAAAGTCCGGGAGACGAACGTCGAAGCGGCCCCTTTGCTCGGGGATGAAGCCGTCGCCTCGACCGACCTCTCCTTCGATGTAGGTCAGAACCTCTCGCCCTTGGTCGTCGAAGCCCAGCGCACGCGGCGCGCCGGCGAATCCCTCGCTCTCGACGTGCCGCAGCAGATCGAGGACGGCCGGAGACCATGTGTAACTCGTGCGCCGAACTGTCTGGCCGACCCGCACACGGATTCTCGAAGAAGAATCCGGGAAGAAGCGCTCGGGGACGAGGGGAATCTCTGGCTCAACCATGGTGGCACTGCCCTCCTGAACTTGATGGGCGCGCAGAGATGCGCGAAGAGACAGGGGCTGGGCGCGGCGCCAGCGGTCGGTGCATGAGCACCGTCGGAAAGAGAGCGTAGCAGTCGGCGACCCGCTCCAGTAGTCCTGGAGGAGCCTGCAGGCTCAACCGCACCGGCCTCAAGGTGGGAGAGCTGGGCCGCCTGGACTCGAACCGTCTCGCTTCCGTCCATGGTGTCGCACCGAGTCTCACCACCTCTACAAACACGACGGCGTGATTCCCGCAGGCCTCTGACCAGCGACGTTTCGAGGACCACATTGGCGTCAAATTGACGTCACCCTGGGGACTCGCGACCGCAGTCTGAGCTGCCCGGTCTAACCCGATGTGTTGGTTCGAGCGGATGGGTCGCCGAATCCGCGAACGATCATGTAGGTCCCGGTTGTCCGCACGAGTTCGCGGTCGTCCCCATCCGTAATGACGCACTCGGCACTGATGAAGGTTCGGCCTCGATGAACGAGACGCCCCTCGGCCTTAATCGGCCAGGATCGCGGCTGTCGGTAGTAGCGGATGTGGATGTCCGTGCTGACGGGCATCTCGACCTCGGGGTCGAACGCTCCGATCATCGCCGCCCCGCATGCAGTGTCGGCAAGCGTCGCTAGCAGTCCGCCATGGATCGGCGCGACCGGACCGCGGACGTAATCGCCTTGCGGGAGTATCACGAGAGATGTCGGGATGATGCGCTCGATCCTCAGTCCGAGTAACACATGTAGTGGGGGGATTAGGCCCAGACGTTCAGACTCGGCGAACTGTTCCATTGCGTGGCGATTCGCATCGACCTCCTCCGGCGATAGCGGATCACTCATCACGCACTTCCTTCGCTCCTACGCTGCGCTCGCCAATAGACCGGCGTTTCTCATCGCGAACCGAACCAGGTACTGGTGACCACGGTAGTCCTAATACGGGCCAGGCAGCCTATCGCGCGCTTCTAAGAGCCTCGATGCATCGATGAAACTCCGTCGCCAGTTGTTTGAGCTCCGACCGCTCAACACAACACCAGTCGCCGAGCGCGACTGCGCCGGACGTGGTGAACCCGTACCGACAAGCATCATTCGGATCGAGCCGATCCAAGTCGAGGATGAAATCTCTCATGCGCCGGCTCGCGAGACTCAGCTCGGGAGCTTGATCGAGAAGCTCTTGGAGCGAGTGGCCGCGAGCCGACGGTCCGAAGTCCGCGTCTGGCGGTTGCCCTCGCCGTCGCGCACCGTGAGCTGCCACCTCCCGTTGCCGCGCCGGCGGTAAGGAACCCGATCCCTGCTCCCGTCCGGCCACCGCGGACGCTCCTTCGAAAGTGACGTTCAATGTGTCGTCATCACCATGTCGCGCGGCAACGACACTGTCCGCTGCTAGGCGTTCTTCCTGCTCAGGAGACCGGGGAGGTCTCTACCGAATGAGCTGGCCTGATTGGACTGTCTCGAACCACGAGTTTCGAGCATCACTCGCCGTCCCGTCACAATGCGTGGATGGCCCGAAGCCGTGATGGCATCGAGATCGCGTACACCACGTATGGCTCTGACGCTGCGGACGCGGTCGTCCTCGTCCACGGCTGGCTCGGGAACCGCACCTATTGGGATCAGCAGATCGAGGTCCTCGCGGAGCGACACCACGTCATCGCATTGGACCTCGCGGGACACGGTGAGTCGGGGCTCGGGCGCGACGACTGGAGCCTCGAGGCGTTCGGCGCCGATGTGGTCGCGATCATCGAGGAGGTCGATCCGGCGAGCGTTTCCTTGGTTGGTCACTCGATGGGCGGCGACGCGATCGTCTTCGCCGCGAAGGCGCTCGGCGACCTCGTCACCGGACTTGTGTGGGTCGACGCATTTCGATCGCTCGGCCACGAGACCCCGTCGCCTCCGGATGTGGTCGAGGCGTTCGTCGCGCCGTTCCGCGAGGACTTCGCCGGCTCGGTCGACCGCTTCGCGCGGGGCATGTTTCCCGCCTCCGCGGAAGCGGGGCTCGTCGACCGGATCGCCTCAGACATGGCCTCGGGGTCGGTGCAGATGGGCGTCGGCTCGATCCGCTACGCCCTCAACCGAGAGCCGGCGATCATAGAGGCACTCCCGCACATCGACGCGCCGAAGGTGGCCATCAATCCAGACATCGCACCCACCGACATCGAGTCATTGCGCGTCCATGGCTTCGAGCCAGTCGTGCTCGAACGTGTCGGCCATTTCCTGATGCTGGAAGACCCCCGACAGTTCAATCCCGTGCTCGTCGATGCGCTGCGGTCGTTCAACAGATAGGAGCTGGGCCGCCTGGACTCGAACCAGGACTACCAGGGCCAGAACCTGGCGTGCTGCCAATTGCACTACGGCCCAAGAAACGTCAACCAACGTAGCAAGGGTGACGGCTGAGGGTTAAGAGCCGACCTGCGGTGCGAGGGCGAACATCTTGCGCGGCTCGATCTCCCAGTAGACAACCTCGCCGCCTTCCCAATGGCCTTCGATCATCGCCTTGCCGTAGATCTCGACCAACAGCGCTCGATACCCGCTCGCGTGATCGGAGGTCGTGTCGACTTCGTGCGCAGTTCCGTGAACGACCACAGCGATCTCCTCGCCGCGGACGTGCGACACGCTCACTTGCGGACGTGACTTGATGTGACGAGCCCGCATCGAGTTGCGAGCCGATCCGCAGTAGAACCGTCCCCGGTAGAACTGCCCGTCGACCGGGCCCTGGATCGGCTCCCCTTTCGAGTTCACCGTCGCCAGGTTCAACACCACCATCCCCGTGAGCGTCTCGGCTATCCGCTCGGCCGACATCCGCCAGTTCGGCGTGTGGATCGATAACAAGTGAGGCCCGGCCCCCGCGTAGCTGTCGTCGAGGAGCTTCTGAAGCGCCTCGAGATCTTCGGTGGTCTCGTACACGGCGGCAAGCGTAATACTCTCTCGCGGTGCTGATCCGACCAGAGCAACCCGAGGACTTCGACTCGATCGACAAGATCGTGGCCGCCGCCTTCGGACAGAGCGACGAGGCCGAGCTCGTGCGGCGACTCCGTGCATCGGATTGCTACGTGCCCGAGCTCACTCTGGTGGCCGAGGATGAAGGTGAGATCGTCGGACACATCATGCTGAGCTACGTCGGCCTTGACGGCGATCGCGTCCTCTCGCTGGCGCCGTTGGCCGTCAAGCCCGGCCGCCAGCGGACCGGCGCGGGCATCGAACTCACACGCGCCGCGCTCGAGGCTGCCGACGAGCGCGGGGCGCCGCTCGTCATCGTGCTCGGCCACGCCGAGTACTACCCGCGCTTCGGGTTCGAGCCCGCGCGTCAACACGGGATCGAACCGCCGGATCCACAGATCCCGGACGAGGTCTTCATGGTCGTGCGGTTGCGCGCTTACGATCCCCGCTTCCGCGGACGCGTCACCTACCCGCCCGCGTTCGACGAGCCCTCCCGCGCGTAACAACCGATTGCCGCTAGCTCCACGCGGGTATATCAGCGCCGATGCCAAAACTCTCGTTGGTCGAGCTCGAGCCGCAACCCATCGAACAATGGCGCGGGGTTCTCCCCGAGGATCGCTTCGAACGCTTCGGTCGCACGATGACGCAAACGGCGGAGCAGCTGAAGGATCGCACCGTCTGGAACATCAATTCCACAGCCGAAGGCGGCGGTGTCGCAGAGATGCTCGGCACCCTGCTCCCCTACGCCGTGTTCACCGGCTGGGACGTGAAGTGGGCCGTGATGTTCGGTGATGCCGACTTCTTCGAGGTGACCAAGGGCATCCACAACGCGCTCCACGGCACCCCGCCGACAGAAGACATCTGGGACCGCGCTCTCGAGATCTACAAGCGCGTCACCGAAGCCAACGCAGCAGAGCTGACACCGATGATCCGCACCGGCGACGTCGTCCTCATCCACGATCCGCAAGCGGCCGGGCTCATCGGCCCCTTGAAGGAGGCCGGTGCGGCCGTGTCGTGGCAGTGCCACGTCGGCATGGACGAGCCGAACGACTGGACCCGTCAAGCGTGGGACTTCCTTCGTCCCTTCGTGGACGCCGCAGACCGCTACGTGTTCACGCGGCCCGCATACCTCTGGGACGGACTCGACGAAGACCGGCTGCGAGTGATCCCACCGTCGATCGACGCGCTGTCGCCGAAGAACGCTCCGCTCGAGGACGAACGGGTGCTTGAGATCCTGTGCGCGGCCGGCGTGATGGACGGCCCGTCCGGGGGCACCCCGATACGCCGCGTGACACGGGTCGGCGGCGAGGTATGTCTGCCCGCCGAAGCCCGCGTCGTGCTCCAGGTGTCGCGGTGGGACCGGCTCAAGGATCCGATCGGGTTCCTCCGCATGTACGCCGAGCACCTGAGTGATCGCGAGGATGTGCACCTCGTCTACGCCGGACCCTCGACGAGCGGCGTCTCCGACGACCCCGAGGGTGTCGCCGTCCTCGAGGCGTGCGCGGAGGTTTGGCGCTCGTTCGACCCCGACGTGCAGGAGCGCGTGCACCTGCTCGAGGTGCCGATGGAGGATGTCGACGAGAACGCGACCATCGTGAGTGCGCTGCAGTGCCGAGCCGATGTCGTCGTCCAAAAGAGCATCGAGGAAGGCTTCGGGCTCACGGTGTCCGAGGCGATGTGGAAGTCCCGGCCCGTCGTCGCCAGCCGCGTGGGTGGGATCCAGGACCAGATCGAACACGATCGCAGCGGCCTGCTCGTCGACGATCCATACGACATCGGAGGGTTCGCCGCAGCCGTGGGGTCGCTGCTCGACGACCCCGATCGCGCCGCGCGCTTGGGATCGGCCGCCCACGATCGCGTGTGCGATCACTTCCTCGGCCCCCGGCAGCTCGAGCAGTACGCCGATCTTCTGATCGAGCTCGCGGCTTGACGACGTAGTCGACGAAGTCCCATGGTGACGTAGCAATGGGTGTTCTCGACGGTCGTGTCGCGTTGGTCACCGGCGCGAGCCGGGGTATCGGCGAGGCCATCGCCCGACGCTTCGCCGAGGAAGGCGCCGCCGTCGCCGTAACGGCGCGCACCGAGCAGCAACGCGACGAGCGTCTGCCGGGCACCATCCACGACACTGTGTCGGCCATCCAGGAGGCCGGTGGCACGGCGATCGCCATCCGCGCCGACCTTGCCCAGCCCGAGGATCGCGTCCGGCTCGTGGACGAGGCGACGAACGAGCTCGGCCCCCCGGACATCCTCGTCAACAATGCCGCCGTGACGTGGTTCCTGCCCGCGGCGGAGTTCCCCGAGAGCCGGTTCCGCATCATGTTCGAGGTACAGGTGCGAGCCCCGTTCGAGCTGGCGCAGCTCGTCCTGCCCGGCATGCGACTGCGCAACCGCGGGTGGATCCTCAACATCTCCTCGGGTGCCGCACGCCATCCGCAGGGACCACCGTTCCCCGTGCGGCGGACGGGAACCGTCTACGGGATGGTCAAGGCCGCCATCGAGCGCTTCTCGACCGGCCTGGCGGCCGAGGTCCACGACGACGGGATCGCCGTCAACGCGCTGTCACCGTCGCGCGTCGTAGCGACGCCGGGTGTGATGTACCACCAGCTCATCCCATCCGGAATGAATGTCGAGGACGAGCCCGTCGGCGTGATGGCCGAGGCGGCCCTCCTGCTGTGCTCGGGCGATCCGAAGATGTTCACGGGCCGCATCGCCTACAGCCAGGAGCTGTTGTCGGAGCTCGGGCACCCTATCCCGACGCACTGATCGCGGCGCGAAGCCGCGCCACGGCTTCGTCTGCGCCGATCAGCCAGATCGACTCGAAGAGTGGAAGCGCGACCTCCGACCCCGAGATCGCGACGAAGATCGGCTTGGGTCCCTTGCGGCGGTGCAGACCGAGCTCGGAGATCGTGCCTTGCACCGATTCCTTGATCGCCTCCGGCGTCCACGGATCGAGTGACCCGAGTCGCGACGCCACCGTCTCGAGCGTGCGCGAAGCCTCATCGGTTCCCAGCCACTTCTCGGACGCCTTCGGGTCGATGGCCGGTCGCTCGTGCAGGTAGCGGATCGCCGCCGGGACCTCGTCGAGCCGCGTGATGCGCGTCTGGATGAGGTCGAGCTCGGTCACCTTCCGCAGGACGTCCTCGGGCGTGTCCGGGTATAGCTCGAGCACGCGGCGGACGAAGCCCTCGCGGTCCAAGCGCTGGATGTGCTGCTGGTTCAGCCACTCGAGCTTCTGGTGGTCGAACACACCGGGGGCTGCGTGCACGCGGTCGAGCGTGAACTCACCGATGATCCGGTCCACCGTCAGGACCTCTTCCTGCGTCGGCGACGACCAGCCGAGCAGGGCAAGGAAATTGAGCAACGCCTCCGGAAGGATCCCCCTGTCCCGGAACTCGAGAACGCCTTCGTCGCCTTTGCGTTTCGAGAGCTTGCTGCGATCCGGACGAAGCAGCAGCGGGAGGTGGGCGAACACCGGGAGCTCGGCCCCCAGCGCCTCGGTCAACAGCACTTGGATGGGCGTCGAGGGAAGCAGGTCGGAGCCTCGGACGACGTGCGTGATCTCCATGGCGATGTCGTCGGCGGTGACGGCCAGGATGTACAGGGGCGAGCCGTCCGAGCGGGCGATGACGCGGTCCTGCAGGTCCTCGGAACGCACCTCGCCCATGATGAGGTCGTTGATGACGACGTCCGTGCGGCCTTCGGGGACGGCGAAGCGGACGGCCGCCGGCTTCCCGGAGGCCTCGAGCGCCGCACGTTGCTCGTCGGTGAGGTGCCGGCAGCGGCGGTCGTACCCCGACTTCACGCCGCGGGCTTCGAGCTCCTCTCGCGTGCACCAACAGCGGTAGGCGTTGCCTTCACGCAGGAGGCGTTCGACGACCTCGTCGTGAAAGGCCCGGCGCTCGATGTCCCGATACGGAGCGAACGGGCCCCCGACGTCCGGCCCTTCCTGCCAGTCCATGCCGAGCCAGCGCAGGCCTTCCATGATCGGATCCACGAGCTCGGGCTTTGAGGTCGCAGGATCGGTGTCCTCGATGCGCAGGACGAAGACGCCGTCGTGGTGCCGGGCAAACAGCCAGTTGAACAGTGCCGTGTGCGCGGAACCGACGTGCAGGTCGCCGGACGGGTTCGGGCTGAAGCGGACGCGTACCGTCACGCGGAGACGGGATTACGCAGCACGCCGATGCCGGAGATCTCGATCTCGACGACGTCACCGTCGTTCAGCGGTGAGATCCCGGCCGGCGTACCGGTGAGGATCACGTCTCCGGGCAGCAACGTCATAACCGACGAGATGAACGCCACCAGCGCCGCCGGTGCGAAGACCAGATCGGACGTGCTCGACTTCTGGCGCACCTCACCGTTCACGCGGCAGATGAGCTCGAGGCTGTGCGGGTCAAGCCCCGTCTCGACATGGGGGCCGAGCGGACAGAACGTGTCGAAGCCCTTGGCCCGCGTGAACTGCACGTCCTTGCCTTGCAGGTCGCGAGCCGTCACGTCGTTGGCGCAGGTGTAGCCGAGGATCACGCCTGGTGCATCCTTCTCGGACACGTTTCGGGCGGCGCGGCCGATGACGATCGCGAGCTCGCCTTCGTGGTCTACACGCTTGGACTGTGGCGGCAGGTAGATGGTCTCCTCCGGGCCGATCACCGACGTCGACGGCTTGAGGAAGATCATCGGCTCCTCGGGGAGCGGCATCCCCGTCTCCTCGGCGTGCGCCCGGTAGTTGAGCCCGACGGCGACGACCTTGCTCGGCAGGACGGGAGCCAGCACACGGACCTGCTCCCGCTCGAAGCGTTCATTGGTCGGCTGCCAGGGGAGGAACGGCGTCGACGTGATCGCGCCGATGGAGCCATCGTCCTCCGCCAGGCCGTAGCCGATGGTCGAGCCGATCGCGAAGCGGACGAAGCGCATCAGCGGGCTTGGTGCATAAGGCCGTAGACGTACCCGTCGAGCAGGGCCTCCCAGGATGCCTCGATGATGTTCTCGGAGACGCCGATAGTCGCCCACTCCTTCTCGCCGTCGGTGGACTCGATGAGCACGCGGGTCGTGGCGCCCGTGCCCACGTTCTCGTTGAGCAGACGCACCTTGTAGTCGGCGAGATGGATCCGGTCGAGCTCCGGATACCTGGACGTGAGCGCCTTGCGCAGGGCGGCGTCCAGCGCGTTGACCGGGCCGTTGCCCTCCGCCGTCGAGATGTACCGATCGCCGTCGGCGTGCAGCTTCACCGTCGCCTCGCTGGAGATCCTTCCCGTGCCGTCGGTCTCGACGATCACGCGGAACGACTCGATGGCGAAAAACTCCTGCTCCCACCCCGTGGCGCGACGCAACAGGAGCTCGAAGGAGCCGTCGGCGGCCTCGAAGTGGTAGCCGAGGTGCTCGAGCTCCTTCACCCTGCGGATGACGCCGGCGATCGTCCGGTCGCCCTCGCCCAGGTCGACGCCGAGCTCTCCCGCCTTGACGAGGATGGTGGCGCGGCCGGCGAGCTCGCTCACGACGAGGTGGCGAACGTTGCCTACCAGACCCGGGTCCACGTGCTCGTACAGGTCGCGTCGCCGGGCGACGGCCGAGGCATGGAGGCCGGCCTTGTGTGCGAAGGCCGACGTACCGACGTAGGGCTGCTGGGGATTCGGTGTCCGGTTGGCGACCTCCGCCACGAAATGGGCGACATCGCTGAGCCGGCTGAGTTGCTCGCGCGTGATGACGTCCACGCCCTTCTTGAGGACGAGGTCGGCGGCGATCGACGCGATGTTGGCATTGCCGCAGCGTTCCCCGTAGCCGTTCATCGCACCTTGCACGTGCACGGCGCCGGCGTCGACGGCCGCGAGCGAGTTGGCGACCGCGCAGTCGGTGTCGTTGTGGCAATGGATACCGAGATCGGTATCGACCACCGACAGGACCTGTCCGACGATCTCGCCGATCTCGCCGGGAAGACACCCGCCGTTCGTATCGCACAAGACGAGGCAGTCGGCGCCGTTGGATGCGGCCGCTTCGAGCACGCGCATGGCGTAGGTGCTGTTGTGCTTGAACCCGTCGAAGAAGTGCTCGGCGTCGAAGAAGACCTCGTCGAAGTGCCGCTTGAGGTACTTCACCGTGTCGCCGACCATCTTCAGGTTTTCGTCCAGGGTCGTCCGCAACGCCTCGCGGACGTGGAGGTCCCACGACTTGCCGACGATGCAGACAACCGGCGTTGCCGACCCTACCGTGATGCGGAGGTTGGGGTCCTTGCCGGGGGTCGTTCCGGGACGTCTCGTCGACGAGAAGGTGACGAGCTTCGCGTGCTTCAACCGCAGTTCGTTGGGCGCCCGCGCGTAGAACTCTTCGTCCTTGGGATTGGAGCCCGGCCAGCCACCCTCGATGTACTGCACGCCGAGCTCGTCGATCTTCTGCGCGATGCGCAGCTTGTCGTCGACGGTGAGCGTGAGGCCCTCCATCTGGGCCCCGTCGCGCAGGGTGGTGTCGAAAAGTACGAGGCCGTTAGACGTACTCATTCCACTCCCGGTAGGTCTCGATCTCGCCGCGGGCCGCGGCGAAGTACGTCTCCTGCAGCTTCTTCGTCATCGGGCCCGGCTCCCCGGACCCGATCATCCGGTCGTCGATCTCACGGATCGGCGTGAGCTCGGCCGCCGTGCCGGTGAAGAAGCACTCGTCGGCGAGATAGGCGTCCGCTCGAGCGATGCCTTCCTCGCGGAGCTCGTATCCAAGATCACGAGCGATGGTCATCACCGAATCGCGCGTGATGCCCTCGAGGCCCGCAGTGACCCGGGTCGGCGTGATGAGCACACCGTCGCGGACCATGAAGAAGTTCTCGCCGGGCCCTTCGGCCACCGTCCCCTGCGGGTTGATGAAGAGCGCCTCGTCGTAGCCGGCCTTGAGAACCTCGACCTTGGCGAGCACGGAGTTGAGATACCCCGCCGTCGTCTTCGCCTGCGGCGGCAACGCGTTCATGTCGATCCGCTGCCACGAGCTCGTTTTCACGCGGACGCCGGCGCTCACGCCCTCCTCGCCCAGATACGTCCCCCACGGGAAGGCCGCGATCGAGACCTGGACCGGATTGCTGAGCGGGTTGAGCCCGAACTCCCCGTACCCGAAGTACGCGAGCGGACGGATGTACAGCAAGGGGAACTCCGCGAGGTCGTTCGCCCTGATGGTTTCCTTGGTGGCCTCGACGAGCTGGTCCACGGAGAAGGGGAGGTCCATCATGATGACCTTCGCCGAGCGATGGAGCCGGCGCATGTGATCGGTGAGCCGGAACACCGACGTTCCGTTCTTCGTCTTGTAGCCGCGGATCCCTTCGAAGATGCCGGTCCCGTAGTGCAATGTGTGCGTCAAGACGTGGACCTGCGCCTCGTCCCATGGCACGAGCGTCCCGTCCATCCAGATCTTCTTGGCCTTCTCGATCGGCATCGCTTTTTATCCCCCTAGTCCGAGATGGAGGCGGCGACCATGTCCCCCACCTCCGAGGTCGAGTATCCCATCTCCCCTGCGCCCATCCCTTTCAGGCGCGGGAAGGTCTCGGCCATTGCCCGCTCTACACCAAACGCCGCATCGAGCTCCCCCAGGTGCGCCAGCATCATCTGCAACGCTCCGATCGCAGCCATCGGATTGATCTCGTCGCGCCCGGCGAAATCTGGCGCCGTGCCGCCGATCTGCTCGAACATCGACACGCCTTCGGGGTTGATGTTCC
>Ga0299907_10000245_pt1 | contig 24826 bp, 24 predicted proteins | sample RVTome_16_FD_198680 | JGI IMG/M metagenome (GOLD analysis project Ga0299907, IMG submission 198680) | Soil microbial communities from uranium-contaminated site in the Upper Colorado River Basin, Wyoming, United States - RVT152D67 (version 2) ...
TGGCCGTGACAACCGAGACCATGACTGACGAGCAGCGCAAGTCCGTGGTGCTTGAATATCTCAAGGCGTTTGACAATGGAGGTGTGACCTCTAATGGTGGGTCCATCCTGGACCTGTTCGCTGAGGAGGCCCAGGTCTACTTCCCCAAGTGGGGGTTGGCGACCGGCAAGGAAGCGATCGGCACTCTCTTTGGGGACGTTGGTGCCACGCTGGAGTCAATTCTCCACGACTATGCCGCTTTCAACTGGGTCATGACCGGGACCGACATGTTCGCTTGCGAGGGAACATCCTTCGGCGAGCATCGTGACGGATCGTGGCGAGCGGGAGTAACCCACGCCGGACGTTGGTGTGATGTCTTCGAGGTGCGGGACTTCAAGATTCAGCGGTGTTTCATATATCTCGATCCCGACTACGCAGGACTCGACACCGAACGCTACCCATGGCTGGGAGCCGAGGGGCGCGACCCTTCCTTCCCATTGGGCTGAACTGAAGCGGCTCGATAAGGAACCTCCCTAGGTTGTATCAAGGGTCCTGTCGCGCCTCGGCAACGAATGTGGATCAGATCATTGCGGGACTGCTGCCAGTTCTTCGAACGTCCCGTATACCTTTCATCCGTTCATCCAGATAGCCAAATGGGATGTGTCGGGGGTCATGCTCGGGCGAGATTGAGTTCGGCTAGCTCGTCTTCGGATAGTGGGTTGTATATGAGAGCCAGGTTGACCGCATAGATACCATGCCACACATAAATTGCGACCACGCCCCAGAATCCGTCGAGATTCCACGAGAACGCACCCAAGTTGAACTCCGGGAAGAGCACTGGAACCCACCAGACTGCGCTGATCGTCGCGAGGACGGCGCCCCAAATCAGCGCCCTGAGAAGGTTGGACATTCGACCCAGCAACGGGTGAACCACCGCGACGTAGAGAATGGCCCAGACCACGCCAGTGAAGAGATGGACGCTCCAACCGATCAGGAGTCTGCTCGTCGACGATGCCGCCTCGAATATCGCTGCCGGGTCCTCCCCGAGTTCGGCCCGGAACAATAGGTAGGCGTTGAAGCGAGGAAAGTCGAGATTGACCAGACCGATGCCGTGGAACCAGTAGCCGAAGATCGTGGCGATGTGGGTCGCCAAGATGCCCGCTACCACCGAGACGGCCAGAGGTTTTTCGTTGGAGATCAACCTCCAGCGCGCGGAGTTGGTGCCCGAGATCATGCTTGCCTCCTCGTCTGGAACATGTGCGCAGTGCGCCCATCTGTGCGATAAGCGTACAGATGCGAACGCTCCCGAGATGCCGAATCAGCAAGAAATCTTCGTGGGGCAGTCAGCAACCAGTGTGCTGGAGAGGGGTGCGCAGGCTCTTTGCGGGTTGGACTACCCTCATGGTAGGTTCGTAGGGCGTACGATCGTTCGTTCTTCGAACATCGGCAGAGACCGCTGAGTCGAAAGGAAGGACCAGTGCTAGAGACCAAGTTCGGGTCACTCAGCGACTTCACAAAGGGCGGGATCGAGATCGTCGACGATGATCCAAGGCATTACGCCTTCTCGAATGTCTATGAAGTCGCCAACAAGTCGGCTCCCTTCGAAAAAGTCGTAGTCGGCATGAACCGCCAGTACACCCTGGAGGCGGTCAGAGTCGAAGGGCAATCGGCCTGGCAGACCTGCCCGCATGACGAGTTCGCCCTCGTGATGGACGGTGAGGTCACCATTCGCTTGGTGAAACTCACCGACGCCAGGGCATTCCACGCCGAGGATGACACCGGGTCCCGGTCCATTACCGGTGATCCCGTTGGCCAGCCGATGGGCATGATTCGAGCCAAGCGCGGTCATATGGCACTTCTCCCCGGGGACACCGCCTATCAGTTCCAGTCAGATGCACCGGGGGTCATCCTCCTACAGACCATCAAGGGCCCCGAGAGCATCGAACGCTGGGCGGACATTTGTATCACGGACGTTTGAGCGGAAGCGGAAGGAGCCAAACATCATGACACAGCTCGATCAGCGACCGGCAGTGCTATCGACGGAGGAGAACGAGCAGGGCTATCGGACCTTCTCGCTCGGCGAGTTCTCGTTCAGAAGGGACGAGTACTTCGTTTACGTCGACTGGCCCACCGGTTCACACGTCCTCTCTGCGGATGCGTTCTTACGCGCCCTTCAGCGTGACGTTGCTTGGGAGTTTTTCTACGGGATCGTCAATTTCGACGGTGTGCTCGGAACGGTCAACCACTACGGAACCGTCGATCTCTTCGCTGGTCGCTACAACGACTCGTACCGCAAGGCCGAACTCGACCATGTGGAGAACTTCCCGACGCCGCAGATCAAGGCGACGTTCGAGGACATGCTCGACGACTGGACCAACTCGACGTTCGACCCCTTCGCAGCTCCACGAGAAACCGGGTCTGCCTTTGGTGTCAAGAACGGCGACAACAGAGCCGCGATCACCAGGCACCGCGTCACAGCCACTCGGATGGTGAGCTGCCCCGGTGACGAGCCACTTCGCTCGGACGAGACGGGTCATCCGATCAACGAGCATTTCGCAGACGTATCCCAGGAGGAACCTGAGATCATCGCCGAGCCAGGGTTCGAGGACGAGGTCCGTGCCTTCAGTCTCTTCGCGTACCTGTCGCGGTCGAACGTGACCTGGAACCCGTCCGTGGTTTCGGCTTGCAAGGACAGCCTGTTCTGCCCGACTACCGAGGAGTACATCCTTCCGATCATTCATGGGAACGACCGGGTCGAGTGGTTTCTCCAAATGTCTGACGAGATTCGATGGGACGTCGAGGATCGGGAGACCGGGGCAGTCCGGTCCAAGGTGGTCATGCGCGCCGGAGATGTCGCGGCGATGCCCGCCGACATCCGTCATCAGGGCTACTCCCGCAAACGTTCGATGCTTCTCGTTTGGGAGAACGCCGACGCGGAGCTCCCGGAACTCATCGCGACAGGCCAGACCCCAACCTATCCGGCTGAGTTCTAAGGCGCATCCGGCCCCTTGGAGACGATCTCGACAGAGTGCGTGCTGGTAGGGGTTGTTTGAATGCAGACGCGTCTCTATATCGACGGTGATTTCGCCGAGGGGGTCAAAGGAACCTCCATCGAGGTGTTCAACCCCCACGACGGCACCAAACTCGCCGATGTGGCCGAAGCCCGAGCCGAGGATGTGGACCGGGCCGTAGAAGCAGCCACGGCGGCGCTTCCAGGCTGGTCCTCGTTGGCTGCGATGGACCGGGGCCGGTTGCTGATGAGGCTGGCGGATGCCGTGGAGGCCAATGCCGATGAGTTGGCACGTCTCGAATCGATGGATACGGGGCACCCAATACGAGACACATCCATGCTCGACGTTCCCCGGACAGCAGTCACCTTTCGCTACTTCGGAGGGATGGCCGACAAAGTGCAGGGAACGATCCCGCCGGTCGAGGCCGGGTTTGTGAACCACGTGTACCGGAATCCTGTTGGTGTCGTCGGTCAGATCGTTCCTTGGAACTTCCCTCTCATGTTCACCAGCTGGAAGTTGGGTCCTGCGCTGGCCGCCGGCAACACCGTGGTCTTCAAGCCTGCCGAATTGACCCCATTGACCTCGCTTCGGATGGCCGAACTGATACACGAAGTCGGCTTTCCTCCAGGGGTCGTGAACGTCGTCCCCGGGTACGGTCACTCGGCCGGGGCTCGGATCGGAGAGCATCCGGGAATCTCCAAGGTGTCGTTCACAGGTTCGACAGCGACGGGAAGAAGCCTGGTCCAGGCTTCGGCCGGAAACCTGAAACGGCTCCACCTCGAACTCGGAGGCAAGGGTGCCAATATCGTCTTCGGGGATGCCGACCTCGACTCGGCCCTGGCCGGGTCGGCGTTCGCCATCTATCACAATCAGGGTCAGGCCTGTATTGCAGGTTCGCGGCTTCTGCTGCACGAGTCGATAGCTGAGGAATTCATCGGGAGGTTCGTGGATCTCACTGAGTCGATCCGGCTTGGAAACCCGCTCGACCCGAAAACAGAGATGGGCCCACTCACGTCACCGGGTCATCGCGACCGAGTTCTCAGCTACGTCAAGATCGCGCGGGACGAGGGCGGTGAGGTCCTCACCGGGGGCGACGAGCCAGATGACCCAACCCTGGCCGGCGGCTGCTATGTGACCCCAACAGTGGTTCGAGCAAGCCAGTCCGATCGGGTGTGCCGCGAGGAGGTCTTTGGACCTTTCGTGACAGTCTCCGCTTTTGTGAGTGACGACGAGGTCATCGAGATGGCTAACGACGTCGAATACGGATTGGGCGGAGGTCTTTGGACTAATGACCTGACACGCGCATACCGCATTGCAGACGCGATGCGGACGGGCATGGTTTGGATCAATTGTTACAAGCGGGTCAACCCTGGCTCGCCCTTCGGCGGGATCGGTGCCTCCGGTTACGGCCGCGAGATGGGATTCGAGGCGATGCACGAGTACACCGAATCCAAGTCGGTTTGGGTGAATGTGTCCGGTGGTCAACCGAAGTGGTATTCGGGAGGCTGATCATGGGGGAGATGACCACTCTACGGGAGGCGATCGCAGAGTTGGTTCCTGACGGGGCCTCGGTGGCCATGGAGGGCTTTACCCACCTCATACCGTTCGCAGCGGGTCATGAGGTGATCAGGCAAGGCAAACGCGATCTGACGCTCAGTCGTCTTACGCCCGACCTCATCTACGACCAGTTGATTGGGATGGGTTGTGCTCGACGTCTGGTCTTCTCCTGGGGCGGCAACCCTGGTGTCGGCTCGCTCCATCGACTTCGCGACGCGGTCGAGCATGGCTATCCAACACCGCTGGAGATCGAGGAGCACACTCACGCCGGAATGGCGGCCCGCTACACCGCAGGCGCCTCGGGGCTGCCCTTCGCCGCACTTAGGGCCTACGCCGGCACAGACCTCGTCAAGCACACCGAAGTGGCCACCATCCGGTGCCCATTCACGGACGAGGAGCTTGCGGCAGTTCCTGCACTGAACCCGGATGTGGCCATCATCCACGCGCAACAGGCCGACAAGAGAGGAAATGTCGGGCTGTGGGGGATTTCCGGCGTTCAAAGGGAAGCCGTGCTTGCCGCCAAAGCGGCGATTGTCACCGTCGAGGAGGTAGTAGACGAGTTGACGATGTCTGGTCCTAACCATGTGATCCTCCCCTCCTGGACCGTCACCGCGATCGCTGTTGAGCCCAGTGGCTCGCACCCGTCGTATGCCATGGGGTACACGGTGAGGGACAACGGCTTCTATACCGCGTGGGACGTCATATCACGTGACCGTTCACGATTCGATGAGTGGATGCGTGAGTTTGTCCTCGGTACCGAGGACTTCGGCGAGTACCTGACAGCCCTTGACGCGAGCAAAGCAGGCTCCGCTAGTGGTTGACACGCAGGCATCGACGCGTGGGTACACCGCCAACGAGATGATGAGCGTCACGGCTTCGCGCCACCTCAAAGACCACCAGGTCTGTTTCGTTGGCATCGGCCTTCCCAGCGAGGCGGCGAACCTCGCCCGACTCTTTCACGCACCCAACGTGGTCCTCGTCTACGAGTCAGGAACCATAGGTACCAGACCGGAGACGCTCCCGCTCTCCATCGGGGACGGCGAGTTGGCCGAGCGCGCAGACCTTGTGGTCAGTGTTCCCGAGATCTTCGCCTATTGGCTCCAAGGCGGGAGGGTCGATGTCGGTTTCCTCTCAGCCGCCCAGATCGACCGATATGCCAACTTGAACAGCACGATCATCGGTTGCTACGAGGAGCCGAAGGTGCGGTTGCCGGGCGCGGGGGGAGCACCCGAGATCCTCTCGTCGGCGAAGGAAGCCATCGTCATGCTGCGTCAAAACCGACGCTCCTTCGTACACGCCGTCGACTTCGTGACATCCGTTGGCTTCGGGAAAGGCGGGGAAGGGCGAATGCGTCACCGGGGAGGTGGTCCGTCAGTCGTCATCACGGATCTCGCTGTCCTGGCACCGGACCCCGCGATCGGCGAGCTGACATTGGTTTCGACCCATCCCGGTGTCTCCGTCCAGGAGGTCCTGGATGAGACGGGCTGGGATCTCAAGGTCTCGGACGACCTCGGAGTCACGGACGCGCCTACTGACGAGGAGCTCGCGATCCTGCGTGACCTCAAGCGCCGCAGCTCCGAGGTTAACGCCGCATGAGGCCTTTCCTTTACGACCAACTCGGCGGACGAGTCGTCTTCGGGGTGGGGACGATCGAGCAGGTTCCCGCTGAAACGGAACGTCTCGCTGCCGGAGGAAACATCCTGCTCGTCGCCGACGACATGGCCAAAGGCGAAGCCGATTGGATAGAAGCCGCCTGCCAAGGCCGCGTTGTGGCTCGAATCGGAGAGATCCGGCCCCATGTCCCGATGGACGACGTCGACAGGGCGCGGCGCATCGTCAACGAGAACGCCATCGATGTGGTGGTCACTGTCGGCGGGGGATCGACGACAGGGCTGGGGAAGGCGATCGTTTTGGAGCATGAAATGCCCTTCCTGGCGGTGCCGACGACTTATGCCGGGTCAGAGATGACACCGATCTATGGCATTACCGGCGAGGAGGTCAAACGGACCGGCCGTGACCCGAAGGTGAAGCCAGACACCGTTGTCTACGACGTCGAATTGACTCTCGCCCTACCTATGAGTGTCACGGCAGGCAGTGTGATGAACGCTCTCGCTCATTGTGTCGAGGCGTTGTACGCCGAGGAGCGAAACCCAATCGTCGACGTGCTGGCATTGGAAGGGGTCGCTGCCCTGGCTCGAGGCTCGCGTCTCGTTGCGGGTGATCCCGAGGCTGTCGATGGGCGGTCAGACTTGCTGTACGGCGCGTATCTCGCTGGCTCGTCGCTCGGCTCGGTTGGCATGGCGGTTCACCATCGTGTCTGCCATGTCCTTGGCGGCACGTACGGATTGGCCCACGGAGACGCCAACGCGGTCATGCTTCCGCATGTAGTTGCCTATAACGCTGTGGCCGAGCCTGACGTGATGGACAGGTTGGCCTCCGCCCTAGGTGCGGGTGATCCGGCGGCGGCCCTTTACGACCTCGCTCGAGAGCTCGGGGCGCCCGCGAGCCTTTCGGGGCTCGGAGTGGCCGAGTCCGACCTCGACGCTGCAGCCGCGATGACGGTCGAGCGAGGCGGCTACAACCCCCGACCTGTCGAGCTGGGTTGGATTCGAAATCTTCTGGGCGATGCCTACACAGGACGATCGCCCGTAGTCAAGCGGGAGTAATTGAAGGAAGAGACGATCACGGGAGGAGACATTTTGAGCAGGCGAGAAGACCAATCGAGTGCGGAATCTGTCATGTCCAGCGAGGAACGTACCAATTCGGCGCGTCGGGAAGGCACGAGCCGCCGTGACTTCCTGAGGATGGCGGGGTTAGGAGGTGCGGCTCTTGCCGGGGGAGGGTTGTTGGCGGCCTGCGCGGACGAAACCGGGGCCACGACGACTGCGGGCGCAGGAGCGACCAGCACAACGGCGGCCGCTACCAGCACGACAGGCGCCGCCCCGGCGGCGGGTCGCGCCATCAAGATCGGCTATGTGTCGCCACAGACCGGGCCCTTAGCGGGATTTGGCGAAGCGGACTCCTTTGTCCTCGGTGCCCTGGAGTCCACTCTTGCGGAGGGTGTCTCCGTAGCCGGTGTCCAACATCCCGTGGAGTTGATCGTCCGGGATACCCAGTCGGATCCCGTGGTCGCTGGTGAGGTCGCAGGGGAGTTGATTCTCGATGAGTCGGTGGATCTGATGCTCGTCGCATCGACACCGGAGACGACGAACCCCGTCTCGGACCAATGTGAGATCAACGGTGTGCCTTGTGTGTCGACCGTGGCCCCATGGCAGGCCTGGCTCATCCCGCGTGGAGGTGACCCGACGGGCGAGACCTCATTCATGTGGACCTACCACTATTTCTGGGGTCTGGAGGGATTGATCCCCCAATTCATTGCGCTATGGGACCAGTTGGAGACCAACAAGATCGTGGGTGGTCTCTTCCCCAACGACGGCGACGGGAACGCTTGGGGTGATCCCGAGGTCGGGTTTCCACCGCCGCTGGAGGCGGCTGGATACACCCTCATCGATCCAGGTCGGTATGAGAACCTGTCGGACGATTTCTCCGCCCAGATCGCCGCGTTCAACAACGCGGGGTGTGAGATCATCACCGGTGTACCTCTGCCCCCGGATTTCACGACGTTCTGGACTCAGGCGCAGCAGCAGGGTCTGACACCTAATGCCGCGACGATCGGCAAGGCGATCCTGTTCCCAGCGTCGGTCGATGCGCTCGATGGCGATTCAGGGGACGGGCTCTCCTCGGAAGTCTGGTGGAGCCCGAGCCATCCGTTCGTATCGTCACTGACGGGGCAGAGTTCTGCGGATCTGGCCGAGGCCTACACGTCGGGGACCGGAGCGCAATGGACCCAACCAATCGGCTTCGCCCACTCGTTGGTCGAAGTTGCGCTGGACGTGTTCGCTCGGACTGAGGACATCGACGATCGAGAGTCAGTGTTGGCCGCGGTGACCAGCACACAGGTCGACACCATCGTTGGACCGGTTGGTTGGTCCGGTGGTGGTCCAACCAATCCGGTCCCGAATGTGTCGACGACGCCCCTCGTCGGCGGACAGTGGGTGTTGGGTGGTGACTTCAAATATGACCTGGTGATCGTTGACAACTCACAGTCACCGGACATCCCGACCACTGCGACCGTCAAGGCCATCGGCTCGTAGCGAGTAAAGGGACGTGGGGCTGGCACTTGAGATCGTGGGCCTGAACAAGTCCTTTGGGGCCCTCAAGGTCATCGACGATCTCAGTGTCCGTCTCGAGGAGGGAGAGGCCCTCGGCATCGTCGGGCCGAACGGAGCGGGTAAGACCACGCTCTTCAACCTGGTGACAGGATCGCTTTGGCCCGACTCGGGGTTGATAACTCTCGGTCAACAGCGGATCGTCGGACAAGCGCAGCATCTTCGAGTGAGAGATGGCTTGGGGCGAACATATCAAATCCCACGCCCGTTCACGGGTATGACGGTTTTCGAGAATGTACTCGTGGCTGCCGTCTATGGCTCATCTGAGTCCGAAGCCGTTGCGCGGTCTCGGTGCGTTCAGGTTCTCTTCGACACTGGTTTGTTGTCAAAGGCCAATTTGTTGGCCGGCGACCTTACGATTCTCGACCGGAAGCGTCTCGAGCTGGCGCGGGCGCTCTGCACAAACCCCTCCATTCTGCTGCTCGATGAGATCGCGGGTGGTCTCACGGACCCCGAAGTCGACCACCTCGTAGGCCTGATCCGCTCCATACATGCTTCGGGCGTCTCGATCGTGTGGATTGAGCATCTCCTGCACGCGCTCGTCGCGGTGGTTGATCGTGTCCAGGCCATCCATTTCGGCAAACATCTCATCGAGGGCGATCCTCGGGAGATAATCAACAGTCCGGAGATACGAGAGGTCTATCTGGGAATCGAGGACGGGACGTAGCGTGGCCGCTGTTCTCGAAGTCGATCGTCTCGACGCGTTCTACGGGGGCTTTCAGGCGTTGTTCGAGATGTCCCTATCAGTCGATGAAGGCGAGATCGTGGCTGTCGTCGGAGCCAACGGCGCCGGGAAGTCGACATTGCTGCGCACAATCGCCGGGTTGATGAAGGCGGATCCGGGTCAGATTCGCCTCGACGGATCTCCGATCGGTGGTGACAGACCCGAGCGAATCACCCGAAAGGGGGTGACCATGGTCCCCGAGGGTAGGAGGATCTTTCCGAGCCTGTCGATCGAGGAGAATCTCGTCATGGGGGGATACGTCGGCCGGGCAGGCAAATGGGATCTGGACCGAATCTACGACCTCTTTCCCGTCTTGAAGGAGCGCCGACGCTCGCCGGGCACAATCCTCTCCGGTGGTCAACAGCAGATGCTCGCCATCGCAAGGGGTCTGATGGCGAATCCGAGGCTCCTACTTCTCGATGAGATCTCTCTCGGGCTAGCTCCAGTCGTCGTCAAACGGCTCTACTCGGTGATCCCCCAACTTCGAGACGCTGGCGTGAGCTTGCTGATAGTTGAACAGGACGTCGCACAGGCTCTGGCTGCGGCTGATCGCATCTACTGCCTTTTGCGGGGACGAGTGTCACTCGAAGCCAGGTCCGAGGACATCAATCATCAGGATTTGGTCGCAGCCTACTTCGGAGTCCAATAGTGGTACGGCGCTAGTGGCGAACGCAATCGTCCAAGGCATTTTGCTCGGAGGTCTCTACGCCTTGTTTGCCGCGGGCCTGGCGCTCGTGTTCGGAGTGATGAAGATCATCAATCTCGTTCACGGCGACTTCATCATCCTCTCGGCCTACCTGACGCTGGTGTTGGTTGAAATGACATCGATCAGCCCCCTGTTGCTGACCCCTCTGGTCATGGTGTTGATGGGGTTCTTTGGATATCTGATACAGAGGGGAATCCTCAACTTCACGCTCGGATCCGGGATACTGATCCCATTGGTGGTCACCTTCGCCATGTCGCTGGTGATCCAGAACGTCCTTCTCGAAGTGTTCACCGCCGATACCCAGGGACTCGATGCGGGGGCCATAGAGTTGTCGAGTGTTACGTTGCCCCTCGGTGTAACGGTCGGCTGGTTTCCTCTATTGACGTTTGCCTTTGCCGTCGTCGTTCTGGGCGCCTTGCAAATTGTGATTGGGAAGACCGGCTTGGGACGTTCCTTCCGGGCCATATCCGACGACAACGAGATGGCGAGTCTGATGGGAATCCGGACTCGGCACGTCTTCGGTATGGCGATGGCGATCGCCTTGATGGTCACCGCCGTCGGTGGCGTCATACTCGGGATAAGGACTCAGTTCGACCCGGCGATGGGGCCAACCCGGCTGATCTATGCGTTCGAGACGGTGGTCATCGGCGGCATAGGATCGTTGTGGGGGACTCTCGTCGGTGGCATCGTCCTCGGTATAGCCCAGGGAGTCGGCGCCTTCTTTGATCCGAGTTGGCGTGAGCTGGCAGGGAATCTGGTGTTTCTGGCGGTTCTGGCTTGGCGACCGAGAGGCCTGCTAGCGAGGCGGCAGACGTGACGACGGTTGAACACCGGGTCGAGTTGGGTACCCGCACCAGCAGGGCGCTCGGGGTGGTGTCCGCTCTGCTCATTGGGGTCCTCGTCCTCCTCCCCTTCGTCGTCGAGCGGTCTTTCCTCGTATCGCTGACAGAGTTGATGATCCTGATTGCGCTCGGTCAACTGTGGAATCTCCTCGCCGGCTACTCAGGCATATTCAGCTTCGGACAGCAGGCGTATGTCGGTATCGGCGCATACGCCACGTTCGCCCTGGCTGACCTGGTCGGGCTGAATATCTGGCTCGCGATTGCCCTCTCCGGGGTCGTGGCACTTGTGATTGCCTATTCAACGGCGTTCCTGATCTTCAGGCTCGAGGGTGGGTACTTCGCGGTGGCCACATGGGTTGTCGCCGAGACCTTCCGGCTCCTCGTCAAGAACAACGACAGGCTCAACCCAGGCGGGACCCCGCAGCCTCTGCGCACATTGGCCAGTCTCGGTCCGGATCGTTTCCAGATCATCTATTGGTTGGCGGTGGCGGTGGGTTTGGGCAGCGTGATCCTCACGCTGGTATTTCTCCGGTCGCGTTGGGGGCTCGCACTGAGCGCCATCCGAGACGACGAAGAGACCGCAGCGGCGAGCGGGATCGACGTGCATCGGGTCAAGATGAGGGTGTATCTGCTGGTCGCCGCCATGACTGGGCTGACCGGTAGCGTCTACCTCCTCAACAACGTCTCGATAGATCCAGACAGCTACTTCTCGATCGGCCTCACAGCGCAGATGGTCGTTGTAGTCGTGGTGGGTGGGTTGGGAACCGTCGAGGGGCCGATTGTGGGGGCACTGATCTACTTCCTCCTCGATGAGAACTTGAGCGTCTTGGGTACCTGGTGGTTCATCACTCTTGGCGTGCTCCTGATTGTGCTCCTGCTCGTTGCGCCGCGAGGAGTGTGGGGGACGATCCAGGCCCGAACAGGGCTACGGCTCTTTCCGACGCAACGGAGACTGATCGTCGGGGAAAACCGATCGGTTCACGATGGCCCAACGGATGACATACGATCAGAGGCAGAATGGACACGGGAGTAGGGGCCAACACCTTGAGCTCTAGAATCGATAGCAGCCCAGCAGCCTTCGAAACGCCGGACGCCGTGCTTGACGCGTTGGGGGGCGTCGCGTATCTCGCGGATGAGAGGATCGCCACCGCAGTCTTTGTGGCGGATCGTCTCAGTAAGCCCGTGCTCTGTGAGGGGCCGGCCGGCGTCGGTAAGACCGAACTGGCCAAGTCCGTGGCCGTAGCGACTGGGAAACCACTCATCCGCCTTCAGTGTTACGAGGGTCTCGATGAGTCGAAGGCTCTGTATGAGTGGAATTACAAGAAGCAGCTACTGCGGATTCAGGCGGAGCCCGACTCCGCGGATTGGGAGCAGACAGAGGCCGACATCTTCGATGAGTCATTCCTCCTCTCGCGTCCCTTGCTTCAGGCGATCCTTTCCGAAGAACAGGTCGTGCTTCTGATCGACGAGGTCGATCGAATCGAGGTCGAAACCGAGGCGCTGTTGTTGGAAGTCCTCTCCGATTTCCAGGTTTCGATCCCGGAGCTGGGCACCTTGAGAGCGAAGACAATGCCCTCGGTGTACCTCACGTCCAACAACACGAGAGAGCTGTCCGAAGCACTCAAGCGGCGCTGTGTTTTCCTCGATATCGACTATCCGACTATTGAGCGTGAGCAGGCGATAATCGAAGCCCGTATCCCCGGCATCGCACAGAGCCTCGCTGTCCACTGTGCCGAGGTCGTTTCGTGGATCAGGTCTTTCGAGTTGAAGAAGCCGCCGTCGGTTTCAGAAACCCTCGACTGGGCCCGGACCCTCCTCGTCCTCGGCCGCGAGGAGCTGACTCAAGACGACATAAGGGCGACCATGAACCTGCTCCTGAAGTACTCGGGCGATATCGACAAGATATCCGAGGCGCTGCGCGCGGCGGGCACCAGGTGAACTGAAACCGGTCAGGCGATCTCGAGAACGAAATCCTGGAGCTGGCTGAGGTTTCTCACCTCATACATCCCGGTGCAGAACCGTCGGATCTCCGGGATCAACGAGTCGTCCTCACCCCAGTCCTTCCGGGGCTCCGGGTTGAGCCAGTACACATGTCTCGCCCGATCGTGAAGTCGCCGCATCACATTGAGTCCACCGTCGTCCACCCGATGGTTGTTGCGCCCGTCCCCTGTGACGATGATGGTGGAGGTCCCCGTGACTGATGTGCCGTACTTCGTCCAGAACATCTCGAGCGCTCGCGCGTGGTCAGAGTGACCGTCATTGGAGATGTCTCGCGATCTGGCGATCAGGTGCTTTACGTTTCGGACGCCTATGCCTTCCGAGATGTCATCTGTCACCTCCTCAATACCGTCGACGAAGATGAAGCAGCGAAGCTTTGGAAACTCCTCGCTCATCGCATTGAGGAAACTCATGGTGAACTCCGCGAACTTGGACACTGACCCCGAGACGTCCGCGATCAGAAACAAGTCGGGTTTGGACTCACGCCTAGCTTTGTAGGCCGGGTCGAAGGGAACTCCCCCCGAAGCGAGTGATCTGCGAACTGTCCTTCGCACATCGATTCGACCCCTGTGTCTTCTCTTTCGGCGCTGCGCCAGTTTGGCCGCGAGGCGGCGAGCAAGCGGCCTCACCGCATCACGCATCCGCTTTAGTTGAGCTGGTGTGGCACCGAGGAAGTCGATCTCCTCAACGACATCGAGTTGAGCCGACAATGCGTCCGTTATGTCACTGCCGCTCTCACGAGTGAGGCTCCGGTTCACCTCGGCCTGCACTCGTTCTTTGAATCGGGCGACCCGCTGTTCGAGGGCGCGGACATCCACCTCCGCCGCGAAGGCGTCGTCGGAATCTTCCCTTATCTGGGCGCGGGCTTGTTGAGTGAGCCAGCCGAGATCCAGCTCCTTCATTATCCGGTGCATGTAGTACTTCACCGAAGCCGACCGTTCAGAATCGATGTGGCCGAACTGTCTCACCGCCGTTTCAGCGAGCGCTCGCAGGGCCGATTCGTCGGCATTCAAGAGAGCCTCCAGGAGAATCTCGAGAAAGTCGAACTCCTCTTGGTCCGAGCGCGCCCCGAATTCAGATCGCATGACTGAGGGGCCAATGCTCCCTCGTGTTGAGTCGGCTGAAGCCAACTCGAGGCGCTGCTCTCGATCATGAATGGAATTGAAGAAGAGGTCGAAATGCGACTCGAAGATGGGTCCGTGATCAACGCGCTTGATGAGTGTGCTCGCCAGAGTGGATTTGACGTGTTCCCGCCGGCGCATGTCTATGTGCTCCAGGGCACGCGAAGCGTCGACCGCCTCGACCAACGACACGGGGATTCCGGCGCCTCGAAGATGGTGTATGAACTCGAGAAGCTCCGGAACCACCCGCCGAGTGTAGGCTCGGGCGACTTCTTCGTACGTCCAACGAGTAGGGATCAATGCAGGCTTTTCGACCGGTTGAGGCTCCTTCGGGACGACTGGTTCGACTCGGTCTCGTCCTCGACCCTCGCAATGCAGCGAGCCAGACCATGCGTATCGCCCAAATGGCCGAACGCGCTGGTCTTCGGTCGCTTTGGGTGAATGACAGACTTGTCACGGCCGATGGCTCGGAACGAATGGAGGCATGGACGATGCTGTCGGTTGCTGCCATGTTCACCAAGTCGATCAGAGTTGGGGCCATGTTCACGGCGAGTCTGCGTGCCCCTCAGTCGTTGGCGGCGATGGTCTGCTCGATGGACACCGTCGTTGATGGAAGGCTCGAGATGGGGGTGGCGACCGGCTGGTATGGCCCCGAGCACACCGGACTGGGGATTACTTTTCCGGAGGCGTCGAAGCGCATCGCGCAGATGGGAGTGTTCGCCGAAGTCCTGTCTACGTTGAGCCGCGGTGACTCCCTGTTCGATGGGGGGGCCAAACTGGGAGTTTTGTCACCTCAGGCTGGTGGTCCGCCATTGACGATGGAGGTCAGAGGCGAGCGTCAGCTCGACATCGCCCTCCGCCTAGCCGACAACATCCTCCTGCCCAGCAGCCCCCTATCAGAGATCCACTCCATGATCGAAGCGGCGCGGGCGGCATGCGAAAGAGTCGATCGCGACCCCGAGTCACTCGGATTCGCGGTTCAGCTACCCGTGTCGGTCGGCCGCACCAACGCCGAGTCGGATGTGAGGGTGGAGATAGACGACCTGCTGGCACAGATGAACGCCAGAGTCACCGGGATGCAGGGCGACCTCGAGCATTGTCAGGACATAATGATTGAGCTTGCGCATCTTGGAATCGGAGAGGTGCGCTGTGTCTTACCCCACGTTCCGGACATCGACGACGTCATCGCCCAACTCTCGGCGACGGTGGTTGGCACCACCGACGTGTTGAAACCCGGATCCCCACGGTCAGAGGCCCCACCGCCACCGCCAGGTTGGGGAGGACCACCCAAGCCATCGAAAGACTCCATTTCCACGCCGGGCTGATGACGTTCGCCGTGCGCATGCCTCAATAGAGTCTCTTGGTGAATGACCAAACACCGGGGGAGTTCACCAGGTCGCTTGAACGCTGCCTGTCTGATATCAACTCCTCCCCCGGGGAAGACCAGCGTGGCAATGCCGTCGTGTCGACCGGGGAGGAGCGATGATCGCGACGATGATGCGGGCTGCCTACCAGGACCTGTACGGGCCGGCACTGGCTGTGCGTGAGGTACCGGTGCCGACGCCCGGGGCGGGGGAGGTGCTGGTCCGGGTCCGTGCTGCCGCTGTGAACCCCGCCGACTGGGGCCTCTCGCACGGCGTGCCGTACCTTCTCCGACTGGGATTCGGGCTGCGGCGTCCGAAGCGACGGATCCCAGGGCAGGACGTCGCCGGGGTCGTGGCGGCAGTCGGGCCGGGCGTGGACCGGCTCCGCGTGGGGGACGAGGTGTTCGGCGAGGGCCGCGGCACGTTCGCCGAGTATGCGGTGGCGAAAGCCGACCACCTGGATGGCAAGCCCACGGACGCGACTTTTGAGGAGGCCGCTGCCGCCACCATGGCCGGGCTGACCGCGCTGCAGTTGCTGCAGCGTGCAGACGTGCGACCCGGACAGCGCGTCGCGGTCACCGGGGCGGGCGGTGGGATCGGGACCTTCGCGGTCCAGATCGCCAAGACGCGCGATGCGGAGGTCACCGCGGTTTGCTCTGCGGGCAAGGCCGAGCTTGTCCGGTCGCTGGGTGCAGACCACGTGGTCGACTACGCGAGTGAGGACTTCACGCGCGCCGGCGCGCAGTACGACCTGATCCTCGACAACGTCAGCGAGCAGCCGCTGTCCGACCTCCGCCGGGCGCTGAACCCACGCGGGATCCTGCTGCCCAACGGGGGCCGGTTCGACAACCGATGGTTCGGCAGTGTGGGTCGGCTCATCCGGGTGAACATGTGGTTCATGTTCCTGCGCCAGCGGACGTTCGTGTACGTCTCAAGTCCCAACCAGGCTGACCTGCGGACGCTGTCGGAGCTGATCGGTTCGCGGCAGGTAAAGCCGGTGGTCAGCGCGACGTATCCACTGGAACGGGCGGGCGAGGCGCTCGCTCTGGTGGGCGAGGGCCACACAACCGGCAAGGTGGTCGTGACCGTTGACTGAGATCGCCTCTGGTTAAGAGCACTCCGTGTCGCCTCGGGGCCCTATATCCCTGGTGTCTTCCCGGTGGAGCACGGGAAAGCGGTGACCTTGGCACACCTGTTTCGAACGGCGCGGAAGGCGTCGCAATCCTCAATGTTGTAGGCGTGCCAGCAACTGTTGGTCGCGCACGAGGCGTCGCGGTCGTTGAGTCGGTCGTCGACTATTTCCGCTCACCTTCCGTGCTGTACGGGAGCAGTCAATGTCCGATCTCCCCAAAGCCTTTCTTCCAAGGGTTTTGAGACGAGATAGGTCGTTCTCGGCTCAAGCCCACGGAGCTCTATGACTCCTCTGGACTCGAATTCAAAAGCCTCGCAAGTGAGACTGCGCGTCTCCTCGCTCACATGGATTCGACCGGGGATTCCTGTCGATTCGAGGCGGGCTGCGATGTTGACTGTGGTGCCCCATACGTCGTAGGCGAACTTCCGGGTGCCGATCACCCCTCCGGCCACAGGACCCGAGTGAACACCGATCCGAAGAGACAGCCCCGGAAAATGGTCCGACGTGCCGGTGCATGCCTGCATGGCCATGGCCAGGTCAACAACCCGGATGGCGTGGTCTGGGAGCTCATCAGGAAGCCCGCCGACCGCCATGTAGGCATCACCCACCGTCTTTATCTTCTCGAGATCCCGCTCAGCGACCAGATCGTCGAACATGCTGAACAGTCCGCTCAACATGGTGATCACCTCGTCCGCGGCAAGCGCCGACGTCATTGCCGTGAAACCGACGATGTCGGCGAATAGGACGGTGACGTGCGGGAAGTCGTCGGCGATCGGATTCTCGCCTTGCCGCAGCCGCTTCGACACGGCTGCGGGTAGCACGTTGAGAAGGAGGCGTTCAGATTCAGAACGCTCCATCTCGATGGCAGCGCTTTGTTCTTCGATCACCAGACTCTGATGCCACACACGGCGTCGGTTTCGCTCGATAAGACGGAGACCGACGAGGCTCCCGACCGATGCTGCAGCCAGAAAGAAGGCGTCCATGAGAAGGCTCCCCGGCCCGTCGTAGGTCACCCATACCAGGCCAAACCCGATGGCGATCACGACTGTCCGTACCAGGGCGTACACGAACCGAGTCCGAGAGACGAAGCCGAACATGTACAGAAGCATGATTCCGGAGACCGCAAACCCTTGTACTACCTGGCCAGCGGTGGCGAGGACGAGGATGACAAGACCATTGGCCGACGTGAGGGAAGAGGCGAGAGCATGCTGACGATTCATGGACCTCGCCCAGCGCGACGCCGCGAAGCAACCCAAACCAACCAGCGCCATGACCCCACCGCCAACCCCGGAGAGCTTCGCGGAGATATCGGTTCCGAGGGGTATGAGAACCGCGGCCAGCGCCCACAGTAGGACGGTTGCCCCGGTGATGATTCGATAGCCGGAGAGCCCCGCCTGGCCTTCTTCCAGTTGGAAACTGTCCTCCAACTCGGAGTCTTCGAACCTGAGCGTGGATGGGTCGAGCGCACCCATACCCAGCGTTCGAGTCATCACCGGAGCTTACGTCGTGTGGTTGGAGAACAATCATCGGTGGAGACATTGATCTGGGACGGCAATCTGCGCCCTGGCTTCACCAGAAGGCACTGTGCAGCTGGAACGCTGACGGAGCGACTAGGCAGGTTGGGTGAAGGTCGAATGCGAGAGATCTGAGCAGCTCTGATTTCGCGGTCGATTGCCGTCTGTAGGCCAACGCGAATCTGACTCAAAACCTGGCCGTCAGGTCTCACAGTGGGGAATTCGCGGCTGGTCCCTAACTGGCTGCCGGGATCTCGGTTGGTCATGGAGCTCATTCCATACCTCGTTCACGAATCGGGTGCCGCTTTGCAGCTGGTGTGCAACAGGGACTTCTACTTCAGGTCGAGCCCTGGTCGCAGCATCTTGGATCACGCCAGAAGACTGGAGTCTCGAAACTTTCGGAGGGCGCTGGCTTCTAACCTGCCGACGTGGCCCGTCATCCAGCCCGTGCCGAGGTGGTCGGCAGTCTGCTCAGACCGAAGACGCTTAGGTCCGAAGTTGACGTCTTCTATGGGGAGGGCCACAGGGCGGTGCTCGATGACGAGCGCGCCAGAGGGGCCGATGCCCTGCACATCGTGGAAGACGAAGCCATCACCGAGGTCGTGCAACGGCAGATCGACCTGGGCTTGGATGTCGTCACCGACGGCGAGTTTCGCCGCTACATGTTTCTCAACTCGTTCTGGGATGCGGTGCGCGGCTTCTCCACCGAAGACAATCCGGTTGAGTTCCGCAACGACAGCGGGGACACGGTCGTCTGGCATGTCCACAAGGTGGTGGACCGGTTGGAACAGGTGGACAGCCCGATCTCCCGGGAGGCTGCCTTCATGGCCACGACTACCGATCATCCGTTCAAGGTCACCCTGCCGGCAGGGTCGATCTTCTCCAACCCTTACACGTGGAAGCGAGGGGTGAACGACCACGTCTACTCCACGAGACAAGAGCTGACCGATCATGCCGTCGCCATCGAGCGACAGCTGGTGGCCGATGCGGTGGCGGAGGGGGCGGGATATGTGCAATTCGACTTCCCGATGTATCCGTTTCTGGTCGATGAGCGTTGGCGCCGCCAGATGATCGAGGACGGGTTCGACCTGAACGTTGTCATGGAGGAGGCGATCGCCGCCGATCGGGCCGTCCTCGAGGGGATCCCGGATGGAGTCACCACCGGTCTCCACATCTGCCGGGGCAATTACCGATCGCGATACCTCTGCGAAGGCTCCCTGGAGTCAGTGGCGGAGAGGATCTTCAACGAGCTGGATTACGACGTGTTCCTCGTCGAGTGGGAGGATCCCGAGCGCATGGGTGACGTCTCGCCGATCCGATTCGTCCCACCCGGCAAGATGCTCGTGCTGGGTGTGGTTGGCTCCAAGACGCCACGGGTTCAAACGGACGACGAGCTGACCGCGCGTCTCGAGGATGCTGCCCGCTTTCTCGACTTCGATCAGCTCGCCATCTCACCCCAATGCGGCTTCGCGTCCGTGATCGACGGCAACGAGATCTCCGAGGACACCCAATGGGAGAAGCTGGCATCGGTCGGTCGGGTGGCCGAGCGCGTATGGGGATGAGACACCTCGAATCTGCTCGGTTCCGGGGGACATGAGCCGCCCACCGCGCATCGTTCTCGTTCTCAGCGAGAACTGGACCATGGTCGATCCGAGACGTCCCGACCGGCTCGTGGAGATGGCCCGTGTTGCCGAGGACTCCGGCATTGACACCGTCATGCTGTCCGAGCACATCGTTCTCGGGCCGTCGGCGGGAGCCGACGGGGTGATGGGCAACCCGCGTGAATATGCGATGCCCGGGAATCAGGATCCGTCGATGCCGTGGCCGGACTCACTCGGTCTCGCTGCCGCCATCGCAGCGGTCACCACGACGATCAGGATCGCACTGGCCGCCGTCATCGCGCCGTTGCGTCACCCCCTGCTGCTCGCCAACCAGCTGGCCACGCTCGATCTGTTGAGTCGAGGTCGTCTGGTCGTGCAGCCGACGGTCAGTTGGCACCGGCACGAGTACCAGGCCCTCGGCGTGCCCTTCGGGGAACGGGGAGGGCGTCTCGACGAGCATCTCGCCGTCTGGAGTCGAGTCTGGGCCCAGTCGCCGGCTTCTTTCGCAGGACGGCATTACCAGTTCGAGGAGGTCTATCTCGAGCCGAAGCCGACGACTCCGGACGGACCGCCGATCTGGATTGGGGGGAGCACCGCCCACCCAGCGGTCATTCGTCGCCTTGTCGAGCACGGCAGTGGGTTCCATCCGCTAGGTCAGCCGAGCGAAGAGGAGCTCACTCTCCTCCACGACAGTCTCCGGGAAGCCGGAAGCGATCCTGGCGACCTGGAGTGGGTCGGTGGCGTCCGGGGCAGGTTCACCGATGATCGCTCTCCCGCCGACCTCGAGGAGGCCCTGGGGCAGATTCCATTCCAGATGAGTCGGGGCTTTGAGACGATCTGCATCAAACCCTCACAGTTCATTGAAGCGAGCGCCGAGCTGCCACGTTTCTGTGAGCACGTGATACGGCGCTCCACCGAGATGGTGACGTGATGACGACGGACACGGATCGTGTCGCAATAGTCACCGGTGGTGGGACCGGCATCGGTGCAGCCACGGCTCGTGCGTTGGCGGAAAGTGGGGTGAGTGTCATCGTCACCGGTCGGAGAGCGGAGCCGCTCGACGACGTGGCGGATCAGATCGGTGGTCTTTCTGTCATAGCCGACGTCACCAGTGAGGACGATTGGGGGCGAGTCATCGCAGTAGCCGATGAGCAGTTCGGCGGGGTGGACATTCTGGTTGCCAACGCCGGCATCGAGGCCTTCGGTTCCGTGGAGACGGTGGCACTGGATGAATGGCGGAGGGTTCAGCAGACCAACGTGGACGGGGTCCTCCTCGGCATACGCGCCGTATCACCGTTGATGCGGCGGAGGGGTGGTGGCAGCATCGTGGTCGTCTCCTCCGTTGCCGGGCTCACCTCCGGGCCGGAATATGCGGCCTACGTCACTTCGAAGACCGCCGTTCTTGGTTTGGTCCGCTCCGCAGCCGTCGATCTGGGACCCGACCAGATCCGGGTCAACGCTGTCTGTCCGGGCTGGACACGAACCGAGATGAGCGAGCGCGAGACAGAGCTGATAGCGACAGAAGAGGGAATCGGCGCGGAACAACTTTGGAGCAGGCTCGTGGCACCGTTGCCCCTGGGACGCGCCGCGGACCCGGAGGAGATCGCAGCCTGCATCGAGTTCCTCACCGGACCTGGGGCCTCGTTCGTGACGGGTGCGGTGCTCGTTGCTGACGGTGGCAGCTCGGCTGTGGATGTTGGGACGCTCGGTTTTCGCAGCTGACTGACCGCGATGTGCGATGACGCCTCTCATGGTCACACACGACCCTCGTGTCGCTGCCTACGGCCAGCAGGAGGTAGTCATCAGAGACAACAGATCGACCAGTCTTGCTCGAGGGGGTGTCGGTCAGCGGGCTCGGCGTCTCGCTTGCGACCGGACGTGTGAACTCACACGTTGGGCTGCCACGTTCATATGTCATCCTCGCGGATCCAGATGGTCTCCTTGGGAGATGGAACCCAGAGCTCATAGAAGGCGAACGGCTCGTCGTGTGGATTTTCGAACCAGTGCACCTCGCCGTCGCCGGCGGTGGCTACATCTCCTGCGGCAACCTCGAACGTCTCATCGTCGACGTGGAATATGCCTCGACCCTCGGATATGAACCAGATATGGCGCGCCCCTACGTGGTAGTGGGCAGCAGCTGTATCTCCCGGGCGGTATGTGATGTGGTCTGCCTTCAGGTCGCTGAATCCGAACAGTTCCTCTGTGACTAGGTCGATCCGATGACGCCCGTCCCTGGTCGACTCGAGTGTCGGGAGATCGGCGGCCTTGACGACGCGGGGCATGGCAACAACCTACCTCTCAGAGACGTCGCCGTGACCGTTTGGATCAGCCCTGCAAGAGAGTCTCTCTTGCCGGGTGGTCAACAAGTCGTTGAGAGGCTCTCTCTGACACCTCGATGGCTCGCCGCTCGTTGACCAGGTGGTCGACGACATGGCCCGCGTCTCTGTCTGCGGCCAACAGGGTGTCCGACAACACTGAATAGAGGAACTTGAGGCCCACGGAGTAGACCCCCGGGACGGCGTCCACGACGCCTCGCTCGTGAACGACGTAACCTTCATCGTCGAACACCGGCAGGTCGATCCAGGAGAATCCCGGCTCAAAGCCAGTGCACCATACGACGTTGGCCACATCGAGAACGGAGCCGTCATCAAGGCTCGGGTAGCCGTCGACGACACCGGTGACCCGGCCGACCCGCTCCACGCCGGCGGCGACGAGATCCTTCGGCTTGACCCGGAGGAGCGGCGCGGCTTTGTGGAGCATCTTCGAGCGGGCCTTCCGGCCCAGCGGGTTGCTCGTCGTGAGCACTCGGTTGAGGAGTAAGGGCCCCACGAACGGCATGAGAATCCTCCCCGAGAGACGCTCGGGGCGAAACGGCTGGACGGCACTCGGCTTTCCTGATAGCAGGACGCGATGATCCCGTGCCAGATCCATCGAGACCTCGGCGCCGGAGTTCCCGAGACCTACCACCAGGACGTCCCCATCCTGCAGCTGCCCCGGGTTCTTGTAGTCGGCGACGTGGAGTTGGACGATCCGGGAGTCGAGCTCCGCGGCGACCTCAGGCAGTCGTGCCTTCTGATAGGAAGCCATGGCCACTACGACCCTATTGGCGTGGAACTCCCGATCGCCGGCGATGGCAACGAAAGCACCATCCGCTCGTGTGAGGTGGTCCACCTTCACCCCATGACGGATCGGAAGCTCGAAATGCGAGACGTATGACTCGAGGTATTCGGCGAGCTCGTCTTTGGTGGGAAAGCCCCAGTCCTCACCTGGGATCTGCAATCCCGGCAGGCTGTTGAACCGATTGGGGGTGAACAACGTCAGCGAGTCCCAGCGGTGACGCCATGAATCGCCTGTTCTCTCATTGGCATCGACGATCAGGAAAGGCACTCCCGCCCGCGACAGGTGGTAGCCGACAGCCAACCCGGCCTGGCCTCCACCGATGACAAGGGTGTCGGTTCGTTCTTGTGTCCTCATGCCAAAGCCTCCAATCGGGTCGTTCGAGTTGAGTTGTGGAGAAAGCTGTAGATCTGCACCGCAGCGGAGATGGCACAGCCGGGGATGAACCCGACCTGATCGGTCATGACCGCATAGGCGATCCAGGGAAGTTGCACCGATCCCCCGAGGAGCCACGCCCACCAGTGACGGCGACCGGCCGCCCAGAGGGAGAGCACTTGCAACCCGGTGAGCAGCCAGGGCCACAGAGCCGGGGCGCCCAGAGCGGATTCATCCCGAGTCGAGGAGACGACCACTGCGATCGACAAACCGAGGGAAGCGACCACCCCACCCGTGAGGGTGCGCCGGATGCGAAGCCGATTCTGGATGGTGTGCCTTCTCATGGTGCGAAGGTAAGGGCACAGCCCGACGCCGTGAATACGGCAAACTCCCCATACCGGGGGAAGAGCTATCTGGGGACCAGTCCGTTCTGGGTGGCGAACAGAGTGGCAGCGGCGCGGGAGGACACGCCGATCTTGCGGTAACTGTTCTGAATGTGCCGATCGACGGTCTTGGCTGAGATGTCGAGCTCCCTGGCGATCTGCTTCGTCTGCAATCCGCGGGCCAGAAGGCCGACCACCTCGACCTCGCGCTCCGTCAGCCCCAGTGGGCGATCGATTGCCGGACGAGCTTCACCTGCCGCCTCGGCAACCGCCATGACCATGACCGGGTCAAACACACCTTCCCGCGCCTTCCCGACCAGCATCTCGGTCGCCTCCTTCGGCGAGAGCGGCTCCCGATAGGGTCGGGGCTCGGTCTTGGATTGGAAGGCGTCTGCTACGGCAAGCAGTCTGGCGGCACGAGAGAGCGAGGAACTGTCGAGACCCCGGTGATAGCCCGACCCGTCGAGACGCTCATGATGTGCCATGGCGATGGAGGCAAGCTTTGACAGGAAAGGCGAAGGGGCCAACACTCTTTCGGTGTGATAGGGATGGAGTCTCACCTGTTCGCGCTCGTCGGCGGTCAACGGGCCCGGCTTGCTCCAGATCCGGGAACCGACCGCCGTCCTCCCCACGTCGTGCACGAGAGCAGCCCGTCTTATCGTGTCGACCTCCGCAAGCCCGAACCCTTGTAGATCGGCTGCTCCCGCGGCCAGTTGGGCGACTCCTGAGCAGTGGCCTGTGAGGTGTGGCGAGACGAGGTCTGAAAACGCTCCGATCGCGCTGAGGGCCTGGTCGATGGCCGCGCCTTCCAAGGTCAGCCAGGGTCGGGGCTCCGACGCGAGCACATCCTCCCACATCGTCTCAGAGAGCTCGCGTGGTCCGAGAACGTCTCCGGCGTTGTCGAGAAACACGGCAGCCACCTCAGGGTCGAAGGCGTGTCCTGCCCGAGACGCGATCACGTTGGTCACGTATTCGTCGTCCCCGATGAGACGCTGGTATGTGGCGTCTCGGCCCACCTGGATGATGCGGAGAGGCAGAGGGATCGCGTCGCCATTGGCGCGTTTCAAGACACTCGCTCCGTCCCAACGCTCGGTGAGCAACGGGAACATCTCGTGGACCGACCGGGGCACGCCAAGACGTTCGGCGAGCATTCCCGCAACTTCGCACAGTGCG
>Ga0299907_10000248_pt1 | contig 24687 bp, 28 predicted proteins | sample RVTome_16_FD_198680 | JGI IMG/M metagenome (GOLD analysis project Ga0299907, IMG submission 198680) | Soil microbial communities from uranium-contaminated site in the Upper Colorado River Basin, Wyoming, United States - RVT152D67 (version 2) ...
CGGAGGACACCGACGCGTCGCAGCCCGCGTCGTTCGAGGACGGCGTTCGTCGCGTGCGTCGTTCCGAACATCGCGTGCGTGATCCGTTCTCTGTCCACGCGCTCCACGACCGCAGCGATCGCGCCTTCGATTCCCGACGTCACGTCGGGCGTGGTCGGCACCTTGGCCTTGGCCACGAGTTGGTCGTCGACATCGAGCACGACCGCATCGGTGTTCGTTCCGCCGACGTCGACACCGAGGCGAAGGTCATGCGTCGGCATCGTTTGGCGCGCGGCAGGAGTCAGGCAACGGCATGGAGCTCCTCGACCGGCACGTAGTCCAGGTCGTAGCCGAAATGGCGCGGGCCGGCCAGCTCGAGCCCGCGCGCCGTTCGCCAGATGGGATCGCACGGGAACGCGATCGCGGTGACGCGCTGCCCGTACCGAAGTCGCTCGGTGGAGATCGCCTCCGCGGACTCCGAGTCGAGCACGGAGATGATGTCGGGAACCATGGCGAGCGCACGTTCGCCTTCGAGCGCCACGAGGTTCTCGTTCTGGATCTCCAGACGAAGCGTTCGCCCGGCATCCTCGTCGAGTCCCTCGATCGTCGCGGACCCGCGGACGAACCCGGCGGTGGTGCGACGCTCGACGTCGACGATCTTTCCCGCGATGAGACGGGCGGCGTGGATCTCGCGTGCGAGCGCGGTGACAGGATCGTGCTCCGCCTCGGTCACGACGATGCCGAGCCGGATCGCGAGGGACACGGCATGGTTCACGACGGCGCCGTCCTTGGCCTGTTCGACGGTGAGCTGATACTCGGACGACCACGCCATGCCGCCGAACTCCACCGCTGCGGCGCGTTCGATCCGCTCCATCCAGTCGCCGTCGGTCGCGCGGAAGACGATGACGTTGCCTCGCTCGTCGGTCATCACGGCCGGGTTCGGAGAGATGCCCGCCACCTCCATCGTCACCTGCGGTATCTCGGGGAACGCGCGTCCCATCCCGTCCGCGTCGACGACGGGCAACTCGAGATGCGCTGCCCACAGAGCCGGGATGATCCCGTTCGAACCGCCGATCTCGCCGGCCATGAGCGCGACCACGGGCCGGCCCCACAGCGTTTCGACCATCTCTCGGAGGCGGCCGCCCTCATCCCCGCTCTCGATCTTCTCGATCGAGACGGTCGGCGCGCCGACGCCGCCGCACGGCATGATCAGACCGTCGTCGGGAAGGTCTTCCAGGTCGACGAGCGGGACGGGACCGTGATCCTCGACGGCTTGCAGCGCCGCCAGCAACCCAACCTGCGTGTCGCCTCCACCGCCGGCGCCGAGGATCGCGCACCCCCGCGCAAGCGCAGGAAGCGTCGAGGCATCGAGCAGCATCGCGGGCGGATGCTACGAGAACGGCGACGTATCGAGGAACGGGTTACGGCTGACCGGTCTCGCGTTCCTCGACCACCTGGAGGCCGAGCCCAGCGAGTTGCGGCCCGAGCTGCATCGCTCCCTTCCGACGCACCGGACCGCAGACGTTCTGACGATGCGATCCCGCGGCCTCGCTCGGCGGCCCATGTCGCGAACCGCCGGGGCCATTGCGGCTCCATGCACGGCCGTTCCATGAACGCGAAGAAGATCGCGCTCACGAGCAACGCGATACCCCCGCTCGCGTCGAAGACCGCACGACCTAACGCTTGACGCGTTACCGTTTCCGGGGATGGACACTGCGACTCGGCTCCCGCCCCCTCCACTCGCTGACAGTCGCTTGAGCAAGCAGCGGTTCCGCTGGTGGCCCTGGCTGCTGCCAACCCTGGCCGTCGTTCTGGCCGTTGGGATGGCGTGGATCGCGAACATCGAGCCGCTCGGACCCGGATCGGCGACGTTCGGCCCAAGCGGCATCCGCTTCTCCTCACCATCGCCCCCGTCTCGGATTGCCGCACGCTCCGTGGACGCCCTTGGCGCGTCGGGGACGGTTCTGCGCATCCCGGTGACGCCGGGGATGCGGTTCACCTACCAAGTCACGATCCGAAACGACGGCATCGTCCCCGTCGAGATCATCGACGTGAGGAGCGGTTCCGAGCCGGGTCAGGTCACCCGCCACATCGTCGCCGCGGAACCGGATACGCCGGGCGGTGCGCTCGAGAACGCAGAGCCGTTCCGACCGTTCACGCTGTCGCCTGGCCACGAGGCCGGGCTCGTGATCGAGGTGAGGGTGGCCGACGACGCGTGCGTAACCGAGCTCGGGGCCGAATTCTCCTGGTGGTTCGAACCGGTGTCGTTCCGGGTCTTCGGCTTCCCGTTGTTCGCACGGACGCAGGACGTGGAGACGAGGACACAGATCGAACTCGTCGGCCACGGCCCTGGGTGCTGACCTGCGTCGTCGGCTCGATCGACCGATGATCGACGTCGGATTACGCTGCGCCTGTGGACGCGGAGACGACTTCGTCTAGAACCCAGCCGGGCATCCGCGGAGTCGAGGCTGTGACGTTCTTCGTTCACGACCTCGAACAGGGGAAGGCGTTCTATCGGGACGCGCTCCAGCTCGAGCCCGAGGAGGAGGAAGAGGACTTCGCTAGTTACCGGGCTGGGGCCGTCGCGGTGCAGCTGCATCCGGCCGGGGAACCTCATCCCGGGGTCGTCCTCGGCAGGTCCGGTACGGGCGTACCCGTCCAAATCACGTTTGAAGTTGCCGACGTCGATGCCGCCATCGAGCACGTCCGTCGACTCGGAGTCGTGGTCTTCGACGAACCCAAGGATCGGCCTTGGGGCAAGCGGGACGGCGGGGTCTTCGACCCCGAGGGGAACGAGATCTATTTCTCGCAGTCCCTCGATTAGTGCAGCGACGGTCTTGGTACCTGGGTGCCGGCCCGGACGACGGCCACGTAGCCCTACACGAAGCCCTAGAAGAATTCCTCGACGTCAGCGGTTCCTGAGCCAGCGTTCCAGGTCGGCTCGGTGGACGACGCCCAGGACGAGCACGACTCGATCGCTCTCAATCACGACTTACATGATCCGATAGTCGGTCACCCTAAGCCGGTGAAAATGAGTCGGCAACGCCGTGGATAGTCTTCGTTGACCTGCGCTATTCCGGCCTGGCTTCGCCAATTCTCCGCGAGCTTCTCGAGCGCGGTCCGGATACGCGTCCGCGCTTCCGGCGTCAGTTTCTTCAGCGCGCGAGCCGCGGCCAGGAGGGCGCTCGAACGAATACGGTCTCAGCCAAGATCCTCGAGGTTGGTCGTCCGACTCTTGGCGTACGCGGACCGAGCGAGTTGGTGCATCCGGACGTACTCGTCGGCGTTCGCGAGCACGAAATCCTCGGTCTCACCGACCGGGAGCAGAACGGCCGCCAGCCGCCCGCGCTTCGTCACCAAATACGTTGCTCCGCGCTCCACCTCGTCGATCACGGCAGACGCCTTCGACTTCAGCTCGGCTACGCCGATCTCCGCCATCGTCGGCTCCCTTCACAGCACTACCTCGGCAGTCATCCTATCGATGACACCGGTTTCTCCCAGACCGAGACGTGCATCGTGCTCTCGCTCGTGAACGGCTCTCTCTCCCATCCTCCCCATCGCTCGCGGAACCGCATCCGGGCCATGCGCGCCATGAGGTCGAGTTCAGAAGGCCAGACGTAGCGGAACGGGATCGAGAGGCGCTCCGCCCGTCCGTCGACGATCTCGAGATGGTGGGAAGTCAACGTCTGCGTCGCGACGTCTATCTCATCGAACCCCCACCTCGACTCGCTCACGTGGAAGGGGTGGATCGTCTCGCCGGGCGGGAGCCGCTGGAGCGCTGGGACCCCCACCTCGACGACGAAGTATCCGCCGGGCGCGAGGTGCGAGGCCACGTTGCGGAAGCACTCGACCTGCGCGTCCTGCGTCGTGAGGTTCATGATCGTGTTGAAGAGGACGTAGGCGAGGGAGAACGTCCCCTCGACCTTCGTCGTCGCGAAGTCGCCGATCGTCACGCCGATGTCGTCGGCGCCCGGCTTCGCGCGCAGCCTCGCGATCATCGCCTTCGATATCTCGATCCCGTGCACTGACACGCCCCGCCGCGCGAGCGGCAGCGCGATCCGTCCGGTCCCGATCCCCAGCTCGAGCGCTCGTCCGCTCCCGGCGAGCTCGGCGAGGAAATCGACGACTGGATCGACGGCGTCCGGAGCGAACATCTCCTCGGAAGACTCGTCGTACCTCGCAGCGATGTGCTCGTCGAAGTACCCGTCGCCACTCACGGCGTCGAATCTACCGTCGTGTCCTTGCCGGTGATTCGCTGCGTGACTTCTGCAACAGAACCACGCCAAAGACAAACCAAGCGCCTCCGAATGCCACGAGGCCGCCTTGATTCGCGAGGAGTAGTGCTGCACCCGTCCCAAAGAGGAGCAGCCATACCAGCCACGACTCAATCGTCGCCGACCTAAGAGCGAGGATGAACGCGACGAGCAGCAGCATGGCGAGCAGAAGGCCAACGACATATACGAACCCCAGCGCCTCGAGTCCCGCGCAGTGCTCGAATAGGTTCGCGACGCCCGCTGCGGCGAAACCGGCCGCTGCCAGCGACCCGATCAGGGCTTTCCTGCCGCCGATCTCGCTTCGATACAGGTGAACGAGCCCTGCAACAGTCAGGCCCAGCGCCAGAAACGCAACCGTATCGATGCCGTTGAGAACGTAGTCGTTGGAGGAGTTGCAGTCCCAGTAATCCGGATCGGGAGAGACGCGGCCTCCGATGTCCTTCGCGATCCAGGCGACTCCCGCGAAGAGCGCCGAGGCACCGGTGACGATCCAGAGCCTCGTGTTCGCCCCTGGTAAAGACACGCGGGCGAAGATGCCACATTCTGAGGTCCTCGGATGAACCGCTGGTCCGATCCGGGGATGGGTCGTTCCGGATCCGTCGGCCACGGCGGTCAGGATGCGAGACCCGTTTCACCGTTTGCTCCTCGCGAGCCTTCTTACGTGTCCACGACCCGATCGCCGTCGTCCAGTCCGTAGACCCCTTTCGCTTCGCGCTCGGTCACGATGCCGTCCTCAACGTCGGCATGGATGAGATCCGCTTCGCGTTGTCGCGGTTCGCCGACGCCGCCGCCGGTGCCCGTGACCAGTCTCACGAGGTCGCCCTTGCGGAGCGGGTGGCGTGCGGCCTTGCCGAACCGCTCGCTCGTGCCGTCGGCACGGACGACCTCGACGTAGTTGGGTGAGCCGTCGTGGCCGCCGTCGACGCCCCACGGAGGGAATTTGTTCCGGCCGAACCCGACGGTGAGGCTGCCATCCGAGAGCATCCGATACTCGCGCACGAGTCCCCGTCCGCCTCGGCGGCGACCGGCGCCCGCCTCGACGACGTCGAGGCTAAATCGTTCGACGCGGATCCCGTAGCGCTGCTCGCACACCTCCGCGGCGATGACGTAGGTCTCGCCGTCTCCTACGGAGACGAGGCCGTTCTGACCGTCGGCGACTGCGCTCGCGCCCCAGCCGCCGGCTTGTGGCTCGACGAGAAGTGTGGGCTCGCCGGTGTCGGGGTGCGTGCACGAGATCGCAGTCGCGCACACCGAGACGAAACTGCCGGCGGTGAGGCGTTCGGGCATCGCAGGCGCGAGTGCTTTCCACACCAGATCGGTCGCGGCCTCCGTCGCCTCGAAGTACAGCGCGACCGGCGCGGGACGTTCGGCGGTGAAGATCGTCCCCGGCGGGCAGATCACCTCGAACGGGCTGAACCACGCGTCCGAGCCCGGTTCGTCCGGATCCGTGATCGCTTTGAACACCGTTCGGATGCCCGAGACGAGGCCGCTTCGCGTGCAGTTGACCGGGCCGGGTACCTGCGGGTGCGTCCCCGTGAAATCCGCGACGACGCGCTCGCCGTCGATCTCGACGCGGACGCGGATGGGAAACGGCCCGTTGCCGAGCCCGTCGTCGTCGATGAAGTCCTCGGCCTCGTAGATGCCGTGAGGCAGGCGTGCGACCCCCGCTCTGGCGAGCGCCTCGCTGCGTTCGTGCGCGGCACGCATCGCCGCGGTTACGACGTTCGTGCTGTACCGACGGCAGAGCTCGAGCATTCGGCGTTCGGCAACCTCGAGGCACGCCGCGAACGCCGTCAGATCGCCGAACGTCATGTCGGGGAGACGGCTGTTCGCGCGGATCACCGCGGCGAGGTCGGGATCGAGCTCACCACCTCGCACGACGCGGACGAACGGTAGCTGCAGTCCTTCCTGGAAGATCTCCACCGAGTCTGCGGTCCACGAGCCGGGATCCTTGCCGCCGACCTCGGTCCAGTGACCCTTCGCTCCGGCGAACGCGATGAGCTCGCCGTCGACGAAGATCGGCCGCACCATGGCCACGTCGGAGAGGTGACTGCCGCCGCCGGAGTACGGGTCGTTCGTCGCGACGACGTCGCCGGGGGCGAGGTCCGGGATCCGACCGAGCGTGTCGCGGACGGCCTCGCCGAGTGGACCGAGGAAGCCGGCGATGCCGTTGCCCTGCGACACGAGGTCGCCTCGCGCGTCGGTCAGGCCCACGGCGAAGTCGAGCACCTCGTAGATGACGGGACTCTGCGAGGTGCGCTGGAGCGAGACGAACATCTCGTCGGTCACCGCGAGGAACGCCTCGCGGAGCACGTCCATCGTGAACCGGTCGCGCGCCGTGTCGTCGTTTCCCGCGGCGTACGTCCGATTCACGACGTCTCCTCGATGACGAGGTTCGACAGGTCGTCCACCGAGACCACTTGCCCCGGCAGCACCAGCACCGTCGTGGCCGGTTCCTCGACGATGCAGGGACCGGTGAGCCGGTCACCGGGAGCAAGCGATCGTCGCTCCACGACGTTCGCGCGTTGCACGTCTCCGTGCTGGTCGAGGTCGACCTCACGCGGCCGAAGCTCTGGGACGGCGGTGGCGGGGGTCGTCCACTCGAGACGTTCGTCGCGGGCGGCCGAGACGCTGACTCGCGCCTCCACGATCTCGACGGCCGTGGGAAGGCTGAACGCGTACGTCTCCTCCGACGCGGCGTCGAAATCCGAACGCAACCGCGTCAACAGGTCATCGTCGATCGAACCCTCGCCGAGCGGAACCTCGAGCGTGTGCTCCTGGCCGACGTAGCGAAGGCGGGCGAACCGGTCCACGCGCCGGTCGCCCGCCTCATCTTCCAGCTCGGCGGCGGCTTCACGCTCGAGGGCGTCGAACAGTCGTCCAAGCGGTGCGGCGTCGAGCGGCCCGACGCGCGTTCGGACGGCGTCGGCGCGGAACTCGCCGAGGAGCATGCCGAGGGCGGAGAAGTGGCCCGGCGCCGGCGGGATCACCGTGCGAGCAACGCCGAGTTCGCGCGCGAGCAGCGCAGCGTGCAGCGGACCGGCGCCGCCGAACGCGACGAACGTGAAATCGCGCGGGTCGTGACCTCGCCGCAGCGTCACCAGTCGCAGCGCATGGGCCATCTGCGCGACGACGGACCGGAGGACGCCACGCGCGGCGGACGGAGCATCGACGTCCAGCCGCTGCCCGAGCCGGGCGAGGCTTCGATGCGCCGCTCCGACGTCGAGCGGCATGGTTCCACCGAGGAAGTAATTGGAGTCGAGGCGCCCGGCGACCAGATTCGCATCCGTGACCGTCGCGTCGGCGCCGCCGCGTCCGTAGCACGCCGGACCCGGATCGGCGCCCGCGCTTCGCGGACCGACGTGCAGACCACCGGCGTCGTCGACCCACGCGATGGAACCTCCTCCCGCACCGATCTCGACGATCTCCACGACCGGAGCCTGGATCGGGTAGCCGGCCGTCTTGGGGGTCCGTTCGACGTGGTGCAGCGTCTCGATCCGAACCCGACCGTCTCGAACGGCCGAGGTCTTGGCGGTGGTCCCTCCGATGTCCAGCGTGAGCACGTCCGCCGTGCCGAGCCGTCGTCCGAGCTCCGCCGCCGCGGTGACGCCAGCCACAGGTCCGGACTCGAGGAGCGTGATGGGCGCGACGCCGGCGCGTTCGAACGACGACACGCCGCCGCTCGACCGCATCGCATACAACGGCGCCGCGACTCCGGCGTCGTGCAATCCGGAGCGAAGATCGTTCAGGTAGTCCGCGACCGTGGGCTTCACGTAGGCAGACAGCACGGCTGTGCTCGTTCTCTCGTACTCACGCCACTGTGTGCTGACCTCGTGCGAGGCGACGATCTCGACGCCCTTCAGCAGCTTCGATAGAAGCTCGGCCGTTCGGCGCTCGTGGTCCGGGTTGATCCACGAGTGAAGGAAGCAGATCGCCACGGCGTCGATGTCCGCACGGAGACGGTCGGCGATTCGCTCGACGTCACCCTCGTCGAGCGGCACGAGAACCTCGCCGCGATGGGAGATCCGCTCGCGCACCTCGAATCGGAATCGCCGCGGCACGAACGGCTCGGGCTTTCGGTAGGACAGGTTGTAGAGATCGGGTCGGTTCGCCCGTCCGATCTCAAGGACGTCTCGGAACCCCTCGGTTGTCACCACCGCCGTCCGGGCTCCTCGCCGTTCGGTGATGGCGTTGATCACGACCGTGCTGCCGTGGACAAAGGCGCCTACGTCGCGTGGTTCGACGCCGGAGCGCTCGAGCGCCGACAGCACGCCGTCCTGGAGACGCGTCGGCGTCGAGTCGGCCTTGGCGAGAAGAAGCTCGCCCGTCCGTGCGTCGACAGCCGCGAGATCGGTGAACGTGCCGCCGATGTCGATCGCCAGCGCGACAGGGCCGCGTTCCGTCTGCATACCGCCTTATACAGCCAGCCGACGCGACCCGCCGACGATGACTGCGCAGTCTTGGCCTACGAAGGCGCTGCGCGGGCTGTGTCCGGCTCGTGCGGTGTTGCCGACTCGACGAGGTTCTTCAGGCTCCGGAGCGAGGTCATCGTGTCCCGTTTGATGCCGGGGCCGGCGAGGAACAGGATGATCGGACTCACGCTGCTCGTGACGTGCTTCGTCAGGCGAGTTTCGCCGCCTTCCTGTCGAAGTGTGTAGTCATTGAGGTACCACACGTCCTTCTTGCCCTCCTGGTGCTGCAGCGAGCGGATCGCGAAGCGGCGCGGCGGATCGAACGCCTCCACAGTGATGTCGGCGCTCACGTCCTTGCCGACGAACACGCCGCTCGAGCGATAGCTCGCGGTCGGGCCCGGCCCTGAGCCGCCGGTCTGCTCCATCGTCATCTTGGACTTCGGGTTGGCCCACGAGGTGTGTCGCTCGACGTGCGAGAGCTCATCGAACACGCGCTCGGCGGGCGCGTCGATCTGGATGGTGAACTCCGGCATCTCGTCCCCCTTCTTCGCAAAACGCCGTTGGTGAGGCGCACCATACGACGAGCGAGATGCGCCGGTTTCGACAGTTCGGGACGGCACGATGACGAGGATGGAACGCTCGGCCCGCTGCTATTCGTCGGCAGGTGCCGAGCGGTGTGGAAGTGCGGGGAACTCGACTTTCTCCTTATCACCCCACGTGATCTCCGCGCGTGCGTGTATGTACTCGTCCGGATGGGACAGTGCAATCCGACGAGCCTCCTGCGCCAGCTCCTGCATGTCGTGAGGATAGTGGCTCGCATCGCGGAGCCACGTCACGATACTTCGACGGACATCCACGTCCGGGTTCGTGACGAACTCTTCGAGTAGGACTCTGTGAAGGCGATTGATGGTGGCGGTCGGTGATTCGCCTTCCGACTCCGCTGGATCAGGCACACGGTCCTCAAGGTAATGGGGAGATCGATAGGCGAACGCGTGATACAGCGCGTTGACCGCGCCGGCCTTCTCGAAATCGGTCCCGTCACGTACGTGCACGAGTAGAGCCTGCGCCGTTCGCTGCCATCCGGCGCTCCGGATACAGGGCTCGACAAAGACCCGGTTGAAACTCGGGTTTCGTTCGTACACCGCCGCTTGGATCAAGGGATCGAAGAGGGGTTCGGCGAAGAGAGGTGGAGAATGGCGTAAGGCGAACTCGACAAACCACTTTGCGTTCGAATCCTCCAGGGCGCCCGTGAGCCAATCCACCTCGCTCTCGGAGAGCTTGCCATGTGCAAGGTCTCTCTGGATATCAGCTTCCAGATCGCGCCACCGTGCTTCGCCGCCAGACGTCTTGGCCTCCAGGTACCGCTCGTAGCGCGATGACCATGTCTCTGACATGGGAGGAATGTAGGTGCCTGGACCATGGAGGTGCTACTCCCTGAACGGCGCTGAGCCTCTCCGTCTAGGCTCCGCATGGAGGTCGCATGCCTGAGGTCTCGAATGACGGCGTCAGGATCAGTTACGACGTGGCGGGCGAGGGTCGGCCGCTCATCTTGCTGCATGGCTGGTGCTGCGATCGATCGTGGTGGACCGAGCCGGGTACGTCGACGAACTGAAGAGCGATCATCGCCTCTTCAACGTCGACATCCGAGGCCCCGTAGCGGGTCCCGGCGAACGTGGCCTCGGGATCTTGGGATCCGTGGCCAGAGCTCAAAGAGCCCGACGGAGAACCCGACGCGTGGGTCGAGGCCCTCAGGCACGGCGGGACGAGCGCGCTGGTCGACCGGTTCAAGATCGATATGGGAAAGACGTTCGACCGCGAGTTCCCACCTTGGGCGCAGGCTGTCACTCTCCGAGCCGATCCACACGCGCTGCTCGCCGCGCGACCCCGAGCGGTGAACCCACGGGATACCGGACGAGGACCTCAGATCGTTCCCCGTTCCGGCACTCCTCATAGCCGGCGAGCTGGAGGACGAAGACGACGACGCCGCGAAGATCGCGGCGACGATCCCGTACGGTCATAGTCTGCGGTTGCCGGGCCTCGGACACGGGGGAGCGTGCGCCGCGAGCGCGCTCACGATTCCCACCGCCCGCGCGTTCCTCGAGCGATGGTTCGCCCAGCCGGGACCTCGCTGACGTCCTCGGCCGACCGCTGTCTCGTCCGTACGGTGAGTTGATCGATACGTGATGGCGAGAGTTCAAGGAGCGCGGCCACGTCACGCGTGGACAAGCTCTCCCGTCGGGTCAGCTGGCGGATCGAATCTCGAAGCACAGCGGCAGCCTCCTCCTTGGCGCGCTCGGCGCGTGCGCGGGCACTGACAGCGCGGCGCACCGTGGCACGTGCCGAGGCAGGAAGGTGGACGACAGGAACGAGCTCGGCGTGCTCAGCCGCGTTGACCCACAGCGAAAGAGCCTCTCGGATCCGTTTCATCGCCTGGGCGATCGAACGGCCCTGGGTGTGCGCGCCCGGTACGGTCGGTACGGAGGCCACCCACCAACCGCGTTCATCCCGCTCGAGCTCTACCTGATACGTCGAAGCCATCGCGCCTCCAGACACGGTTCCAAGTCCCGCTGGATCTTCGAGAGCAGTCCGGGACCGAGTTCCTCGCCCGCATGAACCGGGATCGTCGTTTGGCACCAATCGCACCGAACGATGACGTGTGATCCCTTCTGGCGGATCCTTCGGCAACCGAACTGCTTCCGCAAGATCCGGAGAAGCTCTCGGCCTGTCATGATGCCACCCGTTGCGGCTATCTGTCCAGTCCGATGGACACTTTGCCAGCGATCAAGCCCCAGTCTCGTCGCGAACCCATGTCGGGCTCGGGGACCCGAAGGCTAGCCGCCGCGTACGACAGAACTCCCGGACGATGCACCGTTTTCGAGATGTGTGGCGAACAAACGTCCTGTGACTGGAAGAGAAGAAGGGAAAGAGAGATCGATCGAGTCTAGGCCGGTTCCGTGAACGTCAGGAAGTACCCGTGCCCGGCTCGTCGAGACGCCGCAGACGAGCGTCCTCAGTGCGTGCGGAGCGCGGCTTCGACGTCGTCGAGGTGCTCGCCGCGGTGGGCCGCGCGCAAGCAATAGATCGGGCTGTCCGGGTCCTGCGGCCACATTCTGTCCGGAGGCAGGGCGGCGACTCGCTCGTCGGTCTCCTCCCCGATCCGCAAAGACAGCCGAACGAGCTCGGCGGGAGGGATGGCGTGGATCAGCGGACGCGTAGCGTCGTTGATCCAGTCGACGTCCTCGGGCTCCGTGTCAGACTCGTTAAAGGGTTCCCCACGGTCGAGCTTGTCCGCCAGCGCGAGGATCCGCGCGTCCCAGAACGCGATGTGTCCGAACACGGCCGCTACCGTCCAGAACTCGTTGACCGGAAGTCGGAGGTTCTGTTCGCTCAACCCGTCGGCGAGCGTTCGCATGCGCTCGAGCTCGCGCGTGTTCTCCTCGACATAGGCCCGTTCGTCCATGGCGTCCCATTCTCCCCGACGGAGGCGGGCGACGCCCGATTCGTCTCGGGTTCGACGCTCGAACGAGGCCTGAACTGCCGACGTGCCCGCGACGCCTACCTTCAGCGGCTACGCCGCGAGCAACCGCGCGAAGAACGAACGGTAGCGCTGCATCGCCACCCGCAGGTCCTCCGTCGATGCGTCCTTGCCTTCGCTCCACTGCGACTCGAGCGAGGATCGCTCGTCGGTGAAGGTCTGCGTGAGCTGCTTCAGCACATCGTTCACGAGCGCGTCGGCGTCCTTGACCGTGCCGCGTGGATCGTCGACGAATCTGGCCTGCACCTCGTCCCAGCGACTCCGGTACGTGCCGAGCTCGTCGTCATCGAATAGCGGGCGCCGCTCGTCGATCTCGTGCGAACCCTCGCTGGATGAGTCGAGGCGGTCCGCCTCCTCCTCCTCCTCCTCCCGCGTCTCCTCGGTCTCGGGTGGAGCGGGCATGGGGCGAGGTTCGGCGACCTCGTCGGATTCGTCCTCGGTGTGCTGTGGCTGCATGGTCATCGTGTCTCCTCCTTGACGTCGCTCGTGTCGCTCTCCTCCAACAGCTCGGAGAAGAGCGCGCGATAGTGGACGAGGGCCTGTCGCATGTCCTCGGTCGTCGCGTCGTTCGAGCCAACACGCTCGGAGATCCCGTGCGCGGCTCGGTAGTCCTCGACGACCCGCGGATGGCTCACGGACACGTCGGCGGCCCGCTGATCGAATTCGTCCATCGGGTAGCCGCGCTCGCTCATGACCTCTGTCACGAGCTGGTCGGCTTCTCCCAGGGCAGACTTCGGATCGTCCACGAACCTCGACTGGACGGCGCTCCACCGACTGGCGAACCGGGTCCGCTCCGCCGGGTCCAGCGGTCGGATGTCGAACTCCTCAACCCGCTTCTGTCGCTCCAACAGCTCCGATTCGGCAGCCCTTTGGTCCTCTCTCTCCTCCACGGTTCGGTCGTACTCGGGCCCGTACACCTCACGGAGCTGTTCCGACCGGCGTCTCATCATCGCCAACCACAGGACGACGCCGAGCAGGACGAGGGCGATGAGCACGATCACCACCACCCATGTCGTGGTATCCATCTCTCCTCCTTCGCAGGCGACCCCGTCGCTTCGCATCGAGGGCGTACCCATCACGGGCCGCAGACATACGCGATGATCGCGGCGTTGGCGCGACCACGCTGCGTGTTCTATGGATTCGCGAGATACCTCGTCGGGTATGGCCAGCGAAGACAACGAGGGAAGCACGAGGGAGGTCGAGATGTATATCGGAGTGTCTCTCGTCGGATTGCTGGTGCTCGTACTTCTTCTGGTCTGGCTGTTCTGAGGCAGTGATCACCATGACTCCAGGTAGGGATGCTGCGGCTCGGCGTGACACCGAAGACGTCACGCCGAACGCGGTCGATCGCCGCCCAAGGCTCACCGTCGTGCAGTCGCCCAAGTCGGAACCAGCACCGCGCACGAGCGACCGGCTCAGGCGGGCGGTCCGCGCGGTGGCCGCCTTCTTCGCCGTGGGACCGACGCCCACGTAGCCGCGCGCAGTCGCTCGCTGCCCCGGGCGAACCCGCTCGAATTTCGCCTAGGATGTCGGCAGAGAGGAGCGCGCAACATGGTTGAGTCTTCGGCGCCATCAGTTTCCGAACGCGACGTGTTCTTCGAACCACCTCACTACTCGCCCGATGAGATCGAGGCGGTTCTATCTGACGGGACGCACCTCAAGTCCGAGTATCAGCTCGAGGGCACACGACTGGGATTCGCCCGCCCACTGCCCGTCGGAACGCGCATCCTGCTGAGCGGGATCCTTGGCTGGGTCGTTGGATCCACGCTGATCGAACAGCAGAACGAACCGGTCTTGTAGTCACTCGCACGGCGACGTTCAGTCGGCCGAGCGTTCCTCCGCCAGGCGCGCGAGGTTCGTGAGCTGTTTGCGGTCGGCGCGATTCACGTATGGCCGGAAGATCGGGCTGATCAGCGGGTGCAGCCAGTACGGCCGGTAGTTCGCGCGATGCGCGGTCTCCGTATACTCGATCCGCGAGCCGTCCGGGTCCGGTTCGATGTCGTAGCGGTGGATGAAGTGAACTTCCCACGTTCGCCCGCGTACGCGCTCCAGCCGAGAGTCCGTCTCGATCACGAACCGGTGAGGTCGGGTCGCCTCGGTGACGACGGATCGATCGTGGAAGGTCCCATTGTCCGCGGTGCCCGATGACGAGAACGTTGTACCGACGGCGGCTGGACCGTCGGGCGCCTCGAGCGATAGGAGCTTGAACTTTTCGTCGTCGGCGCGCTCGCCGGACCATTCGAGGTGTGCGCGAAGATCCAGGATCGTGTCGTAGACGGCGTCGGGCGTAGCTTTCGATGTCACGGAGACCTGCGTCGTGAAGTTCAGCGTGCGCTCGGCCACCGGCGTCCTCCAAGATGGGTAATGCGAACGGCCGTCCGATCGCCCTAGCGGTCTCCGCTACTCGGCCTCCGGAACACGCACGACGCCGGTCACGCCGCGCAGTCGAAAGGCGCCGAGCGCCGCTCGGAGATCGACGATGTCAGAGCTGATATCGGTGAAGCCTGGAGATCGTTCGAGCCCGGCGGCGACCTTTTCCAGCTCGGAGACGCGGGATTCGAGCAGTCGAAGGTTCACGATCGTCTTCGTGTCCGTTTCGTCGAGCGTCGTCGTCTCCAGGGCCACCGCCCGCATTCCGAGCGTCGTCAGAAGTACGACCACGCAGGTCAGGAGGGCGAGCCCGGCAAGTACGACCTGCAGCCACTCCACCGTAGAGATACCCATCCACAAGCCCTCCCTTCAGTCGACGGGGAGAGAGTGCGCCATGACGCGGGTGGAGCACATCGGTCTATCGGCCATTCGTGGGGGTCAACGGGTCGCGGCCGATGGACGCGGGACCCGAGGGCTAGGCCATCGGCCGAGCGTGGCAGACCGGGTGCGACGCCTCTCGGCCGCGTGGATGCACCCACAGCCGGTTTGCCAACTGGTCAACTCGGATGTTGCCGGAGCCCCTCGAATCGCCATAGGTTGGCTCGGCGGTTTGTCACTCAGGCGGTTTGTCACTCAGGTGGGAGTCCACATGAGCCTTCCGAGGCGCCTCCTCACGTTCGCGTCTGTAATCGTGGTCGTGATCGGGGTCATAGCCATGCCAGCGTCGGCGGCCGTTCCGCGGTGCTTTGGAAAGGTCGCCACGATCGTGGGGACGTCGCGCGACGATCGCCTCAAGGGAACGCAGGGTCCGGACGTCATCCACGGCCGCGGCGGCGACGACATCATCAGGGGGCTCGCCGGCAACGATCTTCTCTGCGGAGGCCGCGGTAGCGATCTCCTCATCGGTGGCGACGGCCGCGACCGCTTGGACGGTGGCGGCGGTCCGGACGGTCTCCAGCCGGGGGCGGGCAAGGACGTCGTTCGAGGCGGCGGCGGACGGCTCGACGACGTGCGGTATCCAGACGCGACGCGTTCGATCACCGCCAGCCTGGTCACCGGGCGGGTGACCGGCACGGGTACCGACACGCTCGACGGCGTCGAGCTGATCGTGGGCAGCCCCTTCGATGACGAGATCGAGGGCAACAAGGCATCAAACGTCCTGATCGGCCTGGAGGGCAACGACACGATCACCGGGCTCGGCGGAGGTGATGGCCTCGTGGGCGGCGCGGGTGACGACGTGCTCGACGGAGGCAACGGCCTCGACTTCGCCGAGAACTACTTCGTCGACGCGTACTTCCGCCCGAACAACATCCTCGCGGGGCCCGTGAATGTGAACCTTCTGACCGGCGTGTCGACCGGCAATGGGAACGACACCCTCGTGGACATCGAGGGGGCCTCCGGTAGCCGTGGCAACGACATCATGACCGGCGACGCAGGGAACAACACCTTCGTGGCCCTCAACGAGGGCAGCGACACGGTCGACGGGGGCGATGGAGACGACCTCATCGACGGCGGCGACGGCGTCGACAGCTTGAACGGGGGTCTCGGAATCGACACCTTGGGGAACCTCGACTCGACGGCGGGGATGACGATCGATCTCAGCACGCAGACGGACTCGCACGGTGACACACTGGCCGGTTTCGAGAACGTGATTGGGACCGTGTTCGACGACACGATCACCGGAAACGACGCTTCGAACACGATCGAAGGCAGCATCGGAGCCGATAACCTGTTCGGACTCGGCGGCGACGACGTGATCCTCGGCGGCTTCTTCGGGTTTGCCGATCAGGACGTCGACACCGCCGACGGCGGGCCCGGGTCGGACGCGTGCGATGCCGAGGTGGAGATCAACTGCGAGACGAACCCCGTCGCGCGGGCGTCCGCACGACACGCCATCGCGGCGAGGATCGCGTACTCGCTGAGCTGGACTAGCGCGTCAGCGCCGGTCCACGGGTCACCACCTCAACGTTAGACGGCGAGCTCGGCGCCCTCGGCGGCGATGACGACGCGCGAAGGTTCAACGCCCCAGCGTTCGAGGACGCGCTCGCGAATCGCGTCGAGCTCCTCATCCGAGTGAAACGGGTCGTGGTGGAACAGCGCGAGCCGGCGGGCGCCGACCTTGGCCGCGAACGCCGCGACGTCGGCAGCACTCGTGTGACCGAACCCGACCCGAGCTTCGTACTCCTCGTCGGTGTACTGGCAGTCGTGGATCAGCAGGTCGGCCTTCCACGCCAGGGCGGCTCCGGAGATCCACTCGGGCGGGGCCGTCTCGATGTCGGCGCCGAGTGCCGGCTCGTGATCGGTGAGATACGTGACCGCTGCGCCGTCTGCCTCGACGCGGTATCCGACGGTGATGCCCTGATGCTGGATCGACGCGGAGTGAACTATCGCGCCACCGATCGTCCACGAGCCCTCGGGTGCATCGTGGAACGTGACGTGCGCCGGGACCTCGGACATATGCAGTGGGAACAGTGGCGGCGAGAAGTACTTGGCCAACCGTTGATCGTGCGAGGCAACAGGCGACGGTGGCCCCCACACGTGCAGATCGGTCTCGGCGCGCCAGATCGGCTCGAAGAAGCCCAGCCCCTCGATGTGATCCACGTGCAGGTGCGTGATCAACAGGTCGATCCGCGACGGCGATTCCTCGACCCGCGCCTGGCCGAGGGCGCGGGCCCCGGTCCCGGCGTCGAGGATGAGGAGCGTCCCGTCGTCCAGACGGACCTCGACGCACGAGGTGTTGCCGCCGTAGCGCGCGGTGTCGGCGCCCGGAGAGGCGATCGTGCCCCGACACCCCCAGAACATGACGCGCACGGTTCAGCCCTCGGCGCTCTTCGGGACGCCTTCCCAGAAGAATGCGATGGCGCCCACGAGGTAACCGGCGTGCGCCATCAACGGGAACGCGGTCGCCTCGATGCGACGCGCCACGCCGTCCCCGGCCGTGATCGTCACCGGCATGTGCGCGGGTTCTCGGCGGTTCACGGCGATGCCGATCGGCGTGTCTGGCATCGCGACCCGCTCGCCCTGCTCGTCCGCCACTCGGAAGCGTTCCAGATACTCCTCGCTCGACATCCCGTGGCCCTCGCCGAACCTCGTACCGAGCAGCTCCTCGGCTGCCTCGTTGAAGTAGATGACGCGTCCATCGGCGTCGACCAGGAACGCCGCAGTCGCCAGGCGGGAGGCGAAATTCCGAGCGAGGATCAGGATCAGGTGCCGCTGCGGCGGCAGGTCGCCCATCGCGAGGGAAGACTATCCCGGCCGCCTGCGAATCGAACCGGTTCCCTCGCACGACAGGCCATGCCATCATCGCCGCGTCCCCATGAGCGATACGGCGACACTCGATCGCGCTCGGAAGGCGCTTGGCGAGCATGCCTGGCGCGAGGCGTACGAAAGTCTCTCGGCGCTCGATGCCGACGGCAGCCTCCGCGCCGAGGACCTGGAGCGACTGGGCGAGGCCGCGTGGTGGAGCGCCCGTCCCAAGGAGAGCCTCGACGCGTTCGAGCGTGCGTACGCTGCGGACCTGTCGGAGGGGAACGTGCGCCGAGCCGCATTCGTCGCCGTGCGGCTGGCCAACGAATACCTGGAACGACGCGATTCGGCTTTGTGGAACGGATGGGTCCGCCGTGCGGCCCGGCTCCTCGAGGATCAACCTGAGGGCGTCGAGCACGGCTACCTCGAGCTCGAGCTCGCGCGGGGCGTCGCGCTGCTCGGTCGCGGATCGCTCGAGGAGTCGATGGAGCGCTCGAGGCGTGCACTCGACATAGGCACTCGGTTCGGTGACCGGGACCTCCAGGCATTCGGTCTCGTCCTTCAGGGCTGGGGACTCGTGATGAAGGCGCAGGTCGAACAAGGCCTCTCGCTCGCCGACGAGGCCGCCGTCGCCGCGATGGCAGGCGAGCTGACGCCGTTCGCCGCAGGAAGCATCTACTGCATCACGATCGGGGTCTGCCGGACGGTCGCCGATTATCGCCGCGCCGGTGAGTGGACCGAGGCGGCTACGCGCTGGTGTGAGCGTCAGTCGGTGACGGGATTCCCCGGCATCTGCCGCGTGCACCGCGCCGAGATCATGCGGCTGCGAGGCGCCCTTTCGGACGCCGAGAGCGAGGCGCGCGCCGGTCTCGAACAGCTGATGGCGTTCGCGATGCAGTCGTCCGCCGGTTGGGGGTTCAACGAGATCGGCGAGATCCGCCGTCGCCTCGGCGATCTCGACGCCGCCGAGGAGGCGTTCGCGGAAGGCCACCGCCTCGGTCAGGAGCCACAACCCGGACTGGCGCTCGTTCACCTGGCGCGTGGACGCGTGGACGCCGCTCGGGCGTCGATCGCCGCAGCCCTCGCTGAAACGAAGCCGCTGTTGTTGCGGGTTCCCCTCCTGCCGGCGCGCGTGGAAATCGCGCTTGCGGCACACGATGTCGCCGAAGCGCGCGAGGCGGCCGACGAGCTGCGCGAGATCGCGACGACGTACGACAAGCCGATGCTTCACGCGGCGGCGCACCAGGCGCTCGGAACGGTGCTGACGTACGAGGAGGAGGCCGAGGCTTCGGTGACAGAACTGCGGCGCGCCGTTCGACATTGGAAGGAGGCGGATGCGCCGTTCGAGGAAGCGCAGTCGCGCCGATGGCTCGCGGTCGCCCATCGCCTCGCCGGCGACGAGCCGTCGGCGCTGCTGGAGCTGCGGGCCGCGAAGGCGACCTTCGAGCGTCTTGGCGCTCGGCTGGAGACCGAACGATGCGACGAGATGATCCGCGCCGGAGAGCGGACCGAGGCGGGACGGCGCATCGTGCGTACGTTCATGTTCACGGACATCGTCGGTTCGACGGACCTCGTCGGAACCATCGGCGACGAAGCGTGGGAGGACGTCGTCCGCTGGCACGACGAAACCATCCGCGCGCTGATCGGTTCGCACCGCGGCGAAGTGGTGCACTCGACGGGTGATGGGTTCTTCGCGACGTTCGGCGATCCCACCACCGCCATCTCGTGCGCCGTCGCCATCCAGAAGCGGTTCGCGGAGCACCGGCGGCGGCACGGCTTCGCGCCACCGGTGCGCATCGGTCTCCACTCGGCCGAGGCGACCCAGATCGCCGACGACTACGCGGGCTTGGGTGTCCACGCCGCCGCGCGCGTCGGAGCGCTCGCCGAGGGCGGCGAGATCGTCGCGAGCGTCTCTTCGCTCCGGACCGATTCAAGCGCGTTCGCCGTCGCGAACGAACGCGACGTGTCGCTCAAGGGGATCGAACAACCTCTTCGCGTCGCGTCGATCGACTGGCGCTCATAACGCGCGCCGTGGGGAGGATGTGTAGCGTCCGGTCGTGACGGCTGGGCTCGATCCGGATACCATTCGGAGTGTGGGAAAGCTCCAGATCCGATCCGTTCGGGCTCCGCTCGACGACCCGGAGACGGCCGAGGCCGCCGTCGACGTGCTCAAGGCGATGGAGGCCATGGGGTTGCTGGCCGAGGACGTCGACGAGCTGACTCTCGAGGTGGTCCGTTCGGTGGCGACGCGAGCCGCGGAGGCGGGCGTCGGCGAGTCGGCCGCCGCTTCGCTCCGATCGACTGCGTCTCGCTCGCCCGACCGCGCGGCAGCCGCGTTGCGCGAGCTCCAACGTGCGCTGGAGGGTTCGCCGCTCCCGGCGTTCGAGTGGCCGGCGATGATCGAGCTGTTCGGCGTGGAGCGCCTGGCCGAGCTGGTGGGAGTCTCGGTCGCCAGCCTTCGACGCTATGCGGCGGATCAGCGGCCGACGCCCGACGTCGTGGCGGCACGCCTGCACCTGATCGCGCGAGTCGTCGCTGAGCTCCGCGGCGCGTACTCGGAGGTCGGTGTTCGCAGATGGTTCGAGCGGACGCGCTCGCTCCTCGGTGGTAGGTCGCCCGATTCGTTGCTCTCCGGCGAGTGGGATCCGGACGGCGTCGACGCCGAACGCGTGTTGGCGCTGGCGCGCTCACTCACGGCTTCCCCAACGACGTGATCGTCTTCCGTCACACCGATCCCCGCTTCCCGTTCCTGTGGGAGACCGCAGGGCAGCCGGCGAGCCGGTGGAGCGAGGAGGGCGGCGGACCGGTGAACACCTTCGCCGACACCCCCGAAGGGGCGTGGGCCGAGCTGCTCCGACACGAGGAGATCACCGACCCCCGCGATGTCCTGGAGGTTCGGCGTTCGTTGTGGGCGGTCGAGATCGGCGAGCTCCCGACGGCACGACCGCGACTGCCGCGGAACACCACGACGGGGGGCGTGCGCTCGTATCCGGCATGTCGGCGCGAGGCCTCGCGCCTGCGCGAGCGTCGTGTTTCCGGGTTCGTCGCACCCTCCGCTGCGCTCGTCGCCGGAGGCGCGCACGGTTGGCGTATCGCCGGTGGGTTGCGTCGGGGGCCGAGGCGCGACGGGCGGGTAGTCGTCATGTTCGGAGCTCGGCCTGATCTCCTCGGATGGGAAGCGGTGTATCAGGGCCGCCCCTCCGACCTGCTGCTCAGACGGGTCCGTCACCTCGGGCGCGCTCGAGCGCGATGACGGGGATCCTTCGGGACGTGCGCTTCGGGTACTCGCCGAAATCCGGTCGCCGTTCGACCTGCCGCGCGTAGAGCTTGGCGCGTTCGTCCTCCTGCTGGATCTCTCTGGCACGCACGGGGATCGTCTCGGTCCCCACCTCGACCTCGACGTACCGGTTCGCCATCAGGTTGTGGTACCAGTGCGGGTTGGTCGGTGCGCCGCCCTTCGTGGCGAAGACGACGAATCGATCGCCGTCGGGCAGGTACACGAGCGGGTTCACTCGCTGGAGACCCGTCTTCCTCCCCACGGCGTGAAGGAGCAACATCGTCGCGCCCTCGAAGTAGCCTCCGACGCGTCCTTTGTTCGCCCGGAACTCCTCAATGACCCCGGCGTTGTGATCGGCCATCGTCCTCAGCGTTTCCCGGCGCTTTGCGCGCTGAGCAGGATCTGCGTGACGACGTACGGGGTGAGCCCGAGCTTCTTCGCGATCTCGTCCGGCTTCATCCCCATCGCCCGGTACGTCAGCGCGAGCTCTATCTGAGCCTCGCTCCATCGCGGCCGGGACGGACGCGCGCTCGAACGGGGGACCAGCACGCGCGGCTCGTGTCGTGCGTCTCCATCATGCGCTCGTGTCGATCGGCGCGGAACGGAGCCGCGAGCGTCCGGTTCCTTCTTGAACCGGCCGCTCGCCATCTCCTCCTGCGTCTCGTCGTCGAGGACCACGAACTGATCGGCGGCCTTGTTCACCCCGACGGTCGCGATCACGCGGGGACTGGAGTTGCGCTCTCGGCACGCTGGCTTGGTGCAGTAGTCGTACTTCTGGGCTCGTTCCGGGTGCAGCTCGTCGCCGCAGGTAACGCAGGTGGCCACGTTCCTCCTCGAGCTGAATAAGAAAGCCGGCCGTCGCACGGGCACATTAGTGAACCCGTGCGACGCGCCGGCTATTCCGCGCGTGGTGCAGCCGCGCTACCTGGCCTGTTGCAGCCGCCCGTCCTGGGGCTCCTCGAGCAGCTCCGCGAACAGCGCTCGATAGTGCACGAACGCCCGTCGAAGCTCCTCGGTGCTGTCCTCGGTCGAACCCGTCGTACCGGTCTGCTCGAAGACGCTGTGAGCCGAGCGGTAGTTCTCGACGACCTGCGGGTGATCGACCGAGATGTCGGCCGCCCGCTGCTCGAAGTCGTCCATCGGGTAGCCGCGGTCGCGCATCACCGTCGTGACGAGCTCATCGGCCTCTCGAACGGCCGCGCGGGGCTCGTCGACGAATCGCGCCTGCACGTCCTTCCACTGCGATGAGTAGCGCTGGCGCGTGGCGGGATCGAGCGCGCGGATGTCGAGCTGCTCACGGCGCGCGCGTCGCTCCTCGAGCTCGGACTCGACGACCCTTCGGTCTTCCCGTTCGTCGAGCATGCGGTCGTACTCGGATCCGAACTGCTCCTTGAGCCGTTCGGTTCGGCGGTTCGCCCACACGAAGTAGGCGGCGACGCCGATCACGACCAACGCGATGACCGCGATGACGATCCACACTTCGGGTCCCATGAAGGTTCCCCCCTTCCTGTTCGGAGGCGGCAATCGCCGCTACCAGGGGGTTCGTACCCGAAGTCTTCGAGAGCTACGCGGGGCGTTCGCGGTGCGCGTTCTCCTTGCCTGGCCTCAGGCGGCCGTGAGCTCGGCGGGATGGATCGTGATCGTTCGGAGCTCGCCGTCGCGCCACACCCGGGCCTTCATCGACCGGCCGATCACGTCGCCGACCATCAGCCGCTGGAGATCACGCGCGTCGGCGACCGGCACTCCGTCCAGCTCGACGATCAGGTCGCCTGAGCGGACGCCCGCCCGAGCCGCGGGGCTTCCCGTCACCACCTGCATGACTTCCACGCCGTCGTCTCGCCCCACAGCGGCCGCGACCCGCGGCGGCAGCGGGCGGCCGCCGCCGGCGATGCCGATGTAGGCGCGTTGGAACCTCCCCGCCGTCATCAGCGCGTGCATGATCCGGCGCGTCGAGTCGTCGATGGGGACGGCCAGGCCGAGCCCCACACCGGCGACGGCGGTGTTGATGCCGACGACTCGACCCTGCCCGTCGGCGAGCGCGCCGCCGGAGTTCCCGGGGTTCAGCGCGGCGTCCGTCTGGATCACGTTCTCCACGACGCGGCCCGCGCTCACGGGGAGCGCGCGACCGAGGGCGCTCACCACGCCCGCGGTCACCGTTCCGCCGAACCCCATGGGGTTCCCGATGGCCACGACGAGCTGCCCCACGAGGAGGTTCGAGGCGTCGCCGAGCTCCGCAGCCTCGAAGCCGGCGCCCTGCAGCCGGAGGACGGCCATGTCCGAGAGCTCGTCGCGCCCGATCACGTCGAATGGGACCTCCCGTCCATCGACGAACGAGGCCGATCCGCGATCGGTGCCGCCGACGACGTGCGCCGATGTCAGCGCGAACCCGTCGGGCGTGATGACCACGGCCGACCCGGCGCCGTCGACCTGGGCCCCGCGGACGCGGCCTCGGACGCGGAGGCTGGCCACGGAGGGGATCAGCCCGGCAGCGACCGCGGTGACCACGCGCGAATAGGCGTCCAGAGCCTCATCGGAGGTCGAGCCGTTCAGGTCCTGGGTGCTCGGGGTCACCGCTAGTTCAACGCGAAGGGGCCCAGTCCGATTCCGACGGCCCCAAAGGAAGGAGTACGCACCCGTTCCTCAGGGTACGTCGGGTCAGAGGCGGACCCGACGAGGTCCGCGGGGGAGGAAGCACGATGCTGGCTGCGGACATCGACATCACGGTCGGCAATGTCATCGTCTACGCCGTGGCCGGTCTCGTCATCGGCGCAATCGCGCGTCTGTTGATGCCCGGGCGGCAGGACCTGAGCATCGTGGCGACGATCCTCCTCGGGGCGATCGCGGCCCTCATCGGGGGCCTCCTGTGGGAGGCGATCTTCCCGGGGAACGACGGGATCGCCTGGATCGGGTCGATCATCGTCGCCGTCCTGTTGCTCTGGCTGTACGGCGCGTTCTTCGGCGCTCGCGGGCGGAGGACCACCACCCTGTAGACCGCACCAACTGTCGTCGAGCGGCGCTATCCTGCTTTCGGTGGCGACGTACGAGTACGTGTGCATGGCGTGTGAGCGCCGATTCGAGGAGCGCCGGTCGATGAGCGCCTCCGTCGAGACGGCGCTCGCCTGCCCGTCGTGCGGGAGCGACCGGGTCCGTCGCCAGTTCTCGTTTCTCGCGGGGACGAGCTCCGCCGGCTCCACACCCGCCGCCGGCGGGTGTGCGTGCGGCGGCGCCTGCGCGTGCCGAGGCTGATCTCATCAGCTTGTAGGGCGTGACGACCTCCATCGAACGACGCCCGTGAGGAGCAGCACGACAGCCAGCGCAGTCAGCGCCGGGATGTCCAGCTCGGGCCTCCCGCCAAGATCGATGCCGAGGACGTGCGAGACGGCATGGGCGACCGATCCGACGCCGACGCCGAGCAGCGCGGCGGCGAGGACGTCTGCGCGAGGGGCGAACGCCGCGACCAGCAGGACCGCGCCGAGCCCGATCTGGAACGCGCCGACGTCCTGGATGAAGTGCTGGTTGTACGGCGGGAACGGTCCGAGGACGTCGAAGAACGACTCGGGCGCCGCCATGGCCCACAGTCCGCCGCCGACGAAA
>Ga0299907_10000250_pt1 | contig 24501 bp, 17 predicted proteins | sample RVTome_16_FD_198680 | JGI IMG/M metagenome (GOLD analysis project Ga0299907, IMG submission 198680) | Soil microbial communities from uranium-contaminated site in the Upper Colorado River Basin, Wyoming, United States - RVT152D67 (version 2) ...
CGGGGAGGATGGCGCAGATGGCGGCGCCGAGCGTACAGGCGATGCTCCGGGCCACGATCGAGCTGGTGAGATTCATGGCCCATGAGTTCTCAGCCGTGTCGCCGGCGACCTTTTGTCCGCAGGCAGACATGCCCGAAGCGTGACGGTCCGTCCTTCTCCCGGGCCGGGTGGCGACCCGCCGAGCCAACTGCAGTCGCCGGCCGCTCGAAGCCTCTAGACTCCAGCCCGTCACAACGGGCTGTGGCGCAGCTTGGTTAGCGCGCTTGACTGGGGGTCAAGAGGTCGGGAGTTCAAATCTCCCCAGCCCGACGGAGAAGGTGCAGGGCAGAGGCACAAACACCGGGTCGAAGAGATGACCGGAGAACACCCGAGTAGCCCAGAGCAATGTCCTCGACTCACGGAATGATCACGGTTTGCTCGTAGCATGGCGGGGCAGAGAGTCGGTGACTTTGCTCACGGCGTTTCTTACGCCGCGTCGGTGCTGGGCAGTACGCCGACCTGCACCGCCAACTCCTCGGTCACTGCTCGTAGAACCGGTCCAGGTGTTCGAGGTCTTTGGCGCGACCAGCCGCGTGCTTGAGCTGCTCCCACACGGCGACGGAGATGACGAGGGCTTTGGCGTCGGGGGCCTGAACCGGCCGTTCCTCAGAGCCGGGCTTGAGATCCTCGTAGCCTCGGGGAGCACCATCAGGGGTGAAGACGATGTCGACCGGCCCGTGCTTGGTCAGCAGATGCAACGTGTCGTACTGGGCCCAGTTCTCGACGGGGTGCCGGGGAAACCAGGTTCCCGCTTCGTCCGCCGTCAGCAGGCCGGCCTCCAAGGCGTCGAACGCTTCCGCGAGGCGCTTGAGGTTCTTCGGGTCTCGCGATGGGGTGACGTCGATGTCGACGGTCGCCGGTAGCGGGAGGTTGTGGACCATCGCGGCGACGCCGCCGATGACGACGTAGCGGACGCCATGGGCGTTGAGTGTGCGGACGACAGCGGCGATGTCGAGATCAGGCACCGACGGCCTTGCGCCGGCGGGCACGTTGAACTCGTTCGTGCTCGGCCCGAGCGAAGGCGTCGACCTGGTCGGAAGGCAGCAGGCCTTCCGCGATGCGCCGGGTGATGTCGTGCGTGTCGGGTTCGGCGAGTCGCATCCGGAGCTCGAAGCCGGCGGCGGACAGGATGCGGGAGAGCGTGGCGACCGACGGCGAGCGACGGCCTGACTCGTAGGCCGATATCGCTGCCTGACTGGTCGCCGCCCGTCGGGCGAGTTCCTCCTGGCTGAACCCTGCGCGCCGACGCGCGATCCGAATCAGGTGGCGGGAGAAGTTCTCCGCGGTCATGCTCTCAATATACCGGTACCGGCGTGGTATGCGAGAGCCTCGGCGAACCGCGTGTCTCCGGGACCGGGTGTTCTTCTTCCACCGGAATCGCCTTCACGTATTCTCCGGCGGTGCTCCGGGGGCGCGACGAGGTGCTGGCGTCGGTGCAGGCCGGCGTACGAGGTGGCGGAACGGTCGTCCTGACGGGTGGACCGGGGAGCGGCAGGACAACGGTGCTGTCCGCTATCGCCGCCATGGAACCGGGCGCCCGTCGGGTCGCCGGACTCCGTACCTGCGCCGGTATTCCACTGCTGGTCTGCAGTTGGGCGGTGGGTCGTGACCTAGGTGGGCAGGCTCCCACCGACGTCGCCGCTGTTTTGGCCCAGAACCTGCCGGGTCCGTTGCTGGTCGACGACAGCGATGACGCCGACCCGGCCACCATGGATGTGATCGTCGCACTGGCCGGGGCGCTGCCGCTGCTGGTCGCCGCCCGGAGGGCGCCTCGAGGTGGCCCTGTTCCCGTCCTGGTCGCCCGGCTGGCCGACGCCGGCGCCGCCATCGTCGCCCTCGGGCCGCTCGGGCCGGACGACGCTGAGGGGCTGGCCGGCGAGTTGGGAGCGGTGGACCCCCGGGCCGTGGCCCGGCGCTCCGGCGGCGTGCCCGGGCTGCTCGTACCCCTCGCTCGTGGTGCCCCGCCACCCGAGCATCTCCTCGCCGCGGTCGATGCGGCGCTGGCCGGGTTGTCGTCGCCCGCCCGTGAGGATCTGGCCGTCGCCGGGCTCGTAGCCCACGCCCTGGCGCTCCACGATCTCCCCGCGGGCGAGGAACTGGAGGAGGCCCACCTCCTTGCCCGCGAGAACGGCCAGTGGGCCGTCCGTCACGGCCTGGCCGCCGAGCGGGTTCTGGCGGGGCCCGAACCGGGCGACCCGAGGGCCACGTACCGCCGGGCCGCGGGGCTGGCCCGGGATCCGGTCCGGGCCGTCGAGCTTCTCGAAGCGGCCGGCGATCAGGCCGCGGCGGTCGCCGCCGCCCGCGCGGCCGCGGCCGCCGCCCCCGATCCCGGCCGGCGTGCCCGACTGTGGGGACTGGTCGCTGGAGCGACGGGGGATCCCGCCGCCGGACTGGAGGCGGCGACCGCCGCGGTCTGGGCCGCCGACGGCCCGACGGCGGCACGGCACGCCGCCGCAGCCGGCCGTGACGCCGGTGCCCGCGGCGGCGGTGCGGACGCCGGACCTGAGGTCCGCGCCTGGGTGGCCCTCCGGGCGGCCCAGGCGGCGCGCCTGGCCGGGGACGAGTCGACGGCGCTGGCCGGCGTGCGGGCCCTGGACGGCGTGCATCCAAAAGCCCTGCGTGACGAGGCCCGCCTGGAAGGCGCTCGACTGGGCGTGTGCACGGAATGGCGCTCACCGCCGCAGACCGGGGCGAGGCCCGGTCCCGGGGGAGCCCTGGTGGCGGGCCTGGCGGCGGCGCTCGAAGGCTCCCCCGACGCACCCGCCGCCCTCGTCGAGTCGGTGGCCGCCGCCGAGGCGGCCCTGAACCGGGATGTGGAGCTGGCGGCCCGGGCCGCCCACGTCGTCGTGCTGGCGTCGAGGGGCGAAAGCGAACTGGCGCGGGCGGCGCTGAAGGCGCTGGAGCAGCGGGTGGTGGAGACCGGTGCCCGGTCGTGGCGGGACGCCCCGGCCCGCCTGGGGGCCGCGCTGGCCTTCCACCTGTCGGGCGATCCCCGGCCCCTTCTCGACCTCGGCGCGGCCGGCGACCCTCTGGGGCCGCCCCTCACGGCCCACCTCGCCGTCGCCCTCGCCGACGTGGGCCGTACCGGTGAGGCCGCCGCCCTCGTGGACGTGGCCCAATGGCCGGACCTCCCGGTGGCGCAGGCTTTGCGCTGGTGGGCGGCTGCCGAAACCGCCTTCAGCGCAGGCCGACTGCGGACGGCCGTCATCGCCGCCGGGCGCTGCGCCGACTCGGCGCCGCCGTCGTTCCCGCCGGTGGCTGGGGCGGCGCTGCTCTCCGCCTGGGCGGCGGTGGAATCGGGGGCGGCGCTGCCACCGTTGGATCTCTCCGCGCCCCTGCCGCTCGGCGCCCACACCGAGCATGAGGCGCTCCGGCTCATGGCCGCCGGCGATGTGCCCGGCGCCGCCTCCCTCTTCGATGACGCCGCCTCCAGTTGGGGCCGGGGACACCAGCGGGCGGCGTTCCGCTGCCGTTGGTCGGCGGCGGACCTTCGCGTCCGGTCCGAGGAGGACACCCACCGGCACACCGCCGTCGAGCAGCTCCGCCGGCTCGACGGAGTGGCCACCGACCTTGGCCTCCGGCCGCTGGTGGCCCGGGTGCGTCGAAGTCTCCGGTCGGCCGGGGTCCGCCTCGCCGCGGAGGTGGCGCCGGCGGGTGCGGGACCGCTCTCGCCCCGGGAGAGCGAAGTGCTCCGCCTGGTCGGCGAAGGCCGCTCGTCGTCCGAGATCGCCGCTCAGCTCGGAGTGGCTCCGTCCACCGTGGAGACCCAGATCAAATCGGCCATCCGGAAGCTGGGGGCTACGAACCGGCGCCAGGCGGCGGCCATGGCGGCCGAGGTGGAGCGGCCGTGACGGCGCCGTTGATGGTCGTCCCGCCGGGAGTGGAGGTGGAGGCCACCGCTCGGCGGCTGCGGGAGAGCGGCCATCGGGTACAACTCGGCTTCGTCCTCCCCTCGGACCCGTTCGACCTCAGCCATGAGCATCTCCTCTGCGCCGGCGTCGTGGACGGCGAGGCCGCGGCCGTGGCGGCGGTCGTCGCCGCCGTGCGCCAAGCCGGCCTGGTCGTCTCGGTCCAGTGGCCTGCCGATGAGGCCGCCATCTTCCTGGAGGACCTCGCCCGGATCGGTCCGGTGCTCACGTCGCCGGCCATCACGGCGCCCCAGGCTCCGGCGCTCAGCCCGGAGCAACGCCAGCTGATCGATCTCCTGGCGGCCGGCGCCTCCGTCGCCGATGCCGCCCGCCAGCTGTACCTGTCGGTGCGTACGACTGAGCGCCGGATCGGCGAGATCCGCCGTGTCCTCGGGGTCCGCACGACGGCTGAGGCGATCGTGGCGGTGCGCCGGTGAGGTCGTGGCGGGAATTGGGGATTCCCAACCGCCAGGGGGCCGGTACGGTCCGTTGATATGGAGCCGAGCGCGACGACGGGAACGACGTGACTGACGTACCGCTCGAGCCCGAGGACCTGGCGCCCGACGACGACTGGTCGCGGGAGATGGACACCGAGTCCGAGCCGGAGCGGTGGGCGTGGATCGACGAGGCCGTCGTCGCCTGGGACGAATCGTCCGAGGTTGAGGGTGTCCTGGCCGGTTCCGACGACTTCGACGTTCTCGACGATGAGGACGACGCGGGGGACGCCGACGACGACCCGGGCGCACCCGAGATCTCCGCCCCCGACGGCGGGCCTGACCTCGTTCCAGTCGAACTCGAAGTGTCCGACGAACCTGACGACGGCGACGCCGTCGACGATCTGGTCATGGCCTCGCCGCTCGGCGACCTCATCGGCTCGTGCCCGGTCACCTCGCTCGTGGAAACGCTGGCCCTGGCCGGTGTGGACGACGCCGAGGACATCCTCTCGGCTCTGGGCTCTGACCATCTCGTCGCCCGCGAGGTGGTCGGCGCCCTCGACGTCGCCGGCGTGCCGGCCCGGGTGGAGTACACGGACCTCGGTGACCTCCTCGAGCGGCTTTCGACCGGCGTCGAGGTCGTGCTGGGCGCCGGTGAGCCCCACGCGGTCGTCTCCATCGACCCCGGCGCCGGAGCGATTGTCGTTGAACCGCTCGCCGGCGGGGACCGCACGACGCTCGCCATGGACGCCTTCGAAGCGGCGTGGGACGAAACGGCCAACGAAGTGATGGTGGTCAATTCGGACGACTCGGGCATTTTGCTGGGATCCGGCCAGGTTTGGGTGCTGCCGGTCGCCGTCGACGCGATGATGGCAATGGCGGACCCTAGGGATGGCGGCGAGTAGGTCGACCCTCATCGTTGAGCTCACCACACCGCGTCACCCGACTGAGGAGACTTGAAATGGACCAGCTCGACGACATCAGCCCCGACACCCCCGACGTGCCCTACGACCTTCCTCCGGCTTATTTGGGCCCCGACGACTACGCCTCGGTCGACTACGGCCATGATCAAGTAAGCGACGACTTCCTGAACCCGGTACCGCCGACTTTCGTGGTCGAAGAGGGTCTGACCGGCCTCGACGCCGACGAGGCGCGCGGGCTCCTTCACCGGATGGCGGAGGCCCTCGGCGCCCCAGAGTCGGTGCTGGACGCCATCGACGGTTCGGACCCCGGCCTCCACGAGATGCTGTACCAGGAACTCACGACTGACGACGCCATGGGCCGTTCGACCGCTTTCGGGATGACGCTCGACATCTCCATGCAGGACGCCTACTTCGGCGAGGGCGAGACGCTCGACGCCGACGAGATCGCCGCCCTGCGGGAGGCCGAGCCGGCTGACCTGGACGTCGGACCCCCCATGCCTCCTGGCATCCCCAACGACCTGGATGGCAACGTCGGCAACCCCGTTCCCCCGCTCGCCGGGGCTCTGGATGGCAACGTCGGCAACCCCCCGCCGCCTCCGGGCATCCCCAACGACCTGGACGGCAACGTCGGCAATCCCCCGCCGCCTCCGGGCATCCCCAACGACCTGGACGGCAACGTCGGCAACCCCGTTCCCCCGCTCGCCGGGGATCTGGATGGCAACGTCGCCAACCCCCCGCCCCTCGTCACCTCCGAGGCAGCTGGCGGCGTCGGCGCCGAGGTTCAGGCCGGCCCGCTCGACACGACGCCGGTCCCGTTGGCGGCCGCAGCCGCCGACCCGGCCACTGCGTCCGAGCCGGTGGCCCCCGTCGCCGATGCCGTTCCTCCGGCGCCGCCGGCCATGCCGAACGGGTTCGTCCCCGAGAGCGTCCCTACGGCCGGGGCAGTCGCCGCCGACGTGGCGGCTGACAGCGGCGGCCTGGCGTCGCCGACACTGCCTCCGGCCGGCTTCCCTGAGAGTCCCCTGCTGTCGGCTCCCGATTTCGAATCGGAGGGCCCGTCCGACATCAACGGCGAGCTCGCCGAGGCCTCGGATTCGTCCGAAGCCACCGGCCGGATCCTCGCCGCCGCGGCGGCGGCTGCGGCCGCCGCCGGCGCCGTCGGCGGTGCAGCCGCGTCGGCGGTTGCGGCCGGGGTGAAGGCGGTGCGCCGCCGCCCCTCGGGCGAAGAGAAGTAGGTCCGAGAAGGGCAACGGCCCCGTGACCGTACCGAAACCGAGGTTGGCGGAGCTGAGCCGCGACGTGGCCGGCTCCGTCAACCGTCTGGTGGCCATCGCCGGCACCGCCGGCCGCCCCGAGTTGGGAGCCCTGCTGGTGGAGGCGGCCCGCCGGTGGCCGGATCCGCAGGCCACGGTGGTCGTGATCGGCGAACCCCGGTCCGGCCGGACGACGGTCGTGAACGCCCTCGCCGGCACGCTCGAGCCTCCCCTGCTACCCCTCGGCGCCGGACTCACCGTCGTCCGCTCCGGTACCCCCAGCGCCGTGGTCGTCCACGAGCCCGGTGAGCCGCCCGACGTGCGTTCCCTCCACGACCCGGGAGTCATCCCGCCGACCGCCTCGGTCGAGGTCGTGCTGCCCGACGTCGCCGTCGGTGCGGATCTCGTGCTGGTCGACGGGCCCGCCGTCGACGGTCCCCGCGACCCCCGCCTGCGCGTCGTGGAGGCCATCCTGGCCACGGCCGACGCCGTCGTGCTGGTCACCCGGGCCGACGCGCCGCTGTCGGGCCCCGAGCTGGACCTCCTGGCCGTCGCCCGGCGCCGCACCGGCGCCGCGGTGCTGGTCATCACCGGCGTCGACCGGCACCGGGGCTGGAGGACCGTCCTCGACGAGAGCCGCCGGAGCGTCGAGGCGCGGGGGGCGTCGCTGCTCAGCGCTCCGCCGGTCCCGTTTGCCGCCCCGCTGGCCGCCGACGCCGAAGCGGCCGCCCGGCTCGGCGCCCCCGACGCCTGCGATCTGGAGGCGGAGAGCGGCCTGGCCGCGCTCCGGGCCACCGTGCGCACCGCCATCGGCGACCGGTTCCGCCTGGTCCGCCTCCTAGGCCTGGTGGAGATGGCCAAGGGCGTCGCCGGCGAGCTCGAAGACGACCTGGGCACCGCCGGTGACGGCTCCGAGGCTGAGAACGCCATGGCCGCCGCCGCCCTCCGTTTGCGAGCCTCCCGGGATGCCGCCGCCCGCGCCGGCGTGCTCCTCGGCGACGGCTTCACCATCCTGCGGGAGAGCCTCACGGTGGAGGTCGGTCGGGACGTCGGCGCCGTCCTCGAGGAGGTCGAGGCTTCCATGGGAGAGAGCCCGGACATCGACGGCGCGGTGGAGCTGGCCCAGCGATCTCTCGAAGCGGCGCGGCTGCGCATCGACGGCCGGGCCGTCTCCCAGCTCGAGTCGCTGATGGCGGCCGTCCTGCGTGATCTCGCCGGGGAGGGGGATGGCGACGCTGCGGCGCGGCCGCCGGCCGTCGCCGACACCGAATCGGGTCCCGCAGTTGGCGACGTGGACCAAGCGGACGGGACCGCGGACCGGAGCCGGAGTGAAGGAGGCAAGGGCCAGAAGACGATCACGGCTTCGATGCGCCTCCGGCTCGTCCAGGCGCTTCTTTCGAGCACCGCCGGCGTGGCCCTCCTCGCGACAATCAACGCCACGGGGGGCATGGGCATTCAGGTCCGCAGTGGGTCGATGGGCGTCGGGATGCTGGTCGGCGGAGTGGCTGCCGCGGAAGGTTTCCGGGAGGCCAAGCGCCAGCGGACGTCGAGCGAGGCGCGGGCCCGCATCCGGACGGTCGTGGAGCAGTGGCGGGCGGAGTACCTGGCGAACCTGCGGGAGCGGCTCCTGCGCGAGCAGCGCACGCAGGAGACGGCCTTGCGGGACGCACTGCGGGCGCAGGCGGAGGAAGCCGAAGCCCAGATGGCGGAGCTGAAGCAGGCCACGCAGGCGGCCGTGGAGGATCAGCGCCGGCGCGGCAAGGAACGGGCCGAAGCCCGGGCCGCCCTCCGGCAGGTGCGGACCAGGCTCGGCGAGTTGGCGGCGGTCATCGCCGCGCCCTGACCGCGGCATGCGCCGGTCGGGCAGTGGCGGTCATTGGGGATGGCGGGGCCTCGCCCCGGCCGCATGCTGACGTCACCGCCACACAGGCCCACGCACCACCGCACAAGGAGACGCAGACATGAGCACGACGCAGATGGCCGCCAACCACGAGATGAACGCCGACCAGGTTCCGCCGGCCATCGTCCGCCCGGCCCGCTCTAACCGCCGGGGACACGTCATGAAGTGCATCGTGGCGACGCTGACCACTGCGGCCCTGACCGTCAGCATGTCGTCCGTTGCCGGGGCGAGCGGCAGTGTCAGCCCGAACGCCTTCTCCTGCTCGGCCGGCGGGGTGGTCAGCGTCAACGGCCCCCGCATCTGGACGAACTACAACACACCGGAAAAAGTGAGCTACCGGTTGTTCCTCCACCGTTACCAGAACAGCCGGTGGGAGGTCGTCGCCATCACGAACTGGGCGACCGGCACGGTCAACAACCAGGGATTCGCAGTGACGGGGTACCGCGACAACGTGACCGGTCTCACCCTGACGACGATGCGGCGGTTCACCGGAGCCTCCGCCGGTTTCTACACCGTGACCTACGCCGTCCAGTGGAACGACGGGGCGAAGGCAAGCGGGTGGGTTCCCTCGTGGAACAACCCGTCACTCGGGTACTGCCGGTTCAGCTGACCGCGGCGACGGCGGAGATTGGGGATGCCGGCACCCGGCCCGGGGCGCATGCTCACGTCACCGCAGCACACACCACGCACCACCAAACAAGGAGACAGGGACATGGGCTGGATGCAGATGGACGCCAACCAGGACGGGTACGGCGACTGGATTCTGGACGCCGACAACGACGGCACCATCGACCAGATCTGGATGGACTACCAAGGCGACGGCGACTACGACACCGTCATCTACGACACGAACGACGACGGCCGGATCGACTGGATCAACGCCGGCAGCGGCGGCGCCTACCGCGAGATGTGGGTCTTGGCGGGCGAGAACTACACCTACGCCTACCTCGACAGCGACCACGACGGCACCTGGGAGAACCACTTCTACGACGGCGACCGGAACGGGCACTACGAGTATGTCGCCCTCGACACCAACGTCGACGGCCACGCCGACACCTGGGTTCAGAACCCTCAGTTCGTCTACTACCAGGACGCCGGTTCGGTCGCCGCCCGCAACCTGACCCAGGGATGGGCCAACGTCGCCGCCGTCGGCGAGATGTTCAGAGCGGCGCAGGTGGCCGGCGGGGTGTGGTAACCGGCTCACCGGTCCACGCGACGTCCCTCGGGAAGCCCCCGGGAGACGGCCTGCCTACAATCGCCCTCTCGTGGACCCGGCCGGGAGCATCCGAGAGACAGTCGACCGGGCACTCGCCGACCTCCAGCGGGTGCTCGGCCCGGGGCCGACCAGCGACCTCACCGGTGCGTTGCGGGCCGAGTTCGCCGAGCCGTTGCGGGTGGCGGTCGGCGGCCGGATCAAAGCGGGCAAGTCCACCCTGGTGAACGCCCTCCTCCGCCAGCGGGTCGCCCCCACTGACGTGGGGGAATGCACCCGGTTCGTCACCTGGTACCGCTATGGGCTCCCCGAACGCCTCGAGGTCGTCCTCACCACCGGAGAGCGGGTCCGGCGCCCGCTGCGCAACGACGGCTCGCTTCCCCCCGAGATCGACATTCCCGGCGACACGGTCCACCACCTCGACGTCTTCCTGAGCAACGACCAGCTGAGGCGGGTGACCGTGATCGACACTCCGGGGCTGGCGTCGGCGGTGGAGGGGCGCAGCGAGGCCACCCGGGAACTCCTGGCCCTGGACCGGGATTCCCGGGCCGCTGTCAGCCAGGCCGACGTCCTCCTGCTGGTCATGGCCCTCGACGCCCGGGCCGACGACGACGAGGTCCTCGGGAGCTTCGAGGCCCAGTTCGACGGGCTCCGGCGGACCGCCCTCAACGCCGCCGCCGTGTTGTCGCGGATCGACCTGCTCGACACCCCCTCCGCCGAGGTCCGGGTCCGGGCCGGGGCGGTGGCCGACACCATCGCCAGGCGCCTCCGAACCCCCGTGTCGGCGGTCGTGCCGGTGGCCACCCTCCTGGCCGAGACGATCGAATGCGGTCTGCTGTCCGAGGAGGACGTCGCCGCCCTGGCCGAGCTGGCCCGGCTGGGGGAGACCGAACGGGCCGGGCTGCTGCGCACGACCGACCGGTTCATCTCCATTGACGCGGGGGTGCCGCCCGCCCGCCGGGGCCGTCTCCTCGAGCGTCTCGACCTCCACGGTGTGACCGTCGCCCTCAACCATCTGGCCACCCACGGCCCCGGGACCGCCGCCCTCCTCCGCCGGCTCCGGGAGGAGGCTGGCATCGACGACTTCCGGGAACGGGTACTGGACGCCGTTGCCCGCCACGGCGACGTGCTGAAATGCGCCCGCCTTCTGGCCACTCTCGCTCGGGCCGGCGACGACGGCGCCGTCCGCCACGCCGTTCTGGGGGTCCTCGAGCAGCTGTGGCTGGATCCGAGCCTGCACGCGGTCCGGCTCCAGCGGGCCGCCCAGCTGCACAGCGCCGGTGAGGCCTCGCTTCCCGCTGACCTCGCCCAGGAACTGCACGCCCTGGCCCGGGGCGCGACCGGGGCCGTACCGGCGGCGGGAGCCGACGCCCTCGCCACGGCGGCGTCCCGGTGGCGCACGTACGCCAACAGCGGCCGGGCCGGTGCGGCCGAGCGGGAGGTGGCCGACACCGTGTGCCGGGCCTACGAACTCCAATACGAGCGCTTAAGGGACTTAACGGACTCAACGGACTCAACAGGCTCAAGCGGATGAGTCCGGCAACCGATTTGGCAGCAAATGGGGATGTGCGTCGGGTTCTCCGGGCTCACCATGACCTCCACACTGGACCGAGCGGACCTCGGTCCCAATGGCAGGTAAGAGGAGTTCACGGTGAATTGGCGACTGGCGATCGACTTCGGGACGACGGCGACCGCCGCCGCCATCCATCAGGGCGAGACCGAACTCCTCCAGATCGAAGGTCTGGGCCGCCTCCCCTCGCTGGTCATGCTGGGTGCCGACGGGGTGCCCGTCGTCGGCGCGGCCGCTGAGCGCCAGGCCGCCGGCGCGCCCGACCGGGTCGAGCGCACCCCGAAGCGTCGCCTCGGTGACCGTGTCCTTCTGCTCGGGGGCCAAGCGGTCGATCCGGTCGATCTGGTCGCCGCCGTCCTCCGCTCGGTGGCGGACGAGGCCCGCCGTCATCAGGGCGGATCGGATCCCGCCGAAGTCATCCTCACGCACCCTGCCTCCTGGGCCGGTCACCGGCTGGCCGCCCTGCGGGAGGCCGCCCGCCGGGCCGGTCTCGGTGAAGTGACCCTGCTCCCGGAACCGGTGGCGGCTGCCATGCACCTGGCCGATGATCGGGTCGGCATCGGCGACCACGTCGCCGTCTACGACCTGGGCGGCGGCACCTTCGACTGCGCCGTCCTGCGCCGCACCGGCACCGGTTTCGAGCCGGTGGGCGCTCCGGGGGGCGACGAACGCCTCGGGGGCGAGCACTTCGACGAGCTCCTCTACAACACGGTCGGCAAGACGATCGCCGTCCGCCATCCCGAACTGTGGGAGCAGCTGACGACCTCGGACGACCGGTCGTGGGTGCGGGCCAACCAGGCGCTGCGCCAGGAAGTGCGCCTGGCCAAAGAGGCGCTGTCCTCCACGCCTGAGTACGTGATCTACGCCCCGTCGCCCATCGACCAGGAGATCCGGCTCACCCGCGAGGAGCTCGAGCAGCTGCTGCGGGCGTCGCTGGAGCGCAGCGTCGACGAACTCGTGGCGACCATCGAGCGGGCCGGTCTCACCCCCGCCGACATCAAAGCGGTGTATCTGGCGGGTGGCTCGAGCCGCATGCCGCTGGTGACCCGGATGCTGAGCGAACGAACCGGGATGGTGCCGTTCACCTGGGGGGACCCGAAAGCGGCCGTCGCCCTGGGGGCCGCTTCCCGGGCGGGGGGTCCCCCGGCGCCGGTGGTGCTCGCGCCCCCGGCCGACATCACGACCGTCACCCCGGCAGTGGCGGCGACAGCCGCGGCCAGCAGCCACCCACGGACGAGCACCGCCACGGCGCCGGCACCGCGCCGCTGGGGCCGTCCCGCGGTGTTGGCCGGCGTCGGCCTCGTCGTCGCCCTCCTCGCCGGCGTGCTCATCGCCTCGCAGGGAGGCGACCCCACCAAGGACGATCTGACCCAGGGGGGATCGGCGGACGAGCCGCTCGAGCACGCCTTCCCGGCGGTCGACTCCGACGGCCTGCACACCACGCGGATGTGGACCTTCGATCCGGCCGAGGGCACGCTCGCCAGCGTCGTCACGGTGAAGAACACCACAACCGAGAGGCGGACGTTCGGGGTCTTCGAGGTCGTGCCCAAAGAGGTCGCCGACGACGCCGGCAAGATGAAATTCGATCCTTCGCCCGTCATCGTCGAAGCCGACCCCGTGGTCCGCTACGACCTTGACCTGGCCGCCGGCGAGGAGCGGACGCTCCGCTGGACCGTCGCCCTCTCCGGCGAGGTCGACGCGGCCCGCCTCGAGGAGCTGGCCGGCCTCAGAGACGCGGCTGAGAAGGCCTATCTGGAGGCGATCGCGGCCGGGACCACGACGACCTCGATCACCGGCCCCTCGTCGTCGACCACGGGCACCACGAGCCGTTCCACCACGACCACGAAGCCGCCATCGACGACCACGGGACCGACGGGCACCACCGGGACGGGGCCGACGACCACGTCGACGAGTATCACGGGCCCGAGCACCACGGCCACGACGACGACCACGACGACGGCGGCTTCGACGGCGCCTTCGGTGGTGGCGTCGTTCCGGGTGGGGAACCCGCAGCCCGCCGAGACCAGCGGCGACGACTACACCAAGGTCAGCGTCGACCTCAGCTGGGCCGCCCCCGGCGACAACGGCGGTAAGCCCGTGACCGGCTACGTCGTGCGCTGCACCACCATGCAGGGGGCAGCCGCCTATACAGCAGCTCCCCCGCCCGACGTGCCCTGCCGGAACGGCATCCAGGTCGCCACGCCCAGCGCCACCGCCACGTCGGCGAGCGTGACCATCGACCGCGTGTACCCCGCGTCTACGTGGATCAAATGGGAGATCGCGGCGGTGAACTCCGTCGGCGTCGGCGCCTACCGCACCGCCCAGGTGATCGTCCCGAACGTGGTCGGCCAGCTCAGCTGGAACGCCTATCAGCTCGCCCGAATCGTCGGGCTCACGGCCCAGGGCGGCACCAAGCCGGCGTGCACCGTGACGGACACGATCTGCGAGCAGAGTCTCGCCGCCGGCGGCGAGGCGGGGAACGGCCAGGCGTTCGTGATGTACGAGAAGGCAGCCTGACGGTCCTCACTGGGCCGGGAGCCGCGCATCCCAGTCAGAAGTGGGCGATGAGCAGCGTGGCCCGGCTGTGGTGGTGCGCGGCGCTGACGACCAGGTCGCGGGAGGCGGCGTCGAGGGCGGCGATCGTCTCGTCGAGGATCAACACGTCGGGTTCGGTGGCCAGCACCCGGGTGAGAGAGATGCGGGCGGCCTCGCCCGAGGACAGGCGCCAGCCGCCGTCGCCGATCGGCTGCGACAGCCCGCCGGGCATCCGAGCGAGAAGCGGCCCGAGGCCGACCTCGTCGAGGAGCCTCTCGGCCCGCTCGACGTCGGCCTCCGAGGGCGGCCACGCCCGGGCGCAGAGCACGTTGAAGAGCAGGCTGGCCTGGAAGATGTGATCGTCGCCGGCCTGGGGTACCCGGCCCACGGTCAGCCCCGGTTCCCACTCGACGGTCCCGCTGGAGGGCGCCCGCTCGCCCGTGAGCACCTGGGCGAAGGTGGTCTTGCCGCCCCCGGAGGGACCGGTGATCACCATCCGGTCGCCGGCCCGGACGGTCAGGTCGGTGGGTTCGAGCAGGCCGCTTCTCCCGCCGTCGAACGTGGCGGTGACGCCTCGGGCCGTGAGGAGGGCGCCGTCGGCCGCCGGTGGCGGGCGGGGCACGGCCGGTCGGGCCATGGCGGCCAAATCGCTGACGCCTTCGTGGGCGTCGAGGGCTCCGACGAGGTCCGTGGCCGCGGTGGCCAGGCGGCCGAGGCCGATCCCGGCCAGGAGGGCGACTCCGAGCGCCGTGGCCGTAGCCGCTCCGCCCTCGTCGGGTGCCCTTCCCACGAGGGCGATGGCCACGAGCGTCAGCGTCGTGATGGCAGGGACGGCGGTGAGGATGACCGTCCAGCGGTCCATGGCCCGTCCGGCCCGGTCGTGGACCCGGAGACGGGCTCGGCCCTCGTCGGCCGCGACCGTCGGATCGTCCTGCAAGCGGATGGTGTCGAGGCCGATGAGCCGTTCGACGAGGCGACCGGTGAGCCCGGTACGGGACGCCGTCCAGCGGCGGCGGTCGCGCCGGAGACGCCGGGTCAGGGCGACCATGGCGACGAGGGCGGCGAGGATCACGAGGGCCGTCGCCCGCGGCGCTGCGGTGCTGCGGGCGAGGACGAGGGCGGCGACGACCTCGACGGTCCCGAGGGTGGCGGTCGGCCCGGTCGTGACGAGGAACGACCCGACCAGTTCGGCATCGAGGGCGAGAGCGAGGGCGCGGCCATGGCCCAGGCCACGGCTGCGGTCGGGGTCGACGACGAGCGCCCGGTCGAGAACCCGGCGCCGGTAGGCCAGGCCGAGGGCCAAGCCGACTCGCCCCCCGCACCAGCCGGCCGCGGCGGCGAGGAGGGCGGCGGCGATGAGCGGCAGCGTGAGATCGGTCCAGCCCACCTGCCCGCTCCGGTCGTAGAGCGAAGCGCCGAGGCGGCGGAGGGCGACGAGGGTGCATCCCACGGCGAGGACGTGGCCGGTGACGGCGGCGACCAGCCATCCCCACAGTGAGCGAGGTCCGACCGCCACCTGGGCATCCTCGGGTTGCGCCATCGACGCCATCGGCGCCCCCGGGCCGCGGCGAGGGGCCGTCGGGCTCACCGCCGGGGTCTGTCCTGCCGCGCTCATGTCGGGGTCCCTCCCGACGCGGGCGACGGCCCAGTCTTGGGCGGCGGGCTCCAAGGCGGCTTCGAGCATGCGACGGTAAGTCGACGCGGGGTCGGCGCTGAGCGTCGGAGGCGGGCCCACCTCGGTGACCCGTCCTGCCTCCATCACCACGACCAGGTCGAAGTCGATCGTGTCCTCGATCTCGTGGAGGGCACACAGGAGCGTGGACCCGGACCACCGCTCCCGGGCGCGGGCGAGGAGCCGGCGCCGCCGATCCCGCTCCAGACCGCGGAACGCCTCGTCGAGCACGACGAGGGGTGCGCTCGGGCGGCCCAGCGCCCGGGCCAGGCGTACCCGTTGCGCCTCTCCGTCGGAGAGCAGCCCGCCCCCGTCGCCGACCCGACCGTCGCCGCGGGTGTCGAGCCGCTCCGCCAGCGTGGCCGCCTCCGCCGTGGCCAGCCGATCAGCGGCTCGTCTTGCACCGCTGTCGGCCCCGTAGGCCACGTTGGCCGCCACGGTGTCGTTCCAGAGCCGGGTGGCCGGGGCGATCCAGGCGTGACGTCCGGCCTGGACCCGCGGGTGGAGGGTCACCCGGCCCGTGGTGGGCGCGGTGAGCCCGAGGGCCACCGCCAGGAGCGTCGACTTGCCCGCCCCGGACGGGCCCACCACAGCCACGTGGGCGCCCTCGGGGACAACGAGGTCCACGTCGTCCAGCACCGCCAGGGCACCGGCCATCACACCGACGTGATCGAAGTGCACGGCCGTCGCCGGATCGTCGGGCGAGCCCACGCCCCCGTCGTGATCGCGCTCCGTCCTGGCGGCGGCCAGCGGACCGGCAATGCGGGCCACCACCGACCGCACGACGGGGACGGTCCGCAGGCTGTCGGCCAACACCGCGCCGGCATCGATGACCAGCAGCGCCGCCGCCGCCACCAGCAGCGCCCGGCCGGGTTCGTCGGTGCCGGCGAAGACGATGCACCACGCGGCCGCCCCGGCGGCCATGGCCCCGGAGCCGGCCCGGATCAGGGCGGTGAGGACGACGAGGTGGTTGACCCCGTCACGCCAGGACGCCAGCGTCCGGTCGTGCTCGTGGCGCACGGCCTCGGCGGTGCAACCGTGGGTGACGGCGTGGGCGCCGAGAAGGCTGTCGACGGTGAAGCGGGTGAGGCAGCCGGCCAGGGTCCGGATCCGCAGGTCGGCCTCGGCCGCTCGTCGGGTACCCAGAACGGGGCCCCCCACGGCCACGGCGACCAGGACGGCCACGGCGGGAGCGGAGCCGGGGGCGACGACCAGGATCACCGCCGCGGCGGCAACGGCGAGCGTCAGGGCCAAGGCGACCCGGACGACCTGGGTCGGCGTCTCCCGGATGCGGTGCAGCAGATGGCCGCGCTCGGCCAGGTCCGACGCCGGACGGGTGCGGGCGAAGCCCTCCGGGAGCAGCGGCAACGCCGTCCACCACGCCCGCCGGATGGAGGCTTCGAACCGGCGCCCGGTCCTCAAGGCAACGGCGATCCCCGCCAACACGATGGTCGCGGCGGCGGCCACGACAGCCACCGCCAAAGCCGCCGACGGCGCAGCACCACCGTCGACGAAGGGGCGCAGCGCCGCCATCTCGGCCACCTCCGCCACCGCCGCCGCGGCGCCGGCGGCCACCACCGCGGCCACTGCGGCCGCCGGCCGATCGACGACCCGGGCCAGCGTCGCCCACGCCCCTGGCTCAGGCCCGGCCAGGAGGGCCGCCATCTCCGGGTCGGCATCACCCGGCTCCCAACACCCGGCTCGCACGATCACGGCCCCGCGCAGGAGGACCGTCGCCGGACCGTCACCGTCGCTGTCGCCGGCCGGGTCGGGCAGGCACGACCGCATCTCGTCATCGACGCCCTCGGCCACGGAGTGGCGCACGCGCCCGAGGGCGCCGGCGCGACGAGGCCCCGCCTCTTCTGCCCGCACCGCCGCGTCGAGGCGGGCGACGCCCTCGGGGCCGGCGTCGTCGAGCGCGACGCCGAGCAAGGCCGAGGCGTCGTCACCCTCGACGCCCACCGCGGCCAGGCGCCGGCGGAGGGCGGCAGTGAACACGTCGCTGCCGGCCCAGTCGCGCCACGCCGCCGCAGGCACGACGACCCGGTGACGGTACAACTCCGCCACCAGTGCCCGCCGGGGGATCCGCCGGCGGCCGGCGGCCGGGTCCATCACCGTGACCGTCCGCCGCCGCACCCGCCACAGCAGGACGAAGTGGGTGAAACCGTCGGGCAACAAGGTCACCGCGATGGCCGGCAGGTACTCCTCCGGAAGGGCGAAGACGTGCTCAGCCGGCACCACCAATTGGGAGGCGTCCAGGCCGGCGGCCCGGGCGACCGATTCGACCGCGTCGATGGACGTGCCATCCACATCGGTGGCGCACAGGTCCCGGAGCGCCTCGTACGACGCCGGAACCCCGAACCCCCTCAACATCGCAGCCAGCGCCGCCGGTCCACAGTCGAGCGCCGAGGTCTGGACCACCTCCGGCGGCCGCCGAGGGAGCCGGGTCGAACTGGCCGCCCGCACGCTCAGGTCACGGCGTCCTTGGTACCGCCGACGCTTCCAGCGTCGGGGGCTTCACCGGGGCAGGATCTCCCACGGCTGCCTCAGCATGCCGATACCCTGATCGACCCGCAGTCCCACGATGAAGACGATCGACGGGACACTACTCGCCTGGACCGCGGCGAGGCCCCGGCCAACCGCTGATCTGCAGCGGCTTGCTCGGGGCCTTGGGTGTCCTTGTTGCCAGCTCCGGTTCGAGACTCAGGGGGTCCAGCGTCCGCCGGCCTTGATGTTCGTGGTGGTCTGCATGTCCCCTCCTCTCCCTGGCTCTGTGAGGTTCCCTTTCCAGCGGGCCCCTCGGTGACATCAGCATGCGGCCCAGCGCCCGTCCCGCCATCCCCAAGATCCGCCAACCCCCGCCACCGTCGTTCGTTCGGATCAGATCCAGTACAGGGCGTTGTGTACGTGGATGCGGGTCCGGGTGACCCCGTAACCGTCCGCCACCGCCGTTCCGGAGCGCTGGAGGGCGGTCAGCACCTGGTCGACGGAGGCGGTCGGACGCAGCTGCCGGAGCACGGCGTAGGCGCCGGCGACGTGCGGCGCCGCCATTGACGTCCCGATCCAGTCGCATTGGTAGGTGTTGCCGGGCACGGCCGAGCAGATGTCCGTCCCCGGAGCGAGCACGTCGATCTGGGGGCCGGAGCTCGACGAGACGTACACGTGGTCGGCCGTGCCGACCGCCGTCGTGTTCCCCACGGTTACCGCGGTCGAGATGCACGCCGGCCAGGCGACGCCGCCCCGGAAGCCCTGGTTGCCGCTGGCGATCACCGTCGCGGTCCCCACGGACTTGAGGCTGCTGATCCATGCGGGCAGCTTCCCCATGTCGCCGGCCGTCGAGTACATGGTGTCGCAGTAGCCCGAGTACCTGGTTCCATTCCCGAGGCTGAGATTGACCGCCGCGATCCTGTAGTAGCCGCGGTTGTCGTAGACGTGCTTCATCCCCCACACGAGATCACTGTCCCAGTACGTCGGACCGTTGGCACCCGGGCGGAACACCTGGACGGCGATTATCTTCGCTCCGGGAGCGACACCGTTGGTGCCGGCGGCGGTGTGGGCGACGTGAGTGCCGTGACCGCAGCTCGGCATCTGCAGGCAGGGCCGGGCGGCGCCCAGGCCGAGTTGCGTGAACGACCCGTTGGGGCAGTACCCGGCGGTCGATCCCAACTGGGCGGTGGCGAAGCACGCCTCGTTGACGACGTTCGTGATTCCCGAGTGGTACCGGTCGACGCCCGTATCGATGATCGCCACGGTCTGTCCCGTGCCCCGGTAGCCGGTACTGAGGGCCTTGTCGACACCGATGCGGTAGTAGTCCCACCAGTTGCCGAGGTGGTTGGATGCGCCGTTGCTGGAGGTGGCGAGCGGTCCCGGCGTGGTGGTGACCGGGGGGCCGACGTCGCCTGTGCCCTTGGAGTCCGGCAGCTCATGGTCCAGGTCCTCGACGACCGCCGCCACGACCTTCGACCTTTTCAGCTTGGCGAGGTCGCCGGCGCTGGCGTGGAAGGCGATCAGCGGAATGTCGTACATGGCTTTGTGGTTCCTGAGCTTCTTGCCCTGCATCTCGCGGTCGAGTTGCCCGCGACTCCATGCGACGTTCTTGGCCTGCGTGCGGTGCCGCTCCGGCGACAACTCGTGGGGCGCCTTCACCTTCGTGGCCGTTCGCAGCGTGACGATGACCGGGATCTGCCCGTCCCGGCCGACGTGCTCCTCCATGGTCGGCCAGTCGCCCGACGGGATCGACGTCGACGTCTCCGGGGACGCCATGGCGGGCTGGACACTCGAGGCGGTCAGGGTGCCGGCCGTCGCCCCGGCCAGGACGAGCAGGGTGACGCCGCGCCGGGCACGGACGGTACGCGGCATTCGCTTCTTCATCGATTGTGCAGGAAAGGTGCCGTCTCCGGCTGAGCTGTACATCGTGGGGTCCTCCTGGTTCGTGGGCTGACGTCAGCATCCGGCCAACGTGCGGATGCGCCATCCCCAAGATCCGCCAACGCCGCGGCGGTGCTACCCCGAGCCGGTCTGCGCTCCGCCATCCAACCGAGGAACGTTCGAGGAAGCCGAGAACGTCGAGGTGTTGGCGGATTTTGTGGATGGCGGGACGGGGGGCGGGGTGGATGCTGATCTCAGAACGAACCCGCTCGACGAAGAACCGCAAAGCCACGAAGGAGGGGACATGCAGATCGCCACCAACATCACCGCCGGCGCCCTCAGAGGACCGTAACGGCCCTCGATGACAGGACGGCCAGTCAGAGGCCTCAGCGAAGGCCGTCGCGGAACCAGAGAGGGCAGCCACTGGCTGCCCTCTCTGCGCGACACGACCACGCCGGGACGCGGGTCCGTCCTGCAGTTCCGGAACTGTCGGCCGGGGTGTTGGCGGGTCTGGGGATGGCGGGACCCGACGCGGGGTGGCTGCTGATCTCAGAGCGGGACCCGCTCTGTCGGCACCGACTGAAAACTGAGCACCTCGCACCGGTCGAAAACCGCGCGGTCCACGTCACCCTGTTCCAGTGGGGTGTGAAACCTGGGCGTCACGACCCTGCCGGTCGCGTCCGGGTGTGACAGGGGCTGCCAGCGGCTGAGGTCTTCACGGTCGCCGGATCGAGTTGGCCCTGCAGGTCCATCGGGACGTGGCCGGCTGGTATCCCGTGTAGTCGGAGTAGGGGGCTCTCGGCTGGCCGCCGGGCGCATCTCCTGACTTCGCCGGCCGTCGGTTGCGGGTCACCCGGCAGGGATGACCCCAAACGGGGTCAGCGTGCCGTCCCGCTCGCCTCCGGCCTGGCTTCGATGCTCGCCGCCCATCGCCGCTGCCAAGACGCCGAACGGGCATCGGCCGCGGAGTCTTGGACTGACGCCGATCTTGTGTTCGCCACGCAGACCGGCGGCATGGTGACTCCGGACCGCTTGGCCACCGTGTTGGACGACCTCGTCCGGACCGCGGGCGTCCGTCGGGTTACACCGGAGGGGTTGCGTCAGATGGCGCCCGACGCCTCCACGACGGGAAACTCGTTCCTTCGCCGATCTCAGACGCCGGCCGGCTCCGTGTCAACTCGCCGTGGAGGCGGTCGACGATGTCGAGGACGGGTGTCGTGATCTCGTTGTTCTGCGCCTGCCGCAGGCGTTGGACGGGATGGTCCACGATGGCGAGGTTGGCGGGGCCGTGCAGGGCGTCCGACAACTGGTCCCGCAGCAGCCGGCTGTAGGCGACCACCATCCCACGAGGCTGGACGGCTGTCGTGACGCCGGCCGAGAAAGAAGCGGAGCCGGGCCAACTAGCGTTGGCGCATGGGACTGCTGCCTCCCGTAGCCGACGAGCTCACCGGTCTCACCGTCTTCCTGGACGGCCAGCGCGCCGCGATCGTGCGCAAGCTGTCCGATCTGTCCGACCAGGACGCGCGTAGAAGACCCACCGCCAGCGCCCTGTCGCTTCTGGGGATCGTCAAACACCTTGGCCACGTCGAGCGCCGCTGGTTCCAAGCCGTCCTAGCCGGACGCCACATGCCGGGCGTCTGGCCGGTCGAGGACCGGGAGCCGGAGTATCGCCTTGACGACGATGACACCCTCGACTCGGTGCTCGGCTTCTACGAGGCGATGGTGGCCGAGTCTCGATCTATCACGGCGGAAGTGGCGCTGCCGGATGCAGCCTGCCGCCATCCGGATGCCGCTCAGTGGAGCCTGCGCTGGATCCTGCTGCACATGATCGAGGAGACCGCCCGTCACGCCGGCCACGCCGACATCATCCGCGAGTCGATCGACGGCGTTACCGGGGTTTGACCCGCAACGCTCCTGCCAGAGCCCGAATACACTGTCGCCGGTGGAAGAGCAGGGTAAGTACGACGTCGCCGAGTTCGCCGGCGAACTCGCACGTGCCCACGAGAACCACGAAGTGGGCACGACCCGCCGGTTCGAGAATGACCACGTCCGGGTGTGGGAGATCCACCTCGAACCCGGGCAGCGGGGAGCGTTCCACATCCACGACCAGACCTACTTCTGGACGGTGGTGGAGCCCGGAAGGGGCCTGCAGCGGTTCCCCGACGGCACCTTGTTGATCAGGGACTACCGGCTCGGCGAAACCAGGTACCTGGTCCACTCGCCCGAGGACGCCATGGTCCACGACCTCGAGAACGTGGGCCAGACGTCCATGCGGTTCGTGACCGTCGAGTTGAAGCACTGAGGCGCGGGAACGACCGAGAGGGGCCGACGGACTGATCAGCGGGCCTCGGTCGTCCCCCCTCCGTCCTCCATGGCTCGCTCCCGGTCGCGCAGCTCCCGGCGCAGGAACTTGCCGGTGGCGGTCTTCGGGATCTCCTCGACGATCTCGACCATCCTCGGGTACTTGTAGGCGGCCATCCGGCTTCGGCAGAACTCGACCAACTCCTCAGGTGTGGCGCTGGAGCCGGACTTGAGGGCGACGAAGGCCTTGACCGTCTCTCCGCGGTAGGGGTCGGGAACCCCGACGACGGCCGACTCCCTGACGGCTGGGTGCTGGTAGAGGAAGTCCTCGACCTCCCGAGGCCAGACCTTGTAGCCGGCGGCGTTGATCATGTCCTTGGCCCGGTCGACGATGAAGTACCAGCCGTCCTCGCTCATCTTCCCCACGTCGCCGGTGCGGAGGAATCCGCCCTCGACGATCGTCTCCGCGGTGTCCTCTGGGCGCTGCCAGTACCCGGGCACGACCTGCGGGCCCTTGGTCCAGAACTCGCCCAGCTCCCCCGGCTCGACATCCTCGCCGGTCTCCACGTCGACCACCCGCACGACCGTGGAGGGGACGGGCACGCCGACGGAGAGAGCGCCGGTGTCAGGGTCGACCGGCGCCCTGCGGCCCATCGGCACCAGGTGGGATGGGGAGGTGGTTTCGGTCAGGCCGTAAGCGTTGTGGATGTAGGAGCCGGCGGCCGCCTCCCACGCCTCCACCGTGGCCGGCGGAATGGGGGCACCGCCGCTGTAGACCTTCCGGAACGAGGAGAGATCCCGCTCCTTGATGTCGGGATGGTCCAGCATGGCCAGGAAGGCGGTGATGCTCGCCACGGTGAAGGTGGCCCGCCGCTCCTGGATGGCCGAGAGCACAACCTGGGGGTCGAAGCGGTAGGCCAGCACCAGCGGGATGCCGGCCGCCAGAGTCACCCCGAGGTGGGCGATCAGGCCGGTGATGTGGAAAAGAGGGGCAGCACCCAGCACGACGTCGCCCGGCCCGAGCTGCATCCACGCCCGGTACACCTCGGAGTTGAAGGCCACGTTGGCGTGGGTGTTCATGGCTCCCTTGGGCCGGCCGGTGGTGCCGGAGGTGTAGGTGAGGAAGGCGACGTCGGACGCCCCGGGCGACACCGGCTCCGGGTCCCTGCCCTCGTAACCTCGGACGAGGTCCAGCAGGTCGTCGGCTCCCTCGGGCCGCTGGCGCTCCACGCCCCGGAGGGCAGGGGGCACCTCCTGGCTTCCGAGGAAGTCCAGCTCGGAAGTGGTGATCACCGCCTCGACCGAGGTGGATGACTCCACCGGCTCGATCGACTGCCGGTAGAGGTCCTCCAGGGCCACGACCGCCCTGGCCCCGGAGTCTCGGAGGTGGTACTCGACCTCCTGCTGCTTGAGCATGGGGTTGAGCGGGACCACCGTGCCACCCAGCTTCCAGCTCGCCAGGGTGGCCAGCACGAACTGGGGGACGTTCTGGGTCATGACGGCCACCCGGTCGCCCCGTTTCACCCCCCGCGCCGAGAGGCCGACGGCCAGGGCACTGGAGAGGGCATCCACGGTGGCGAAATCGAGCACCGTCCCGAAATACGCGATACAGGGGGCCCGGGGGGAGGACGCCACCGCGGCAGCCAGATGTTCGAGGCTGCTCCGCACGGTCGGCTGCAGGTCGGGCGGCACGTGCGGCGAGTACAAATCCAGCCACGGGCGGTGCTCATACGTCTCCCGTATCATTCGCCCCCCTCCTCGAAGCGGTGAGGGTTTCGGAAGGGGCTCGCCAGGGCTCACCCGGGTTACGAGTCGAGGTCGGGGAGCGGCCCGGCGAGCGCCGCCCGCTGGGCAAGCTCGATCCAGTTGCCGCCGGGGTCGCGGACGAAGCAGACGGCGGCTACGTCGCCGACCCGGGTCGGCGGGGTGGCGACCTCGACGCCTAGGTCGACCAGGTGGCGGTGGGCGCTGACCACGTCGCGCACCTGGATGGTCAGGTAGGTCACGCCCCTCGCCCGGATCGGACCCGACCGGGGCTGGGCCGGGGCCGCTTCGAGGGCGAGCACCGTCTCCCCGACCCGGTAGCGCCCGGGCCCGAGGGGTTCGGCGCCCACGGCCGAGGTCAGGAACCGGCCCGAGGCCTCGACGTCGGAGACGACGCACACCACACCGATCCCGCTCACCCCCCCGTGCCCCGGAGGCACGAGCTCGACCTCGAGGCCGTCGGGGTCGGACAGCCGCACCGGCGCCGTCACCGTCTCGGTGGCGACGACCAGCCGCCGGTAGGCCGAGGTCGCCTCGGTCAGGGGATCGTCACACTGGTTGACCTTGAGTACCGAGCCCCTGAGCTCGTAGCGGTACTGATCCACCTCGGCGCCGAGGGGC